>Ga0134128_10004644_pt1 | contig 16779 bp, 14 predicted proteins | sample KB31754_FD_96462 | JGI IMG/M metagenome (GOLD analysis project Ga0134128, IMG submission 96462) | Terrestrial soil microbial communities with excess Nitrogen fertilizer from Kellogg Biological Station, Michigan, USA - KB3-175-4 | ecosystem: Environmental > Terrestrial > Soil > Unclassified ...
AGATTGTGGAGGAAAAGGGCTATGTGAACATCAACGGCAAAGGTCTATATGCAAAGATTGTGGAGGAAAAGGGCTATGTGAACATCAACGGCAAAGGTCTAGATGCAAAGATTGTAGGGGGTCAAGTATTTGTGAGCATCGACGGCAAAGATACCAATGTAAAGAATGCGGAGGAAAGGGACTTTGTGAACATCAACGGCAAAGGTCTAAATGCAAAGATTGTGGAGGGGGAGGGATTTGCGAGCATCAACGACAAAGGTCTATATGCAAAGATTGCGGAGGAAAAGGGCTTTGTGAACATCAACGGCAAAGGTCTATGTGCAAAGACTGTGGAGGAAAAGGGATCTGCGAACATCAACGGCTGAAATATTATTGCAAAGAGTGCGGTGGGAAAGGACTTTGTGAACATCAACGACAAAGGTCTACATGCAAAGATTGCGGAGGAAAAGGACTTTGTGAACACCAACGGCAAAGGTCTAGATGCAAAGATTGTGGAGGAAAAGGAATCTGCGAACATCAACGGCTGAAATATTATTGCAAAGAGTGTGGAGGAAAAGGACTTTGTGAACACCAGAGACGGAAATATCGGTGCAAAGAGTGTAGTGGAAAACAGGAAATCTAACCTGTCCAGTGTAAACACATGTCACCACTACTAGTGGTGATGTTTTCAAACGAAGTGCAGATAATGTCATTGTTTTGATCTGCGTGATGAAGTGGCACGAATGGTATTATATCGAACACCAAGTGTGACAATAACCGTTAAAATGACATTTTATTACTATAACGGTAAAATTTACCACTGTTAAGAAGATTCGTGGGAACGACGAACATCAATCAACGTTAATATTGGTACTGATTTGGGTGAATATCAACACCAATAGTTCAACTGTTAGTTGAAGTAGAAAATAATGAACCAGCACCGTACCTACGGTTAGGTTGGCAATATTTTGAACATCACAGTTAAAATGATAGTATTTTCTCAATAGTGGTGCCAGGTACCACTACAACATCGTGCGGCGATCGATGAATGGCTTGCAGTATCAACATGGATTTCGAATGTACAAGTTTAATCTGTCCAGAAGATCAATACCAGTCTTCATGTTATTATCTCGACGATGCCAGTGAAAATATCGATGCTTTCGATATCGATGCTTATCTGGAGGAATATTCACCGCCACACAAGAAACGAGCAGTAGTTGATAATGAAGGTAATCTTGTGGCAGTAGCGGTGGATAAGAAAGTTGTTACAGCGAGCACACGAGGACATTGTCAGCATGGTGCTGGAAGATGTTATTGCCAAGAGTGGAGGAGAAAAGAACTTGGTGAACACCACACAGAAAAGGATAAATGTGGGGAAAAATCTAGAAGAACGGACATTTGCGAACACCAGAAGCAAAGATACAGATGCAAATATTGTGGAGGAGAAGGAATTTGTGAACACCAACGAGAAAGGTCCAAATGCAAAGATTGTGGGGGGTCAAGCATTTGCGAACATCAGCGGTTGAAATATTATTGCAAAGAGTGTAAAGGAAAGGGGATATGTGAACACTATAAGAGGAGGCATGAATGCAAAGAATGTGGCGGAGCAAGCATCTGTGAACACCAACGAGTAAGGATCGCGTGTAAAGAGTGTGGAGGATCGAGCATCTGTGAGCATCAACGGCAGAAATCTAAGTGCAAAGAATGTGGAGGAAAAGGTCTTTGTGAACATCAACGAGAAAGATCTGCCTGCAAAGAGTGTGGAGGAAAAGGAATCTGCAAACACCAGCGACGAAAATCTCAGTGCAAAGAGTGTGGAGGATCAAGCATCTGTGAACATCGCCGAAAGAGGTACTTGTGCAAAGAGTGTAAAGGAAATGGAATATGTAAACATCAACGACGAAAAGATTCATGCACGGAATGTGAAGGATCGAATGTTTGTGAACATGGACGAACGAAGTACAATTGCAAAGAATGTGGGGGATCAAAATTTTGCGAACATCAACGACAAAGATACATGTGCAAAGAGTGTGGAGGCAAAGGGATCTGCGAACATCAACGACAAAAATCCAAGTGCAAAGAATGTGGTGGATCAAGCATCTGCGAACATCGACGACAAAAGAATACATGTAAAGAATGCAAAGGATCAAGCATCTGTGAACATCATAAAAGAAAACACTCGTGCAAAGAATGCAAGAAATTAGACAAGCGCGTCGTATAGGATGCTATGGTGCCCACCAAAAGAAATGCTATCTATGGTGTCTGGACCCCTTCAATGACAATGATCGCTCTTGTCTAATTGATTAACAACACCGAGAAGCACATTTCCCGGTTATCTTCAGTCCAACATATCAAGCCATATCAAGCCACATCAGCCTCCGTGACCATGAAGGGCACCAACAAGCCCAGGAAGTCAGTGAAGAAGTAAAAAAACATCTATGAGGTGTGTTTTCGGTGGGTCAAAGGGATATGAGAGGATGTGTTCCTAGTCACTTTACCAGGGCTTCTTCCTAACTTCTTTTATCCGGTTTTATTACCTGTGATGTCTTTTCCTCTCTCTTAGGGGCCAGACATCACAGCATCGTTTTTGGGGGTGGAGTCCACCGTATCCTATACGACGTATTTTCGGACATCTACAGTAGAAGTATTTGTGTGGAATACGGGAGAAAAGGGGCTGCTAGGTGGGGCGAGGTGTGCAGAATGATGTGAACAATCTCTCATCATGAGAGATTGTGGTAAAAACATTGTTATTAGCAATGTTGTTTTATGGTTAGTGCACGTTAAACGTCGTAAAACATGTATCATTATATCTCACTTTGCATCATCGAACTGGCATACGACTAATGTTCGGGGTTTTGTAGGAAACATTATGGAGTAATGGTAGTAAGCATTAAAATGAAACTCTACATTACTTATCTAGGTGGTTACCACACTTTATTACCTGCTAGCAAATAACTACTCCAATGTACTTAACATTTAAAATGATGAAACGTTCGGCAGCAGTATGTGGCCATAATATGCAATATTAACATGGATTCCGACACCAGTATGAATTTTCTCATCAATGATGTCGATAATGGGTTATGCGGCCACAACGTTGAATGGTCAAGTTATTATTGGACAGAAGATCAACACAGATCCTCATGTTATATTGGTGTAGTTGATGAAAATGTCGACGCTTTTGATATCGATGCCTATTTGGAAGAATATCCATCAGCGAACAAGAAACGAGCGATGATCGATGATCAAGGGAAAGTAATAGCATTAGCAGTTACCAAGAAAGACGACACCAAAGATACGAAAGGGAGCTGTCAACATAGATCGAGAAAATACTACTGTAAAGAATGCGGAGGGAAAGGTCTTTGTGAACATCAGAAAGAGAAATATAAGTGCATAGAATGTGGAGGAAATGGTATTTGTGAACACCGACAACGGAGATTCTTCTGCAAAGAATGTGGAGGAAAGGGTATTTGCGAGCACCATAGGAGGAAATACGAATGTAAAGAATGTAAAGGATCGAGCATCTGTGAACATCAACGAGTAAGATCAAAATGCAAAGAATGCAAAGGAGGAGGAATATGTGAACATCAACGGCAAAGGTATTCATGTAAAGAGTGTGGTGGAAATGGAATTTGCGAGCATCAACGATACCGATCAGCATGCAAAGAATGTAAGAGAGGGAAAATCGGCAACAAATATCGCAGAAGAACACAGGGTACGCGGAAACCTACGGGATAAGAGATCTTAGTACCGACTAACATAATGATAATTTATCATTACAGTGCTTTTTAACAGTCATACAACCTCAATCAAGCTATTTGGCTATTGTCGGAAACAACTTTATCTTGTTGGTGCGGAAATTTATTAAGAAGGTCAATGGAGGGATAGAAGATTCTGGTTTTTATTACAATGAACGCAAAAATTACTCACCTAATACTTGCAGCGATGGAGTTGGAGCTAGTGGCCGCAGCTGTTCATCAACGATAGGGAACTTAATACTAGATACCCTTAACGCCAGATATTCTCGATGTTGGAAATGATAACATATTTGTCAGTTGACAACTAACTTAGTGTGTAATTTGGACTGCGTGATGGCACACGTGATGGCACATAATGCTGGCGCTGAATTTGGGTTCTCTACTGGACTCCGATTTTTGTACTATGTTGGAACTGGCACCACACTCCCTGAGAGTACGAGTACTGCTAGCATGATGGGTACTGCTAGCATGATGGGTACTGTTAGCATGATGGGTAATGACATGGGTAATGACATGGGTAATGACATGGGTAATGACATGGGTAATGGTACTGATGATGATCTAGATGAATATCAACCACCGAGGAAGAAACGAGCCGTAGTAAACGACCAGGGGGACATTACGCCGATGGTTGTTACTGGGAGAATCTCCATTGGGGATGAGAACCAAACGAGCAGACGAAAAGAATTTTGTGAACATCAACGGTGGAAATACACGTGCAAGGAATGTGGAGGGAAAGGACTTTGTGAACATCAGCGATTGAAATACAGGTGCAAAGAGTGTGGTGGAAAGGGGATCTGTGAACATCAACGGGTAAGATCTCAGTGCAAGGAATGTGGAGGAAAAGGACTTTGTGAACATCAACGACAAAGATCTAGATGTAAAGAATGTGGAGGAAAAGAGATTTGCGAACATCAACGAAGGAAATATCAATGCAAAGAGTGTGGAGGGGGAGGGATTTGCGAACATCAACGGATAAGATCTAGATGTAAAGAATGTGGAGGAAAAGAGATTTGCGAACATCAACGGCAAAGATTTGGATGTAAAGAATGTGGAGGAAAAGAGATTTGCGAACACCAACGGATAAAATTTAAATGCAAAGATTGCGGAGGAAAAGGATTTTGTGAACATCAACGGCAAAGATCTAGATGTAAAGAATGTGGAGGAAAAGGGATTTGCGAACATCAACGGATAAGATCTAAATGCAAAGATTGTAGGGGATCAAGCATTTGTGAGCATCGACGGCAGAGATACCAATGTAAAGAATGCGGAGGAAAAGGGATTTGCGAACATCAACAGATAAGATCTAAATGCAAAGATTGTAGGGGGTCAAGCATTTGTGAACATCAACGGTTGAAATATGATTGCAAGGAATGTGGAGGAAAGGGGATTTGTGAACACCAGCGGTTGAAATCTAGGTGCAAAGAATGCGGAGGAAAAGGAATTTGCGAGCATCAACGGATAAGATATCAGTGCAAAGAATGCGGAGGAAAAGGAATTTGCGAGCATCAACGGGTAAGATATCAGTGCAAAGAATGTAGAGAAAGGCTACTGACACAGCAATAACAATGGTGGCAAAAACGGAGATAGTAATACTTAGCCCTGCTCATGCTGCTCTGTGTTATAAAAAACGTTGTTAACGATACTCCGACTAGTAGATATATGCAACTTTCTATATCATGTTTTCATCGAAAATATCTTGAAAGCACAGCAGCCACGATCAACGTGAACTACTGCCATGTTGATACCATTCGTGCGGCTAAACTATTTCAACTGCAACATGATGAACAATATGGTATTAGTTTGATTAGAATGGTGCCGATGTGTTACTCCATGAAAAGATGTTGTTTTTTTTTGCGCAACAATGCTTAAAATGATGCAATATTCGTTGACGGTGGAATGGTAGCACAAAAAACCATTTTACTACTGTATCATGGAGTATGATACTATGGAGGATGGAGAAGAATCTGCGACAAAAGTTGGAATCATCGGCAAGTATTTTAGTAATGATGTTGAAGAGCCCTTTGGTGGCGGTACAGAAGATTCTCTCGCATGCGATATCAAAGAATCTTCTTACCACAATGTTGTGGGATTTTTTGATCGTGATAACAAATGGGTGAGCTATCCTCGCCAGGAAGGTGGAACACAAGTTTGGTACGAACATGATATTGATCAAGTCTACAACATTAGAATTGTTGATAACAACATCGACTTAGAAGAATATCAACCACCAAAGAAGAAACACGCTTCAGTAGATGGTGACGGAAACATCAAGGCATCAACTGTTGTTGGAAAATTCCCTGAAAAGAGAGAACATCATCATTGTCGGCACGGCATTAGAAAATATTATTGCAAAGAATGTAAGGGGAAGGGGATCTGCAAACATCACCGACGCAGATATACTTGCAAAGAGTGTGGCGGGAGAGGAGTTTGTGAACACCTTCGACAGAAGATTAGTTGTAGAACATGCAAGGAGAAACTTATTTGCCGACACGGGGAACACAAACCCCTGTGTGAGGAGTGCAGAATAGTCAAAACTTGCCTACACGGAAGTGATGAGCAAGAACATGGGTCGGAGCAAATACAGGTATAGAGAACATGACGAGAAAAGATTTATAAGGCTCGACGAGAGAAAAGCCTGTCCATATAGTTCCGTGTTGTGAGACCATCGATAGTAGACTAAGCCAGTATGCAATTTATCTCATAATGTTTTCGCCGAAAACATCTTAAAACATAGTAGTAATAATTACTATGCAACTTGTTTAATAAGCACCATATCAACCATGTTAATCATATTAGCCAACCGGAGAATATCTTAATCAAGGTTAAAGATCATTAGGTGAAATTCACCGAACATTGATAACGTAAATAACATAGAGGGATTATTATCATGTAGTATACTAGTAGTTTGGTTATAAACAATGTTGTTATGTTGCTTTTAATAAGAAGGCGCTATTATTTACCTGCTCCATGTGATTAAAATGATGAATATATTCATCAACAGTAAAATGGTACCCTAACTACAGGTTGACATTGTACGGCATTTCGCGTATGATATGGAATACAGCACTGTTATTTCAGATGTAGGTTTTGTGGTGGAAGATAGTGTTACTGAAGGATCTCTCGTCTACGATCCTGGAAGGTACTTTGACACCAATGACCAGGAATTCTTTGGTTACAGTGATGAAAGCTTCTTTGGTTGCGGAACCGCCGACCCTTTCGGTCGCGATGTCGAAGATTTCTTTGATCATGACCAGCAAAGATCATTTGATCACAATGTTGAAAGAGTGTTTGATCATGAAACCGAGGGGCTCCTCGACCAAAATACCGAATGGGCAGATCATCTTCATCCAAAAGACGATTCCCAATCTTCATATAGTCTTACTAGTACTGAAAATACGGAGGAACACGACAGTGATCTTGATCTGGAAGAATATCAACCGCCGAGCAAGAAACATGCCACTGCGGACGGCAATGGAAACATTACCGCAGTGGCTGTCGTTGCCAAACAATCCGAAAGCAGCACGCATGAGCGGTGTCAGCATCGCCTCAAAAGATACTACTGCAAGGAGTGTGGTGGAAAAGGGATCTGCGAACATCAGCGGCGTAGATATACCTGTAAGGAATGTGGTGGAAAGGGGATTTGCGAGCATCTTCGACGCAAGAATAATTGCAAAGAATGCAGAGAAAAACTTGTTTGTCGGCATGGAACACGAAAACTTTCGTGTGTTAACTGCAACAGCGGTGAAACTTGTCAACACGGACGGGATGTGCTCAAGTGCTCATTGTGCAAACCTCCAAATACTTGCGACCATGGTGAACAGAGATCCAGGTGTAAAGAATGTAGGGCAAGAGGGAGGATATGTGAGCATCAACGAGAAAAGTACACATGCGTTCTTTGCAGAGGAAATGGGATTTGCAAACATCGTAAGCGGAGAACCACTTGCAAAACGTGTGGTGGAGGAAGTATTTGTGAACATCAACGGTTAAGATCTACATGTGTTTTCTGCAAATGTAAAGAACTATGTGAACATCGGCAGCAAAAATTCTTGTGCGTAGAATGTCGTGAACAGAAGAATTTGCAACCACCAGTTAGGATACAAGTATTCAACATGTGAAACCCCGAAAGATAAGCACTTCGCCATAAAATCATCACTAATAGTGACGATATGTTCACGAACCTGGTTAAATTACGGTAAAGGCAGTTCCGATTATCCACACTGACGCCTGCATAAAAAACCCTCTTAAAAATTTCTTCCAATGGATCGGGTGTGGGCTATTATAATCACCCTTATCGTGGTAGTAGTGGTAGGAATCCTTTCATACTATCAAGCTCATATCACTTGGTATTCTTCGCTTATTTTGGCTCTACTATTAGGGTTGGTAGTATTAAATATCTGCTACCCCCCAACCAAAGCCGCTCGTGAGTGTGCAGATTGGACTTTGGTAGTTTATGGTGTATTTCAGTGCCTAGCTGTAATATCTATCCTAATTTACCTATTGTGTGTTACTTTGACAGATCGCCGTAATCGCAGCACAGAAGCAGTTAATTAAGATAACATTATCATGATCAAAACAATAGTTGGCAAAACTGCTGTAATGGTAGTTATATCCATCCATCCACGCCAATCTATGATTATAAATTCTCTCGTGTAGCATGGAAGTTAACCAGATTGGGTAGTGAGTTGGCTAATCGTCGATAGGCTTATCGATGAACCTCATCTAAACATTTCATCAACGTTGTTTCACGATTAATCTTATACACTTCTAATAGTACTAGTAGAGATTTTGATCATGATGCAGTCTGTCTCAAGAAACAACAAGAGGATAAGACTAGTTCTCGTACATGCTACTAGTTCGGTAAAAAAAAGATCCCACAGTGGGATCCTTGTTATTGTTTCTGACACCATACTAAATAAGATTTAGTATGGTAGGTAGAGGATTAAATTTTACGGTTCTGTCCACCATGTCCTCATAACTTCTCCAATAATATTTGGCAAAATTAGATTAAGAAGTTACCAGGTAATCCCCCTCCCTGAGTGTTAATATTTGGAGCACAGCAAAACAGGTTGCAATAGTACGTAGCTGGTCAGCTATGAACTTTTTAATATTTTATTGAAGGATTACTTAACAAGCGCTCTGACCATGATAGCAATAACCGCTGCAATACCTGCCGATATCATCATAGAAGCTACCAGTATTAGCATTACTCTACAGCAGTTGCATGACGAACCGTCGTTTTTCTCCTCTGTCTCCTGCAAATCCGAATCGACAGTGTTAATTTGCTGTTCTGTGGAGGTGCTTGACTCTTCAACAGTGGATGATGGTCTTTCTTGGCTAGTGGATAAGTCCTGATCATCAACCAAAACCTCATGCAGGTGACCACTGATTTTGGTCTTAGATCGGATGTTAGAAGATCGTGTTATGACCACCATATCTTGGTCATACAGCTGACTTTGCTCTTGTGAGTCCGACAATAGTGCAGATTGTTGAGACATGTTCAACGACACTGCTTGATGTCGCGCACAATTATCGCTATATTGAACACTTTCCAGATCATCAGCTAGTCACTTCAACCGCTACTTAGGCACCTATCATTATCATCATCGCTACCGTCATCATTATCGTTACCATCATCACTATCGTCATCATCGTTGTTGGCGTTATTACCATCATCATCATCATCATAATTGTAAACATACAACCCAATCTGGGGTTTATGGCAACCTAAAATTGCAGATAGTGTTTTCCAGATGGGCCAAGTTAACAACGGAGAAGGACAAATAGAAGCTAGCATTAGTATCTTAAATACTACAGAAGAGAACACCGCTACACAAAACATGGACAAGATAAACTTGACAGCCAACTCGTTATCTATCATTTGACGTTGTGCGCTCTGGTGGTGACATTGTTTCGATGAGATATTATCGAGCAACAACAGTTTTAGCCACTGTGCTAAGATAAAGGATACAAGGAAATATTCGTGGTAGATCAGCACTGACACTATCGAAGACCACATGGGTTGCCCCAACAATATACCTGGTGAAAATAGCCAAAAAAAAGTATCAAGAGAGGCGCGCTCGATAATCAAGAAATACACACATGAACCATAACCCATTGGTTATGATTTTTTTATATAGAAGTATCCTGTCATTTCCTGCGATAACAGTTGATGGTGTCGGGGTCTATTTTATCTACACCCCATTGTTTTCCCGAGAAAGATGAAACTAGTTCCCACTCCTTAGTGTCGGGATAACCTTCGCATGCGTAAATGTTGCCTATGATGATAGCGAAATCTCCTTTGAACTCCTTCCATGGGATGTCAGCAATGGCCCAACACACCAACAATACTGGGCAGTGCGAACTATGCTGAGGGTCACTGGCGTACTTCTTGATCGCTGCTCGGTTGTCTAACTTGTGACAATAAGTAAAATACGGCCCTTCGCTTGCAGACCTGTCATCAGACCATGCTCCACTATCGGTAGCAACAATATCAATACCTACTCCGGATAGCAGAACCGTGATCAATCCTCTACCACACCCAACTTCTAGCACTCGGCGACCACCCACCGCATCTTTGATGAACTGTATTTTCTCAGCAGTAGGATAGTGCCAACATAAGTAATCGTATGCTAGACCACCAATAGGTAACCCTTTGAAGTGCTGATATTGATGGTGATCTTTGATCAAGGAAATTCCCTTTATTAATCCTTCGTTGAGGTAGTTCAACATCTCGAACAAGTAAGGACTTCGGCCGAAATGAGATAGGACATGATAATGGGGGATGTTTTCCACTGTTATCCGCGGAGCATTAACAAAGTTGATCAAGCAGGGATCATCGGATTGAAGCAGTACAGTGATAGAAAAATTTTCTAGCCGCCGCAGATCGCGGATCATCGCATGAGCTATGTCATCGCCAAAATCCTTCCTGTAAATCTCCAAAGCTTGATACTCTTTAGAGCTCAGAGGGAAAGATTCATTATCACCACTGGATTGATTGATTGATTCGCTGGACATCTTCTGCTCGAGCAATTGCCATTGTGAAAATTACCACATTGTCTAACAATTTCAAACACAGAAGTGCGCTTGTTTCCCTTATGCTGGTGTACATGTTTTTAATACGTGTTAGTATTGTCAAAACACTAACTGCAAATAACCCCTCACTATAGATTATTAATAGAGAAAAACCAGTATAACAGCATCATTTAGATGGTGATGTGATAACTTAGTTACCATGGGGTGAAATTAATACTACTACATTATGGTTGTGCGTCGAGGATAATACCTACTGTCGGACGATAATTCCTTACCTGTATCTGTCAGGAAAACATTATGATGCGTTGATTTGATATATTACCTGCAACCATGGCCATGAAAATAGAGGAATCCTGCAGCACTTCTGATTATACTGGATGAACACCTATGTAAAAACACCAAGATCATCTATTCTCCATGTATTGATAACGCAGAACTAATTAGTTCTGCGTTAGTATGAATCTTCTCGCAATACGTTGATCAGAATGATCATGGTAATGACAGTAAGTAACAAAGACACAGCAACCACCATTAATAATATGGTACAACAGTCACATGATGAAGACTGGTGGTATGCTTCTGACAAGTCTTCGTTGCCATCATCCATTCCTTGTTCTGCACTGTCATAGTTTTTCTCAATATCTCGAGTTTCATCGTCTTTCTGTGTGGTGATAGTGGGTATTATTACTGGTAATAATGGATCTTGTGACATATCGGAAGGTATTGTTTTCGATACTAGTGTATCGTTGCCCTTTTAATGTTTTCAATTTACCCGCATTTCCAGTGAAGATTATTAGCATGAACTGGAAGGTTGTGTTGCGGATTATTCCAACCTAGAACAAAAAACAGTGATTCCCAGTGGGCTCGGGTAAATGGCCACGAAGAAAAGATCAGTAACCTAGTAATAGTGATAAAAAACCCAGTTATGCAGCACAACGATAAGATCAACTTAACTATTAAGTCGACGTCTATCATTGCGAACTATGTTTCCTTAATATAATATATTGCTGTGTATGTTGCATTATCCGGGCTATAACATTTTCCATTATACTATAGCTAGTGGTGAAAGAAGATAATTATTACTTCGTGATTAGAAGCAAACATCTAACAAAGCACATTACCAGTCAGGATATCAAGTAAATAGGAACCAGGCTGGAGGATGATAGAGAACATTACCTTATGGCAATGTTTTTTTTATCGGATTAATGGTAAGAACAGTGTGAAAAAGAAGCGGTGATTGACGATCTATTGGGCTGCTTGGGAATCAGAAAGCACAGGGAGAGGATCGGATGCTGGTGATGATGAAGGTTCACCTTGGGAAAGAATGGCATCAATGAGGGCTGTTGTGGCACCAGAAACTTGCGATGTGGTGCCTGTGAAGATAGTATCGACAAGATTAACGGGAGTCCCGTTGGCTCCATTATGCGCAGTTTCCTTGGACTTGAACAGCATATCCAAATTCACTGTGACAGGAGGTGAGGAGACAGGAGTAGATGATGGAACCGAGCACACATTGTTTGCCTGGCATACTTCAGCAATAGGAAGGCAATCTTTGTCATCAGTAGCAACAGTAATGGGGATCGGTACCACCACTGGGAGCAATGGGTTGGTGATGATCCCCTTGGCGATTTTCATTGCTCTCACCAGGGCATAGATGCGGGCACCATGGCTACGATCAAGATTGCGATCAATGACAGCTTTAATAATGACAGGATATCCCATCACTGATCCTTTCTTGCTGCGACGGCCATTGCTTTGGTCCATTTTGGCTTGCTTGCGGGCGGCCAACAAGAATTCTTTCACATTGTCTTCACAGGTGGCATTGACCAAAGCTTCACCTACATTGTTGGCTTCATACTCTTTCAACCATGTAGCCAACTCATTCTTGTCACTGTTATACTTTTCTAGGTACTCTAGGGCAGTAGCTTGTTGCGCAGGAGGCAGAGCCAGCACAAAGTTCAACCACAATAGGTGCAAACGTTGTTCTCTGTTGACAAAGTCCTTCATGTTGATGTCGGCTTGTTGAGGGAGAGTTAAGATAGCTCCTAAGCTGCGGTACATCTCTTTGATATCTTTGATCTGGTAAGGAGGGAAGACAATGAGCTGACGGGAGAACTGATACCACGCTTTCTCAGTAAGCTTGCCATGTCCTAGAATATCTGTCAAAGTATGGAACTGGTGTGAGAGATTGGCATTGTTTCCGCGAAGGTTGAACCGATGGTGAAATGCAGGAGAGTAAACTTTCACCACGTCCTCCACATGTCCGTTGGGACCGACTTTGTAGATAATCAGCGCTTCACCAGTGGTTAGACGTTCGTCAGTCACCGTTTGAGGGTGGTAGTAACCGTGTTCCAAGTGGGCATTGGCTCGGGACAAGGTCAGAGTGGGAGGATGGTGAATGAAAGATTTATCCACGATGCCGGGAACCTCTTTGGATGGATAACCTTTAACTAAACCATCTGTCACCAGTTCCACTGGTCTCCCAAGATCCATTTCCATGCTAGCGATATGAATGATGTAAGGAACCTCAACTCGTTGTCGAGTAGCAGTAATGAGCTCTTGATCAACTACCATGAACATGTACATAGTGGAACTGTAAGGTTTGCTGGTGTCGAACAAGTCTTCTGCATTAGGGCCATTAGCGGCTTTGTACATCTCCAAGAATGTACGACTGCGTCCCCAGCGTGATCCCTTGGTATCCATGCGACGATGCGTAATTATCTGCATCTGTCCGTCATACCAGAACACTCTAAGAACCACACCCTCATACGCAACTTTAATCAGTGCGGTATTGATATCAAACTTGTGCACCACACCATCAACATCCTCAATGGTAAGGATATTCTCTACCGCTGCAAGTTTCGAACACACAGCATAAGAGGTGTAACCGAATGAATCACCGATGACACGTTCGGTTTCCACATCCACCACCAAACCACGCACCCACCATAGTTCACGCATGTTGGCGTCATTGCCATAGTGGATCAGTACAAGGTTCCCTTTGCGGTCAAGGATTTCCCAATCGGTGATGTTGGGGAGTTGGGCGATGCGTGCTATCTTAGTTTTGAGTTCAGTATCATCATTGAGAGGACCGATGATGTCAGGGATTAACTGAACAGGATGCTGGAGAGTTTCAGTCTCTACTGTGGGGAGAGGTTGAATATCGGATGTTTCCGACCGGGTCACAGTGAGAGCCATGGTAATGCGCGTGATACATACTAGAGCCACATCTAGTTCAACAAATTCTATTTAGTTTTCTAATGTTGATCAAACGTAGTCCCCTAAAACTACTGCTTATGTCCATTGTTTCGAGATGAAACATGTACCGCAACTAATAAAATAGTTGAGTTTGCTGGGAAAAGTATTGTCGATGATTGTGACCAGCAAATTTTATCCATAATAGTTTGGGTAATGAATGACCCAAGTTGTATCATTAGCTGATTTTGCTACCAGCAGTAGTGAGGTAAATGTGCTCTTCGTCAACGACTACTGGAGTAGTCGATCTCACAAGCTATATGATGGTGATCAACACTTTCGACCCTAGCCATTATTTATAAACCATTACAAACAAACCATGGTGTCAATTAACAAAAGGTGTCAGTGCTTCTCTGCGGTTCATGATTTAGGCCCCGAAGTATCACTTGTATACCATGTGCTTTTGCAGAAGGTAAAGGGACGGTCCATGCTAAAATAACTATATTTATATAGTTACTATTATGCTGTCAAACTGCTCTAGTAGATGGCGGTTAATTTAGGAAATACGATGCACGGACCATACCAAGTTGTAGTCAATTGAGCTGTTCAATGGCTGGGAAATCTCATATGCCAGTTTCAAAGTATCTGTAGGATTCATTGCCACATCCAGGCCAAGTGCAACATTAGCCTGAATCAGCACTAAACGTATATTGATGCTACCAACTGGTGGTATATTTATCACAGCTGCAAAAGTGGGGAACGGTTCAGCTCTAATACTGACTCCATTGAGCCTGAGTACTAGAGTGGGAGTAAAATTTTGTGCAGGGGCACTAGCAATGTTATTGTTCAACACATACGAGAGAACAGCTTTGACACTATACCGCCCTGCTACGGGTGCGGTGAATGTTCCCGTAATTAGTTCGAAAGCAGGGTCATTGTATGACCCTATTCCCGGTGGAAAAGTATAAAATCCAAAATCTGTCGATACAATGTCAGAGGAGATAGATCCCACGTTCCGGGCAGAAAATCCCAGACCACCAACCGCCGCTCCAGTGGGACCAGTAGGTCCGGTAACGCCTTCGCCGATAGGGCCAATAGGTCCGGTAATACTTTCACCGATAGGTCCAGTAGGCCCGGTAAGACCTTCACTGATAGGGCCAGTGGGTCCGGTAATACTTTCTCCTTGTTCACCAGTGGGTCCGGTAACACCTTCGCCGATAGGTCCAGTGGGTCCAGTAATACTTTCACCGATAGGACCAGTGGGTCCAGTAATACTTTCACCGATTGGGCCAGTAGGTCCGGTAATGCTTTCACTGATGGGACCAGTGGGTCCAGTAATACTTTCACCGATAGGACCAGTTTGTCCGGTGGGGCCTGTTTGTCCCCCTAGTACGCCTTCATTGATATCAAAAAGTACAGTAGTAGTATTACCTAAGTTTGATGCGGTAATGCTCAGTAAATTGGGATTCGCGCTGACAAATGATACTTCCCTCTCGGGTTCGATCTTCTTGCGGTAACCATTCTCAGGAGTGGAAATGATCCAGCAACTATTTCGCTCATCACCGTCTGGGTGAGGGTAGTATTCTTTATTATCAGGGATACAACCTCTGGCATCACTATGGGAGGACATAGTAAATAAAGACGTTGTGAAATTTTCAAGAGGAACTTTTATTCGAACTATACCAATGCACTTCCGCTTTCCTATCGTTGATAGTTATGGGTGTTTAGCTGGATACTATAATCTCCGAAACGACGGCGGTACGAGATCGAGATAAATGCCCCCGATACAGCCAAATCTCCGCCATCCTGGTGTTCATTAAATAAAATTCCCTGTGGAATTTTTTATAGATCTATGTTTCGTGATTACTTGTTGTGCAATGTTCCGGAGATTGTAGCCATTAATTTATCGCCTTTTGGTTACTGAGAAGTATGCCCCACCAGAGGTACCACCTAAACCAACAGTTAATGCGATCCCGCTGGGATTATTGATGGCAATTCTAATAGTATCACCGTCCAGGAGGTCGAAAGTATCTGATAAGCTAACAGAATTGGATCCTAGTAGGACATTGAGTATAACAGGTAAGATACCAAGAGTCAGATCAACGTTAAGAGTGCTGAACACGCCCTGCGAAATAATTGCAGCTGGATTAGCGCCAGAAGTACGGACGATACAGAATGAAGGAATCGTTGCACCAATATTTAGTTGTGCATTAATAACTCCCAAGTCATAATTCAAAATAGCATGGATGTCATACCTTCCTGCTCCACCGGCAGGTACGGTGTAAGTTGCAGTGCTTCCGTTATACGCCGAAGGTGGATCGTTAAAATAGGGTGAGGTAACATTGGTAACATTAGAAATATAGTGAATTCCGACACCGGAAGCATTGACTGTAGCAGCGGAACCGAAAGCTGACACTCCGACCACAGATCCTGCTGGGCCGGTGGGGCCGGTGATGCTAATACCTGAAGGTCCTGTCGATCCCGTGCGCCCAGTTGGCCCAGTGATGCTTGCTCCGGTTGGCCCAGTAATACTTTCTCCTCTTTGTCCGGTTGGCCCTGTGCGTCCAATAGGGCCAGTAGGACCGGCGATGCTTGCTCCGGTTGGCCCAGTAATACTTTCTCCTCTTTGTCCGGTAGGGCCAGTAATGCTTGCTCCAGTTGGCCCTGTACGTCCAGTAGGACCAGTAATGCTTGCGCCGGTAGGTGCGGTAATACTCTCTCCTCTTTGTCCAGTAGGGCCGGTAATGCTTGCGCCGGTAGGGCCGGTAATACTCTCTCCTCTTTGTCTAGTAGGGCCGGTGACGCTTGCTCC
>Ga0134128_10004649_pt1 | contig 16767 bp, 12 predicted proteins | sample KB31754_FD_96462 | JGI IMG/M metagenome (GOLD analysis project Ga0134128, IMG submission 96462) | Terrestrial soil microbial communities with excess Nitrogen fertilizer from Kellogg Biological Station, Michigan, USA - KB3-175-4 | ecosystem: Environmental > Terrestrial > Soil > Unclassified ...
CGCGGCAGCCGGGCCGAGGGTGAGCTCGTTGTGCTTGGCCCATAGGAAATAGCGGTGCAGGGGATAGGTGGTATCGATTCCGATGCCGCCGTGCACGTGCTGGGCGGTGGCGGCGACGCGGGCACCGGCCTCGGCCGCCCAGAATTTCGCGATCCGGGCCGCCCGGCGGGCCTCGTCCAAGGGTGCTCCTCGCGCGATCAACCATGCCGCCTGCCAGGTGGTCCACCGAATCGCCTCGACATCGATGAACGCATCGGCCATCCGTTGCTGCACCGCCTGGAAGCTGCCGATCGGACGGCCGAACTGCTCACGGCCCGTGGTGTATTCGGCGGCGATGCGCAGGGCGCGCTCGGCGACACCGAGCTGGATCGCGCACAGCGCGACCAGGGCGCGGGTGTACAGCGATTCGACCAGCCCGGTGCCGGCGATCTTGTCCGCCTCGGAAACGGTTGCCCCGTCGAGGAATACGTCCGCGTGCGGTTCACGATTGGTGGTCGCCGCCGGGCGAATCTCGACGCCATCGGTCTCGCGGCCCAGCAGGAACAAGCCCACGTCGCCGTCGGCAGTGGTGGCGGGAATCAGCATGGTGTCGGCGAGTTGGGCGGCCGGCACCAGCTCTTTGGCGCCATCGAGGCGCCACAGCGGTCCGTCGCGGCGGGCGGTGGTGGCCGGGTTCGCCGGGTCGGAGCGGCCGGGCTCCGCCAATCCCGCTGTCAGGATGCGGGTTCCGGCGACCACGCCCGGAAGGAATCGTTCTTGCTGTTCGTGGTTGCCGTGCCGCGCGATCGGGTCGGCGCCCAGCACCAGCGTCGCGTAGGCGGGCACCGGTGCCACGCTGAAGCCGACCTCGGCGAGCAGGACGCCGAGCTCCAGGAAGCCGCCGCCGTTACCGCCCACCGACTCGGGCAGCGCGGTGCCCAGCAGGTCGGCGGCCCCGAGTTCGCTCCAGAGCGCGTCGTCGTAGCGGATATCGCCGGCTTCCAGCTCGGTCAGGCGTTCGGGCGTGGCCCGGCGCTCGAACAGGTCGCGGGCGAGTTTGGCGATCGTCTCCTGCTCTTCGGTGAAGGTGAAGTCCATGACACGCCCCGCTATGCCGAAGCGCTGGGCCGGAACTGGTGCAAGACCAGGTCGTTATCGAATGTGCGGTAGTAGACCTCGACCGGCATTCCGGGAGTCACGTCCGCGGGGTCGATGTCGGTCAGGTTGGACACCAGCCGCACCCCCTCCTCGAGTTCCACCAGCGCGACGACGTAGGGGTAGTCGAAGAAGGGGAACTTGGGCTCGTGCGGCATCACGTAGCTGTAGACGGTGCCGCGGCCCGACGACTCGATCGTCTCCCAGTCCAGGGAACGGCAGTTGGGGCACATCGGGCGAGGCGGGTGGCGCAGCTGCCCGCATCCGCCGCAGCGCTGGATCAGGAGTTTGTTCTCCCGCAAGCCATTCCAGAAGAATTCGGTGTCCGGGGTGATCGCCGGCGCCAGACGGGCCGCCATCAGTTTTCCGGCCTGAATCGCAGCACCCGGAATCGTTGTCGGCCCAGCACTTCGCCGTTTTGGTCGGTGTAGGTCGTCAGCCAGGTCAGGAAGAATCCGGCGCCCAGCGCCGTCTTCTTCTCGTCGGAGACCGACTCGTAGACCGTCGTCGCGCGGATCACGTCGCCCAGGCGCGGGTAACGTTCGATCTCGAACTCCGAGTTGGTCGCCACCGTGCTGGTGTAGCCGGCCTCGTCGAGGAATGCCGTTGGGTTGCTGTGGATCTCGATGGGCGCGCCGCCCCGTTCCCCGATCCCTTCCAGTTTCGGCGACGGCATCGTCCAGGTCTGCAGCATCACCGGCGGCGACACGATGCCGCCGAAGCGTGACCTGGCGGCGAACTCGGGGTCGAGGTAAACGGGGTTCATGTCGGCCATGGCATACGCCCAGTGCCGGATCATCGGCTGGTTCACCGGGTCCGGCGCCAGGGACGGTTTTCCGGTCCCGCCGGTCGGCTGGCCGACGAGGGCCCGCACCTTGGCGCTGACGGTCTTCGAGTCAATCACGTGGTTCTGTCCTCCTGACTATTTCGCGGCCCGAAGGTCGCGGGGGGCGCGGGGCATGCCCAACCCGGCCATGGCGATGATGTCACGCTGGATTTCGTTGGCTCCGCCCCCGAAGGTGTTGATGACGGCCTGCCGGTAGGCGGATTCCAGCGCGCCACGCAGCGGCGCGTCGGCGCCGCGCCGCACCCCGTTGCCGTCCAGCACCTCGAGTAGCTGTCGGGCGACCTGCCCGGTGAGCTCGGTGCCGAACACCTTCGCCGCCGACGCTTCTCCCATGCTCAGCGCGCCCTTCGTCATCGCCGCATTCACCCGCAAATTGACGAGTTTGTAGGCGGCGACTTGGGCTTCGACCCGGGCCAGAGCCAGCCGCACCCACGGCTGGTCGATGACACGACCATCGTCGAGCTCGGTCGTGGCGGCCCAGTCCAGGGTCTTCTCGAACAGCGGCTCGAGCGCCCCGAGATTGCCCAGGGCCGCGCGTTCGAAGTTCAACTGCGTGGTGATCAGCTGCCAGCCCTGGTTCTCGCCACCCACCAGCGCGCTGACCGGGACCCGGACGTCGTCGTAGAACGTGTAAAACGTCGAGATGCCCGGCATGGTGTGCAGCGGTTGCCAGGAGAATCCGGGTGACGAGGTCGGCACGATGAGGATCGAAATGCCCTTGTGCTTCTTGGCATCCGGATCGGTCCGGACGGCCAGCCAGATGTAATCGGCGTAGGCCGCACCGCTGGTGAACATTTTCTGGCCGTTGATCACATACTCGTCACCGTCGCGGACGGCGGTGGTGCGCACCGAGGCGAGGTCGCTGCCCGCGGCCGGCTCGGAGTAACCGATGGCGAACTCGACGCTGCCGTCGAGAATCGCCGGCAAAAACGTCTGCTTCTGCTCTTCGGTGCCGTAGTGCATCAACGTCGGCCCGACGGTGTTGAGCGTCACCAGCGGGATGGGCGCACTGACCCGGCGCGCCTCTTCGGAGAAGATGAATTGCTCGATCGCTGAGAACCCCTGCCCGCCATACTCTTTAGGCCAGCCGACCCCCAACAGATTGGCCGCGGCCAGGGCGCGGACGCATTCGCGTACCGCGGGGCCGCCCTCCATGTGCTCGCTGACCGTGGCGACGCGTTCGGGCGTCATCACCTTTTGCAGGGTCGCGCGCATCTCCGCGCGTAGCCGTTCTTGTTCCGGCGTGTATTCGAGATCCATCGGTTCAGGCCCCCAGCCGCACCGGCATGCGCTTGACCCCGGGCACCATGGTGGCCCGCATGCGGTCCACGTCGCCCACCAGCTCCAGCCGCGGGAAGCGGCGCAACAGCTCGTCGAACAGCACCGTCGCTTCCAGGCGCGCCAATTGCGCGCCGACACAGGAGTGTTCGCCACAGCCGAAGGCGATGTGCGGGTTTGGGTGGCGGGTGATCCTGAACTCCTCGGAGTCGGGACCGAAGACGTCTTCATCACGGTTGGCCGACCCGTAGAGCATCACCACCACCTCGCCGGCGCGGATCCGCTGACCGCGGATCTCGACGTCGGCCGTCGCGGTGCGCGCCATGTGCACCACGGGGCTGTTCCAGCGCAACATCTCCTCGACGGCGAGTGGGATCCGGGCGGGATCCTCGACGAGCAAACGACATTGGTCGGGGTGTGCGATCAGTGCCAGGGTGCCCAGCGCAATCAGATTGCGGGTGGTTTCGTTGCCGGCCACCAGCAGCAGGAAGGCGAAGTTGAGCAGGTCTTCGTCGGTCAGCCGGTGCTCGTCGATCTCGGCTTCGGCCAGCACCGACAACAGGTCGTCGCGCGGTCGGGCGCGGCGGGCGGCGATCAGCTTCTGGAAGTATTCGAAGAGCTGCCCCATGGCCACGAACGAGTCGAGTTCGATTTCGGGGTCGGCGGTTCCGGTGGCCGCGTCCGACCACACCCGGAATTGCTCCCAGTCGTCGGGCGGGGCGCCGAGCAGTTCGGCGATCATGCGGGTGGGCAGCGGCGCCGCGATCTCTTCGGCGAACTCGTGCACCGAACCGGGTTCGATGCCGTCGAGAATCCCGCGGACGATCTCGCGGATCTTCGGCTCGAGCACGGCCACCCGTCGCCGGGTGAAGCCCGAGTTGATCAGCTTGCGCAGCTGGCGGTGTCGCGGTGGGTCGCTGAAGATGAGGTTGCCCTCCTGCACCGGGCTGGGCATTGCCGGGTCAGGGATGGTGATTCCCTTCGTCGAAGAGAAGAGCGCGGGGTTGCTCGACACGTACCGGATGTCCTCGTACTTCAACAGCGCCCAGAAGTTGGTGACGTCGTTCCAGCACACCGGCTCCGTGGCGCGCAACTCCCGGTACGCGGGGTAGGGGTCGCCCGCGTAGAAGTCGGGGGAGTGCAACGGGAATTCCGGCGAGCGCAGCGGCGGATGAGTTCGCACGGCAAGCCCCTCTCGCAGGACACCCGGTCCGACAGATCATGGCAATCTGTCTTGTGGGATGTGTCTACTCTGCACCCCGGCGCGCTGTCAATACGGAGCTAAAATACTTGGATAGCTCGTAATTCACGCGATTGATGATTGACGGGAAAGTCGCAGGGGTGTACACCAAGTGATCAGATGACCGGAGGAAGTCCATGGCCGATTCACAGGCGCTAGTCGAGACCTATCAGCTCTACATCGATGGGAACTGGGTCGAGCCGCAGGACGGCCGGTACGACGACCTCTCCCCATCCACCGAAACCGTCATCGCCACCGCACCCGACGCGAGCGTCGCCCAGGTCGGTGACGCGATCGCCGCCGCGCGCCGAGCCTTCGACAGCGGACCCTGGCGGACCATGAGTGCCGAGCAGCGCGCCGGGTGCCTCAACCAGCTGGGCGACGCCCTGATGAAGCACGCCGACGACTTCTTCGCACTGTCCCAGGTGGAGTGGGGCTGCATCGCGAACGAACGCATCATGCAGATCGACGGCGCCGGGTTCATGTCCCTGTACGCCGCCCAGCTCGCCACCCAGCTGACCGACCAAGAGGTCAGCGGCATGGGCGCCGGAACCACGTTGTTGCGTCATGCGCCGCTGGGTGTCGTATCGGTGCTGACGCCGTGGAACTTCCCGCACTGTCTCAACGTGATGAAGTTGAATCATGCTCTGGCCGCGGGTAATACCGTCGTGCTCAAGCCCTCGCCGCTGACCCCGTTGGCCGGGCTCGCGCTCGCGCGAATCATCGACGAACACACCGACATCCCGCCCGGCGTCGTCAACGTCGTCACCCCGTCCGGCGTCGATGCGGCGAAATTGCTGACCACCGATCCGCGCATCGACATGGTGAGCTTCACCGGCAGCTCGGTGGTCGGCCGCCAGGTCATGTCCGCCGCCGGCGACACGATGAAGCGGATCCTGCTCGAGCTGGGCGGCAAGTCCGCGAGCATCGTCCTCGACGACGCGCACATCACCGACGAAATGCTGCAGCAGATGCTGTTCGACTGCTGCTCGCTGCACGCCGGGCAGGCCTGCATCCTGCACAGCCGGCTGCTGCTGCCCGATTCGCTGCACGACGGCGTCGTCGACCGGCTCGCCGCGTTGGCCCGCGAGGTCAAGGTGGGCGATCCCACCGATCCCGACGTGCAGATGGGTCCGCTGATCAGTGCGGCGCAACGGGATCGGGTCGAGGCCCATGTCGCCGGTGCGCTTGACGACGGGGCGAAATTGGTGACCGGCGGTGGCCGCCCGGCCGGCTTGGACGTCGGCTTCTACTTCGAGCCGACGATTCTGTCCGAGGTGGGGCCGAATTCGACCATCGCGCAAGAGGAAGTGTTCGGCCCGGTGTTGACGGTGCTGCGCTACCGCGACGACGACGACGCGGTCGCCATCGCCAACAACTCGCGATACGGGCTCTCCGGTGCGGTGTGGGGCGGTGACGTGGACCGTGCCGTCGGCGTCGCGCGCCGCATCCGTACTGGCCAGATCGCGGTCAACGGCTGCGGCCCCGGCGGAGCGCCGTTCGGCGGTTTCAAACTCAGCGGCTTGGGCCGTGAGGGCGGCGGAATCACCGGAATACACCAGTACATGGAACCGATGGCCATCGGGGTACCCGCGTGACGGGACCCCTCGCGGGGCTCCACGTCGTCGAAATCGCAACCGAGATCTCAGGTCCCTACGCCGCCAAACTTCTGGTGGACCTGGGCGCCGAGGTCATCAAAATCGAGCCGCCCGCCGGAGACCCGCTGCGCCGGTGGGGGCCGTTCCCCTCAGGCGTCGCCGACCCGCATCGCTGCGGCCTGTTCGAGTATCTTAATGCCGGTAAACACGGTGCCACACTTGATCTCTCGACAACACGTGACCTGGCGACCGCCCGCGAGCTCATTGGGCGGGCGCACCTGCTGGTAGAGGATTTCGTGCCCGGAACGCTAGAGGGATGGGGCCTCGACGTCGACAAACTGCAGCGGCTCAACCCAAACCTGGTGGCACTGCGCATCTCTGCGTTCGGTCAAACGGGGCTGTGGCATCGTCGGCAGGCCACGCCGCTGACCCTGCAGGCGGCATCGGGCTGGATCAGCTCCCGGGACTCGCAGCGCCCGCCGGTTCAGGTCGGCGCCCGCATCGCCGAGTATGTCGCGGGCGGCTACGGCGCGCTGGGCGCGCTGACCGCCTTGCGGCTGCCGCCGTGCGGGCGGGTCAGGGAAGTGGATGTCTCGCAGTTGGAATCGTTGTTGTCGACGTTGCCCTACCCGATGCTGATGGCACAGCGGATGCGACGGCTCGGCTTGCCCGCCAACCTGCGATCGGCGCCCATGCTGGGTGTCGTCCGTGCCGCCGACGGCTGGGTGGGAATCAACTGTCTTACGGGCCAGCACTGGCTCGACGTGTGCGCGATGCTGGGTCTGCCCGAATTCGGCGAACACCAGCTCGCGATCATGATGGGCGGTCCGGAGCGCGACGAATTCTTCGCCAAGGCGCAGCCGTTGCTGGCCGGGCAGACCGTCGCCGAGATCGTGGAACTCGGTCAGGCGCTGCGGATTCCGGCCGCCCCGGTCAACGACGGCGCCACCGTGCTCGACTGTCCGCAATACGCCACGCGCGGATTTTTCGTGCCGGCCGGTGGGCCCGGATGGTCGTTTCAGCGCCCCGGCCCGCCATTCAGGCTGTCGAAAACCCCTGTGGCACAGCCGCGCCCGGCGCCCCACCTGGGAACGCGTGCCCAGCCCTGGACGCGCGGCGGCCAATCGCTTTCGGCCGCACCGGCATCGTCGCTGCCCTTCGCGGGGCTGCGGGTGCTCGACCTGACCACGTTTTGGGCCGGTGCGTATCTGACCTGTTACCTCGGCGCGTTCGGTGCCGACATCGTCAAGGTCGAGTCGATCCAACGGCCCGACGGTCACCGCTACTCGGGGGCGTTCGCCTATGAGGGCGAGGACTGGTATGAGCGCAGCCCCATCTGGCAGGGCACCAACCTCAACAAGCGCGACCTCACCCTCGACCTGACGTCGCAACGCGGCCTGGGCATCGCCCGAAAGTTGGCCGCGCAGGCCGACATCGTGGTGGAAAACTTCTCGCCCCGCGTGGTCGAGCAGTTCGGCCTCGACTACGAATCCCTGGTTTCGCTGAAGCCGGACGTCATCGTGGTCCGCATGCCGGGATACGGCCTGCAGGGCCCGTGGCGCGACTACGTCGGCTGGGCGCTGAATTTCGAGCAGACCTCCGGAATGTCGGCGGTCACCGGCTATCCCGACGGCCCGCCGTGCAACCCGCAGGGGCCCGCCGATCCGATCGTCGGCGTGCACGCCGGCGTCGCGCTGCTGGCCGCCCTCGAGCACCGCGCCCGCACCGGGGTCGGCCAACTGGTCGAGATCGCCCAGATCGAGGTCGCCGCGTGTCTCACCGCCGAGCCGGTGATCGAATACTCGATGAACGGCGCGGTGCGGCCGCGCGAGGGCAACCGCCGCTGCGGCTACCTCCAAGGCGTCTACCCGACCGCCGACGACGAGGTGTGGGTGGCGTTGTCGGTGCCCGAGCAGCCGATCGACCATGACGTGTTCGACGAGCTGGTCGCCGCCTGGACGCGCTCGCAGACCGCCGCGACGGTCGTGGAAACCCTTCAGGCGCAGGGGATCCCGGCCGAGCGGGTGATCACCGGAGACCAGATGTATGGGATCGCCCAGCTCGACGCCCGCGACTACTACGAGGAGCTCGAACATCCCGTAACCGGGCCGCACCGCTATCCCGGCTGGCCGTTTCGCATCACGCCCGGACCGCGCCGCCACCACCGCGCCGCGCCGCCGACGCTCGGCCAGCACAATGACGCGATCCTGCGCGACCTGGGTTTGTCCGCGCGGGACGTGACCGGCCTGCGTCGCCAGCGAGTCATCGGCGAACGGGTGCTCAACGCCTAGCGCCCGCCGGCAGCCTCCCAGTGAGCCTTTGGTAAACCGAGCACGACATGCCAAGCTGCTCGACATGGCCATCGAGATCGCCCGCCCCAAACTCGAAGGAAACGTCGCCGTCGGTGCAGACCGCCAGATCGGCTTCGCCGAATTCGGTGACCCGCAGGGCCGCGCGGTCTTCTGGCTGCACGGCACCCCCGGCGCGCGGCGCCAGATTCCCACCGAAGCCCGCCTCTACGCCGAAAACCACAAGATCCGGCTGATCGGGCTGGACCGCCCCGGGATCGGCTCGTCGACACCCCATCGGTACAAGAACATCCGGGCGTTCGGCGACGACCTGCGGACCATCGCGGACACGCTCGGCATCGACAAAATGGCCGTCATCGGCCTGTCCGGAGGTGGTCCGTACGCGCTCGCGTCGGCAGCGGTCCTGTCCGATCGGGTCGTTGCGGCCGGCGTGCTCGGCGGTGTCGCACCGTTCCTTGGCGACGAGGGGATCACCAGCGGTCTGATGAACCTGGGCAAGCGGGTGGCGCCGCTGCTGCGGCTGGGCGGTGACCCGCTGCGGATCGGCGCCAGCCTGGTGGTCCGGGCCATTCGTCCGGTCGCGAGCACCGCGCTGTATCTGTACGCGGCGATATCGCCCGAGGCCGATCGGCGCCTGCTCACCCGGCCCGAGTTCGGCGCCATGTTTCTCGACGACCTGCTCAACGGCAGCCGCAAGCAGCTGGCGGCCCCCTTCAACGACATCATCCTGTTCACCCGGGACTGGGGATTCCGGCTCGACGAGGTCAAGGTCCCGGTCCGCTGGTGGCACGGCGACAGCGACCACATCGTCCCGTTCGCCCACGGCGAGCACGTGGTATCCCTGCTGCCCGACTGCGAGCTGTTCGTGCTGCCCGGCGAAAGCCACCTCGCCGGGCTGGGCCGCGGCGAGGAGATCCTGTCCACCCTGATCAAGATCTGGGACGAGCAGAACTGACCTTCCGTGGCGCCGGGTAGCCTGCTGACGTGCTGCTGGCGTCCCTGAATCCCTCGGCCATCACCGCCACCGATATCGCCGACGCGGTGCGCATCGACGGCACCGCGCTCAGCCGCAGCGACCTCGTCGGCGCCGCCACCTCGGTGGCCGAGCGGGTCGGCGGCGCGGGCCTGGTCGCCATCCTGGCCACGCCCACCGTCGAGACAGTGCTGGCCGTCACCGGGTGCCTGATCGCCGGAGTGCCATTCGTCCCGGTGCCCGCCGATGTCGGCACGGCCGAACGCCGCCACATGCTCACCGATTCCGGAGCCCAAGCCTGGCTCGGGCCGGTGTCTGACGAGCCCGGAGGGCTGCCGCACATCCCGGTGCGCGCGCACGCCCGCTCCTGGCACCGCTATCCCGAGCCGTCGCCCGACGCCACCGCGATGATCATCTACACCTCCGGCACCACGGGGCTGCCCAAAGGGGTGGTACTGAGCCGGCGAGCGATCGCCACCGACCTGGACGCGCTCGCGCAAGCCTGGCAATGGACAGCCGACGACGTCCTGGTGCACGGGTTGCCGCTCTTCCACGTCCACGGCCTGGTGTTGGGCCTGCTCGGCTCGCTGCGGATCGGAAATCGCTTCGTCCACACCGGAAAGCCGACGCCCGCGGGCTACGCCCAGGCCGGCACCGACCTCGGCGGCACGCTGTTTTTCGGGGTGCCCACGGTCTGGTCGCGGGTGGTCACCGACGAGGCGGCCGCCCGGGCGCTGGGCCCGGCGCGGCTGCTGGTTTCGGGAAGCGCACCGCTGCCGGTTCCGGTGTTCGACCGGTTGTCCACCCTCACCGGGCATCAGCCCCTCGAACGCTACGGCGCCTCCGAATCGCTGATCACCCTCTCCACCCGCGCCGACGGCGAGCGGCGCGCGGGCTGGGTGGGGCTGCCGCTGGCCGGTGTGGAGACGAGGCTGCTCGACGACGACGGCGGGCTGGTGCCGCACGACGGGGAGACCGTCGGGAAGCTCCACGTTCGCGGTCCGATGATGTTCGACGGCTACCTGAATCGACCGGACGCCACCGCCGAGGCGTTCGACGCCGACGGCTGGTACCGCACCGGCGACGTCGCGGTCATCGACGGTGGGGGGATGCACCGCATCGTGGGACGCGAGTCGGTCGACCTGATCAAGTCCGGTGGCTACCGCATCGGCGCGGGCGAGATCGAGACGGTGCTGCTCGGGCATCCGGGCGTGCAGGAGGCCGCGGTGGTGGGGATGCCCGATGCGGACCTGGGACAGCGCATCGTCGCGTACGTCGTCGGAGCGGGCAACGCCGACGATCTGATCGACTATGTCGCACAACAACTTTCGGTGCACAAGCGGCCGCGTGAGGTGCGCATCGTCGACGCGCTGCCGCGCAACGCCATGGGCAAGGTCCTCAAGAAGCAGCTGCTGTCCGACGGCTGAGCGCCTTTCCGCGCGCGTATCCACACTGCGAAATCCGGCTCGATTCTTCGCCGTCCGGTTACGCTCGCGGCCCAACGGGCGGGAGGTACCGTCGTAACAGTGCAAGGACGGAACCGGTCACCCGCTGGCGCCGCCGCCACCGTCGTAGTCGGGCCCACGCCGATGAGGCGGATCGCGGCCGCGTGTCTCGTCGGCTCGGCGATCGAGTTCTACGACTTCCTCATCTACGGCACCGCGGCGGCGCTGGTGTTCCCGACGGTGTTCTTCCCGCACCTCAGCCCCGCCAGCGCCACGATTGCCTCGATGGGGACGTTTGCGACGGCATTTTTGTCCCGGCCGCTCGGTGCGGCGGTGTTCGGATACTTCGGGGACCGGTTGGGGCGCAAGAAGACCCTGGTCGCCACGCTGCTGATCATGGGCCTGTCAACGGTGGGTGTGGGGCTGGTCCCCAGCCCCGGGGTGATCGGTGGCGCGGCACCGCTGATCTTGGTCGCGCTTCGGTTGTTGCAGGGGTTCGCCGTCGGCGGCGAATGGGCGGGGTCGGCGTTGCTGAGCGCCGAATACGCGCCGGCCGACCAGCGCGGCCGATACGGCGTGTTCACCCTGATAGGCGGCGGCACCGCGGCCGTGCTGAGCAGCGCAACCTTTCTGGGGGTGAATCTCACCGTCGGCGAAGGCAGTCCGGCGTTTCTGCAGTGGGGATGGCGGGTGCCGTTCCTGCTCAGCGCGGTGTTGGTCGCGCTCGCGCTGTATGTGCGCCTGAACATCGAGGAGACCCCGGTGTTCGCGGAGGAGAAGGCGCGTGAGCTGATACCCAAAACACCGCTCGCGGAGCTGCTGCGGCTGCAACGTCGTGAGATCGCGCTGGCCGCCGGCAGCATCCTCGGCGCTTTGGGGTTCATCTATATGGCCAACACCTATCTGGCGTTGTACGCGCATTCGCACCTGGGGTACTCGCGCAACTTCATCTGGTTCGTCGGCGCACTGGGCGGGTTCGCGAGCATCGCGTTCATGGTGGCCTCGGCCATCCTGTGCGACCGGCTCGGGCGCCGCCGCATCATGCTGGTGGGGTGGACGTGTTGTCTGCTGTGGTCGTTTCTGGTGATGCCGCTGTTGAACACCGGCAAACCCGTCGGCTACGCGGTGGCGATCCTCGGCATGTGCATCGCCGCGGCGATCGGCTCCGGACCGACGGCGGCGTTCATCCCCGAGCTGTTCGCGACCCGCTACCGCTACAGCGGAACGGCGCTGGCGCAAAACCTTGCGGGCATCGTGGGTAGCGCGTCGCCGCCGCTGATCGCCGGGACCCTGCTGGCGACCTACGGCAGCTGGGCGATCGGGCTCATGCTGGCCGCCCTCACGTCGGTCAGCCTGGTGTGCACCTATCTGCTGCCCGAAACCAACGGCACGACGCTCGGAATCGCCTAGTTGGCGTGCAGGTCCTCGTTGAGGGCAATGCCTTGGCCCCCGCGGGCCACCACCTCGACTGCCCCGCTCAGCGAATTGCGCCGGAACAACAGGTTGTTGCCGCCGGAGAACTCGCGCGCCTTCACCTCTTTACCCTCGGGCGTGATGACCTTGGTGCCCGCGGTGACATAGAGGCCGGCCTCCACGACGCAGTCGTCGCCCAGTGAAATGCCCAGACCCGCGTTGGCGCCGAGCAGGCAGCGCTTGCCGATCGAAATGACTTCGGTGCCACCGCCGGACAGCGTGCCCATGATCGAGGCCCCACCACCGACATCGGAGCCGTCGCCCACGACCACGCCGGCCGAGATGCGACCCTCCACCATCGACGCCCCCAGCGTGCCCGCGTTGTAGTTGACGAAGCCTTCATGCATCACCGTCGTGCCCGGGGCCAGATGGGCGCCGAGCCGCACCCGGTCGGCGTCGGCGATGCGCACCCCGGTCGGCAACACGTAGTCGACCATCCGCGGGAACTTGTCGACGCCGTAAACCGTCACGGGCCCGTGGCGGCGCAGCCGGGCCCGGACGGCCTCGAATCCCTCGACGGCGCAGGGCCCGCGATTAGTCCAGACCACATTGGTCAATACCCCGAACAAGCCGCCGGCGTTCAGCCCGTGCGGCGCCACCAGCCGGTGCGACAGTAGATGCAGCCGCAGGTAGGCGTCGTAGGCGTCGGCGGCCGCGTCGTCCAGCGAGCCGATGACCGTGCGCACCGCGACGGTCTCGGTGCCGCGGTCGTCGTCCCGGCCCATCAGTGCGGTCAGTTCGGGGGGAACGTCGGAAAGCGCGAGTCGCGACGTGGCACCGGTGCCCGAGTCGGTCAGTTCCGGTGCGGGAAACCACGTGTCGAGGATCGATCCGTCGGCGGCCAGCGTTGCCAGGCCTATCCCTTCGGCACCTGCTGCTCTTGTCACGGCGGTCAGGTTACTTGCTGGCCCGCGCCGCGGGTCCTTCACCCCGGCGGGGACGCCCGAAACACCGTGGATCAGCTGCGCTTTTACCGGGCCGACACACCGGCGCAACGGGCCGTCTGCACGGCCGCGTATGAAAAGCTGACCCGCGCAACGTGATTCGGAGGCCCTTGCTGCGCAGCCGCTGCATCGTGCGTTTCTAGGTCAGCCGTCTTGCCAGGTCAACCGCGTGAACTTGGCCGTTTCGGGGTACCTCGCTCCCGGGGATCGGCGGGTCATGTCCTGGGCCTGGCGGAGAACCAACGTCGCGGGTCCGCAAGGGGCCGGCTCGTTTAGAGAAGGAGAAAACAATGTCGTTTGTCACTACTCGGCCCGAGGCGCTGATGGCCGTGGCGAGCATGCTCGAGGCGCTCGGCTCGTCAATGGACGCCCAAAACGCCGCCGCCGCAGCGCCCACCACGAGCATCGCTCCCGCGGCCGCCGACGAGGTGTCCACCCTTCAGGCCGCGCAGTTTTCCGCCTACGGCGCGTGGTACCAGCAGGTCAGCACCCAGGCAAGCGCGATTCACCAAACACTGGTGAAGAACCTGAACACCAGCGCCGCTTCATACGGCGAGACCGAAACCGCGAACCGGGTGACAACCAGCGCCGCCTCGTTGCAGGCCGTCACACCGAACGCCGTCCCCAACGCGGCGACCGACCCGCCGCCCGCGGGAAGCACCACCCTCGGGACGGGGATCGGGTGGGGCCAGAACGTCGGTGCCGCCGCGTCGGACTTCATCACCCTGGGCGAGGGGCAATTCGCCAACGTCCCAGGGGCGGCCGGGATCCCCAATTTCACGGGGGGACTCACCTCGGCAACCGCCGCCGCACCCGCGCCGGCGGCCCCCGCGGCCCTGGGTGCGGCGCCGGTGCTGGCGAGCATGGGTCGCGGGCCTTCGATCGGCGCGTTGTCGGTGCCACCCAGCTGGGCGGCCGGTGGCGTTCCGGCGGTGAACCCGACCCCGGCGCAGCTGGTCGGCGCGGGCTTCACCAGCGCCGCGCCCCACACCCCGCCAGTGACAACCGTGCCGGGCGGCCTGCCCTCGATGGCCACCGCCGGACGCGGCGGCTATGGCCTCGGCGCGCCGCGCTACGGCATCAAGCCGACCGTGATGCCCAAGCCGGCCATCTAACACCCACCGGACAGCAGCACAGAACAGGAGCGACGCAATGACTTTCGACTTCGGAGCACTTCCCCCGGAGATCAACTCCCTCCGCATGTACACCGGCGCGGGGGCCGGGCCGATGATGGCCGCCGCCGCGGCATTCAGCAGCCTCGCCGACGAATTGAGCATGACTGCCTCGGCCAGCCAGTCGGCGATCTCGAACCTGACCGGCGAGGAGTGGATCGGTCCCTCCTCGGCCGTGATGGCCACCGCCGTCGAGCCGTACCTGGCGTGGATGCACACCACCGCCGCCCAGCTGCAGCAGGCGGCTTCCCAGGCCATGGCCTCGGCGGCCGCCTATGAGGCGGCCTTTGCGATGACGGTGCCGCCCCCGCTGATCGCGGCCAACAGGGCCCAGCTCGCGGCCCTGACCGCGACGAACGTCCTGGGCCAGAACACCGCGGCCATCGCGGCCACCGAGGCGCAGTACGGCGAAATGTGGTCCCAAGACGCCGCCGCCATGTATGGCTACGCCGCGGCGTCCGCGGCCGCGGCCCGGCTGAGCCCGTTGACCTCGCCGGCGCCGACCAACGACCCTGGCGGGCTGGGCGCGCAAGCCGCGGCCGTTTCTCAGGCCACTGCCACGAGCGCGCAGACGAGCGGCCTCCAGCAGGTGGTATCCAGCGCGCCCAATGCGGTGCGGCAACTGGCGGCTCCGCTGGACCCGCCGCCGGGCCTGAGCGCGCTGGACAGTTTTCTCGGCAACCCGGTGGTGAACAACGTCGGCAACGCCGGTTTCGATGTGGTGTCCTGGAACGTGTTCAACACCATCGTGTCCAACATCCTCTACAACCACACCCTGGACGCGGCGGCCTCCGCCGGCTTGGCCGGCGATCTGGGAGGCGCGGTCAGCGGCGGTGCCTTGCTGGGCGCCACGGCCCCGGTAAGCACTGCGGGCCTGGGCGCCGCGCCGGTGCTGGCGAGCATGGGCTCGGCCGCCCCGGTCGGCGGCTTGTCGACGCCGGTCGCCTGGTCCGCCGCCGCACCCGCGGCTCCTGCCGCGACGCTCGCGGGCTCGGGGTGGGCCGCCCCCATCGAAGAGGCGCGCACGACGTGGGCGACCGGTATGCCGGCGGTCGCCTCAGCCGGGCGCGGCGGCTACGGCATGGGGCCGCGTTACGGTGTCAAGCCCACGGTGATGCCCACGCGGTTGCTCGTCTAAAGCGTGTCGTCCGGCCCAGCGTGCCGTTCCGCGGCGGCTCGCCATCGTCGGCGACCCACTACCCTGAGAGCGTGCTGGACTTACGCGGGGATCCGACCGCGCTGACCGCGGCGCTGGTCGACATCCCCAGCGAATCGAGAAACGAAGCGCGGCTGGCCGACGAGGTCGAGGCCGCGCTGCGCGCTCAGACCTCCGGCTTCGAAATCGTCCGCAACGGCAACGCCGTGCTGGCGCGCACGCGACACCAACGGCCGTCGCGAGTCTTGCTGGCCGGGCACCTGGACACCGTCCCGGTGGCCGGAAACCTGCCCAGCCGCCAGGAGGGCGGCGAGCTGCACGGCTGCGGCACCGCGGACATGAAATCCGGCGACGCGGTATTTCTCCATCTCGCCGCCACCGTCGCCGAACCGGTGCACGATCTGACCCTGGTGATGTACGACTGCGAGGAAATCGACGCGGCGGCAAACGGATTGGGTCGCATCGAACGCGAGCTCCCGGAGTGGTTGTCCGCCGATCTGGCCATCCTGGGCGAGCCCACCGGCGGCTACATCGAAGCCGGTTGCCAGGGCACCTTGCGCGTGGTCGTCAGCACCACCGGGACCCGCGCGCATTCGGCGCGGTCCTGGTTGGGAGACAACGCTATTCACAAACTGGCTGCGGTGCTGGAGCGGCTGGCCGCGTACGAGGCGCGCAGCGTCGATATCGACGGCTGCATCTACCGAGAGAGCTTGTCGGCGGTGCGCATCGACGGCGGCGTGGCGGGCAACGTCATTCCCGACGCGGCCGCGGTGACGGTCAACTTCCGCTTTGCCCCGGACCGGTCGGTGCCCGACGCGCTGCAACACGTGCACGACGTGCTCGCCGGGCTGGACGTGCACATCGAACAGACGGACGCCGCGGCGGGCGCACTGCCCGGACTGTCCCAACCCGCCGCCAAGGCCCTGGTCGAGGCCGCGGGCGGTAACGTCCGCGCCAAGTACGGCTGGACCGACGTCGCACGTTTCGCCGCACTGGGCATACCGGCGGTCAACTTCGGGCCCGGTGATCCCAACCTTGCGCACCGGCGCGACGAACGCGTGGCGGTCGCCAACATCACCGCCGCGGTGGACATGCTGCGCGGCTACCTGAACGGCTAAGCCTTATCGGTACCGCATCGCCGCGCCTGCGCGGCGGCATCGACCGCGGCGGCGTGCATCCCGATCGACGCCAGCTCGTC
>Ga0134128_10004650_pt1 | contig 16761 bp, 15 predicted proteins | sample KB31754_FD_96462 | JGI IMG/M metagenome (GOLD analysis project Ga0134128, IMG submission 96462) | Terrestrial soil microbial communities with excess Nitrogen fertilizer from Kellogg Biological Station, Michigan, USA - KB3-175-4 | ecosystem: Environmental > Terrestrial > Soil > Unclassified ...
ACTTATCTGCCTCTCACGGATATTATGCCAATTCTTAAGCATGATAGCCTTTTAACGTACAAATATTCGTACCAGGATTTGCTGATTGCCAATGCAGCGGGCACCCTTCTGCTGCTTCAGGATGTTATTCATTTAGAACAGATGAAGAACACGGATAATTTGGTTTACATATTGTTCAAGAAACAACAAATATTTAACAGGCTCTTGCTGGCTTCTACCGAAGTGGCCAGCCTTGCCGCCGAGCTTGATTGCGAGAGCGAACGCTCAAAACAACTGGGTACTTATTTAGACCAGATAAATGATGACCGCGTACAACGTTTAACCATTATATCTGTAATAACCGGTGCAGCAACCGCTATAGGCACATCAGTGATTAAAAATAATAAAGCGCAAATTGCAGTGGGGGTAAGCGGAAGTATCATAAGCGCTGCGTTTGGCGGGCTGGCAGCATTTTCATCGCATAAAGCCATAATTTTTAAGCATAAACGAAATTTATTAGCCGATATTTGGTTTGAAAATAAAATATCAACTAATTATCCGCCTTTTATATGGTATATTTTGAATGAAAAGGAATTTACCAATAGCAGGGAATATTCATCCATTCATAATCTTAAAGAACGCTGGTTTGAACAGGGATTGATTGATACTACTAAAAATAAAAAACAACTGGACTTATATTTTGGTGTCGGTGGAAAATATAATGCGGATGATTTTCATACGCGTACCAGTATGCTCAATCAGCTTAAGGCAGAAGTTAGGTCTGTTAATCAAAACCTGCAAAGTTTAATGTTAAAGCTATCTATTTAGAAAATGAAAATATTGGTGTTTGATAATTATGACAGCTTTACTTATAACCTGGTGCACCTGGTAGAAAAAGTTTGTGACTATAAAATTGATGTTTTTAAAAACGACAAAATTTCCCTCGATCAAATAAGTAAGTATGATAAGATACTTTTATCGCCCGGGCCGGGATTACCTGATGAAGCCGGAATTTTATTAGATGTGATTAAGACCTATGCACCAACAAGATCTATTCTGGGAGTATGTCTTGGACTACAGGCCATTGGTGAGGCGTTTGGGGCGAAGCTTAAAAATTTAGACAATGTTTATCATGGTGTTGCAACGCCTGTTAAAATCATAAAAGAAGATGTTTTATTTAAAGATTGCCCGAAAGAATTTAAAACGGGGCGTTATCATTCCTGGGTGATTGATGCCGTGAATTTGCCGGAATGTTTTGATATAACATCTATTGATGGCGATGATAATATCATGGCAATGAGGCACAAAGTGTATGATATAAAAGGCGTGCAATTTCATCCCGAATCTATTTTATCAGAATACGGAGAGCAAATTATCCGTAACTGGATTGAGAGTTAGATTGAAAAGCGGATTATTTCTTTTTAAAAATCTCATGCGGATACAGGTATAAGCCGGCCACATAGGTTTTGGCATCTTTTATTTTTCCGGTTTTGATCTGTTTGGCAAATTCGGGCACAGTCATTTCTACTAATGAAATGTATTCATTTTCGCTTTCCAGTCCGTGTATATCAGATACTTTGTCGGCATTAGTAACTGTTGCATAGTAAACATAAAATTGCTCGGAAGTATAGCCGGGTGAGGAAAAGCAGGATAATAAAAATTTAATTTTACCGGGCTTAACCTTATAGCCGGTTTCTTCCTGAACCTCGCGAACGGCCGTCGTTAAAGGTTTTTCGCCTTTATCGATCTTGCCGGCTACTATTTCTAAAATTTGCTGTTTAATTTTCGATGCAATGGGATAACGGAACTGTTTGGTAAGGATGATTTTTTTTGAATCGGTGTTATAGATCAAAACAGCAACCGCATCTTCACGGTGTATTTTAAGCCTGGAGAATTTGCTGCCTTTATATTCTATTTTTGCTTTTTTGATAATAAGCCTATCATCAAAAACAATTTTTTCTTTTGTGATTTTAAACATCTTCTACGAGCTAATTATTATACGATGACTAAAGGCACCGAAATATTATGCCTTACATCTTCAACAGTTGTGCCAAACAGGATATCTTTAAAACCGCTGTGTCCGTGCGTTCCCATAACCAGCATATCGGCGCCGTGTTTATTTACCAACTCAGGAATGGCTTTTTTAGGGCTGCCGTAGCCAATCAAATAACTTGCTTTAATGCCTTGTTCTTTTAGTTTATTAATATATCGTTCAATAATTTCTATGTCTTTACGGGTTTCAAAATCTTCTGTTTCAGCGCCGTAAATAATGGCTCCGGGAGTTTCAACAATGTGTAACAGTTTATAATCAGCCTGCTTGCCGCCCAGTGTTAATGCGTAATTCAGCGCTTTATTATCCGCCGAAGAAAAATCTAAAGAGATAAAAATGTTTTCAGGAACTTTCATATCCCTTAATTGTAATCGTAATTGCTGATGCAGGGTAAACGATTTTTGCTTTTTGTTTTTCTTCAGGATCGGGTAAACGATCACAAATGCAAGTACCGTAAACACAAGCACACAGGCTACTGAAAGAAAAAATTTCGCGGTAAATGAAACGCTGTCATCGTGCACCCATTCATTAGTTTGTATTAAAACAAAGTAAAAATTTAACCCCGTTATTAAAGCCGTCGCAAACCAGGCCAATGTTTTGTAAAAGGGAGTTACGGCAAAATCACCCATTATTTTTTTATTGCCGGCAAAATAAATAAGCGGGATAATGGCAAAAGGCAATTGCAGGCTTAATATAAATTGAGACAACACCAGCAGGTTTCCTGTAGCAGCTTCTCCTAAGATCAATACCGTAAGCAAAGCAGGCACAATGGCCAGCATACGTGTTATTAACCTTCGCAGCCAAGGTTGAATGCGCAATTGCAAATGCCCCTCCATAATGATCTGCCCGGCAAGCGTACCGGTGATGGTGCTGCTTTGCCCTGATGCAATCAAAGCCACAGCAAACAGGATAGGAGCGAGGGAGCTTCCCAGCAAAGGCTGCAAAAATTTGTAAGCATCTTCAATTTGCGTAACCCCAAACAGTCCGTTGGAAAAGAATGCCGATGCAGATAAGATTAAAATAGAAGCATTTACAAATAAAGCCAGGTTCAGGGCAATAGCAGAGTCGATCATGTTAAAGCGAATGGCTTTTTTTATGTCGATAGGCGTACGCTTAAATTTGCGGGTTTGCACCAGCGAACTGTGTAAGTACAAATTATGCGGCATAATGGTTGCGCCTAAAATGGCTAATGCAACATACACTGCTTCATTTGATTTGAAGGATGGAATCAGCCCGCCGGCAATTTGTGTAAGCTCGGGTTTGGCGAAAAATAATTCGATTAAAAACGAAATGCCAATAACAGAAATTAAACCAATGATAAAAGCCTCCACTTTTCGTATTCCGATTTTGAGCAAGAAGAGCAATAAAAAAGTGTCGAAAATAGTGATAGAAATTCCGAGCCATAAAGGAAAATGAAACAAAAGCTCTAAGCCAATGGCCATTCCCAACACTTCTGCCAGGTCGCAGGCTGCAATAGCAATTTCCGCAAAAATGTACAGGCAAAAATTAATAACAGGCGGGTACATATCGCGAGATGCCTGAGCCAGGTCTTTACCCGTAACAATACCTAACCGTGCTGAAAAGCCTTGTAACAATAAAGCAATAAGATTGGATACCACCAGCACCCATAACAAGGAATACCCGAATTTACTTCCCCCGGTAATATCGGTAGCCCAGTTTCCCGGGTCCATATAACCTACGCTGATCAAATAAGCAGGACCGGCAAATGCCAGGAATTTTTTAAACGGAGATTTGATCTCGGTTACGTCAACCGATTGGTGTACTTCGTTTAAAGATTTTGTATGTTGGTGCTCATCGGACATAAATCTTTGACAAAGGTAACATTTGCAGGAATGATTTTAACATTTGTTTCAGCTTGTTTATATAAACTTTAACAGCTTAAAAACTAAAAATAATTATCTTGGCTTGATCTAAACAGAAATCATTAATAACCTAATATGAAAAAAATAGCACTGGTAATTCTTATTATTTTTTCGACACATGTTTTTAGCCAAAGCACTTACAGCGATCAGGCAGGGAAATGGCGCCTGGGCATTAATGCAGGTGCTATGTGGCAAACCTGTGATGTTAGTCCGCATGCAAACATAGCAGGAGGGTTTACCATAGAGAAAATACTGAATAAAAAACCAGACGCTATTCTAGGCTTTGCCCTTGGATTACGCTATTTAAGCGGACATTGCACGGGCCTTGACACGAAAGCTTCTTACGGAGTGGCTAACAATACGGCACTAAATGGTACATACGATAGCCAGACCGATTATGCACATAACGGAGGCATTTTTTATAATAATTATAAAACCTATATACATGAAGGAGCTTTGGAGTTGAAGGTGAATTTCCCGAAGCTTGAACAAAAGACAAATTTAATTTTATACCTGATGGGCGGGGTAGGTATCTGTAACTACAAAACATGGATAAATGCCCTTGATCAAAATGGAAACAGGTATGACTTTACAGCTTTGCAAAATGCACAAAATGTAACGGCTTCCGATGTAAAAAAAGTTATGAATGGAACTTACAGTACCCTGGCGCAAGGTTCATCTCCCAATGGCACAAATCGTTTCACACCTTCGGTTGGAATAGGCTTTGGCTTTAAGTTAAGCAGGGTTATTTCGTTGGTTTTTGAATACAGGGCGGCATTTCAAGGTACTAACTTGTTGGACGGAGTTAATTACAATAATTTTAATGACCGTGTAAAGCAAAACGACTTCTATAATTACGCATCGGCTAACCTGTTTTTTACGCTATACGGAAAAACAAAAAAGAGTTCTTATAGTAATACAACAACCAGTACCTACACCCAGCCGCAAACAAATGCGCCTATTTATAATCAACAGCCGGCCTATAATCAGCCTCCGCAAACAGCTTATATTCCACAGCAGCAAGGCTATCCTCCTTATGTAAGTATCGTTTATCCTGAGAATAACTTTTCAAATAACGGAGATTATGTAACGGTTCAGGCCACTATTCAAAACATCCAAAGCGCGCAGCAGATCGCTATTTCACAAAATGGATACCCGGTGAAATATTTTACATATGATTCCTATAACGGAAACCTGCATTTTCAAACATTTTTACAGCAAGGGGCCAATAATATCATTATAACAGCCAATAACCCTTACGGAACTGGTTCACAAGGCGTAACTGTTTTTTTTAATCCGCCTTATACACCTAATCAATTCCCGATAAATCCAAACACAGGTGAAAACCCAAACAATACCATTCCTCAGAATCATTCCCAAAATGTGGTAACAGTTAAAAGGCCTGTAGTACAGTATTTAAACCCTTCTGCATCTCCGGAAGAAGTTACCAGCCCTTCATTTAATGTAATTGCAAGTGTACAAAACGTTAATTCGGCAAATCAGATCAATGTAAGTTTTAACGGAAATGCCATTCAACAGTTTACATACAGCCAATCGTCTAAAACAGTAAGTTTTGCAGTGAATCTTTTAACCGGATATAACAGCGTAAATATAAGCGCTACTAATTTATCCGGAACGGATGCAAAATCAACGGTTATAGATTATAAACCAGCCGGTAAACCACCCCGCATTGATATATTTAATCCTGCAACCAGTCCGTTTACAAGTGTAAATCAAAACATGGTAGTCAGCGGTTACGTTTATAATGTTGCATCAGCCTCTGATATTACTGCTAATTATAATGGCAGCAACATTAGTTTTAATTACAACAGCAATACACATGAAATTGATATACCGGTTAATCTTTTAACCAGCGCAAATCAGTTGCAAATTAAGGCAAGTAATACTTTTGGAAATGATGTAAAACAGGTTGAACTTATACTTCTTAATAATATAAATGTTCAACCGCATACAATGACAACGCCAACTTCACAGGCTAATCCTGTTACGACAGAAACTCCTCATACCGCAAATACACCAGTTTTTCATGGGACAATTAATTCAAATTCATTCCCGCAAGGAGGTAATCAAAGCAATGGAACACCGCCTGATAATGGAAACTCGGGCGGAAGCAATATGAATGGAATGGGCGCCCATCACAACAAACCAGGATTTGCATTGATATCTCCGGGCGCAAACCCATATACCAGCATGAGCGGGGTTATTTCAATAGCTGCTAACCTGAGCTTTGTAACTGATGTAAGTAAAGTGTCTGTTATGTATAATGGTTCGCCGGTTTCTTTTTCATTCGATCCGGCGGTAAGTGAACACCTGGGTTTTACATCTCCGCTTAAGCCCGGCAGCAATATATTTGTTGTAAATGCAAGCAATGCTATGGGATCTATTTCAGAAAATATAGAAATTAGTTATATACCCACTAATCCTAACGGAAATGTGAACGGAAATCCTGCTTTACATTTTGCCGGCGGCGTGAACAATATGACCAATGTGCCTAAAACTTTAAATGTAAATACGGTTAATCCTACTCCAACGACTTTACCAACTGCAACACCGGCTAAATCTGTCGAAAAACCTATTAATATTGGAACACCGCGCAGGTAATATTCAAGTGATTGATTTGCATCACTGTAAATCAAATTAAAAACATAAAAAATCCCCGCTTTTTGGGCGGGGATCTTAATTATTGGTTTTTTAAACCAATAGTTCGGGACTAAAATTATTTTGGGCTTGTTGCGGGAGCGGCAGGTTCTGTTGTTGCCGGAGCGTTTTTAGCCTTATTTTGGTCGTGTTTTTGCTTTTGTTCTGCACGATAAGCTTCCCATTTTTGTTGTTGTTCTGGAGTTAAAGCCATATTTACATCTTTCACAAACTGGTCTTTTATTGGTTTTGCCTCAGCGTGAAGGGCTTTTCTGTTCTCAGCCTGCTTATTTTTTATCTGTTGCATTGAAGAAGTCCTTGTTAAAGCCGCCTGGTAAACCTTTTGTTTCTGCTCATCAGTCAGGTTTAGAACCTTTTGCAAACGAGCCGCATCACGCATGGCTTTTTGTTCAGGGGTTGCCGCCTGATGTGGGGTAGCCGGGCCGGTGGTTGCCGGTTTAGCTTGCTGAGCCTGTGCAAACTGCAGAGTTGCAAGGGCCAACGCCGATACTAAAATGATCTTTTTCATGTTATATTGTTTTAGATTAATCTGTTAAAAGCAAATCTAATGCCATAAATTTAAATAGCCAATTTTGTTGTAATTAATTAACTTTTAAAAGTTTTTACGATTTTTTTGCAGATAATAATAAAAAGCATATATTTGCAGCCTATTTTTAACAGAAACAAGTAATGGCTAACCATAAATCATCAGAAAAACGTATCAGACAAACTGAAACAAAAAAGTTGCACAACCGCTACCAGGCTAAAACTGCACGTACATTTTTAAAACGTTTACGCACAACTACCAGCAAAGAAGAAGCAACTGCTTTACTTCCAAAAGTATCTTCTATGTTAGATAAATTAGCAAAACGCAATGTTATTCATAAAAACAAAGCTTCTAACTTAAAATCTAAGATCACAAAAAAAGTAAAAAGCATTAAATAATTTTTACCTTATTTATAACTAAAGGCTGTTTCCATAAAGAAGCAGCCTTTTTTTATTGTAATTTAGCGGTATGCCTAAACAAAACCTGCAAAGTATTGGAAGTGCCATTAACCAGTTTTTGAAAGAAAACAGGCTCGAAAAAAAAATAGATATTTCAAGCCTCACTACAAACTGGAAAACCATTGCCGGTGATATGGTGGCCAATCATACCAAACGCCTTTTTTTGAAAGATCAAACACTTTTCCTGGAAGTTGATTCATCGGCGCTGAAAAACGAACTTCATTTTTTAAAAGACCAGCTTATTAAAAACGTTAACCACTTTTTAGAAAAAGATTTGGTTAAACAGCTCGTGTTGATTTAATTCGCACAAAATACCAGCGCTTGAAAACTGTTTTCAACCAAAATAAAATTTTTATCCTGCTGCATGCCTTATGTTTTTGCGCAGCTGTGCTGGTTATTTTCAATAGCGACAAACTCAATCTTCATTTATACTTTAACAGCCTTGTTACGCCGGCTTTTAATAGTTTTTTTAAATATGTTACCTTTATCGGAGATGGTGTCTTTATCATTCCCTTTATCATTTTGGTGTTGTTTTTTAATGTGCAGAAATCGATCACATTATTAGTTGCATATTTAGTCAGCACCGGCGTTACCCAGGGAATTAAGTATACTTTTTTTGAAAATATGGACAGGCCTACTCTGGTATTTGATATGGCTCACATTAAATTGAATATTGTAGAAGGCGTTGCTATGAATATTCATCATAGTTTTCCGTCGGGGCATACTACTGCGGCTTTCAGCCTGTTTTTTTGCTTTAGTTATTTTGCAAAAAACAATTTAGTGAAAGTCGCTTGTTTTATAGCAGCCATTTTGGTGGCATTTTCTAGGGTCTATCTATCACAACATTTTTTTGAAGATATTACAGTAGGCAGTTTTATAGGTGTTCTGTTTTCCTGGATTGTTTGCGCTGTTTTGTTTCAAACAAAAATCTCCAAAAAAATCAATACACTTCAAAAGCCCATCTGGCAATTATTTTAAATGGGCAATGCAAACAAATATTTTGCCTGGCATGTTGGTATAACACTTGTTGCTGCTTTATTGTTCATCCCGTTTTTAGGCGCGGTACATTTATTTGACTGGGACGAAATTAATTTTGCCGAATGTGCCCGCGAGATGATCGTAACGCACAATTACAGCCGCGTGCAAATTAATTTCCAGCCTTTCTGGGAAAAGCCTCCTTTATTTATCTGGCTGCAGGTTTTAAGCATGAAGTTATTTGGCATAAACGAGTTTGCCGCTCGTTTCCCGGATGCTGTTTGCGGAATTATTACTTTAAACCTGACGTATTATTTTGGAAGAAAATACAACAACCATACGTTTGGTTTGCTATGGACGATGTGCTTTGCCGCGTCTTTTTTGCCATTTTTATATTTTAAAACCGGTATTATAGATCCCTGGTTCAATCTTTTCATTTTTTTAAGTATTTGTTTTTTACTGCAATGGTTTAATAATAATGTTTCTAAAAAAATAAATGTAAATGCTGTATATGCCGGGCTGTTTGCAGGTTTGGCCGTATTGACAAAAGGGCCCGTTGGCTTATTAATTATAGGCTTAACCTTTCTTGTCAGCTGGATCAGGTTAAAGTTTAATCCGTTTCATCATGTGAAAAATGTTGTGCTGTTTATTATTGTGTTTTTGGCAAGCGGCTTAAGCTGGTTTATTTTTGAAATTGCAAGCGGGCACTCGGATATTGTAAAAGAGTTTATTATTTACCAGGTACGCCTAGGCACAACAGGCGATTCAGGACACGAAGGTTTTTTATTGTATCATTTTGTGGTCTTATTAGTGGGTTGTTTTCCAGCTTGTTTATTTTTTATTCTGGCCCATAAAAAAAATAACAGTGATACCCCTTTCCAGGTTTATACAAAAAAATGGATGCTGCATTTATTTTGGGTTGTGCTGATCCTATTCAGTATAGTTGGCACAAAAATTGTTCACTATTCAAGCATGTGTTACTTTCCATTAACTTATTTAGCGGCTTACAAATTGCATGATACCATTTATTCGCAAAGAAAGCTTCATAAAATAATTTTTGGCTTAGGCATGTTTTTGATAATTGTTTTAGGAATTGCATTTACTGCTGCAGGCCTTATCAGGTACGCTATTCCGCTTATTGTGCAAAGTAATTTAATTGCCGACAAATTTGCAGTGGCATCTCTGCAAACGCCTGTACAATGGAATGGCTTTGAATGGATCGTCGGGATTTTATTTTTAGTGTTTTCTATTTACTTTTTCAGGAATATCCATAAAAACAAAAAGTATATATATGGTTTATTTGCAACTTCCTTACTAACTATATGGATGATAACTTTGCTGATCGTCCCTAAAATAGAACCGTATTCGCAGGGGCCGGCTATCGAATTTTATGAATCTTTAAAAGGAAAAGATTGCTACGTAGAAACCATTGGTTTTAAAAGTTACGCCTACATGTTTTATACCGACAGACAACCGGGGCATAATTCAGAGCCCATGTTAAATTATATTAAAGAAAAGGAAACCCAGATGGATAAAGATGGCCATAGTGCATCTTTTTCCTTTAATTTGATGAGCCTAAGCTGGATGCTTTATCAGCCTGTTGATAAAACAGCCTATTTTGCGGCCAAAATAAATGATGTGGAAGACATTCAAAAAAATCACGGCAATCTGATAGAGCTTTACCGAAAAGGAGGTTTTGTTTTCTACGAACGATTGCCGGGAAATAAATAAATTGATAATTCATTTTTCAACACAATAAACAACTAAAAATAAATAAATCATGAACAAAAAAATTGCAGTAGTTCTATTATCGGTTTGCATCGGTGGCATGCAGGCTCAGTCTTTAAAAGACAAATTAAAATCAGCCGAAACAAAAGTAACAGGCTCAAACAGCAAATCAGGGCTTAGCAATGACGACATCATTGCCGGTTTAAAAGAAGCTTTAAGTACAGGTACAAATAACTCAACTGCCTCTGCTTCAAAAGTAGACGGCTACCTGAAAAACCCAGCTATCTTTATTCCTTTCCCACCTGAGGCACAAAAAGTAAAAGACGAGCTTATTAAGCTTGGTTATAAAACAAAAGTTGATGAATTTGAAACTTCGCTTAACCGCGCCGCAGAACAAGCTGCAACAAGCGCTGCACCAATCTTCTTAGACGCAGTTAAAAACATGACTGTTACAGATGGTTTAAGCATCTTGCAAGGCACTGATACAGCTGCAACCCATTATTTAAGACAAAGCACATCAGCTCCTCTGACTGGAAAATACCAACCAATTGTAAAAGATGCTCTTGCTAAAGTAAACGCAACGGCATATTGGAGCGAGATCATCACTATTTACAACAAAATACCATTTGTAAAAAAACAAAACCCTGATCTAGAAGCTTATGCAACCAGCAAAGCATTAAACGGCTTGTTTTACCTTGTGGGACAGGAAGAAGCTAAAATTCGTAAAAACCCTGCTGCACAGGTAACGGCTCTGCTTAAAAAAGTATTCGGCTCTAAATAATTGCAATTAATAAAGATAAGATACTTCCAGGTAAAGAATGACCTGGGTTTTCTATTCTTTGTAATTACGGCTATTATAGGGGCTTTGGCTTATTTCTTTTTTAATAAAACAGATAATAAGCAATTCTATTTTTTGGCAGGTGTAGTTTATCTTCTTATAAGGTTTCATACTTCGCGAAAAGATCTGAATTATGTTTTAAAACATTTAGAGAGCCCGATAAAGCAATTGATCACAGAGTATCAGCTTTTTTTATTGCCCTTTGGCATACCAAGTTTGTTTACGCAGGCTTGGTATTTCTTTTTTATTATCCATGCAGTAGGCTTTATGCTTCCGTTTGTAAAAGTAAAGCCGGGTAATATGGTTTGGTTTCCCAATATTTCTAAACATATTCCATCTTCTCAATTTGAATGGATCGCAGGTATTCGGAAAAACTGGATGGCCCTTTTAATTTTTACAATGGTTGCTTTTGTTTTAAGTTCGGTAAAATTATTTCCATTAGTGGCGCTTTGCCTCGTAAATAGTATCCTTATGAGTTTTTATACCGAAGGCGAATCGAGGCAAATGTTGACAGCCAATAATTATTCTCCAAAAGAAATAATGCTCTCTAAAATAGTATTCAGCATAAAAATAACGTTGATGATTAATGTGCCCGTGATAGTTATCAATTCAATTTTTAATGCCGATTTTCTTTTTATTAATAGCCTGTTTTTATTGTACAGTTGCCTGGTTATGGCATTTGCTGTGGCTTGCAAGTATAATGTGTATAAACCCAATACCAATTTAGAAGCTATCTCTATACAATTTGGCTTAGTGTTTATTGTATTATTTTTTCCTCAGTTTATGATATTAACTATCTTTTTAACCGCATACTATTATCAAAAAGCCCTTAAAAATTTAAGCCACTATACCAATGATAACATTTGATAAAGTAAGTTTTAGCTACAACGAAAAACAAATTTTAAAAGATATTTCCATTTCATTTGAAGAAAGCGAAGTACATGGTATTATTGGATTGAACGGGGCTGGAAAAACAACCTTTTTCAACCTGCTTTGCGGGTATGAAAAAGCAAACGAAGGAAAAATTACTTACAACAATCATGCTATTATAAAAAGTGAAATTAGCTTTTTAGAAACAGAAAACTATTTCTATCCTAAATTAACTGCACGTGATTTTCTGAATGTATTTACGCAAACCAATACTTCTTTTAACCAGGATAAATTAGTGGAGATTTTTAATTTGCCTTTAGATGAGCTGATACAAAATTACTCCACCGGCATGAAAAAGAAACTAATGCTGCTTAGTTACATAAAACAAGATAAGCAGGTTTATGTGTTAGACGAGCCTTTTAACGGGCTTGACTTAGAAGCCAACAAAACATTGGAGATCATTATAGATATCCTCAAACAAAAAGGAAAAACCATTTTTATCTCATCGCACATCATTGACCCTTTGCTTCATGTGTGCGATAAAATTCACTATCTTAATAATAAAACCTTTGCAAAAAGCTATCGGAAAAATGAATTCCATTTGCTGGAAGAAGAAATTTTTGGCAAGCTCAAAAGCCGCTTAAAAACAGATATAGGCCTGGCTTTCTAACTTATTTATCCCTTCCTACAAAACGCTCCTTGCCCAGCAAGAACAAAATAGCTTTTTTTACATTTCTGTCAACCGACTCTTCTGTCTTTAGCGAACTTATATACCGCACCACTTCTTTTTGCTTATAAGGAGGGAACGCATCAAAAGCTTTTTTGGCGTCCTTGTTTTGCTTTAAAGCAGCCAGTAATTTAGGATGCATAGCTACAACCCGCTCTCTTGGGTCAAATTCAATTTTAAAATCACCCACATCGCTCACGTCTATACCGGCAGCTTTTCGCATGGGGGTGTTGAGATATAAGCGCCATTTTCCGCTAAATTTCACCAGGGTTTGGATAAATTCATGCCCGTTTAATGTTCCCCTTATAGCAATTGGCCCTTTGTCTTTTCCCGCCTGCCTGCATATGTTCTTCAAAACAACAGCAGGAAGCAACACATATGGGTTAACCCCGATCTTAGCTATTTTAGCAGAAAAAACATCCATTTTAAACGAAGACCCAACGGAAAATTAAAAATACAAAACTTCTTTTACGTCAGGCTACGTTTTTCAAAAATTAATCAACTTAGCCTGCTTTATTAATAAATATCTGCTATTTTTGGACTCGCACATTTAAACCATCTTAAATACACAACACATGAATTTTGAACTGAACGAAGAGCATTTAATGATACAAAAAGCCGCACGCGATTTTGCACAAAATGAATTAAAGCCGGGCGTTATTGAGCGTGATGAACAACAGAAATTTCCTGCTGAGCAGATTAAAAAAATGGGCGAGCTTGGCTTTCTGGGTATGATGGTTGACCCCAAATATGGCGGAGGCGGAATGGATACAGTTTCTTACGTATTGGCTATGGAAGAGATATCTAAAGTGGATGCATCTTGCTCGGTAGTTATGAGCGTTAATAACTCGCTTGTTTGCTGGGGATTAGAACATTTTGGCACTGAAGAACAAAAACAAAAATATTTAGTTCCTTTGGCTAAAGGCGAAAAAATTGGAGCTTTCTGTTTATCAGAACCGGAAGCCGGCAGTGATGCAACCTCTCAAAGAACTACTGCCATTGATATGGGCGACCACTATCTTTTAAACGGAACAAAAAACTGGATCACCAACGGAAACAGCGCTTCTACTTATTTGGTAATGGCGCAAACTGATGCAGCTAAAAAACATAAAGGCATCAACTGCCTTATTGTTGAAAAAGGTATGCCGGGCTTTGAAGTTGGGCCAAAAGAAAATAAAATGGGCATTCGTGCCAGCGATACACACTCACTTATGTTTACTAACGTAAAAGTTCCAAAAGCTAACCGCATTGGCGATGATGGCTTTGGGTTTACTTTTGCTATGAAAACATTATCAGGAGGCCGTATTGGTATTGCTTCTCAGGCATTAGGCATTGCAAGCGGCGCTTACGAATTAGCTTTAGCTTATTCTAAAGAACGCAAAGCATTTGGCAAAGAAATTTCACAACACCAGATCATCCAGTTTAAACTGGCAGATATGGCAACCCGTATAGATGCTTCACGTCTACTTTGTTTAAAAGCAGCTTGCTTAAAAGATGCGCATGAAGATTACACCCAGGCAGGCGCTATGGCAAAAGTTTTTGCATCAGAAACCGCTATGTGGACTACCACCGAAGCCGTTCAAATACACGGCGGTTACGGGTATGTAAAAGAATACCACGTAGAGCGTTTAATGCGCGATGCAAAGATCACGCAGATCTACGAAGGTACTTCTGAAGTGCAGCGTATTGTGATTTCCCGCAGTGTTTTGGCTTAATATCAGTAAAACATAGCTTGTCTAAGGACTTGACTAAAAACCGTTTCATACACTGAAGCGGTTTTTTTTGTGCCCAAACAAAAGAATAACAGTTTATAAAATAAACGTTGGGTTGTTACTTCACACTCAAATTATTATGAATAACATCATAATAATACACCTGCAAAAAGGCCTGTACATCTTTAACGGAAGGTTTTTTATCGTTAGCCGAATTGGTGGTTAAAGTGCTGTCGGTTCGGTAATTATAAAAGCCCAGCAGGTCTTTTCCGTTATACTGAATAAAAGTTTCGTTATTAAAATACTGGTAAAAGCCATTAAAGTAATTAATGGCAAAGCGTTTGTTATTTTGTGTAGTATCATCCAGGTTGTTGCCAAATGAAAAGAAAGGGCGGTTGTAATGTAACTTGTTCAATACGGTAGGCATAATATCCAATTGCTGGGCCACTTTATTATCTATGCCTTTCAGGCTGTTATCGGGCTGGTAAAAAAACAAAGGTATCTGGTAATTGCCATAAGAGTTGGCATATACCGGGTCTTCCGAAGGGCCCGTATGATCGGCCACAAAAACAAACAGCGTGTTGGCAAACCACTTGCTTTTTTTTGCGGTGTTAAAAAACTGCTGCAGGGCATAATCTGTATAGGCTATGCACTTTTGTATAGGCAGCTTGCCTTCAGGGAATTTGTTTTTGTATGTATCGGGAATGGTGAAGGGGTGATGCGAGTTTAAGGTAAACACAGTCGACAAAAATGGCTGTTGTTGTTTATCCAGTTCCTGTGCCATGCGCTGCAAAAAGGGTTCGTCCCAAATGCCCCAGTTGCCGTCGTAATCTTTTTCGTTGCCGTATTCGTTGCGGCCAAAGTATTTATCATAACCGGCTGTACCACAAAAACCATTAAAGTTCATAGTTCCGTTTGTACCTCCATGAAAAAAAGAAGAGCTGTATCCTTTTGTTTTAAGCGTGCTGGCCAGGCTTGTTATTTTGTTGTTGCTGTAAACGGTGGTTATGTAGTCTATTTCAAAAGAGGGCAGAGAAGCTACTATGGCAGGAATGCCCTCTATCGATCGTTTTCCGTTTGAGAAAGCATTGGTATATACAAAACTGTTGTCCATCAACGAATCTAAAAAAGGCGTATAGCTTTTGCGCTTGCCCAGCTTGGTAAATTCTTTAGAGAAACTTTCTAAAATAACGATGATCACATTCTTGTTTGTAAAGTCAGCATCGCTATAGTTGTATTTTTTAATGGGATCTACCATTGCATTGGCTTCGGACATAGGCATGTAATTTTTTTCAGTGAGAGTATACAACTCACCCGATTTGATGATGCAAAAAGGCGTGTTTAATACAATAGGCACACAGGCAGGCTTTACAAAGTTTCCCGCATCTATAATACCTATGGGTATCAGCTGAAAGCCACCACGAATGGTGAGTATGCTTAATCCTACAATTAAAATAAAACTTCCGCTTTTTACAGAGATAGTTTTTGCGGTGTTTTCTTCTTTTATAAAAGGAGAAAGAAATTTCTTTTCAATAAGCTTATACAGGCTGTTCAATATAAATGCAAAGAGTATGAACATGACAAATAGATACCAGAAATCTTTCAGGAAGAGCGGAAGCAAGGCACCGGCATCGTTCTTTTGGAAGAAAAAGCTAAAAGTTTCGGCTGTACTACGTCTTAATGTGTAAGGAAAATAAGCAGTGTCTATCAGGTTAAGTGCCAGGGCAATAAGGTTGGTTGTTATAAAAATTACTTTAAGGCTGGTTCTGAATTTTTTAAGGTGCAAAAAAGAGATAGGAAAAGCAACAAGGAAAATAAACAGGGCATTGATGATGGTGGCAGTTATAGTATCAAAACGCAGCCCGTAGAAAAGTGTTTGCCATACATCGCCGGTGCTTATACCCGTAAATTTACTTTTGTTTAGCAGGAAAAAGAGTACGCGGGCATCGGTAAATATAAAGAGTGAAAGAATGTATGCTGCCAGTAAGAACGCCAGGCGACTGCGGTAAAGCTTCATAAGGCGAAATTAATAAATAGATACGAGAATCGAGCTTAATAGATTTGCGATTACCCTGTAGTGTATCAACCGGAAGCTTTAACCTTTTAATTAATAAAAGCATTGTATTATAATAATGTAGAATCTTTAAGTATTAGGGTCACGTAATTCCGGGGCAGGCGTCCACGAACGGAGCGAACTGGAGCGAAGATAGCCCGAGCAGGGCAGTTTGTGCGAGATCGCAGCGAGAGTTGGCGTTCGTGGTGCACTTTCTTTGCTTCGTTTCTTTGGGCAAGTAAAGAAATGAAGTATAAAAGATCTCCCTCCGGTCGAAATGACA
>Ga0134128_10004654_pt1 | contig 16749 bp, 22 predicted proteins | sample KB31754_FD_96462 | JGI IMG/M metagenome (GOLD analysis project Ga0134128, IMG submission 96462) | Terrestrial soil microbial communities with excess Nitrogen fertilizer from Kellogg Biological Station, Michigan, USA - KB3-175-4 | ecosystem: Environmental > Terrestrial > Soil > Unclassified ...
AAAAACCCGCCTGCCTGAATTGACACGCCCCTTTGCCACCGATACAGTTTTTCGCCTCTTAGGCCCTTTGGAGAGCATTTATGCAGGAATTCGAAACATTGAAGCAAATGGTGGCGGAAGCGGAAGGCGACGTTCAGAAGGCCGAAGGCGGCAACAAGGCCGCCGGGACGCGCGTTCGCAAAAAGATGCAGGAGATCAAGGCTGCCGCCCAGGATGTTCGCAAGAAGATCCTTGAAGGCCGCGAGGAAGGCGAGCCTGCAGGCGGTGCCGCTGAAACCGAACAGGGATGATGGATTTTCTCCATCGACCTATCCGGTTTTGATACGGCACAATAGTCAAAGACAAGTCGCAAGGGCGGCCCCAACCGGCCGCCCCTGTTTTTAACAAGGCCCCGATTACCTCAACATGCCACCGCCATTCCTCTACGACATCAGCGGCATCGACCTCAATCAGATCCTCTTCGACCAGGAAGGTGTCCGCAACGCCAATCCGCAGCGCGGGGATATGGAGCATCTGAATGCGATCGTCTGGGCCAAGCCGGAGGAGGGTAAGCTTGTCGGCTTCAAGGATGTCCGGGCCGATGAGTTCTGGGTGCCGGGGCATATCCCGGGCCGGCCGCTCCTGCCGGGCGTGATCATGATTGAGGCCGCGGCGCAGCTCGCGAGCTTCTTTATGCGCACTTACATCGGCTGGAAGGGATTCATCGGATTTGGCGGCTGCGAAGAAGTCCGGTTTCGGCAAATCGTCGAACCCGGCTGCCGGTTGTATCTGATCGGTATGAAAACCTGGGAACGCCATCGCCGAACCTGCTGCAAGGTGCAGGGAATGGTCAATGGCGGATTAGTGTTCGAGTCATCCATCATCGGGACCGAGCTGTAAGCCCAGCTGCTGTTCTGTTTTCTGCCAATCGAACTCTTACATTTGCCCAACCTTCCCGCCTGCCCATGCGTATGATCGCCAGGCCCGATGTCATTCTCGCTGATTCAACCTTTAAGCCAGATTCCGCTGGCGTTTGTGGACACTGAAACCACCGGCGCATCGGCTGACTTTGGCCATCGCGTGATAGAGCTGGGCATCGCCCGCTTCGAAAACGGCAAGCTCGTCGCCCAATACGAGCAACTGATCGATCCCCAGCGGCGTATCAGCGCCGGCGTCACCGCGCTCACCGGCATCTCCAACGCGATGGTGACCGGCCAGCCGACTTTTTCCGATCAGCTCCCGGCAGCCATGAAGCTTCTGGAAGGTGCTGCGATCATCGGCCACAACATCCGCTTCGATCTATCGTTTTTGCGCAAGGAATTCCGTCGATGCAAGCTGGATATTGTGTCGGCTCTGTCCAGCGCGCCGGTTCTGGATACGGTGCGGATCGCACGCCGGCGCTTTGGTCGTGGGGGAAATGCGCTTCAGCGTCTCGCGCCGCGATTAGGCATCACTCCCACCGCCGCCCATCGCGCGCTGGCCGATGCGCTGACCACCGCCTACGTCTTTGAAAAGATGATGGAGGCGGCCAAGGGATGGAACACCTGCCTTTGCGATGCTTACATGGAGCAAGGCGGGCCGATGGGGCTTCTGCCGGCCAACCCGCGTGAAAGCCTGCTTCCGCTGGAGTTGGAAGAGGCGCTCGAACAGCGATGTCCGGTCATCATGGAATATCTGGATAGCCGGCAGAACCGGACGCAGCGCAAGATCGATCCGCTGCACATTCTGCGTCGCAAGGGGGAGTTGATTCTGGTGGCGCATTGTCATTTGCGCAATGATCGACGGACGTTTAGACTTGAGCGCATTGTGAGGATGACCCGATACGAGGAGCAATCCTTGCGCGAAGCCGCAAGCGACGAGGAAGTGGCTTCGGAAACGCCGGTGGAAATGTCGAAAGAGGTTCCGTTTCAGACTGCGCCGCCGGAAGTTCCGGAATCGACCGTTGTGCAGCCGATGCTCTTTCCGACAACGGAGCAGGTCTGAGTTTTCTCACGAAATCCGCCTATAATTATCCTCTCATGGCAACACGCCCTCGCCTGACACAATTGGGATCAAAATCGATTCTGACGCCAAAGCAGATCGATGAGCCTCGCTCGATTCTCGAAGCGTTTGAGAATCCGCGCGTCGATCGGGATTATCAAATTGAATTCGTCTTCCCCGAGTTCACCAGCGTCTGCCCGGTGACCGGCCAGCCCGATTTTGCGACCATTATCGTTCGCTATGTGCCGGACCGGCTCTGCGTGGAAATGAAGAGCCTCAAGCTCTATTACTTTTCGTATCGGAACAAGGGAATTTTTTACGAAGCGGTCACCAACACGATTCTCGATGATCTGGTGGCGGTCTTGAAACCAAGACGAATGACTGTCATTGGGCAGTTTGCCGTGCGGGGCGGCACTGCTGGTACTATTACTGCCGAATATGAGGCTCCTTCGCGCCGGTCTAACGGCAAAATCCGTCGATCCGATTAACTCGACGCTGAGATTGTCCAACCCTTCACTGCTATACTTGGCGACTCATGTCAGTGGCTCAATTGGAACGCACTTTGCGCGACCTGAAGCGTGTTGGAACGCTGATCAAGGATCGCGGCTACCGCCAAATCTGGCGCTTCGAGCAGGACGGGAAGGCCTATTACCTTAAATTCTATCGACGTCACGGCTTCCGCGACCGCTTCCGCCGATTCTTTCGTGGAAGCCCGGCCATGGCCGAGTTCACCAAGCTTCAGTGGCTTCAGCGCGCCCAGATTCCTGCCCCGCGCGCGATCGCCACATTGATGGGCTATCGCCTGGGGCGCGATCACGGCGACGCTGTCCTCCTTGAAGCCATCGAACCCGCCATTCAGCTCGACCAGCATTTCAATCAGCTCGAACTTCACGGCGAGCCGATCCCAAATCACGCGAAGGTCCGCCAGCAGATTATTGAATTGGTGCGAAAGCTCGCGCAGGCAGGCTTTGGGCACGAGGACCTGCACCTCGGAAATTTCCTTCTCAAGGGAGAAACTCTTTATCTACTGGATGGCTATGCCGTCCGACCCGGCGGGCTCAAACTTCGCCATCTGCTGCACCTGGGCAACAGCGTGCGGCGGTATGCGACGAGAAGCGATCTGATTCGAGGCTGGAATGACTTGGGGCCGTTGAAGCGGATGCCGATGTACAATCCGGTTTCGGCCGAGCTGGTGAAGACATTCATCCGGCGTCGGCTCACCAGCGAGAATCGCTACTTCGGGCGAATTTCGATTCAGGGCTGGAAAGGCTCATTCTTCAAACACGACAAATACCCCCGCCGATGGTCGCGCGCCAGCCAGCTCGAGATCAGCAAAGAGGATTGGCAGGCTGCTCTGGCTGATCTGCTTCCCAAAATGCATTCTAATGGACTGCAGGTGATCAAGCGCAGTCGGAGCGGCGATGTTCTTGCGGGCAGCATTCATATCGGTGGAGAAGATCTGCCGGTCATCATTAAGAGGCCCCGGCGTCGCTACTGGTATCGCTACGTCAATGAAATCGGTCGAGGCTCGCGCGCGAGGCGCGCCTGGTTCAAAGCCTGGCGAATGATCCTGCGTAATTTTCCCACCGCCTGGCCCCTGATTTTTCTGGAACAACGTTCGATGGGCTACGTTACCGATAACCTGATCATCTTCGAGCGCGTGCCCGGCACGACATTCCCGCGCACCGATTTGGAATCGTTCACAGCCTCACAGCGCGACCTGCTCTTTCGGCGAACCGGAAAGATCCTCCGCGAAATCGAGCGTGAAGGGTTTGCTCATTTCGATGCCAAGGCCAGCAACTGGATCGTTCGGCCCGATGAGAAGCTGGGGCCGGGGCCAGTATTGATCGATGTCGATGGCATCCGCCGGCGGCGATGGATTGCCCTGGGCATCCAACGGCTGCTTCGCAGCATGCACGAAAATAAGCACTATTCGCCGGCCGATTCGTACAGCTTGTGCAGGGGATATGCCCCGACGGCAGCGCTGCGCATCGAGAAGCCGAGCGATGGAGAGGCTTCCCTTGCATCCGACCAGAGCGGCCGCGAAGATCAAAGTTCGCAGCCCACCTCCGGCACGGATGTCGATGCAAACGTGGCGTTGCCTCACGACGACAGGCAGCAGACCGGATGAAGCCCCTTTCGTTTTCCAATCCGCCGCGACGAATTCTAATCATCAAGCCGAGCGCCATCGGCGACATCGTCCATGCGCTGCCGGTGCTCAACCTGCTTCGCAAGCGTTGGCCCGAGGCGCATATCAGTTGGCTCGTTTCAACCGCCTGCCAGAGCCTTTTAGAAGGACATCCGCAGATTGATGAATTGATCCCGTTCGAGCGCCGCCGATTTGGTAAAGGCTGGCGCAAGCCGACCGCCGCCGCCGGGCTGGTTCGCTTCATGTCGGACCTTCGCAGCCGCAAGTTCGATCTGGTTATCGATCTTCAAGGCCTCTTTCGCAGCGGCTATATCGCTTGGCGATCCGGCGCGCCCATTCGCGTCGGTCCCTCGGAAGCCCGCGAGCTTGGCTGGATTTTCTACACACATCATGTCGCCACCGGCTTCCCAAATGGCCATGCGGTCGACCGATATTTGAAAATCGCGGATGCACTGGGACTAGGGCGCGAGCCGGTCGAGTTTCATTTTGCGATTACTGAAGCCGATCGCGCCGCCGCGGCAGCATTATTGCCAGGCGATGCGCGATATGCGGTGCTGTTGCCCGGGGCAAACTGGGATACGAAGCGCTGGCCGCCGCGCAAGTTTGCGGAATTGACCGGGCCATTGAAGGATCGACTGGGCTTGCAATCGATCATCGCCGGGTCGGCGGGTGATCAAAAGTTAGCGGCTCAAATTCCCGGCGCAATCGATTTGACCGGGAAGACCAATCTTCGCCAGCTCGTGGCGCTGCTCGACAAGGCCGACCTTGTGATCGGAAACGACACCGGCCCCCTCCACATCGCCGCCGCTCTCAATCGGCCGATCGTCGCGATGTTCGGCCCCACCAACCCCGAATTCACTGGCCCCTTTGGTCGGCTCGATTCGGTCGTCCGTCATCCCATCGAGTGCAGCCCCTGCTTCTCGCGTCACTGCTCCCATCGAAGCTGCCTTGAAAAGCTGGATGCGAGCGTGGTGTTGGATGCGGTGGTGAAGAGATTTGCCGGCAACAAAGGACCGGCCGAATCCGCGAGATCGCTTCCTGTTCTCAACGCCGCGATGTGAAACTTCCCTTGTTGCGTGAAAATCAATGAAGGGCGTCGCTCCTGCGGCGCCGCCAGCGCTGCGAAACGTCGCTTCTCGAGAACCCGCGGCGGCAGAGACTGCCGCCCTCCAAATGCACCTTGAGCTGGTGAGTGCTTTGACGAGGGGTCACCCCGCCCGCGCCGCGAGGGCAGCAAACCTACTGCCTAGTCAAAATCATCGTCGACGGAGGGCCGCCGCCCTCCAGACGTTGGCTCAGACTCGTTCACCGCGCCACCATTGTCCCCGTTTTTCGGGCCAATGATGTAATGCCCTTCGAGAACGGCCCCGGCCCCCACCGCCAGCGTCGGCGCGGTCACATCGCCACGGATTTCTGCTTCAGGCCCCACGAGGACGGGCCCATGGCTCACGACTGTTCCCTTTACTTTCCCGCGGACAACCAACCCGCCACAAACAATTCTGTCGGAGACGACTACGTTGCCTTTTTTCTCCACCGTGACGACCCCACAGGTCTCGATGACCCGCCGGGCGTTATAGGTTTTGATGGGAATGTCTTCGAGTTTCAGCGACTTGTGGCAGAACTTACAGGTGATGGACATCGCCCGCCGGCCTACCTCCTGCGGCTTGCCGCAATGCAGGCAGACCACCGTCGCGCGATCATCGCCGGTCGGAAGATTGGATTCAGCACCCGCCATGTAAGACAGTCGCCTGCCCTGAGCTTCATCCAAAGGGCACTCGCGCGCAAGCATACATTGCTCGCTTCCAGCGAGAGTCGCCCTGGCTGCTCATTCTAGGCGGCTACTTGTTGGCGCCCTGCGGCTGGGGCTGGGGAGCATTGTGCGGCCGAGGTGGCTGGGCCGGCTGATGCATCGCCGGGCGAGGTGCGCCGGCTCCGCCCTTGCCGTTCTCCGGGCCGACGCTCACATGTCCGTTGAAAATCGCACCTTCATCCACCACCAGCTTCGTGGAGCGCAGGTCGCCTTCGTAGCGCGCCGTCTGCTTGAGCTCGATGCGATCGCTGGCCGACAGGTTCCCCTGAACATCGCCTTCAACGATGATGGCGCCGGCCTCGACATCGGCCTGCATCTTGGCTTCCTTAGCCACGTGCAGCCGGCCGGGCGTGTTCATTTTGCCTTCGAAGCGTCCCATGAGCCGCATGCCTTTTTCGAAGTTCAACTCGCCCTTGAAGTTGGCATCGGGGCCCAAAACCGTGGGAAATTCCTGCTGATTGCCGTCGGCCATTATCGCCTCCGCGAAGACCATCCATAGACTTGCGGGCCGAACGCCTAGCCCACAGGCAGTTTCCGACCCGGCATATAAACGCCATGCCGATACCGCCAGAAACGCGGTCGCGATTATACGACGCCCCCGCCTCAGGGCAACCAGTCCCGTCAACTCCTCCACATTTAATATTTTGCAGCGCTGTAACGCGCAAAATCGATGATATATCGAGAGATTTGCATGAACGGCAGCAGTCGCGATTGGAACCTGCAATGCCAATCGCATATGCTCAGGAGGCCATGCTTCACCCCTGCCGAAGATTTGCGAAGCGTTAGCTATTCCCGCCGCGCCTGCGCTACATGCATTGGTTTCCATCTGACTCAACTAATGACCTAATAATGCGAAGGGTTTGGCTCCAGCTTGAGCCGGCCTGAAGGAGAATTCTCATGGCAGAAGTGTTAACGGCTGCCCCACCGGCGTTGCTTCGCAAGCTGGATGAATTGCTGGCTCGGCATGGCGAGCTGGAGCGACAGCTTGGCGATCCGGAGGTTCTGGGCGCGCCGCAGAAGCTGATTGCCGTCAGCAAGGAAAAGGGGCAGCTCGATCCGATTGCCGATCGTTACACGCAATATAAAAAGGCGCTTGCATCGGTCGATGAGCTTCGCACGCTCAGCTCGAACAAGGCCGACGCCGACATGGCGGAGCTTGCCGCCGCCGAGCTACCGGAGGCCGAGGCGCAATCGAATCAGCTTCTTGAGGCATTGAAAGACCAGTTTGTTGCCGCTGAGGACAACGCCGTCGATTCATTTTTTTTGGAGATTCGAGCCGGCACCGGCGGCGAAGAAGCTGCCCTCTTTGCCCGCGATCTGTTTGAAATGTATCGCCGATACAGCGAGCAGAAGCGTTATCGCTTCGAGGTCAGCGACTTCTCCCCCAGCGAACGTGGCGGCTTCAAGGAAGCCATCATCAATATCAAAGGCGACGGCGCTTATCGCCATCTTCGCTTTGAAGGCGGCGGCCATCGCGTGCAGCGCGTTCCGGAAACCGAAGCCCAGGGGCGCATTCACACCAGTCTCGCGACCGTCGCGGTCATGCCGGAACTTCCGGATGTGAAGATTCATATCGATCCGAAAGATGTCGAGGAATTTGGCTGCCGAGGCGGCGGCCCGGGCGGGCAGAACGTCAACAAGGTCGAAACCGGCTGGATGATCAAGCACAAGCCCAGCGGATTGCTCTTCAAAATGACCGAGCACAAAAGCCAGACGCAGAATAAGGAGCGCGCCTGGGCATTGCTTCGTGCCACGCTCTATGAAGCCGAGCGCGCCAAGCAGCACGCCCAGTTCACCAGCGCCCGCAAAGCCATGATGGGCTCCGGCGACCGCTCCCAGCGCATCCGCACGTACAATTTCCCCCAGAACCGCTGCACCGACCACCGCCTCGGCGGCGAAGGCGGCGGCGAAAAGAATTTCAACCTCGATTCCATCCTGCAGGGAAACATGGATCCCCTTATTTCCGCCCTGCTCGATCTGGATAAGCAGCAGAGGTTGGAAGAGCTGTAATTACGGAGGTAAGAAGCGCTCCGCTGCGCTTCGCGGCTAACCTTGATAAACACCGGGCATTTGCAAAGGTTAGCCGCGACGCGCAGCGGAGCGCTTCTTCGCCCCTGCTTGACCACCACCCAACTTGTATGGGCTCATATCGATCTTCGGATACCGCGCCGCAACCGTTTTCAGCATCTCCTCATTCCAATACGGATCGCCCGGCGGCGGGAAGCCGAGCACTTCACGCTGTCGGGGCGTTGCCCGTTCGATGAACTGTTGCAGTTCCGGCTTCTCTCCAAATTGGGACCATTGATGAAATCCCTGGAACGCGTGCTCGGCGCCTCGCCAGATAAAGTGGTGCGAGAATCGCGCGCCGGTTTCCGCGGTCATTTCTGAAGCCCGATGGAACGTCCGCATCGAAAAAATCAGCAGCGAGCCGGCTTTCACGAGAATGGGAATTTCCTTCGCATAAAGAGCCGCATGTTTCTTACGCGGGCGGAAGGTCGGCCAGAGCGGTTCATTTCGCGTTAGCTCCGCGGGCACCACGCAGGTCGGCCCCATCTCTTCGGTGACGTCGGTGTAGTACAGGATCATGTTGACCTGTCGATACGCTCCATCATCTCGCGGAGCCACCAGCGTATTGCCCTGATAATCCAGGTGCAGCGCCTGCTCGAAATCGCCCGTCCCGGCATACTTTGCCCACATTGCCGACTGCGAGAGCAGTACTCTGTTTGTCCCAAGCACCCTTTCCACGAAGTCAATCAAATCCGGATGAGTGCTGACATGATTGAGGGCATCGCCAACAAATGGAAACTCGGTTTGCAGCCGATCGGCTTCCTCAAAAATCCACGGATACCGCTCCGGCGTCGCCCAAAGTTCCTGCGGCGCGGGCACGTAACGGTGCAAGTTCTTGATCGCTGCTGCCAGCTCGTCGGCGGCAAGAAATTGCTCGACGACGGTGTAACCGCGATCAATTAAATGTTTGAGATGCTGGTCGGATATTCGCAAGCCGTCCTCGGCGACGATTCTCGCAACAAATGTCTGGCGGCAGAGTTATAATGCACCGGCCGCCTGTAACACTGTGGCCGAATGCGGTTTTACACGCTCGGACGATTATTAAAAAGGTTTCTCATAAATCCCGTTTTTGTGGTTCCCACGTTTAACAACTCACGTCAGACTCATTGACATGCTGTACGAAGCGACCACCACCGAACCCGGATTTCGCGAACTATTTCGCGGCTCGGAACATCGTCAGGCACTTTGCGTGCTGACGATTGTGGCATGGGTCGCCTGCTGCGATGGCAAAGTAAGCCCGCGCGAGCAGGAGCTGCTCCGAAACACCGCCGAGGGGTATGAAGGCACCGAACGCGAAATGGCCGCCGCCCTTGAAGTGGCAAAGAGCGGCCAGCCGGAACAGTTGGAAGTGGCCTGCCGGTATCTGCGCAGCCATGCCAGCCGCAGCTCCAAGAAACTGCTGGCGCAGTTAGCGATCACGATGGCGGTGCTCGATGGTCGGCTGAGCGTCAGCGAAAATTTCGTCCTGCAATTCCTGGCCGATCTGCTCGATATTTCGCCGCGGGCGTTCAATCGGCTGTTTGAGAAAACGACTGGCCGTCCATTTCCACAGGCGGGCGATCCCAGTTCAATCGAATGGTGGAAGGCGCGCGAGCAGGGTCGACAGGCGACTCCGCCAGCCGATCAGTGGCGCATCGGCAGCCCGACAAGAGGTCCGTCGGACGCAAAGCCGGCCGAGATGGATCCCGCCGAAGCTCTGGAAGTGCTGGGATTGGAAGAAGGCGCGACGCTTGAAATGATTCGCTCGAGTTATCGTCGGCTGGCCCGGAAGCGCCATCCCGATCGCTTCGCGAAACTCGGTCGCGCAGCGATCGTAACGGCCACTGCCGCGTTTGAACGCCTTCGCCAGGCGCACGACCTGCTCATTTCGACGCCATCAACTGCTCAAGCGCCGGCGAGCCCGCCGCCTCCGGTGGCTCGCTGGCGCTGGCGCGGATCGGCCGCGCGGCAGGAGGCGGGCGCGAAGGTCGGCGCGTAAGCCCATTGCACGTTGTTAAACGGCTATGTTTGAAATCTCGGAGGACTGATGCGCGATTTCTACCGACTGTTGGAGGTCGAACCGACCGCTTCGCGAAAGGAGCTTCGCGCCGCCTTGATGGGCGTCAAAGATGTTTCGTTTCGCAATCGCGGTGCCTCGATTCTTTTGGATGAGCGCCGTCGCGCCGTTTACGATCGCGATCGTCAGGTGCTGGCCACGATTGGCCGAATGCGCTCGCACCTGGGTCTGTATCTGGCCCCCTTCTGGGCCCGAGGCGACATGACCGATTTCACGTATACCGAAACGCCCGCCGTCGGCTCACCGCGCTTCGACGACATCATCGTTAAACAAGCCTTTGCGCCCGCCAAATCTCGCCGCCGGCGGCATCGCCATCGGCTTAGCAGGAATCCGGAAATCAAAGCGGCAATCATCGGGGGAATAATCGGCCTTGCGCTTATTCTGCTGCTGATCTTTCTCAGCTCGCACAATCTGCTGTCGCTGCCAGCACCACAGCAGTAATCGATCGATTTTTCAGGAATTGACGCGACGTCGGCGAAGCAGCAGGCCAAGCGAGGCGATTGCTGCGAGACCCATCGTCGATGGCTCGGGTGTCGGCGCCGCGGTGATAGCGACGTTGTCGAAGCCGGTCGCAAGGTTGCTCGAGCGGACGCTGAAGCTTGAGATGGCTTTGCCGGCGGTGGGCACGGCAAGCGTCGTCTCAAGATAACCTGCTCCCGTCGTTCGGGTAGGCGTGACGGTGCTGGTTGAAACTTGCTTGCCGGTGGAATCGAAGCTGGTCAGCGTGATGGTGCCGGCGCTGGTGTTAACGTTCAGATAGATCAAATCGAGTTGCACGTTGCTGGCGGCGGATGACAGCGCTGCATCAAATCCAAAATTCTGCCCAAGGCCAAATTGGTTTCCCAAGGCGACGCCATTTCCTGTAAGGATATGGCCCGGAAGGTCCGGCACATTCGTCGTCGCCGCGCCAAAGTCGATTCCGAAATAACCCGCGCTGTTCTGCGGATTGGAAAAGGTGACGGAAGTGGTTGGATCGACAAAAGGGGCCTTCATCGCACTCGTCTCAGGGAAATTCTCAAACGTCGCGATCGACGCGGCGCTATATTGCACGAATGCAGCAGACACAATCAATATCGTCGATACAGCCATGCCGAACTTCATTGGCGGCTCCGTTACAGTCAAGGAATCTGGCCTTGCGGAATACAATGACCGGCCCATCGAAACGCCATCGATCGGCGGCCTTTACCATCCCTATCGGCTATGAGACCGGTGCGGTTTATCTGTTTGGTGCCACAGATCGTCCGTTGCGTTTGCAGAAGCTTGTGGAATAAGATTTTGCGTGTGCCGGCGGGCGCGGGGATGCGCCGGGTCCTAAAAGATCCACACCGACTTACGGAGGAAACATCATGACGCGTCGAATTTTCACCTTCGCCGCCGCGGGTTTATTGGCCGCGGGCCTTGGCGTGTGCACTCTTTCAACGGTCAGGTCTTATGCTGCTCCTGCGCCGCGTACCCTCGCCGATGCGCCGGTGGCCCATGCGATCATCCAGGGCGCCGGCAACGACAAAGCCAAAATCCACGGCACGGTCACCTTCACGCAGGAAGGCGACGGCGTCCACGTCACGGCCCACATCATGGGCCTGAGCCCGGGCAAGCACGGTTTCCACATTCATGAAAAGCCGGATCTGAGCGCCCCTGATCTGGCCAGCGCCGGCGGCCACTGGAACCCCGAACATCACAAGCATGGCGCGCCGGGCGAAGCCGAGCACCATGCCGGTGATCTTGGCAACATCGAAGCGAACGACGAAGGCCACGCTATGTACGACAAGGTCATTAAGGGCATCAGCGTTAATGGACACAACCCGGTGGTGGGCCATTCAGTGATCATTCACGAGAAGGCTGACGATCTGAAGAGCCAGCCAGCTGGAGATGCCGGGAAACGTGTTGCGGGTGGGGTTATTGAAACGGGGCCTGCTGAGCATCACGATTGAGTTGAATCGGGAATCGGTATATCAGGAAAAACGTGGCCCGGTTGCGATAGAAATCGCAACCGGGCCACGGTTGTTTTATGAATTGTTTAGCGGGCGTGCTTGCACGCCGTTGTGCACCTTTTGATTCGATTTGCAGGGCAGTCAACGGCGTCCAAGGCCGCCCGCTAAACGGGTTCGCCGCACATCATTTGCGTTTAGCGCCGTTTCTTTTTGTTTCTGTCCTTCTTTTCCATGTGGCCGGACTTTTTCATTCGAAGCAGCGGCGCGCCGGGCATGGCGAGGTTGGCCATGTCTCCGCTCATGAAGCTCTTCATGAGCTTGAGTTTTCCCATCATTCCCATACCGCCGACGGCACGCATCATGTCGCGGCTCATCTGGAACTGCTTCATGAAGTTGCTGACATCCGTCACCTGCACGCCTGCACCGCGTGCGATGCGCCGTCGCCGCGGGCCATCGAGAAGCTCGGGTTTGTGGCGCTCCTTGCGATTCATGGAATCATAGATGGCGCGCATTCGGCCCATCTGCTTTTCCATGTCGCCGTCGCCCATGTTCAATTGCTGCGTCAGCTGGCTCATGCCGGGGATCATGCCCATGACTTTGCTCATGGGGCCCAGCCGGTTGACCTGCTTCATCTGCCCCATGAAATCTTCGAGCGTGAATTCGCCCTTTTGCAGCTTTTCCTGCATGCGGGCGGTTTCCTGCTCGTCGAATTTCTGCATCGCCTCGGTCACCAGGCCGATGATGTCGCCCATGCCCAGGATGCGCTGGGCCATGCCTTCGGGGCGGAATTCTTCGAGCCCTTCGAGCTTTTCCGAAGTGCCCAGGAATTTGACGGGCTTACCGGTGACGACCTTTGCCGAAAGGAGCGCTCCGCCGCGCGTGTCGGAATCGAACTTCGTGAGGATCAGCCCATCGATTTCGAGCTTCTCATTAAATGCCTTGGCGGAATTGACCGCATCCTGGCCGCTCATTGAATCGATCACGAGAAACACCTGGTGCGGCTTAAGCTGCGTGTTAATGTCGCGCAGCTCTTCCATCAATTCTTCATCGATGTGCAATCGACCGGCGGTATCAAGGATGACGACATCCCGCCCCGTCTGCTTCGCCTGCTGAATCGCGGCACGACAGACCGAAACCGCCGCACCTTTGGTTACCTCGCCATGCGGAGCGATTTTCGTGTCATCCGCATAGACCGGCACGCCCACCTGCTGCCCCAGTGTGCGAAGCTGCTCGACGGCCGCAGGGCGCTGCAGATCCGCTGCGGCCAGCATGGGATGATTCCCCCTGCCGATCAGAAACTTTGCCAGCTTTCCACAAGTGGTGGTTTTGCCCGAGCCCTGCAGGCCGCACATCATGATGACCGTCGGCGGCGGCTGGACGAAGTAGATCCGCGTGTCGACCGGCCCCATCAGCTCGACGAGCCCGTCGTAGACGATCTTCACCATCAGGTCGCCGGGCTTGAGGCTGCGGATTACCTCCTGGCCGATCGCCTTTTCCACGACCTTGTCGGTGAAATCCTTGACGACCTGGTAATTGACGTCCGCCTCGAGGAGGGCCGTGCGCACTTCGCGCATCGATTCGCGGATGTTCTCCTCGCTGATCTTTCCGCGTCCCGAAAGGTTGCGGAACACGTCGCCGAATTTTTGGGTCAGATTATCGAGCATGTTTTATTTCTCAGTCTCTTCGTTGAATTATGCCGCGCTGACCAAGTTTAAGAAATGAGCCGGGTGAAAATCCATCGAACTGTCCAGTTCTGTAACCTCAGCGTCAGTTTCCCGGTAAAGGCGAATGTTGGCGCAAGGCGCGCATAGGCGTAGGATTGTAGACAAGGGTATGATTGTTTTTGATTGTCACGTCTGCCGCACCAGGCTGTCTGCGGAGGATGCGCAGGGGGGCCAGCTCGTTCGATGCCCTACTTGCCTCACGACCATGCGCGTGCCGGTAACCGCGCCGCTGCAGTCGCTGAAAGTCAGTGCTGGTGCGCTCGCCGGCACCGAGGCGCTTCCACGCACCGGCACGTCCTTCTCGGCTCTTCAACGCGGCGGTGTTCGCTACGGATTCAACTGCGGATACTGCTCCTCGCGCCTCGAAGCGACTGAAGCCATGGGCGGCCAGGAAGGCCAGTGCCCGACCTGCGGCAATAACATCACCATCCCCATTCGCGATCGCTATGGCCGGCTGATCGATCCCAAGACTCGGCAGATCATTAAACAGGATCCGCATCCGGTGCATGCTTATGCCGCTGCCGGTGATCGCGCGCCGCAGATCATCCGCAGTGATGACGGCAAGCAGAACATCCGCTGTCCGCGCTGCAACGCGATGAGCCCGATCTCCGCCAACAATTGCAAGGGCTGTGGCATGCCTTTCACGATGGAGGGCACGACCGTCGAATCGGGCGGCGCAAGCAACGGATTCTGCGTCGCGTCCCTGGTGCTGGGAATCATCGGCATTCCCGCGGGCTGCCTGGTCATCCCGCCCATCCTGGCGATCATCTTCGGGATCATCGGCTACAACCAGGTCAGCAAGACCGGCGTCGAAGGGGGCGGAAAGAGGCTTGCCATCGCCGGCATCATCTGCGGAGCGGTCGGCGGGATCATTGCTCTACTTTGGATGACGCGATGAAGAATACGATCGCTCTTTATCGATTTCTCGCCGACTGCTGCTGCTCCCACTTTTCCTCGGCTTCAGGCTTGCGAATGTAGAGTGGAGCGAGCTTTTGCGGATCGGTCGCCGCGCCCTCCTGCAGCATTGCCGCCCCCAATTCTGCGACGACCGATGCGCGGGCACGCCAAAGTTCGGCATCGGTCACGATCACCTGCGGATCTTCGCCCATGAATTGGCGATGGTAAGGAATGCCTTCGCCGATCAGGTGCACGGGCCGGGGACTGCGTGAAAGCATGGCATCGAGCCGATCGAGATACGGTGGCTCGCTGATAACCCAGGGACCGGTCGGCTCCTCCCGCGAATATCTTGCCGTGAAAATCTGCTCGCGCTTGGCGTCGAGGACAACTATGACGTATCGGGCCTCGGGCGGCGCGTTGCGCGCCAGTACATCGAGCGTGGGCACTGCCGCGATCCGGGCACCGGTGACAAACGCAAGCGTTTTGACCAGAGTGACGCCGATGCGCAAGCCCGTGAAGGAGCCTGGCCCAATGGAAAGATAAAGCTCCTGCAGATCGCGCGGCTGCCATTGTTGCGCTTTAATCAGCGCATCGATTCGGCAAATGATTTGAGCTGCGTGCTGAAGCCCGTGGGAGAAGGTGTCTTCGGACAGAACCTTGCCATCTTCTACGATGGCGATCGATCCGACGCGTCCGGATGTTTCAACGGCAAGGCCCCTGACCATGCCGCGTGTATACGGGAAAAACGCAACGTTGTGAATCGGGGCTATTCGACGAGCGTTCCGCGGCCGCGCTGGCCGGTCTGACGGTAATAGGCCAACGCGCCTTCGCGGTCTTCAAAATCCTTGCGCGTGAACATCAGGGTGACGCCGCCGACGTCGATCGTGTCCGCATCGCTCAGCGCCGCTTCATTGTAAATGCGGTCCCCGTTGATGAAGGTGCCGTGCCGGCTCTTCATGTCGGAGGCGTAATAGAGATCGGTGTCGGCGTTGTAGCGGATCTGAAGGTGCTTACGGGAGATGTACTGATCCACGATCTGGATCAGGACGCCTTCGTCTCGGCCGACGACACTCGTTCGACGGCCCAGCGGATAACACTTTCCCTTGTCGGGACCGGAGGCCACGATGAGCGATGCCATAGTTTTTCCCTCGAAACAGAAATGCGCGAGCCTTCAGCAACGACCACATAACCCGGCGGTGATCATTCTTCAGCCCAGGAATCCATCATTGGCGATGGAGCGCAAGTATTATGAGGTTAAGGACCTGACGAGTCCAGAGAATTCTGGGTTGTAGGGTCTATGGCGCGTGAATTGGCCTTGGCCAAGGCAATATTGGGGTCGTCCGAGAAACGAGGATACATTTTGCCCCAGCCTTTCCCAGGCGGTAAAATTGAAATATGAGCACTGCCGAGATTCTTGACCAACTTCCGAAGCTTACGCTCAACGAGTTGGCTCAAGTGCAAGCCAAGCTCGATGAGTTGGCCGGCGAAGCGTGGCTCGATGACGGGGAGCTTTCCGACGGAGAGAAGGCAGATTTGGATGCCGCCTTGGCGGAATACAAGAAGAATCCCAACTCCGGTAGCACGTGGGAAGAGGTCGAAGCCAGGATCCGCGAAAGATTCGCTCGATGACCCGCCGGCTCATCATCCGCGCCGAGGCTGAAGCGGACATTTCGGACGCTGCCTTCTGGTACGAAAGTCAGCAAAGGGGCTTGGCGAGCAGTTTCTTCGAGAATTTCGCGCGGCCATTGATCGTGCCGTTGCCAATCCCCGCCAATATCGACGTCTACGGCGCCAGCCTGAAGTTCGTCGCGTGTTGACTCGTCGGTTTCCCTACCGCGTCTTCTTCATTCTCACGGAAGACGCAATTGTTGTATTTCGCGTTCTGCACGGGGCGCGGCACGACCGACATTGGAAACAATCCACACCTCAGTAGTTTACGCGCATAAGAAAAGCCCCGATCTTTTGAAGGATCGGGCTTTATTTGAATAAAGCTGGCGGTGACCTACTTTCCCGCTGAAGCAGTATCATCGGCTCCGCGGGCTTAACGGCCGTGTTCGGGATGGGAACGGGTGTGGCCCCGCGGATGTAGCCACCAGCCAAGGCAGGCCAGGCCGGTGAGGGCCTGACCTGCTGATGCTTTTGGCAAGTGTGTTTTG
>Ga0134128_10004655_pt1 | contig 16749 bp, 18 predicted proteins | sample KB31754_FD_96462 | JGI IMG/M metagenome (GOLD analysis project Ga0134128, IMG submission 96462) | Terrestrial soil microbial communities with excess Nitrogen fertilizer from Kellogg Biological Station, Michigan, USA - KB3-175-4 | ecosystem: Environmental > Terrestrial > Soil > Unclassified ...
AACGGCACCGCCTGCTGATACTCGAACGCCTCACCGAACAAGGTGCGCACCCCGGACTTGTCGCCCAGCGCTACCACCTCAGTAAGCAACCGGCTCTTTCCGATGCCGGGCGGGCCCTCGATGACCAGGACGCCCCCGCGCCCCTGGGCCACCGCAGTAACCAGTGCGCCGATTGTTTTCAGCTCGTCTGCCCGCCCACGAATCGGCGGAGTGACCAGGCGCTGGCCGGCGACGTCAAATAGGCCGGTTGAAGGCCCCATCGGGTGTCCTGTCTACCGTTTACCGGACTGCCATTACAGTGCCCGTCATTGTAGGCCCGCGCGCGTCACCCACTCGATTTGCGCTGGGTCAGTTGTGCTCGGGACGTGATGCTGCGCTTGGCAAACGCATTGCGCACGTGGGTCTTCACCGTGTGGGGGGATGTAGCTCGGTGGCAACGTCGCGGTACGCGAAAGAGGCGGACGGAAGAACCGAGTTGTCTCGTCCAGAGTTCTCGCCACCCGAGTCTGGGCGCGTTGCTCTGCCCGCATCCTAGGTAGTTGCGCGGCCATCGCCCCTATCGAGTGAATCGCCCCCCGCCGTGATTTTCGGGCCTTTCCCTAATCGCCATGAGCGCAATAGCAAATCGAGCTCGCCCGGCCGCTCGTGATACTCGCAATATTCGCCAAATCGCCCGGGTGAATCCGATTGCCGGGCGATGACCAGTCACCCCACGTCAAAGAATGCTGGCCTAACAGACGGCGAGCGGACGGTACGCGGAGCTGCTTAAGCGAGCAACGGGTCGCGCTGACGGAGACGACCTGGCCGCCTTAACCATCGCGGAACGCCATCGCCACACATTGGAGAAACCAGATGAAGCGTCGCCAATTTCAACCATCGCCCGCTGAATTCAGCATCGGCGCCGGGCGAACAGCATGGCTGCCGTATCGAATGCGGGAGGCGGCCGCCTTTGCCCGGCGTTGGGCGCTTCGAAAAAGCGGGGACGAGACGGACAGCGTCCCGGCGATCGAGGATCAACTCCGCGCGCTGCGGCCCATCTGCAGCGCCCCGCGGATGCCGACCAGCATCACCTGCGGTGCGCCGGCGGTGGCCGTCGCCGAGATACACGCCGTTGACGGCTGCGACCAGCTAGGGCTGAGCCCAGACGGCGACCTCGTCGAGACCCTCTGTCAAGGCTGCTTGGCTCGGTTACGACGGGCCATGACGACCTACGTGAGCGACAGACGTGCGGTGGCGTCCAAGTGTGGCACCCGGCCGGTGTGCACAACGTGCGGGCGTCCGGCTGTATACCTGCACAGCGTCTTCGCTGTGCGTCTGATCCGGGCCGGCGTGGCATCATGACCCGCCTGCGCAATGCCCCCCTGTTTGCAGCTGTGATGGCGGGTGATTACGCGGTCCTCACGCTAATCGATCGTCAGCTAGTCGATTTCGGCGTCACCGCCGTCATTTGTGCGGGATTCTCGCTCGCGGCCGGCTTGATCGCCTACGCGGGCAGACGCCGCCGCCAGGCGGTGACGCGGGGACGAGCGGCCGTCTGGGAACGCCGTGACCAACAGGCCGCTGCCGGCCAACCGTGCCTGTCATGCGGAGGTGCAGGCCAAAAACCAAGTGAATCACCGAGATTCGTTGACCGGCAGCGAGCGCGCTTATGTGGGAAATGCGCACCGGCACGCGACCTCGAGCCGCACGGCGTGAAAGCATTGACGTGAGCGCGCCCGCCACAGTATCGGTGTCAACGCGCCCCAGTCTTAGAGCACTCGAGGTACGAAAAGCCCGACGGTACCCGTTCCGCGCGGGCGCCGTCGTTGAGGTCATCCAGGACGGTCCGAGCATGGCCGGGCGGATCGCCTGGCTGAGCGCCCGGCTGATGATCCGGCCCACGCTGAGCGTGGGCAGCTACCTGCCCTCCGCGCCGTGGCCATGGGGCGCAGTCGAATTCGCGGCTCGCGCCATCGCGCCCGCACCGGGCACGAAACGCGCCGACATCGCGCTGGCGCAGTGCACCGCGCAGCTCGTCCGCGCCCGCGGAGTGCTACCGGCCGACGGCACCCGCCGGGCCGTGCTGTATTTGCATGGCGGGGCGTTCCTTACCTGCGGCGCCTACTCGCACGGCCGACTGGTGGGCATGCTGTCCAGTTTCGCCGACAGCCCCGTCCTGGTGCCCAATTACCGCAAGCTTCCCAAACATTCGATCAGCGAGGCGATCGACGACTGCTACGACGGGTATCGGTGGTTGCGCCGAAAAGGCCATCAGCCCAACCAGATTGCGCTAGCCGGCGACTCCGCCGGCGGCTACCTGGCGCTAGCGCTGGCCCAACGCCTGCTCGAGTGTGGTGAGCAGCCCGCCGCGCTGGTGGCTATGTCACCGCTACTGCAACTGGCCACCCAACCCAAAACGACTCATCCCAATATCGGTTCGGATGCGATGTTTCCGCCCAGAGCATTTGACGCCTTCCATGGCTTGATCTCCCGCGCCGCGGCAGACCGCGAGGCCAATAGGCCTTCCGATGCACTTTACGAGCCGCTCGATCACATCCAACCCGGCCTGCCGCCGACGTTGATCCACGTATCCGGTTCCGAGGTGCTGCTCCACGACGCGCGGCTGGCGGCCCAACGACTAGCCACCGCGGGTGTGCCTATCGAAGTGCAAATATGGCCGGGTCAAGTCCATGTATTCCAACTCGCCGCACCGGTGATCCCCGAAGCTACCCGCTCACTGCGTCAGATCGGCCGCTACATCCGCGAAGCGACCGGATAACCAAGGCACCAAGGGTTTTCGCAGAATGGATTTCGGGGCGCTGCCACCAGAGATCAACTCCGGCCGGATGTATTCCGGGCCCGGCAGCGGGTCGATGCTGGCCGCCGCTGCAGCGTGGGACGAGCTGGCCACCGACTTGCATTCCACGGCGGCCTCCTATCAGTCGGTGATCGGAAGCCTGACCGGTGCTGCGTGGCTGGGCCCTTCGTCGGCGTCGATGGCGACAGCGGTAACGCCGTACATCGAGTGGATGACGACGACTGCTGTGCTGTGCGAGCAGACCGCCGGCCAGGCCAGGGCAGCCGCAGCCGCCTACGAGGCCGCGTTCGCGATGACCGTGCCCCCACCGGTGATCGCAGCCAACCGCGCGCAGCTGACGGGGCTGATCGCGACGAACATCCTCGGTCAAAACACCCCGGCGATCGCGGCCACCGAAGCCCTCTACGGAGAAATGTGGGCCCAAGATGCCACCGCCATGTATGAGTACGCCGGCGCGTCCGCTGCTGCTTCGGCGTTACCGCCGTTCACCCCGCCCTCGCCGACCACCAACCCAGTCGTGTCGACGAGTTCGCAGCTGCTCTCCATGGTGCCCAATGCATTTGAGGGGCTTGGCCTGCCTTTATCTGCCACTTCTCAATTGCTGAGCTTACTGAGCCCGGTGAACCTGGCCGTTTCGTCGGCATCGACGGGCATCACGTCGACGGGCATGGCCGGCTCGTATGCGGGCTTGGGATATGCGGCGCACTACGACCCAGACGGTGCCATCAAGATGGATGCCATACTTGCGCGCCTGGGGGCGGTTCCCGCGGTCTCGGGAATAGGCAACGGTGCGGCACCCGTGTTGTGGGCGGGTGCAGGCCGGGCCTCCTCAATCGGAGCGCTGTCCGTGCCGCCGAGCTGGGCCGCAGCCACCCCGCCGATAAGACTCGTCGCGGCAGCATGGCCGAACGCCCTCGCCGGTGCTGTCCCGACGGTCCAGGCAACGAGCGCGGAAAACCTGCTCAGCGAGACGCTTTTGGCGAGTACGGCCCTACGCGGCGTCGGCGGCGCCAGCCCTCAAGGTCGGCCCACGATCGTCAAAACTGTGCGGCCGCGCCCGCGGACTGGCGACATCTGGGGCTGACACCTTTGCATTCACCCGGGTGAACTAGCTCGGCGGGTGATGACGACTCACCCCGCGCCGATGAATGCTTAGCCGCAGCTGGTGAGTGGAGGGTCAAGTGCAGCCGACGATGTACGAGATCTGCATTCGCGGCCATGTGACCGAACGATTCGGGTCCGCCCTAGAAGGGATGCGCCTCGAGGCCGGTGCGATCGGGACCATGTTCACTGGTGAAATCCGCGACCAGTCACAGCTTTACGGACTCCTCGACCGGGTCCGTGATCTAGGGCTTGAGCTCGTCAGCGTACAACCGCAGCCTGCGGCTGCCCCGACAAGAACCCACATCAGGAAGGACATGTAATGCAAGCCATCACTGTTTCCGATCGCGACGCCGGTGTCGCAGGCCTGTCGCTGACGGAGCTGCCCCACCCCGAAGCGGCCGATAACGACGTCGTCGTGCGGGTACATGCGGCGGGCTTCACACCGGGGGAACTTGACTGGCCACATACCTGGATCGACCGCTCGGGTCATGATCGGACACCGAGCGTGCCCGGCCACGAGCTGTCTGGCGTCGTGGTTGAGTTAGGCTACGGTACAACGCTTTTGACGGTCGGTCAGCGGGTGTTCGGGCTCGCCGACTGGGCCCGCAACGGTTCGCTCGCGGAGTACACCGCCGTGGAAGCCCGTAACCTCGCTCCGCTGCCGATGGACATCGACCATGCTGTGGCCGCGGCACTGCCGATCTCTGGATTGGCCGCCTGGCAGGGCCTGTTCGACCACGGCCGCCTTGCCGCTGGACAAACGGTCCTCATTCACGGCGCCGCCGGCGGGGTCGGGTCGATCGCAGTGCAGCTCGCTCGCGAGGTCGGCGCGCGCGTCATAGGTACCGGCCGGACCGCAGACCGCGACCAGGCGGGGAAGCTCGGCGTCCACACTTTCCTCGATCTGGAGACCGAAAACCTCGAGGATGCAGGCGAAGTCGACGTCGTGTTTGATGTGATCGGCGGCGACATTCTGGCCCGCTCAGCGGCTCTGGTGCGGGCTGGCGGAACGCTCGTCACCATCGCCGAGCCGCCGAAGACCCTGCCACGCGATGGGCGGGCCGTATTTTTCCTCGTCGAAGCCGATCGCACTCAGCTCGCCGACCTCGCAGTGCGAGTACGAGATGGACGCATCAAACCGGTGGTGGGTGCCGTGTTGCCACTCGCCGAAGCTGCCGCGGCATTCGCTCCTGGCAAGCGCATCCCGGGTAAGACGATCCTTCGCGTCGCCGAAGACTGAAAAGAGAGGCAAGACAGCAAAATGGCCTTGAAAATACCGCTCATCGTGCTGGCACTTGCGGCGATGGTCGCGCCGGTGGCGCATGCCAAGCCGACGCCGGAGAATTCGGGTCGAAACCCGGTTGTCCGCAAGGTTTTTGATCAAGCCACCAATGTTCCGGGCAAATCACTTGAAGCAGTGACTGTCAGCTATCCGCCAGGAGCTGCGAGCTCAGCCCACCACCACGCCAAATCCGCGTTCATCATGGCCTACGTGGTCTCCGGAGCGATCCGCAGCCAAGTCGAAGGCGAGCCTGCGCGCATCTATCACGCCGGTGAGACCTGGAGTGAAGCCCCCGGCGCCCATCACACAATTAGTGAAAATGTCAGTGCCACCGAGCCAGCCGAATTACTTGCGGTCTTCCTGATCGATGCCGGAGACGGCCCGCTCACCACAGACGACACCGCCGAAAAATAGTTGCCGCGTCAGCGATACCAGATGCTCGGGTGGTTCGACGCTAACAAATTGAAGACGTTGTCCATTTTAGGAGGAGTCGATGCGTACGCCCGATCCGGTTCAGGTTGTCCGGATCGCACTACGTTTGTCGCTTGCGGCGGCCTTTCTGTCTGCTGTTGCCGATCGATTCGGTTGGTGGGCGCCGTTGGGGCAGGGTAGCTGGGGGAGCATGAACGCCTTCACTGACTATGCCCACCAGCTTGTTCCGTTTGCTTCCGGATGGTTTCTGACCACCATTGTGTGGGTCGCCACCGCCGTCGAAGCGATACTGGGAGCACTGCTAGTCACCGGCTGGTGGCCGAAACTTGTTGGCACGGCGACTTGTTTGGTGCTCATAGTGTTCGGAACCGCAATGGCTACATCGCTGGGTATAGAAGTACCGCTGAGCTACAGTGTCTTCTCCGCGGCCAGCTCAGCCGCGGCCTACGCGATACTCGGCGCAACACCGTCGCGGGCCGGCTGTGCCCACCGCTAATCCATTGAGTCGGTTGGGAAACCGTTTACAAGCCGCTAATGAGCCGACGCAAGCTGCCTCGTCGTAACAGTGACTCAGCGAAACACAGCTCTACGTACCGATCGTCGGAAGTGAGGATAGATGTGACGGGAAGAGAATTCGACGTGGTCGTCGTAGGCGGCGGGGTGGCCGGTGTGGCCGCCGTCCGGAAGCTCGCGTCGGCAGGCCTTTCGGTAGCACTGGTCGAGGATCGTCTGGTCGGCGGGGAGTGTCATTACTGGGGCTGCAACCCGAGCAAAACACTGCTACGCCCGATCGAGGTATTCAATCTCGCAAAGGCAGTTCCTGGTGTGCGAGAGGCTATTTCGGCCGAAGGACCGGATATTGCAGCGGTCTTCGCGAAACGCGACGCGATTATCGAGCACCTCTCGGACCAAGACCGAACAGTATCGCTGCGGGAAGCCGGCATAGCCGTGTTTCATGGGTTCGGTCGGATGAGTGGCGAACGAAGAGTGCGCGTGTCGTACGCGCGGGGAGATACCACCGAAGCCGTCTTGACTGCACGCCACGCGGTCGTGCTGGCCACCGGCACTCGTCCAAACGTGCCCGAGATACCTGGATTGTCGCAAGCACGCCCGTGGACCAATCGGGACTTAACGACCATGACACAAGTGCCGGCCAGCGCGCTGGTGGTAGGTGGCGGCCCTGTCGCTGTCGAGTTCGCGACCATCCTGAGCGGTTTGGGCTCAGCGGTAACACTTCTGGTGCGTGAGAACACCCTGGTTCCCAACTGCGAACCCGAAGCTCGCGAACTGGTAGCGCAGTCACTGCGCAGCAAAGGGGTCAAGATTCACTTTGAGACGGAGTTGTCGGCGGTAGCCCGCCCGGCGCCGGGCGGACCCGTCGCCGCAACCTTCCAGGGCGAGACCATCGAGGTAGACGAGGTCGTCCTGGCCGCCGGACGGCGCACCAATACCGACAACCTCGGACTGGAAACCGTTGGCCTGCAGGACGGCGGGGTCGTTTCTGTGAACGACCATCTACAGGCGGTCGGTGTCACAGGCGGTTGGCTCTACGCGCTGGGAGATACCACCGGGCGTGCTCGGCTGTCTCACATCTCCACCTATCACGGCCGTGTCGTGGCCGACATCATCGTGGCCCTGGCCGCGGGGCGAGAACTGTCCGAGAACGAGTTGACAGCCCGTGATGCCGGCAACCTGGCGCAGGTTATCCACACTGATCCTCAAGTGGCCTGGGTGGGACGCACCGAAAGTCAAGCCCAGGCAGAAGGTTTCACGGTACGGACGCGAACCGCCCATTATCCCGACGCAGTGTCATTCCTCGCCCTTTACCGGGATGGCTTCCAAGGATGGGCGAAACTCGTCATTGACGACGAGACCGACACGCTCCTCGGAGCGACATTCGTCGGCCCGCAGTTCTCCGAACTGGTTCAAGCAGCCACCCTGGCTATCGTCGCGAAGGTCCCAGTCAGTCTGCTACGTCATGCCGTTGCGCCACATCCGACGGTCAATCAGGTCTGGGATCCGCTGCTCGCCCAAGAGTCCGAACTTGCCCTGCTACTGAACAAGGAGGCCCGGAACAAACAGAAGAGCGGTCAAGCGGATCACCTTATTTGTCAGACCGCTTAGATCTCGATCCTCGAGAGGAATTGTGACCATGCGGGTAGCGGGGATTCGCGTGCTCGGCGGCAAAGTGGAGACGTTCGAAGTGAACGAGCCGCGACCGTTGGCAGCCGACGAGGCCCTCATCGACGTCCTCTGCGCCGGGGTTGGCAACTGGGACAACATCATTCGCACTGGTGGGTGGGACGTTGGCGGGAGGCCGCCGCTGGCGCTCGGAGTCGAGGCTGCCGGGATCATCCGAGCCGTTGGCGCCGAACCGAGCGGATTCGGTGTGGGCGATGAGGTGCTGTGCCACCCGGTTCCGTTGCGCGACCAAGGCGCGTGGGCGCCCTTTGTGATCGCACCCGTGGGATCGCTCGCCCGCAAACCGCCGGCGATGTCGTGGCAGACCGCGGCGATCTTTCCGGTACCGGCGTTGACCGCTGAGCAGGTAGTCGGCGAAGCGCTGGCCCTGAACGGTGGAGAAACGTTGCTCGTTCATGGCGCGGGTGGACACACCGGCGGGCTCATCGTCCAACTGGCGGCCCTGCGCGGCGTCGATGTGCTCGCCACCGCCAGCCCTCGCAGCGCCGAGCGAGTCCGCTCGAATGGCGCCCGCGAAGTGATCGACTACCGCGATCCGATGTGGCCACAACAGGCAACGTCGTTGGCGGAGGGCCGCATCGACGCCGTAGCCAACGCGGTTCGCGGGGGCGCTGATGCGGCGATGACAGCGCTCGGTGATGGTGGCCGACTAGCCACCATCACGTCCGATCCGCCTGTGTCAGCCCGCGGCATCAGCGTCACCGCGGTATACGTTCGTTCCGACAGCGCTCAACTCAGCTGCCTGACAGCGCTATTCGACTCCCATCGGTTGAGCATGCCGTCCCCGCGTTCCTTCAGCCTGGATCAGGCTGGCTACGCCCTCGGGCAAGTCGCTGCGGGCCGCGAGCCCTCCGGAGCGGTCATCACAACAGACATCGCACGAAGTTAGCCGGGAATCACACCACGAAGGAGTCTCGAAATGACAATCATTACCCCGATCCTCACGGGAGTGGCCGCTCACATCGGACACTACGCCGACGCGCTGGCCGTATCTGGTGGCGGCACACAGATTTTCGTCTCCGGCACACCCGGGGTGCGCGACGATGGCACCCTGCCGGAGGACTTCACCGACGAAGCCCGCCAGTGCTGGACCAACGTCGAAAGCGCGCTCGGCAAGGCCGGCGCCAAACTCACCGACATTGTCTACATGCGCCAATGGATCACCAGCCGTGACAATGCGTCCGCCTATCTGGCGGTGAGCAAAGAGTTCATCCGCCACCGACCGGCCGCCATGTTCAGCATCATCGACGGACTGGTGTGGCCCGAGATCCGGGTGGAAGTCGAAGTCACCGCCATCCTGCCGGCATGAGCGATTACCCCATCGTCGACTTGTCCACCGACGCACTGCTGACCACGACGCGCTCGGTGCGCAAACGTCTCGATTTGACCAAACCCGTTCCCATCGGCTTGATCCGGGAATGCCTGGAGATCGCGGTACAGGCACCGACGTCGGCCAACGTGCAGAACTGGAGCTTCATCGTGATCACCGACGCCGAGCAGCGTCGCGCGATCGCTGATGTGTATCGCCGCACCTGGGACTCGATCGTCGCGTCTCCCTTCGCGGTTGCCGATCGTTTCAAGGACAACCCCGCACGCAATCGCGAGCAGCGCAAAGTGTCCGACAGCGCGGCGTATCTCGCCGAGCACATCGGCGAGGTCCCCGTCTTGATGATCCCGTGTGTCGAGGTGATCGACGGTGACGGAGTCATGACGGGTGAGAACGCGAACCAGTATTGGAGTTCGATCATGCCCGCAACATGGAGCTACATGCTCGCCGCGCGTTCTCGGGGCTTGGGAACGACGTGGACCGGGGTGACCATCATGGCCGACGACGAGATGCGGGCCATCCTCTGCCTGCCCGACACCGTCTATCACGCCACGACCGTTCCCACCGCCTACTACACCGGCACGACTTTCCGCCGCGCCCGAAGGATTCCGCTCGACGATGTGCTGCATTTCGACCGGTGGTGAGGCGCAACGGGTCTGGCGCCCAGTCATCGTGATGCGCGGAACGGCTCGGCCGTGACGTTGCGCGCCGCGACGCCGACCAGTCGCGCGATGGTGGTCGCGGTGCTGGTGTCGATGGTCGCGTTCCTCGACTCCAGCGTGATCAACCTTGCTTTGCCGGCCATCGAGCACGACCTCGGCGGCGGCCTGGCGTCACAGCAATGGGTTGTCGGGGGCTACCTGCTGGCGATGGTGGCCGCGATTCTCCCCGGCGGATCCATCTCCGACCTATTGGGACGGGTTCGGGTAATGCGGTTTGGGCTCTTGGCTTTCGGTGCCGGCTCGGTTTTAGCGGCGGTTGCCACCTCGCCGACGATGCTCATCACCGCGCGCCTCACTCAGGGCCTGGGTGCGGCGTTCCTTGTACCGGGCTCACTGGCGCTGATCAACACGACGTTCGACAAAGCGCACCTGTCCGCGGCTATCGGGGTCTGGACCGGGTGGACGGGAAGCGCGTTCGCGTTGGGCCCCCTGCTGGGCGGCATGTGCGTCGATTTCCTGGGCTGGCGTTGGATTTTCGTGTTGTCGGCGATCCCCATGGTCGTCGGGTATGCGCTGACGTTCTGGCTGTGCCCGACACCGGGACGGGTTAAAGGCGCCCGTGTCGATACCGCCGGGGTGGTCCTATCGGCGGTAGGGCTGGCGGCGACGGTGTATTCGTTAATCGAGGCGCCGCGCGACGGCTGGACTGACCCCATCGTCGTCACATCATCGGTGATCGGGATTGCCGCGCTTGCTGGCTTCGTGAGCTGGCAGCACCGGAGCACATGCCCGATGCTCCCCTTGCCGCTGTTGACCTTTCGCAACTTCGCAGCCGCCAACCTCGTCACGGCGTTCGTGTACGGCGCGTTGACGCTGGGATCGCTGGCGATCGCCCTCTACGCCCAAGAAATCGGCGGCTACTCAGCGACCGTGGCCGGACTGGCCACCCTGCCGATTCCGGTTCTGTCGTTCGTGTTGGCCCGTCATGTCGGGCGCGTCGCGGCACGGGTGGGACCACGCGTGTTCCTGATCGCAGGGCCTGTCTTGGCGGGGGTCGGGCTGCTGCTGATCCACCCGAAACCTGATGGTTTCCACGCGATTACCGACCTCGTACCTGGGGTGACCGTGCTGGCTATCGGACTCGTCGCGACTATTACACCGCTGATGTCGGTGACGCTGGCATCGGTCCCGACCGAGCACAGTGGCCTGGGGTCGGCGATCAACAACGCAGTCTCGCGGCTGGCCGCGCTGATGTCGATCGGATCCCTGGGCCTGATCAGTGCCGGCGCGGCCAGTGCCACTGGATTCGCCGGCGTGTTGGAACTGTGTGCCGCACTGTTCGCGCTGGGCGCGTTGTCCGCCGCGCTGTTGCTGAGCAACCCTCCTGCCGGGTGCCAGCCTGTGCCCTGCGACATCGCGGCGCTGTGTCGTGACCGGCCCGGTGTGCAACCCGCCATGGCCAGCAGTCCCGCTGCCGCGACGGGGCGCATTACTCACTCACCCGGGTGAATAGGTGGTTGGGGTGATGACGGCTCACCCCGCGGAGCCACAGTCTTAGTACCACTAGGACCGCGCTGGGTCGAAAGCCCTTGTCGCCGAACGCCGCTGAGCTGACATCGCATATACGGCACGAAAGGAACAGGAATTGAACGAGACCAAGCAATCCGCCGAAGATCTGGCGATCCTCGAGCAGCTCAACAACGACTATGTCCACTCCGACCAGTTCAACGACGTCAAGCGCTTCAGCGAGTTTCTCGCTGAAGACTTCATCGTGCAGACTCCGGGCGTCACCCGAAACCGTGAAGAGTTCCTCGACTACATTGCTAAGCCGCGTCCCTTCAAGGATCTCGCCGTGCACGACGTCAACATCCGCATCCTCAGTGACGTTGCTTTGATCCACGCCCGCGCCACATACACCACGCTCGCCGATGGCGTCGACCAAGAAGCTCTTTACACGGACACCTATCAGAAGCGCGAGGGCACCTGGGTCTGCGTCGCGGCCTGTGCGATCGCTCCGGGCGCTTAACCCGCCCAGGCGTCCGCAACGGGAGGATTGCGGGACAAGGCTTTTGATCAAGCCGAGTAGATCGGAATCGGAGAGCGTGCCGACTGGAATCGTGTTGTTTCCCAACCCGGAAGCGATCAATGTCGTCGATGACATGGTGGCGCAGGCCAGCCGCGCGCATTCGCTCGGCGTCCGCCAGGTCTGGCTGGGCCAGCGATTCGATCACGATGCGATCGTCCTTGCCGCTTTGATCGGTGCGGCCGTACCGGGCCTCGGTGTCGGCACGTCGGTGGTGCCGATCAACCCGCGTCATCCGCTGATCGTCGCGTCGTTGGCTCAGACGGCGCAGGCCGCGTCGCACGGAAATTTCAGTCTCGGTCTCGGATTGGGCGCGCACGAGCCGGAGCGGCAGGCCTTCCGGGCGTCGTGGCCCAACACGATCACACGCCTCCGCGAGCACTTGACGGTGCTGAGGTCCGTCTTCGATACCGGAGCAGTGGACTTTAGCGGCAAGGAGATCAGCGCACACCCCGGCTGGCCGGTGCGGGTTGCCGGGGGCGCCCCCGTCCCGATTTATGTGGCCGCGATGGGCCCAAAGGCGTTGCAGGTCACCGGCGAGCTGGCCGACGGCACCCTGCCGTACCTCGCCGGCCCGCGTACGATCGCAGAGTTCATCGAACCCGCGATCGCGAAGGCGGCGGCCGACGCTGGACGACCGAAACCCAGGATCATCGCGCAGGTGCCCGCGCTCGTGTCCGACGACGTCGATGCGGCAAAGAATTTCGCGGCCGACCAGTTGAGCTTCTACGAGGCCATTCCGTCGTATCAGAAGGTGATTGCGCGAGAGGGTATCGCTACCGCCGCAGACCTTGCGGCGGTGGGTTCAGCGGAATCGGTCAGGCGTCAGCTTCAGAGCTATCTGGATGCGGGTGCAACGGATGTGGTGCTGAGCGCGCTGGCCTGGACGGACGCCGCTGTGGCCGAAGAACTCTGGGTGCTCGCCGCCTCGTTCTGACCGAAGGGTGGTTACTTCGCTTTACGGCGCCGTGCCAGGACTCACCCGGGTGAATCAACGCCTGGGGTGATGACGGCTCACCCCGCGGAGCCACAGTCTTAGTACGGCGAGAACGGAGCCGTCGGGAAACCAGGAAGGAACCCCGTACATGCATTTTGAGGCCAAGAAGGTCATTGTTGTCGGCGGCAGTGCCGGCATGGGTCAGCAGGTCGCGATCGACGTCGTCGAGCACGGCGGAACTGCGGTGATCGTCGGACACTCGAAAGCGCGTGTCGACGACACCGTGGCTGAGCTGACGAGCCGGGGTGGCCAAGCATGGGGTATGGCCGCCGATTTGACGGATCGCGCCGCGGTCGCGGATTTGCAGCGTGCGCTCAATGAGCAGCACAACGACGCGACATTGCTGGTAAACGCGGCCGGATTCTTCATCCCGAAGCCGTTTCTCGAGTACGAGTCGCAGGACTACGACTCGTATATGGAACTCAACTACGCGCTGTTCTTCCTAACCCAGGCCGTCGTTGGGGGCATGATCACCCGCTGGGAGGGCGGCTCCATTGTCAACATCGGCAGCATGTGGGCTCATCAGGCGATCGGTCGAACCCCATCCACCGGGCACTCGATGCAAAAAGCCGGCCTGCACGCGCTTACCCATAACTTGGCCATCGAGCTTGCGCCGCACAAGATTCGGGTCAATGCGGTGGCGCCGGCCGCCGTCAAGACTCCCGCTCTCGAGCGGTGGGTCCCGAAGGATGAAATCGACGCCACGCTCGACAGTTTCGCGCCGCTTCACCCGTTGGGCCGGGTCGGCACCCCTGCCGACGTCGCCAACGCAGTGACGTTTCTGCTCTCCGATGCGGCCAGCTGGGTCACCGGCGCGATTCTCAACGTCGACGGCGGCATGATGGCCGGCCGCATCTAACCGACGGGGTTGTGGGCTTTGACAATGAAGGAAAGCATGCAATGAGCGACGAGATCTTGAGGCCAGGCGGCCCGCCGGCGAAGTCCATCGGCCGCAGCGAAGGCAAGTATGTGTTCCTTGGGACGATTGGCGTCCGGCACATCGTCGACAAGGTCAGCACGGAAGGGCGCTTTTCGGTACTCGAGCATCCGATGTCGCCCCGCGCGCTGGCCTCAGCCCTTCATCGCCACCACAACGAAGATGAGTACAGCTGGGTCATCGAGGGACGAGTCGGCGCTTTGCTTGGTGACGACGTGATCTATGGCGGACCCGGCGACTTCATCGTCAAGCCGCGCGGCCAATGGCATACATTCTGGAACGCCGGCGATGAGCCCGCCCGCATTCTTGAGATCATTTCCCCCGCAGGATTTGAGCAGTTCTTCGACGAGCTCTCTGCGTGCGGCGGTGTGAACAAGATGTCGAGTGAAGCGCTGGACGAGCTGTGTGCGCGGTATGACCTGGAGATGGATGTCGACAGCATCCCCGAACTGTGCAAACGTTTCGACTTGAAGTTCCCCGGCAAGCCCATTTGACAATGAGCCGGGCGGTTCGAAATCCCTTTACACCCAGGCAATATTGGAATACTGGTTGTCAAATGCAACTCTGAGAGGTTCATCGTGCGGATCGTAATCATCGGCGGTCGTGGGCTTATCGGCTCGAAAGTAGCGACCAAGCTGAGCGAACAGGGACACGACGTGATCGCCGCGTCACGCCGATCAGGTGTCGACTCGCTCAGCGGCGAAGGCCTCGCAAGCGCCGTCGCCGGTGCGGACGTCCTCGTCGATGTCGCCGATTCACCATTGTTCGACGACGACCCCGTCATGCACTTCTTCACGACCACGACAACGAATCTTCTTGCCGCTGAACGGGAAGCGGGGGTCAAGCACCATGTCGCACTGTCCGTGGTGGGCGCGCAGGTCATGCCCGATAGCGGCTACAACACCGCGAAGGCGGCTCAGGAAAACCTGATCAAGGCTTCGGGTCAGCCGTATTCGATCGTGCGAGCAACTCCGTTCTACGAATTCGCTATTGGATTGGCCGATTCCGCGACTGACGGAGACGTTGTCAGGTTGCCACACGCGTTGTTTCGTCCCATCGCGGCCGACGATGTCGCTACCGCCGTGGCCCACGCGGCTGTCGGGCCCCCTATCAACGGAGTAACGGAGATCGCTGGACCCGACGCCATGGGAATGGACGACTTTGTCCGCACTGGCCTTGCCGCCAACGATGATCAACGTCGTGTCGTGACTGACGCCCGGGCGCCCTACTTCGGTGCGGTGATCGACGACCACTCCCTCGCACCCGACGACAACGCAACCATCTTCACCACTCGATACTCCGACTGGATCGACGCATACTCCAGTCGGCGCGTCTAGGGATAGCAAATAGCTGGATATGACTGACTCCGAATGGAATTCAACGATAACGGTGATGCAGGAAGTACGGTCACCGGCGATTCCCGAAGACGCCCACGTGATGACCGTTGTCATCAACCATCCGCCGGGCGCCCCGGGTTACCCGCCGCACCGCCTTCCCGGCGGTCCGGGATTCGGTTACATGATTGAGGGTGAGATGTTGTTCGAGCTCGAGGGCGAAGCGCCACGGGTCCTCCGCGCTGGAGACGCGTTCTGGGGGCCCGGCGGCGACGTGATCCACTATCAGGACGCTAACAATCGCACCGACATCCCTTGTAGCTTCGTCCTCACACTGTTTTGTGTGCGTGGGCAACCGATGCTTGAACGGGTAACCGAAGAGGAGCTCGAGGAGCGAAAGGGACTGCGCGTCAACAGCTGACTGGGCACTCTGAGCATTTCGGACAGACCCGCGCTCGCATCGAGCTGAGGGGGACTTTTTGCCTGGTCAAGGCGGGGATTCGAGTCCCCTCGGCTCCGCCCAGGCAAGAACCAACTTTTTGCGGTTTCTGAGACGACGTGGCTTCCCAATGTGTTCGCCTGCCACGATCACGCCTTTCCACCCGTGAGGGTGTAGCGTTAGGGACGTTGGTACTCCCAGCCCATCCGGAACGGCTCAGCTTCTGACGCTGATCTGCCCGAGCATCCGCTCACGCCGGACACCTCGTTTCACCGCTCAGTCGGGATAAAATTTGAATGCTCCATCGTTGTTTCAGCCATTGATTGCTCCCTTTGGGATGCAACATTTTTCGTACCTGCCGAGCTTCGGCTTTCTCGGCACCTACTCACCGACAGCGTGTGGCTTGGCGACCTTTAGTGCGGCTCTGGCACGCGGACTGACAGCCAGAGGCGCCGACGTCAGCGTCGTGCGGATCGCCGACGGGGAGGTCTCCAATGAACCCAACGTCGCGGGCGAGCTCGTCAACGGCTCGGCGTCGTCGGTGGCGGCAACCTCCGAGATCCTCAATCACAGCGACGTCGCCGTCATCCAGCACGAGTACGGCCTCTACGGCGGTCCCGACGGAGACGAAGTCATCCAGATCATGGCCGGGTTGCGCATCCCGTCGATCGTCGTCGTTCACACGGTGCTCAAACAACCGACACCGCACCAACTTTCGGTGCTCGAATCAGTAATGGCATTAGCCGATCAAGTGGTCGTGATGTCGGAGGTGGCCCGCGAACGCCTGTGCGCAGGCTTCGCCGTCGACCACCACAAGGTCACCGTCATCCCGCACGGCGCCGCACTCCCCAACGCCAACGACGTACGGCGTCCCGACCGGCCGACCATCTTGACCTGGGGCCTGCTGGGGCCGGGCAAGGGCATTGAGCGGGTTATCGACGCCATGGTGTCGCTTAAGAGCCTGCCGAGCGCGCCGCGGTACATCATTGCCGGCCGCACTCACCCCAAGGTCCTCGCCGCGCAAGGGGAGAGGTATCGCGAAGCGCTTGTCGCGCAGGCGAAACGCGTCGGCGTCGCCGACTCGGTGTCGTTCGACGCCGTGTTCCGCACCCCAGAACAGCTCACCGCGCTCATCCAAACGGCTACCGTCGTC
>Ga0134128_10004656_pt1 | contig 16748 bp, 12 predicted proteins | sample KB31754_FD_96462 | JGI IMG/M metagenome (GOLD analysis project Ga0134128, IMG submission 96462) | Terrestrial soil microbial communities with excess Nitrogen fertilizer from Kellogg Biological Station, Michigan, USA - KB3-175-4 | ecosystem: Environmental > Terrestrial > Soil > Unclassified ...
CACCGGCACCATGGCCAGATGCACCTGCTCCGCTTCCACTCTCTCTTCGCCTACCACCTCCAGGCCCAAGTCCTCGTAGAACTTGCGCGCTGCGGCCAGCGATTTGACGGCGACTCCGAGGTGGTCAATGTCGAACATCATTTTTCCCCAGGCTGGTGACAATCTCTTCCACTAGAGAATACGGGTCGCGCTTGTGCTCGGCAACTTCCGCGGCATAGCGGCTGATCTCGTTCTCGCCCAGTTGCTCCCGCACCACGCGGCGCAGCAGGGCATCGCGCAGCATCTCCAGCAGGCGCTGGTGCCAATGGCGGGTGCGCTTCTTCAGAACGAGGTTGTGCTTGGCCAGATACGCCTCGTAATCGGCAATAGCTTTGGCCAATTCGGCGGTGCCGGCGCCTTCGGTGGCCACGGTCTTGATGATGGGCGGGCTCCAGTTGTCCTGGCGCGCCGCCAGCGACTGCAAAGCGCGGATTTCGCGCTCCACCCGCTCGGCCCCTTCGCGGTCGCTCTTGTTGACAACGAAGATATCGGCGATTTCCATGATGCCGGCCTTGATGGTCTGCACGTCGTCGCCCATGCCGGGGACCAGAATGACCACGGTTACGTCGGCCAGGCGTACGATGTCCACCTCGTCCTGGCCCACGCCCACGGTTTCAATCAGCACCAGGTCGCGGCCGGAAGCGTCGAGCACGGTGGCCACGTCGGCGGTGGTGCCGGCCAGGCCGCCGAGGGAGCCGCGTGTGGCCATGCTGCGAATGTAGATACCGGGGTCGGCGTGATGCGCCTGCATGCGGATGCGGTCGCCCAGAATGGCGCCGCCGCTGAAGGGACTGGTAGGGTCAACGGCGATGATGCCCAAGGTGCGCTGCTGTTTGCGGTACTCGCGCGCCAGTTGGTCGACCAGCGTGCTCTTGCCCGCCCCGGGTGCGCCGGTCAAGCCGATGATGCGGGCGCGGCCGCTGTGGGAAAAGAGCGCGCGCAGCAGTTGCGAAGATTCGGGAGCACGGTTTTCGACCGCCGTGATCGCCCGCGCCAGCGCGCGTGGGTCGCCGGCGCGGACCTGTTCAACCAGGGATTGGATTTCGGTGGACAAATTTGTTAGTGAGTCGACGGTCGACGGCTGACGGTCGACGGAAAAATCAAACCACAACCACAGAGGACACAGAGGAAGTGATTTCAAATCTAATCACGTTAAGTTCGCTTATTACCTCGACGTCCTTTGCGTCCTCGGTGGTTTTGGTTTTTCGACTCCTGACAACCGACTTCTGACTCCTAATCCTTGAGTATCTGCCGGGCGATCACCATGCGCTGGATCTCGCTGGTGCCTTCGCCGATGGTGCACAGCTTCACGTCGCGGTAAAACTTTTCCGCGGGATAATCCTTGATGAAGCCGTACCCGCCGTGAATCTGTACTCCCTCGTTGGCGCATTTTACCGCCACCTCACTGGCGTAGAGCTTGGCCATGGAGGACTCCAGCGTGGATTTGAGGCCGGCATCTTTCATGGAAGCGGCGCGCATGGTGAGTAAGCGGGCGGCATCAATTTCCGTGGCCATGTCGGCCAGCTTCCACTGGATGGCCTGGAAGTCGCTGATGGCCCGGCCAAACTGTTTGCGCTGCTTGGAATAATTCAAAGCCGCCTCGTAGGCGCCCTGGGCCATGCCCAGCGAGAGCGCGGCAATGGAGATGCGGCCGCCGTCGAGCACGCGCATGGCGTCAATGAAGCCGTTGCCTTCCGCGCCCACCAGGTTCTCCGCGGGAATCAGGCAGTCTTCGAAGATCAGTTCCGCGGTGTCGCTGGCGCGCAGGCCGAGCTTGTTTTCTTTTTTACCGGGCCGGAAGCCCTTGGTGGCTTTTTCCACGATAAAAGCGGAGAGGCCGTGAGTGTGGGCGGCGCGGTCAGTCACCGCGATCACCACCAGGACGTCGGCGTAATGCCCGTTGGTGCAGAAGGTCTTGGTGCCGTTCAGCACCCAGCCATGTTTGTTGCGCACGGCGCTCATGCGGGCGCTGCCCGCGTCAGAACCGGAGCCGGGCTCGGTCAGTCCCCAAGCGCCGATGAACTCGCCCGAGGCCAGCCGCGGCAGGTATTTGCGCTTCTGCTCCTCGTTGCCGGCGAGAAAAATGTGGTTGGCGCACAGGGAAGTGTGCGCAGCCACGATAATGCCCACCGAACCGTCCACCCGGGAAAGCTCTTCGATGGCGGTGACGTACTCCACGTAGCCCATGCCGGCGCCCCCCAGATCGTTGGGGAACACGACGCCCATCAGTCCGAGCTTGCCCAGTTCCCTGATGGTGGCCAGAGGAAACTCGCCTGCCTCGTCCCACTTCATGACATTGGGCAGAATTTCGCGTTCGGCAAATTCGCGCACGCTGCGGCGGAGCTGCTGCTGTTCTTCAGTGAACTGGAAGTCCAAACCGATACCTCCCCCGGAGGGAAGACGTAACAAGTTACGTCTCTACATGGGCAAAACATTTCATTAGAACACAGGCGGAGAGAGGCGGGAAAGGAGCGGCGCGCCGGCCGCAGCAGAACCCAAACCGCCGAGGCCAAGGAACAGATTTATTCTGGTAATGCTGACTGCGTCCGCCGCTTCTAGGGCGGCCTTAATCTTCTGTGGCTGCGGGATTAGATAATGCTTCGCCGCGCTGCCCTATCAGCCTGCTGCGATGGCGCTGAGAATTTCCTGGGTTGTCGGCATATGCCCGGCCTGTCTTTTGGAGAAGACCAGTTTGCCGTCGGCAAATACGTCCAGGACGCCGCCGCCGCCCAGGTGCAGCTTTACTTTGTCAATTCCGGGCTGTTGTTCCAGTTCGCGTTTCAGGCTCCCAGCCTGACGGCGAATGTCAGCTCAAAGAAAACAGCGCTTAATGTCAATTTTCATCAGTCAAGATCCTCACTATTTCGATGTGCGTGAAGACAACATTTTAGTTAAAAAAGTAGTTGGGAGCCAGGAGTCAGCGAAACCACCCGCCAAGGATGTAAGCCAAGGAAAAGTAAACAAAAAACCAGCAACCCAATTTTCTTCTGCGTGCTTGTCGTACTCTGTCAGGAGCAATTGCGTGGTTCCGAAGGCCGCGGAGGGCCAGCACCTGCGGCATCTTCCTCGAGGGGCTATTTCGCGCGAGTCCACTTGACAAGCAAGTGAAACGTAGTAGTCTGTCTTCAGGAGAGACCACTTGGATGCCTAGTAAAGAATCGATCCAGCTGCTGCAGGGCACTCTTGATCTCATCGTCTTGCGCACACTCGCGACGATGGGCCCACAACACGCGTATCAAATTGCCACGCGTCTCCAGCAGATCTCCGATCGGCTGCTCAACCTCAACCAGGGCACTCTCTATCCAGCCTTGGTGCGACTGGAGCAGTACGGGTGGATTAAGGGAACCTGGGGGAGGACCGAGAGCAACCGGGAAGCCAAATACTATGCAATCACCAGGGCGGGACAGAAAGCCTTAGGCGAGGAGACACAGGCGTGGAGGAGAATGTCGGCTCTAGTGGAACGGCTCTTACTTGAGGAGCCTCAGCCATGAAGCACCTGAGACGCATCTTTCTGAGGTTTTATCTGCTTTTCGCCAACTCCAAAGTGGAGGCGGACCTGGCAAGAGAAATTGGGACCCATCTAGCGTTGCTGGAAGACGAATATCTGCGCCGCGGCATGACCCCGGAAGAGGCACGACGAGCGGCCAGACTCGCCTACGGAGGCGTGGAGCAGGCGAAGCAACTGCATCGCGATGAGCGAGCGTTTCAAGAGCTGGGCCAGATTCTGCAAGACACTCGCTATACCCTCCGCCAACTGTGTAGGTCTCCCGGATTTGCATTAACGGCCATCCTGATGCTGGCGCTGGGCATCGGGGGGACGACGGCGATTTTTTCCATAGTCGAAGGAGTACTGCTGCGCCCGTTGCCGTTCCCCGACCCGGATCGTCTGGTCGTCCTGGGAGATGTGCTTGAAGGCTCTCACTGCGTGTCCTGCGCTCAGTCCAGCGTAACCGCTCCCGACATCCGCAATTACATGCGCGACACGCAAACCTTTAGCCACCTGGGCGGCTATCGGCAAAGATTGTTTGAACTATCCGGTACGGGCAGTCCGGCCGCGGTGAATGCGACGCGGATGAGCGGCGAGGTCTTTGCCGCGCTGGGAGTGCCACCGCTGCTAGGTCGCACGTTCACGCAACAGGAGGATGAAGAACAACAGCAAGTGGCGGTGCTGAGCTATGGGATGTGGCGGAGCCGCTTCCACGGCGATCCGAACGTACTGGGCAGCAAGATCCTTCTCTATCGCAAGCCTTACACCGTGATCGGCGTGATGCCGCGCGATTTCGAGTTTCCGCTCAACCCTGGGCATGTGAACCAGAGCGAGCTTTGGCTTCCGCTCAGTCTGCAGCCGGAGGAATTTATGGCGGGCAGCGCGGCGTCGTGGAACTCTCGCATGGTGGGGCGCTTAAAGCCCGGGATCACCGCCGAGCAGGCGCAAAGCGATGCGGAGCGAGTCGCCCGGGAGACGATGCGTGACTCTCCGGCCTACATGCGCAGTTTTCGCATTCACGCGGTGGTGACGCCGCTGCAGGAAGATACCGTGGCGCAGGCGCGACCCCTGGTGCGCACCCTGTTCTTTGCTGTGATCGTTGTTCTGCTGATCGCCTGTGCGAACCTGGCTGGGCTTCTGCTGGTTCGTGCCATCCGCAGAAGAAGAGAGATCGCGATGCGGCTCGCCCTGGGTGCTCGCGCGGCCACCTTACTGCGACAGGCCATCGTGGAAAGTATGATCTTGAGTATCGCCGGTGGCGCGATTGGGCTGGCACTGGCGGCTGTCGCTCTGCGGTTGGGCGTAAGCCTGCTACCGCAGACGCTACCTCGCATCAATGAAATTGGCTTGGACTGGCCGGTCATGCTCTTCGCGCTGGGACTGGCGCTGCTGACCGGCTTGCTCTGCGGATTGGCTCCAGCATTTGCCGCCATCAGGACGAGCGTGAATGAGGCGCTCAAAGAAGGCGGACGCACCGTCACTTCGGGCGGCGGACATGCCAGGCTACGCTCGGCGCTGGTGGTTGCGGAGATTGCCGTGGCGTTGACCCTGCTTACCGCCTCCGGCCTATTGCTGCGCAGCTTCGAAAAGATGCGCGATGTGAAATTGGGCTTCCGCCCGGACAATACGCTGGCTGCGCTCTACGTTCTGCCGCAGCAGCAGTATCGAACCCAATCCGCGATCGACGAATTCACGAAAACTCTGCTGAACGACCTGGGGCAGTTGCCTGGCGTAGAGGCGGTTGGCGTCACCTCTTTTTTGCCTGCGGCCGGCAACAGCTGGGGCATCTCTTTCACGATCGAAGGTTATGTTCCTCCCAAGGGTGCGGGGTTGAATATGGCGGCGATGTCGCTGCTCGAAGGCAATCCCTTCGAAGCGCTAGGCATTCGAGTGCTCCGAGGACGCATCTTTACCCAATCGGATAATGCCGGCTCACAATTGGTGGCTGTCGTGAATCGCAAGATGGCCGAGCGCTACTGGCCAGGCCAGGACCCGATCGGCAAACGGCTGCGCCGGGGGTTGCCGGAGACCTCCACGCCGTGGATGACGGTGGTGGGTGAGGTCGATGACGTCAAACTGGGGTCGCCCGATGCGGAAACCATCCCACAGGTATACCAGCCGGTAACACAGACTGTCGCCAGTGAAGGCGTTTTCGCCTCGGTCGGGGAATTGAGCGCCACCAACGGCTGGATCGTTCTGCGCAGCCGTATGGCTCCGGAGCAGATGGAAGATACGCTGCGCGCAACGGTGCGGAAGATTGACCCGCAGTTGCCGCTCTACCAGTTGCAGACGATGGAGCAAGCTATCTCGAAGAGCGAAGCACCGCGACGCTTCAATACCGTGCTGATTTCCTCGCTTGCCATCGCTGCCGTGCTGCTCAGCGTTCTCGGGATCTATGGTGTGATTGCGTTTTCCGTGGCATTGCGCGAACAGGAGATGGCGGTGCGCATGGCGTTAGGCTGCCAGCGCTTCGGAGTGATCCTGCTCATCCTGAGTTCCGGAGCCAGTCTTGCGGCTGTTGGCTGTGGCTTGGGTTTGCTAGGCGCCGTGGCCGCATCCCGTTTGCTGCGTTCCTTTTTATTTGACGTGAGCCCATTCGATCCGAGCGTACTGACGCTTTCTGCCGTTGCCATGCTGCTGCTGGCGCTGGCAGCTTCTGCCCTCCCAGCGAGACGTGCATCCAGCATGGACCCCATGCGGGCCCTGCGCGGCGAATAGTACATAATGGGTTCGAGTTCTACGCTAACTAGTCGGCGGCACCGGCACGGTTGCCGCGCCCGCACGCCCCCCGCAGGACTTCGAGGGCGCGGGCGCATGCGGCGCGGTCCACATCCATGTGGGTGACCATGCGGATCTGCTCCGCGTCAATGCCGCTGGCCAGGACGCCCTTTTCAGCCAACTTCTTACAAATTTCAACCGAGATCATACCGGTGCCGGCAACGTTGAACACCAGAATGTTAGTCATGACTTTGCTCGCGTCCAAAGCGATGCCGGGAATTTGCGCCAGGCCAGCAGCCAGAAACCTGGCGTTGGCATGATCTTCGCCGAGGCGCGCCGGCATTTTCTCCAGCGCAATCAGTCCCGCGGCAGCCAACACTCCTGCCTGCCGCATCCCCCCGCCCAGCGACTTGCGGTAGACCCGCGCCTGGTCAATGAAGGCGCGGCTGCCCACCAGCAGCGAACCCACCGGCGCGCCCAGGCCCTTGGAGAGGCAGAACATCACCGAGTCGGCTTTTTTGCTGATTTCAGCTACCGGCTTGCCCAGCGCCGTGGCGGCATTGAAGATCCGCGCTCCATCGAGGTGAACGGGTAAGCCCGCCTGATGCGCGCGCTCGCAGATATCGTCGAAAACCTCCGGCGGGTAAACCGTCCCCCCAGCCATGTTGTGCGTGTTTTCCAGTGAGACGAGTCCGGTCTGAGCGCGGTAGTAGATCTTGGGCGCAATGACCCTCTGGATCCGCTCCCAGTTGAGAATGCCGTCGGGGGCGGGCACAGGGCGGGCCAGGCAGCCGGAAAAATGCGATAGCATGGCCATTTCAAAATTGAAAATGTGGCCGCGCTCTTCGCAGATGACTTCCTGGCCGGGCCTGGTATGCACTTTGATGGCGATCTGGTTACCCATGGTGCCGCTGGGAACGAAGATGGCGGCTTCGCGGCCCAAGATTTCCGCCGCTCGCTGCTCCAGCCGGTTGATGGTGGGGTCTTCGCCGTAAACGTCGTCGCCGACATCGGCTTCGGCCATGGCGCGCCGCATCTCCGGCGTGGGGCGGGTGACGGTGTCGCTGCGGAGATCAACGACGGCAGATTGAGCGGGAGTTTTCATAACCGCATTCGGCGGTCAGAACTCAGCATTCAGCCAGCCCAGGCCCGTGCCATCGCCGAAAGCAAGAGTCTAATGAAAGCAGTGCGGAGGGTCAAAGGCCCCAACCAACTCCGCTCACCTGAAGGTTGTTGTGTCTGATAGTAGAAGTCGCTGAAAAACCTCGTTGGACAACAATCGCCCGCGCTCGCTCAGGCGAACGATGGTACCCTCGCGGTCCAGCAGGCCTTCGGCGCAGAGCTGGGCAATAACGTCTTCCATCTCAGCCGGCAGGCCAAAACGCAGAGCCACCCCGCGCAGGTTCACCCCGCGATTCAGGCGCAGCCCCAGGAAGAAGGTTTCCTCGCGGGCTTCCAGCCAGGAGACTTGGGTGAGCTTTAGCGGCGCGGCGGCCAAAAATTCTTCCAGCGAGTCGGAAGTGGAAAAGCGCACCGCCTCCACATTGGCCTGCGAGACCGCACAGGGGCGAGAGCCCAAGTATGCGCCAGATGCGGAGGAAACCGCCGGCTCTGAGCGCAACAGAGTGTAAGCGTCCGCCGAGGCTTCCAGCATGGAGTGCGCATCTACGCCGAAGCCCAGATAGGGTTGCCGGGTCCAGTACTTCAAGTTGTGCCGGGAAAGGGCGCCGGGGACGCCGAAGTTGGAAATCTCGTACTGTGCCACGCCGGCCGCATTCAGCCGCCGGCAAGCTTCCACATAGAGATCGGCAATCGCGTCCTCGTCGGGCACGAAGTGGGCGTGGTAGCGGGTGCCGCCGGCGATTAATTCCCGCCCCAGGCGCGAATCCTCATCCACCTCCAGCATGTACACGCTGACGTGGGGCACGCCGGTGGCAATCACTTCCTCCAGCGAAGTTGTCCAGCTTGCTTCCGTCTGGTGGGGCAGCCCGGCGATCAGGTCCAGATTGAGGTTGGGAATTCCCGCGGTCCGCAGGCGGGCAATGTCATCGAGCACGGTGGCGCGCTTGTGCAGGCGGCCCACCGCCGCTGCCTCGCCATCCACCATGGATTGCACCCCCAGGCTGACGCGGTTTACGCCGCAGCCGGCCAGGGTTGCGAGCACGGGCGGCTCCAGACTGCCGGGCGCGCACTCCACAGTAATTTCAACCTCCGGAGTGAGGGCGAAGCTGTCGCGCACGCACGCGAACAGCCGCCCCAAGTCCTCGGCCGGCAGCACCGTGGGTGTCCCTCCGCCCAGGTAGATGGAATCCACCGCCGGCTCGAAATGCCCGCCCAGTGTGGCCACTGTATCCGGCGCGCGGCGCAGGTCCTCGCACAACCGGTCCACGTAGCGCCTATACATCGTCCGCGAAAACACTCCCGAGGCAAAGTTGCAGTAGCTGCATTTGGTGCGGCAGAAGGGGACGGAAATGTACAATCCCAACGGCATAGCAGCCCAGTACGTTTGATTATGCCATTTCTGGGTGCGGGAATTGTGCCAGGGCCCGTAACCGAAGCACCTAAGTTCACATCTGAGTAAGTCATGGCACGAGTCGTCATCACTGGAATGGGTGTGGTCAGTCCGAACGGGATTGGCCGGGAAGCCTTCTGCCGGGCAGTGCTGGCGGGCAAGAGCGGCGTAGCCCGCATCGGCGGCTTCGATGCCAGCCAGCAGCCGGTGCAGATCGCGGGCGAAGTCCGCGATTTCAACGAATTGGCCTGGGTGGAGCCACACGAGCGCAAGCACGTCTCCCGCGTGGTGCCGCTGGCGCTGGCGGCCTCTACCGAAGCCCTGCGGGATGCCCGCCTCGTTCCCGAGCATATGTCCCTGGAGGAGAAGCGGGACTTCGGCGTGGTGCTGGGCACCGGCGGCGGGGCACAGGAGTTCTCGGAAGAGCAGTACCGGCTGTGGCACAGCGGCCAGGTCAAGCAGGTCAGCCTGTTCTCCATCCCCAGTGGGACCATGGGCACCCAATCCAGCGAAGTGAGCATGCGCTTCGGGTTTCGCGGTATGAGCCATGTGGTTACCAGCGGCTGCACCTCCTCCACCGACGCTCTGGGTTATGCCCTGCGCCACATCCAGGCGGGCGTGCATTCCGCCATCCTGGTGGGCGGGGTGGACGCGCCCATCAAGCCGGGAATTATGAAGGGCTACATGATCTTGCGGGCGCTGACGGCAAAATGGAATGACGCCCCCGAGCGCGCCTCCCGTCCCTTTTCCGCCGACCGCGACGGCTTTGTGCTCGCCGAGGGCGCCTGGATGTTCGTGCTGGAGGAATACGAACACGCCCGTGCTCGCGGGGCCCGCATCTACGCTGAACTGGCGGGTTGGGGTTCCAGCTGCGAGGCCTTCCATCGCGTGCGCATGGATGAAAACGCGGAAGAGCCGGCGCGCGCCATCGAGTTGGCCATGGAGGAAGCGGGCATCGCCCCTGAGGAGGTGCAATATGTGAACCTGCATGGCACCTCCACCCAGCTGAATGATCGGGTGGAGACGCGCGCCCTGAAGCTGGCCCTGGGCAAGCAGGCGGAGAAAACGCCCATGTCAGCGCTGAAATCGCAAATCGGCCATCCCCAGGGGGCCTGCGGCGCCGCGGGCGTGGCCGCTACCCTGGTGGCCATGGAGCACGGGCGCATTCCGCCCACCATCAATCTGGAGCAGCCCGACCCCGCCTGCGATCTTGACTACGTCCCCGATGCCGGCCGGCGGGTCAAAATTGAGCACGCCATCTGCAACTGCGTGGCCTTTGGCTCGAAGAACTCCGCGCTGGTGCTAAGGAAGCTGACCAGCTGACTGGCTGTCTAGCTAACTAGCTGACTGGCAAGCAAGCCGGTGGAGCGGCTCAGAGAGGCGTCCTCAGGGACTGAAGCCGAGAGCCCATTAGGGCTCTGGACGACGCGGCCGCGGACGCACCCTAATGGCAACTTGGGCCTGAGCCAGCCAGCTAGTCAGCAACTCAGCCAGCCAGCTAGAAAGCTAGCCAGCTACGTTGATTGTTTCCATCCCGAGGTCTTCCAAAATCGTCTATTTAGGGTACTCTTGAGTTAACTGATGGCCGGCAATATCCACGACGAAGAGATACTGGGGAAAGCCTATGACAGCCGCTTGATGCGGCGGCTGCTCAACTACCTGCGGCCGTACAAGTGGCAGGTGACTATCGCCCTGGTGGCCATTATCTTCAAGGCGGTAGCGGATGTGCTCGGCCCCTACTTCGTCAAGATAGTGGTGGATCGCTATCTGGCTCCCACCACGCAGGCGACCCATAGCTGGCTGGGCTCCAAGCTCAGCAACAATCCCCTGACCGGCGTGGGCCAGATAGCCGGCCTGTATGTAGCCACCCTGGTGGTCAGCTTCCTGCTGGAATACCTGCAGACCTACTACATGCAGTGGACGGGGCAGATGGTGATGTTCGATCTGCGCAGCCAGATCTTCCGCCACCTGCAGCACATGCACGTAGGCTTCTTCGATAAGAACCCGGTGGGCCGCCTGGTCACGCGCGTTACCAGCGACGTGGACGCGCTCAATGAGATGTTTACCGCCGGCGTGGTGTCCATTTTTGAGGATGTCTTCGTGCTGGCCGGCATTGTGGCCATCATGATGAGCATGAACTGGAAGCTGGCGCTGATCACCTTCGCCGTGCTGCCCTTCATCTTTCTGGCCACCATGGTTTTCCGGCGCAAGGTGCGCGATTCCTACCGGCGTATCCGGGTGGCCATCGCCCGCATTAATGCCTACCTGCAGGAACACGTGAGCGGCATGATGGTGCTGCAGCTGTTCAACCGCGAGAAGCGCGCCTACGACAAGTTCCAAACCATCAATGCCTCGCACATGGACGCGTTCCTGGACGCGATCATGGCCTATGCCGTCTATTACCCGGTGATTGAAATTCTCTCCGCCACCGCCATTGCCAGCGTGATCTGGTTCGGCGGCAATGATGTGCTCCGGGGCATAACCTCGAGCGGCCTGGCGGTTTCCTTCTCCCGCAGCAAGCTGGTTACTTTCCAGGTTGTTACCGGCGTTACCACCCTGGGAACGCTGGTCGCGTTTATTCAGTACGCGCAGCGTTTCTTCCGGCCTATTCAGGACCTGAGCGAGAAATACAACATATTGCAGTCGGCCATGGCCGCCAGCGAGCGCGTCTTCAAGCTGGTGGATACGCCGCCACAGGTGGTCTCACCCGCGGTTATTAAGGGACCGGCCGGAGCGGGACGCATCGAGTTCGATCACGTGTGGTTTGCCTATCGCAATATCCCCATCGGCGCCGACGGGCAAGATGGAAAAGCAAGCTTCGCGGGCAAGGGCGACCGCGCCACACCTGAAGCCGAAGAGCCAGACTGGGTGCTGCGCGACGTCAGCTTTGCCATCGAACCAGGCGAAACCGTGGCCATTGTGGGCCATACCGGGGCGGGGAAGACCACCATCATCTCCCTGCTCATGCGCTTTTATGACGTGCAGCGCGGCGCCATACGCATTGACGGCGTGGATGTCCGCGAAATGGACTTGCATGAACTGCGCCGCCGTTACGGCGTGGTCCTGCAGGATCCATTTCTTTTTTCCGGCACCGTGGAGCAGAACATCCGCTTGGGCTCGGCCTGGATTGAGGACGAGGCGGTCGAGCGCGCTGCGGAAGAAGTCAACATCGCCGACTTCATCCGCAGCTTGCCGGATGGTTTCAAGGAAAGCGTGCGCGAGCGCGGCAGCACCCTTTCCACCGGCCAGAAGCAGCTGATTTCTTTCGCGCGTGCCCTGGCCCACGACCCCAAAATTCTGATCCTCGATGAAGCCACCTCCAGCGTGGATACGGAGACTGAGTTCCGCGTGCGCGAGGCCCTCACCCGCATGGTAGAAGGGCGCACTTCCATCGTCATCGCCCACCGCCTCTCCACTGTGCAGCGCGCCGACAAAATCCTGGTGATGCACAAGGGCAAGCTGCGCGAGATGGGCACGCACCAGGAATTGCTCGCACAACGCGGCATCTACTGGAAGCTTTATCAGTTGCAGTACAAGGACCAGGAGATTCCCGCCGGAGCCCCCAGCACCGTGGCCGGCGACGACTAGGCGCACAGGGCCCGTTCGGCGTGTTCCCCTCAGCCTCGCCGTGCTGCCTCGATGGCGGCGATGTCGATCTTCTTCATGGGCATCATCGCCTCGAAGGCACGCTTGGCCTCACCGCCACCAGCCGCCAGCGCATCGGTTAGCGCGCGCGGGGTGATCTGCCAGGAAAGGCCCCAGCGGTCCTTGCACCAACCGCACTGGCTTTCGGTGCCGCCATTGCCGACGATTGCGTTCCAGTAACGGTCCGTCTCTTCCTGATTCTCCGTCGCGATCTGGAAGGAAAAGGCCTCGCTATGCCTGAACGCGGGGCCGCCGTTGAGGCCGAGACAGGGAATGCCCAGAACGGTGAACTCCACCGTCAGCACGTCGCCCTTTTTCCCGCCCGGATAGTCACCCGGAGCCTCGTGAACAGCGGTTACTTTACTATCCGGAAAAGTAACGGCGTAGAAGCGCGCCGCCTCATGCGCGTTCTTGTCGAACCAGAGGCAGATCGTGTTCTTTGGCTTCATGTTCGCGTGCTCCTTGTGCTCGAAAATGGTAGCCGCCGGTCCTGCCCTGTGAATCATATCGCTGGCAGCGATCGACTTCCAGATCCGCACCCCATTCTCGAAGCCCGATCGAGACAAAAAAATCAGCCTGATTGCGGACTCTGAAATCCGTCTGCGACGGCGTCATGCCATTTGGCGATTGCGCTCAGAGACCGGGGATGGGTGCGCAATGTCTCACAGGCAATAGCCGCCAGCAGAAATGCGAGAGCAAGAAGAGGCAGCGCCAATGACAAGACAAGATATTTGGGCCTGAAAACAAAATCAATCACCCTGCGTCCGGACTGCACAAACAAACCGATCAGAGCGCCATCGGTCCGAAAAACGCGCTGGCTCTTGCCGTTCATTATGGCGGTCCAACCAGGATATGAAGCCTCACTGATAACCAAAAAAGCCGTTTGCTGGTTCTCTGTTGTTAGCCTGAAGTGATTCGGGCTGAGCCACTGGAAGTCTGTCCTGCCGGAACCATACGCCGAACCAGCCTGCGGCAGGCGGTTAAGTTCGGGCTGCAATTCATCGGTGGCTTCCGCCACCAGGGCCTCCCTGCTCGGGTCGAAGTCAGGGTTCCCGAGTTTCTGAGCAACCGCGGCTGAAGAGGTTCCGGCGCTGAGCTTGTACACCAGCCAGGCTCGTGGCAGCGCGCGCGGGTTTTCGTAGACCTTGTTCTTGCCGGCAGCGAATGCCACGGGCAGAGTGAGGCGCTGCTCGCTGATAATGTACTTTACTCCCAGAATGTTCTCGGCGTTTTCGCTCGTGCCCATGTCTACCATGGACTTAAGGCGGGTCGCTTCAGTCCCCGAGATGGTTTCCAGTCTATAGACATCGCCAATCGGATTTGGGTAGTAGGAACCTCGAAATGCCACACGCGCGTTGCCTGCCCGGGCATTAAGAAACCGAAGCACGTCATCTTCCTGGTAGTAGCGGCCGGGTTCGAAATTTGTCAGCCTGTCGAAGCCCGATTTGGGTTGTATGTAGGGGCTGAGGAAAGCATGGTAATCAAACAGGAGAATAATCATGATGCCAACCAGGAGCGTGCGTTGTCCGATAAGTCCGGAGCCGCGAACGCAAAACAGGGCAGAACTGGCGAGCAGCAGCAGACATGCAAAAAACAGGCCATCATAGCCGGGCGAGCTCATTAAGCGAACTTGGCCGATATACATGCCGGATACGATTGCGGTTATGGTCAGAGAAAGGGCTAGCAGCCAACGCACCGGACGTCGCCATAAGCCATCAGTACGGTCGGAGGCGCTGCAGCTACTGAGGCTCTTCAGGAAGGCATCGCAGCCGAAACCGGCGAGCAGCGCGCCCGCGAGGTGCGCCATTACCAGATTGCGTTGCGCCGCGCGGGTTGCACGGTAGAACGGCACGAGCAGGTAGAACAATCCGTGCAGGGGTGAGTACGAGCCCAGGGACAGAGCCACGAATAGGAGCAGTACCAGCCAGCACCAGCGGACAAGGTGCGAAGTTGGCAGCAATACGATGGAAAACAACAGAAAAAACAGAGGCAAAATGCCGAGATAGGGGGGATTATCTACCGGCGAGTAGTTGGCAAACAGAAGCAGCACAAGATCCCTGGGGTGGAGAATGAACTTCCCCGCGATGGAATAAGGCAGTGTGGCGTTTGCCGGGACGGGGTGCTGGTTTTCGACCACGTCCACCCAGCGAAGGGCTTGCGCCGAATATTCGAAGGAGGGAATGAGCTGGGGAGCGGAATACAATCCAGCGAAAAGAAAAACGAGCAGCGTGACGGACGCGGTTACGCGGCGGGGAAAATTCATTCCCTGTTGGTCTTCGCCGGGGTGGCTCCAGAACCAAAGCATGACGGCAGTGAACGCCAGGCCGATGCCGCAGTACAAGACCGGCTGGTGATGTCCGGCGAGGAAGCTAAGCGCCAGGCAAAACCCTGCCAGGTTGGCGAGCAGGAATCGCTTTGATCTCGTGCGGGCGGCGAGGGCAGCAAAATAGAACAAGAACACTGCCGGAATCCAAACGGTTCCATAGAACAGATTGATTTGGGCAAAGGAGCGCCTGGCGACGGAGCCAGAATAGGTATATGCCATTGCCGCAATGGCTGAAGAAAACGGCGACAGGCGAAGCCGGCGGCCGAGAAGAAAAATAAACACGGATGCCAGGAAGCAGTGCAACAGTATGAAAGCGGTTATGTAACCGGTCGAAAGGAGTCCACTCTTGTCCAGTGGAAGGGCCGCGAACGCCAGGTTAAATGGGTAATAAACGCCAGTTTGCGCCTCGCCGAGGAAAGGGCGTCCTCCGTCGGTAAACGGGTCCCAGAAGGGAAAGCTGTGGTTGTGGAGGGTCGCCGCCATGAACTGCGACCAGGGATAGGTTTGCCCAGCTGAATCAGACCATGCCATCAAGGTGTACTGCTTAGTCAGAGCCACCTTCCAGAACACAGTGACCACGCAAAGAAGCAACAGGGCCAGGTACGCCGCTGAGCCAAAATTCCTGCTACTGCGATCACTGACTGCAAGGGACCCTTGCTGATGCACTCGTTTGCTGCTCAAAGCGTGCCGGTCAAGGGCGGATGGGCTGCTCACGAAGAAGTATCACACCTGTGTGGGAATGGACCATTGTGCGGCAAAACGGTTACGGAACAGTTTTGATAAGGGCAGATCTTTTTGGCGGTTGTGTATCTTTTTCTGCCCGTACAGGTCTTGTTACCAGGCTAATGGGTAGCGTCGGCAAACTCTCAAACGCGAGTGACAAGAAGTGTTGCTTTCGAGCATCGTGAGACAAGGCCGGGTTTTCCGCAATTTGTGCTACGTCGGGGACTACGAAGCGGCGAGCAGGATGGCGGAGTGTCGTATTCATCCAGCAGAAGTTGGGTACAGGCGAGAGCAACGCGCATATTGGGTTGCGGAGCTGGGAATTAGTCTTGGACCTGTTCACCACGGATTACTAGCAGCATTGTGGCAGGCCCGTGCTTTGAAGCGCGCCGGGGTCCAGTTTGCGAATGCGGGGAGCGACATCATTGCCCAAGCTCCCTCTTTCACTGTGGCGGTAGAGAACGAGGAGGAACTGTTCATATTGAGAGAGGTGGTTGCCAACGGAGTTTACAACCTGCATCCGGGCGCTGCGGGGGCTGTAGTGCTCGATATCGGCATGAATGTCGGCTTCGCGAGTTTACAATTTGCCGCCCAGTCGCAAGTTGCCGCGGTATGGGCCTATGAGCCTGTTCCCGCAACTTATGGCAGAGCCTTGCGCAACCTCAACCGGAATCCGGATTTGTCCGCCAAGATCAGCCCGCATAATTGCGGATTGAGCGATGCCGGGGGAGAGATGACCTTCGACTACTCGCCTCATTGGCGCGGGGCCGCGGGAGTGAACGGGCTGACGCCGGAGTTCCGCCATTATCACCGCAGCGACGGTGTGAGCCGCGTCACGGTAAAGGTTCGCAGTGCAAGCGAGGTGGTCCGGGAGCTGCGGGCGGAGCACCCGGGGGCGGAGCTGATTGTGAAGATGGACTGCGAAGGATGTGAATACAGGATCATTGCCTGCCTGCAGCGAGAAGAATTGTTGCGCCAAGTGCACGTCTTCCTGATCGAATGGCACAAGTATGGCCCCGCGGAACTGGTGCACGCCCTGGCCGGTGCGGGTTTCGACGTGCTGTCGTTGACCCCGAGTGAGGAAACCGGAATGATTTATGCCAGCCGCCGTGCCGGAGCCTAGGTGCCGCGTTATGTCGCCCGCGGTTTCCGTGATCATGGCGGTACATGACGGCGAAGCCCACATTCGCGAAGCCGCGGACAGCATTCTCTCCCAGACCCTCAGCAACCTGGAACTCATTGTGGTGGATGATGCGTCCACAGATGCGACAGCGGAGGTGCTGGCGAGGTACGACGAC
>Ga0134128_10004658_pt1 | contig 16745 bp, 16 predicted proteins | sample KB31754_FD_96462 | JGI IMG/M metagenome (GOLD analysis project Ga0134128, IMG submission 96462) | Terrestrial soil microbial communities with excess Nitrogen fertilizer from Kellogg Biological Station, Michigan, USA - KB3-175-4 | ecosystem: Environmental > Terrestrial > Soil > Unclassified ...
AAAGACGGGCGACCCGTCCGAAGATTCAATCTTACCCTCGGCGACCACTCGATAGCAATTCGATTCAAAATCATAGCGGTAGGCGTTCGCGGAGCATTCACCATCGCGCATGAGGTGCACGCAATACGGGATAAGGGGGAAGCGGCCGCCTTGCTCAGGCTGCACAAGGTAGCTGATCGTATCGAGGTGCGCGAAGGCCCAGAACGGCTTTTCACTTCCCGCGCCGCCGGTGAAGATCACCGGGCTTCCGATGCCGCCGAAATCAGGATCGAGGCGAAGACCACCGTTGTCAAAAGCGCCATCCGCGTCGAGCAGCCTATTCAGCAGAGGAACGCGCATAGCGGCTGCGGCGGTTGACGGCGCGGGCGTGTCCACAAGCGCGGACAGGTATCTTCGCACGCGGTCGGGGGTCACGTGACGATCTACGAGAGGACGCAGAGCGCTCAGGGCTTCTTCGAGGCTTCCGGCGTGGTTCATGATCCCTTCGACCGGCTCATAATGAAAACCGCCACCACGATCAGCGCGCCCTTGAAAAGCTGCTGGACGAACGGATCGACGCCGGTCAGATTGAGAATGTTCGCGAGCACGCCGATGATCAGTGTGCCCAGGAATGTGCCTGCCACGGACCCCTTGCCCCCAAACAGCGAGGTGCCTCCGACGACGACCGCCGCGATGGCGTCCAGTTCGTAGCCCTGCCCCGCGATCGGCGTGCCGATGCTGAGCTGCGACGCGTAAACGAGCCCCGCGAGCCCCGACAGAAAGCCGGAGATGACATAGACGGCCGTCGTGTAAACTTTGACTGGCACGCCCGAAAGCCGGGCCGCTTCCTCGTTGGAGCCGATCGCGTAGACCGACCGCCCGAACGGGGTCAGTTGGAGGACAAAGGCGCTGACGATGAGAGCCGCGATGAGAATGAGCGCCGGAATCGGAATTCCGGCGAGATAACCGTTGCCGAGCGCATAGAAGTTTTCATTGTTGATCGGTATAGGCGTGCCGCCAGTGTAGATGAAAGCGAGCCCACGCGCGAATGACAGCATGCCCAGCGTCATGATGAAGGGCGGAAGTCCTCCATAAGCGACGCCGACGCCATTGACGAGACCCGCCAGCGCCGCCGCGGCCATTCCCAGCGGAATGGACACGATCATCCCTCGACTGTCCATCGACCCGGCGAAGAGGACTACCGCTATGCCGAGGATCGATCCTACAGAGAGGTCGATGCCGCGGGCAAGGATGACGAACGTCATCCCGATCGCAAGAATGCCTACGATCGACACCTGTCGCAGCACGTTCAGGAGATTGGGAACCGTGAGGAAGCGATGCGACAGGAATGACGCGGCGATTACAAGCAGTACAAGCGCGGCGAGCACGCCCAACCGCTGCCACGTCCGCGCAACGAGGGCCGTCCCGCGGCCTGAGCCGCCCAGCGCGGTGTCCGGCTTAGGCTGCAAGCGCCGCGGCCCGCATGATCGCGGTCTCCGAGGCTTCGGCGCGAGAAAGCGTCGCCGCGATCCGACCGCCGCGCAGGACCACGATTCGGTCCGACAGGCGCAGAATTTCCTCCATGTCGGACGAGATCAGCATGACAGCCATGCCCTCGGCAACAAGGCTTTCGATCAGTGAGTAGATTTCTTGCTTTGCCCCAATGTCGACGCCTCTGGTCGGCTCGTCCAGAAGGAGGACGCGCGGCTCGATGGCCAGCGCCCTGCCAATGAGCACCTTCTGCTGGTTGCCGCCGCTCAGAGTGCGGATTTCGGCGCTCGGGCTCGCGAGCCTCACGTCCAGCCGTCTCACCATGTCTCGCACATAACAGGCCTCCATTGCCAATCGAAGGACTCCCGCGCGAGCAAACCGACGCAGATTGGCGATGGTGGCGTTCTCCCGAACGGAACGATTTGGAAGCAGGCCTTGGGCCTTCCGATCCTCTGTAACGTAGGCGATCCCGAGCCGGGCCGCCGCGTTCGGGTTCCGAATTCTCGCCGGCCGGCCGAACACCTCGATGGCTCCGGAGACATGACGGCTGAGCCCTAGGACGGCGCGAGCGAGTTCCGTGCGTCCGGCCCCTACGAGACCCGCGAGACCAACGATCTCGCCCTCGCTCACAGTCAAGGTAATGTCCGATATCTCTCCGGGAACCGACAAGTTCCGGATCGATAAGGCCGGCTGGCGGACCTTCCTCGCATGTGGTTCATGATGCGCGAAATTGCGCCCGATCATCCTCGCGACGAGCCAATCCTGATCGATCTCCGCGACATTGGCGGAGCCGGCCACGCGGCCATCCCTGAGCACAGTCACCTTGTCGGCGATACGGAAAATTTCCTCGAGATGATGCGAAATGAACAGGAGTCCCAGGCCGTTCGCGCGCAGCCGATCAATCGTCATGAAGAGAATCTCGACCCGGTTCTCGTCGAGCACCGCAGTCGGTTCGTCGAGAACGAGAATGCGCGCATCGACAGAGATGGCTTTGGCGATCTCCACCATCTGCTGCTGGGCGATGCTGAGGGTTCCGACTGTGTCTTGCGGCGCGACGGTGACGCCAAGCTGCTCGAAGACTTGCCGCGTCCGCGCGCGCATGAGGCCACGATCGACGACGCCGAAAGCGTTTCGTGGAAATCGGCCAAGGAAAATATTTTCTTCCGCCGAAAGACTCGGAGCGAGCGACAATTCCTGGTGAATGACGACGACGCCCGCCGCGAGCGCTTCGCGCGGCGAACGAAACCGGCGCGCTTCGCCATCCACCACGAGCTGGCCGCCGTCGGGCTGGTAGACCCCGCCAAGGATCTTTATGAGCGTCGACTTGCCGGCGCCGTTTTCGCCGACGATCGCGTGCACTTCGCCGGGCATGACATCGAGATCGACGCCATCGAGAACGCGATTGCCGACGAATGCTTTGCCGACTCCCAGCGCACGGAGTAGGGGCGGACGGCGGGCGGCAGCTTCTCCTGGTCCTTCAGGCACGACTCGGAGAGGCTTGCTATTTCTTGCAGGGATCGGGAGTCGGCTCGAAATCGCCCCAGCCGCGGCCGATCCACTGGTCTGCGTTCGCCTGAACTACAGTCGGGCTGTCAGGAAGAACAAGCTCCTTTCCAGGAAACTGATAGGCCTGCTCGCCAGGGATGTCCTTGCCCATGAGCTTGTAGATCGCCGCTCTCAGGCCGATATCGGCGATGTACGGCGTGTAGTTCCCGTCAGCCTGGAAAGTCCCCGCCTTGACGGCTTTGAAGCCGGCGTTCGAGCCGTCGAACGTATAGTGCTTGATGCCATCCTTGCAGCGGTTGCTGCGCGCAATGGCGAGCTGAGCTCCCCAGGCGGATTCCTCGGCGTGGGAGAAGACGGCGTCGATCTTCGGATAGGCCGTGAGAAAGTCTTCCATGATCGGCACGGACGGATCACGAATCCACTGTCCATCGCCGGTCGCGAGCACCTTGATTTCGGGATATTTCGCGAGGACGTTCTTCATGCCCTTATCGCGATCGACCGCCGGGGATGAGCCCTTGAGCCCCGTGATGACGACAATGTTGCCCTTGCCTCCGAGGTCCTTGGCCATTTTCTCGGCGACCCCTTCTCCCATCGTCACATTGCTTTGCCCGATGAACAGAGTCTTGTCGGTCGGAACGTCACGGTCCATGACGATCAGCGGGAGGCCGGCCGATAAGACTGCGCGGGCGGCGGGAACGAGCGCCGCCGATTCGACAGGGCTCATGAGAACCGCATCGACACCCCGCGCAAGCAGATCGCGCACGTCATTGTTCTGCTTGGCAACGTCGACATTGCCATCGACCACGACGAGCTTGATGTTCGGGTGCCGGCAGGCTTCCGCTTGGAGAGCGGCCAGCATCGCGACGCGCCAGGGATGGTTGAAGCCCGTCTGCGAAAACCCGATCGTGATGTCTCCCGACTTTCCGGGTATGGCGACCGGCCCATCGGGCAATGGCAGGATCGATGTGAAAGGCAGCTCCTTATAGAAGGTGAGAAGCTCCGTACACGTCTTCTGCGTCACCGGCAGCTTGTCCTCGGCCGAGGCCGAGGACAGCGTGGCCAAAGACATCGCGGCGGTCAGTATCAAGCGCTTCAACATGCCAGCTTCCTCCCAGGTTTTTCTCACATCTTCGACAAACGCCATCGGCGCTTCGGGCTAGGCTCCCACGCAGATCGAAGGGCGGCGCTCATCCCACGGCCTCGCTAGCTCGAGTTGCGCGGAGAGGCGAAGGATGGTGGCTTCATCCCCGTAACGTCCTACGAGCTGTACACCAATCGGAATATCGTCCTTGGTCCAGGCCGCGGGTACGGATGCCGCCGGCAAGCCGGAAAGATTGAACGGGAACAGGAACGCCGCATCCGTCCATTTGGCGATGTATTTGTCGAAACTGGGCTCGTTCAGGTCCCAGTAGCCGACGGGCCGGGGCAACTGGGTCAGGGTCGGCGTGAGAAACACGTCGAATGGCGCCAGTTCGGCCTGCACGCGCTGATTGGCCTTTCGAACAGCTGCGATGCTCGCCGCGTAGTCGCGAGCGGAAAGCGAGCGCCCGCGCTCAAGCCATGCCCGGTTGAACGCAGCAAGTTCCGATTCCGGCACTGGTCCCCCGAGAACCTTCGCCATGTCCTCGAATTCGAGCACGGTCTGGACGGAATTCATCTGGTTGTAGTCGCGCCAGGCCATCTCGAGGTCAGTGACCATCGCGTGCTCTTCGAGGGCATGCCCGAGGTCCTCAAGGAGGGACAAGGTCCCCTTCATCGCATCGGTCACCTCAGGGGCGAACGGCGCTCCCCATGGCGGCGCCAATGCGTAGCCGATCTTAAGTGGCTTCAGGGGCTCGCGAAGGTAGTCGAGCCAGCTTTGCGCCGGCTTTGGGGGCGTGTAAGGGTCTCCTGGCATTCCGCCAGCCGTCGCGTCCAGAAACGCCGCCGTATCCCTTACAGAGCGCGTGACCGCGAATGTCGAAACGCTTCCGAACCAGATGTCGACGTCGTCCGGCCCATAGGTGATCCGTCCGCGCGACGGCTTGAGCCCAACGACACCGCAGCACGAGGCAGGCGCCCGTATCGATCCGCCGCCGTCGCTTGCCTCTGCCATCGGGATCATGCGTGACGAGACCGCTGAGACCGCTCCGCCGCTCGAGCCGCCGGCCGTCACGGCGGTATTCCATGGGTTCAGCGTCGGGCCATACATCCGAGGCTCGGTCGCGATGCACCATCCCTGTTCGGGCACATTGGTGCGCCCGAGAATGTTAAGACCGGACGTTTTGATCCGCCGCACCATCTCCGAGTCGGACGGACTGACGTAGTCCTTGCGGAACGGTAAACTGTTGGTCAGCGGAAGCCCTTCGCAGCCTGACCCGATGTTCTTGAGGAGATAGGGAACACCGCCGAAAGGACTTTTCGGTGAAATCTCCGCCGCGCGACCGCGCGCGCGTTCGAAGTCCTGGATCACGACGGCGTTCAGCTTCGGGTTTAGATTCTCGATCAGGGCGATCGCGGTTTCCGTCAATTCCGCCGGCGTCACTTCCTTTTGCCGGACGAGCTCCGCCAGACGAAGCGCGTCGCTCTCGACGAACAGATTGACAAGATCGCTTGTGGCCCTTGGCATGACGGAACGCGTCCTGATGCGGCTTCAATAGCTCAGCGAACAATCGCTTTTGTACTCGTACCGGTCCGCCTTAGCTGTGTCGCCGCTCTTGATCGGCACCGTGTCCGCAAGCACCTGCTTCTCCACGGACTGGCCGTCGAGGATCTTCTTGGCGATTTCGACTGACATCTCGCCCTCCCGCTTTGGGTCTTGCGCGATCAGGACCGAGATCTGGTTGTTCTTGAAGGCGTTGACCTCCGCAGCCGCCGAATCATAGGCGACGAGCTTGACGCGCCCGATCGCTCCCGCCTGACGCAATCCCGTGATCGTGCCAATCGCGCCCTGATCGTTCGTCGCGAAGATGCCCGCGAGGTCTGGATGGGCCGCGAGGGTCGACGTCACGATCTCCGCGGCCTTCTGAGGATCGTCGTTCTGATATTGCGGTCCGAGATAGGTTACCCCGGAAGCCGACGTCAGACCTTGCTCGAAGCCTTTGACACGCTCGTCCTGCGCCACCGAGCCCGGCGGGTTCGTGATGACGAGCACTGGCCCCTTGTCGCCGACCGCCTCGACCATCGCTGCGGCGGCGGCCTTTCCTCCCTCGATATTCGAGGTGACGACCTCGCTCGCGACAACGGAGAGATCGGCGACGACGGTGTCGACTGTTATGATCTTCGTTCCGCGCTCGGCCATCTGCTTTAAGGGACGCGTCACGCCATTGGCGTCGGCTGGCGAGATGATCGTGATCGTTGGGCTGCGTGCGGTCACAGCGTCTACGACCGGCGCCTGCGATTCTCCGGTGAAATGATCCGGCGCAAAAAGGTCAATGTGCAGGCCAAGCTTCTTGGCCGCGTCGAGCGCGCCGCAGGCGAGCGCGTCGAGCGCGCAGGCCGCGGCCACTACGCAGGTGCGTGCTCTATGAGGAACGGCGTTCATAAGCTGCTCCTGATCGTGTTGGGCCAAACGGGGCGAGCTCCAAGTTAATCGTTTCACAAGATGACCGTCCTGGCAAGCGCGATCGGCACTGTCATTATCCAACTGTTACAACGACCTTTTTTGCGCGTACGAACGCTTGTGCATCCCAACCTCGTTTCCGTGACTGGACGAAACACCATAATGTTCGTACAATCGCTTCATGTCGTGGAGCGACGGGAACCTATCGCCTGACGCGGCGCCGCTCTGGCGTCAGATTGCCGACCGGCTGCGCCGTTCCATAGCCATGGGCGAGTTTCGGCCCGGCGACGTGTTGCCTTCGGAGACCGAGATCAACGCAACCTTCCAGGTCAGCCGCGCGACGGCGCGCGCATCTCTCGAGAGGCTTCGGCAGGAGGGATTGATCAGCCGGCAGTCCGGCCGCGGCTCGATCGTGCTGGCTCCAAAGGTTGAGCAACCGGTCAACGAACTTGCAAGCTTCTCCGAAGACATGCGCAGGCGCGGCCTGCGTCCGTCCTACTCCACATTCAGCGCGGCAGAGGCCCTGGTGAGAGGGGAAGCCGCGGAGGCGCTTGCGCTCCGCGACGGCGCGCCGGCTTTCCAAATCCGCCGGCTTCTGCTCGCGGACGACGAACCGATCGGCATGTCCGAGTCATGGCTCGCTCCTTGGGTCCTAGCGGCTGGTCGGCAGCCGACGCCGGAGGAGCTGGACGCCGGGTCCTTGTATGAATGGTTGGCCAGGATCTGCGGGCAGAAAATCGCCGGCGCCAGAGAATGTATCGAGGCCGCTCTGGCCGACACGGGGATGGCGCGCAGACTCGAAGTCGCGCCGGGATCGGCTCTACTGGTCGCCCGCCGCCGCTCGCACGCGGCGGACGGCCGTCCGATCGAATATGCGACCATGCATTACCGGGCGGACCGGTATCGCTTCATCATCGAACTCGCTGGAAGCAGCGCTTCTCAACGGACGCAATGACCGCTCATTCCGAACCAGACGCTCCCAACGGAAAGCCTCAGGTCCTGCCGCCGAAGTCCAATGCGCTCGAACGGCTCTTTCGAGTGCGCAAGCCGGTCATGGGCGTGATCCACTTGCCTCCGCTTCCCGGCGCGCCGCGCTATGACGGGCAGCCGATGAGCGCAATCTACGCAGCCGCCGAAGCGGATGCGAAGACGCTGTGCGAAGGCGGGGTCGATGGAATCATTCTTGAAAACGCAAGCGACATGCCGTTCGCCCGGCCCGAACATATCGGGCCCTCGACCGTTGCGGCGCTGACCGCGGCCTGCCTTGCCGTGCGGGCGGCCGTTCCGAACCCGATCGGCATTACCTGCGTCGCCAACGGAGTGATCCCGGCGCTTGGCGTCGCCAAGGCGGTCGGGGCGGGGTGGGTGCGCGCCAATCAATGGGTCAACGCCTATGTGGCCAACGAGGGGTTCCTCAACGGTCCTGCGCCTGAGGCGATGCGTTATCGATCGAACATCCGGGCCGGCGACGTCGCGATATTCGCCGATGTGCACGTGAAGTTCGGGGCCCATGCCATCACCGCAGACCGCAGCATCGCCGAGCAGGCGACGGACGCCGAATGGTTCGACGCCGATGTGCTGATTGCGAGCGGAACGCGAACCGGCTCCCCGACCGAGCCGAGGGAAGTTGCTGAAGTTCGCGCCGGCACAAACTTGCCCGTGATTGTCGGGTCCGGCCTCACGGCCGACCTGGTGTCATTGCTTTTTCCGACCGCTGACGGTGCGATCGTAGGCCAATGGCTCAAACACGACGGTCTTTGGTGGAATCCGGTCGATCCTTGGCGTGTCGAGCGATTGATGAAGGCAGTCGCGAAATTCCGAGGCGTGCCATGACGCTGCTCACCGAGGCCACCGACGTCTTCGCCGCCGCGGAACAAAGCGGCCATTGCCTTGTCGCTTTCATCGCCAAGCGCCAGCCGCTCGCAAGCGGCGTCTTTGGACGCGAGGAGGCCCACCGCCTGAAGGACATTTTGCAGACATTGCAGGCTGAGGGATGGCTGATGTCCGTTCGGGCGATGTTCGATCGCCCAGACGGTTCGGTTGAAGCCTTCGACACGGGTTTCGCCCACGATGCGGATATGGTGGGCGCTTTCGAAGCCCCTTCGTTGTCCGCGGGGCTCGCCGGCACAATCCGCCTTGAACGAGCAGGCTGGGCTCGGCGGTTTGTGACGGAATGGCTCCTCGGTCCGAGGGAATTCTCCACTGTGCAGGGGCGCGGCGAGCGGATAGATCATACTTGGGGCTTTCTCGCACTGTGGGAGTGGAACGACGCCTGGGCCGCCGCGACGAAAGCGGAGCGGCGCGCCTACGACGAGGAATGCGACATCGCGTTCAACGGCGATCTCGGGCTTGGCATCAACATTGCTGGGCGGCACCGACTCGACTGGGCGAGTCGCTGGCATCATGCGGGGCTGTGGGAAGCGCCATCGCTCGACGCCGTGGACCTTGCCATGCAAGGTCACGAAGCGGCGGCGGATTTCAAGTTCACCACCTCGCGGCACTACGTCGGCCGGCTTCGCCCGCTTCAAGACTTCATCGAACTCGACTCGGAGCGTGGATGAGCGAGTGCGTCTGGATCCATTACGCAAGGCCAAGACCGCACTGGTACGGGCTCGACGATGCGGCTCGATCGGTGCACGAGGCGCGGTGGCGTGCCGTGGCCGAGCGATCGGTCTTAGCCGGCGGCTCGCGCGTCGGCCGCTATCATGTCCGCGGCCAGCAGGATTTCGAGACCGTCGAGATCTGGACGTTTCCGAGCGCGGAGACCGCCTTCGAGCATTGGGCCGCTCTCACAGCCGCCGCCTATGGCGAGCTCAACGCCTTCGCCAACAATATCGGTCTTGCGGTCGAGGGGTCGCCCTGATGACGACGCCCCTGCTCGAAGCCCGTGCGATCAGCCGCCGGTTCGGGCATGTGCGCGCTCTCGACGGCGCCGACTTTGCCGTCCATGCCGGCGAAATCTGCGCTCTCATTGGCGACAACGGCGCCGGCAAATCGACGCTGGTGAAGATTCTCTCCGGCGCCGACCGCCCCGACGATGGGCGAATCCTTCTCGCCGGACAGCCGGTTACGTTCAACTCCCCCAATGACGCGCAAGCGCGCGGCGTGGCGACGGTCTATCAGGATCTTGCACTCGCATCCGACCTGCCGCCGTTCGAGAACCTGTTTCTCGGGCGGGAGATCATGATGCCTGGACTCATGGGGCGGCTCGGCTTCGTCAACCGTGCGGCGATGCGCCGGCTGGCTAGCGAACACTTCGAGCGCCTCGGCGTGCGGCTTCGCTCGGCCCGCACTCCCGTTTCCTCCCTGTCGGGCGGGCAGCGCCAGTCGGTGGCGATCGCGCGGGCGGCGATGTGGGCGGACCGCGTCATCTTAATGGATGAGCCCACCGCCGCCCTCGGGGTCGTTCAGACGGGGCGCGTGCTCGACCTGATCCGTCAGGTTCGCGACCAAGGCATCGCCGTCGTCCTCATCAGCCACAACATGCCCCAGGTGCTCGCGGTCGCCGACCGCATCGAGGTCCTGCGCCTCGGCCGCCGGGTGGCGCGGTTCACGGCACGGGAGGTCAATGTGGACCGGTTGGTGGCGGCGATGACTAGCGGATTGGTCGAGGAGCGCGCGGCATGAGCGCGATCTTCGCGCGCGAAACGGAGGACGAACGACTCACGCCGCTCGAGCGCTGGACCCGGGTCCTTGGCGGTGGATGGATTTTCGCGCTGCTGATCGCGCTGATCGCCATCTTCACGAGTTTGCGTCCGGAGCAGTTCGCATCGGGTTTCAACCTGTCTATGCTCGCGGTGAACGCGGCCATTCTGCTCGTCCTTTCGATCGGCCAGACATTCGTCATCATCGCAGGCGGCATCGACCTTTCGGTCGGAACGGTTCTCGTCTTCGCCTCGATCACATCCGCTCAGATCATGCTGTGGCTGTCCGGCGCGGCGGGAGGAACCTATGGCACGACCAAGGGCGGATGGGCCGTCGTCTTTATCGGTCTCGTCGTCGCCCTCGCGAGCGGAGCTTTCTGGGGCGCCGTCAACGGCGTCCTCGTCGCTGTTGCGGGAATCCCGGCTCTCATCGTCACCCTTGGCACGTTCGGCATGGCGTTGGGATTCGCCCAGATTTTCACCAACGGCACCGACATTCGGGCCGTCCCCGAAACTCTCGTCGACCAGATCGGCTCCGGAACGATCGGCGGAGTTCCGGCCCTTGTCGTGATCGCGGCGGCCGTCGCCATTGTCGGCGCGGTCGTCCTTCATCTCACCCGCTTCGGCGTCCATGTCTTTGCCGTCGGGTCCGACAAAGAGGCTGCGCGCCGCGCGGGCATCAATGTAAGGCGAAGGCTCATCGCGATTTACGTCTTATCAGGCGCGCTCGCTGGCCTTGCGGCGATGATGGCGACGGCGCGCTTTGCGACGACGACGATCGGCGGACACGCCATGGACAATCTGTCGACGATCTCCGCCGTCGTGCTTGGCGGCACAAGCTTGTTCGGCGGGGTCGGCAGCATCGCCGGGACGGTGGTCGGCGTGTTCATTCCAATCGTCCTCCTGAACGGTTTCGTCATCCTCGGAATTCCCCCGTTCTGGCAAACGGTGGCGACCGGCGCGGTCCTCATCCTGGCCGTGTGGATCGATCAGCTCAAGCGAAGCGCTCGGGAACGCAGCTGAGGCTGCAATAGCAAAGGAGAGGACTCATGAAAGTGATCTTAGGCGCCGCTGCTGCGATTGCGGTCTTGGTCGGCTGTTCCGCTGCGGAGGCCGCGGAGCCCGCGGTCGCGCTCGTGCTCGGCGTCAAGGGAAGTCCGTTCTACCAGGCCCTGGCTTGCGGAGCGAAGGCCAAGGCCAAGGAACTTGGCCTCGCGCTCACGATCTCCGCGCCCGATCAATTCGCCGCCGATAGTCAGATCCCAGTGGTGAACGCGGTCGCAGCAACCACGCCTGCCGTCGCAGTTGTCGTGCCGACCGACGCCAAGGCTTTGATCGCTCCAATGAAGCAGCTTGCCGATCGCGGAACCAAGATCGTGACCGTAGACCAGACGATCGAGGACAATTCCTTCGTGCAGACCCAGATCGTGACTGACAACGCACAGGGAGGCCGGCTTGCCGCGGATGCGATCAACGCTCTGCTCGGCGGCAAAGGAGAGGTGCTGGTGATAACGCAGCCGCCGGGCTCAGCTGCGCAGGACGCGCGGACGACCGGGTTCGAAGAGCAACTGAAGCGATATCCCGGCATCACGTACTTGGGCGCGCAATATCAAAGCGACGATCCGCAAAAGGCGGCTGAAATTGTGACCTCGACTCTGTCCGCCCATCCGAAGCTGGCAGGCATCTTCGCGACCAACGACCAGGGTGCGATCGGAGCCCTGACCGGCCTTCGACAGGCCGGCGCCCTGGGAAAGGTGAAGGTCGTGGCCTACGATGCGGCGAGCGCCGAGGTCAGCGCGCTCAAGAATGGCGGCATCCAGGCCTTGATCGCGCAGAATCCGAAACAGGAGGGCGAAGTCGCCATGGAATCGGCGGCCAAGCTCGTCAAGGGACAAACGTTGGACAAGACGACTCTGACTGAAATCGTCACCATAAAGAGCGGAGAGACAGCGACCGCCGACAAGTACGAATACAAAGGGGATTGCGACTGAGTGCGGAGACGGCGGGAGAATCGTCGATATAGTGACCGCGGCTCTCTACGTCCCGAACGACGAGGCGACCTTTGCCAAACCCGACTATCAAGGATGTCGCCCGCCTGGCGAGAGTCTCAACGGCGACGGTCTCGAATGTTATGAACGAGACGAGCTTTGTCAGCGCGCCCCTCAAGGCGCGTGTCGTTGAAGCCGTGGCCCAGCTAGGCTTCGCGCCGTCGAGGGTTGCGCGCGGATTGCGCATGCAGTCGACACGGTTGATCGGCGTGGTCGTCGCCGACATAACCAATCCTTTCTTCTCGGAGCTTGTGCGGCGAATTGGCTCGATCGCCGACTCCTTGGGCTACAACGTTTTGCTCTGCGAGGCCGATCACGATCCGGCAAAGGAGCTGGCCGCGCTCCAGCTCCTCGCGGCGCATCGGGTGGAGGGTGTGATCCTCGCTCCAACCGGCCCGGCGTCCATGTACTTCGTGCCGCCAATTTCGAACTTCCCTCGCCCCATCGTTATGATTGATCGCGTGATCTCCGAGTCGCAGTTCGACGGAGTGTCTATCGATAACCGCCGTGCGGCTTTGGATGTAACGCGTCACATCCTGTCGCTCGGTCACACCCGAGTCGCCGCGGTCGGCGGATGGCGTCACCTTTCCAACACGACAGAACGTCTTGATGGCTTTCGCGACGCATTGGCGGAGTTCGGGCTTGATCCGGCAGACGCCCCCGTGATCTACGCGGACTTCCGTCAGGACCGGGCGCGCGAACTGTCTCACGATCTTCTTGTCGCCTCTCGACGTCCGACAGCGCTTTTTGTCTCGAACAACGAGATGGTGATTGGAACCATGCAGGCTATCGCGGAATTGGGCCTCGCCTGTCCGGCCGACATCTCGTTGGCCGGTATCGACGATTTTCCCTGGGCGAGCGCGTTTGCGCCGCGTCTGACCACGGCGCGACAACCGATCGAGGCGCTGGCCGAGCACGGCGTCCGCATTCTCCATGCGCGGATGCGCGGGGAAGGCGGGCCGCCCGAGCGAGTCATTCTTAGTGCGCGACTGATCGTCCGCGACTCCTGCATGCCTCCCGAAGCAGAAAAGGGAACGCGGCCCTTGAGGGCGGGAAAGGCGCGAGTTAAACGTTTAGCCAATAGTCGCAGCGACAGCGTCGCTGGGGCGCTGTTGAGTAAGCAATCCTAAAGCTGCTTTAGGAATCCGAGCCGATGCCAAATCCGGTACGCGTCCTTTTCGCCGGCGAATCCTGGATGACGCACAGCGTCCACATCAAAGGCTTCGATTCCTTCGACATGTCCTCCTATCACGAGGGAGGAACCGAGATGATCGCCGCCCTTCGCGCGGGCGGCGCGGAGGTGACCTATCAGCCGAGCCATATCGCGATGGATTCGTTCCCATTTTCGCGCAAGGAACTCGACATGTTCGACGCTGTGATTCTGAGCGATATCGGCGCGAACTCGCTTCTGCTTCCCGACCGAGTGGCGATTCGATCCGAGAGCTGGCCCAACCGGCTAGAACTTATTCGGGACTTCGTGAACGACGGCGGAGGCCTCTTGATGGTCGGCGGCTATCTCACATTTCAGGGGATCCAGGCCAAAGGCGCCTACAAAGGCAGCCCCGTCGAGGAAGCGCTTCCCGTGGAATTGTCTCCCTTCGACGATCGCCTTGAATGTCCTCAGGGAGTCGCGCCGACCATCGTCAAGCCCGATCATCCGGTCCTCAAGGGTCTGTCCGACTGGCCTCGGTTCCTTGGCTACAATCGCTCGACGGCCCGACCCGACGCCGAGGTGGTTGCCCGCTTCGGGAGCGATCCCTTCATCGCTGTGCGCAGCGTCGGACGAGGACGCAGCGCGGTCTTCTCTTCGGATTGTGGGCCCCACTGGGGCCCACCGCCCTTCTTGGCATGGAACGGTTACGGCCTGCTCTGGACAAATCTGGTCCAGTGGCTCGCGGAGAAACATGGGCGTTGACAAACGATCGGATGCGGCCCGACGTTTTCAGTGCGACGGGCTGGCGCGGATAAGTGAGAGTTCTCAAGGGAGGAGTTCGGTCATGCAACTCAGACACGTTTTGGCTCATGGAACGGCGGCATTGGGCCTTCCAATACTCGTCTCGGCCGTCATTCTTCTCGCGGATGGCGGCCTCGTTCGGGCGGCGGACAAGATGGTCGGCGGCGAGTTCGCCACCAAAGGAATCGTGACCTCAACCGTCGGCCCGAACGACGCCAAAGGCCAGCCCGCAAGCGTGCTGACCTTCACCGATGCCGAGATCAAGAAGCTGCGTGACGGACACTATTCGGCGGCGCTGCTCTTCCAGACGAGCTCAGACTGGGCGGACGCGGTCACGCGGGGCGCGGAGGATGAGTTCAAGACGTTGGGCGTCGAGATTGCCGGCCTCAGCAATTCGAACTTCAGCGCTTCGGACCAGGCCCATGCGGTCCAGACGATCATGGCGAAGAAGCCGTCGGGGATCGTCACCTGGCCCATCAACCCGGACGAACTCAGCCCCGCGCTCAAGAAGGCGGCGGAAGCCGGCGTCAAGCTCGCGCTCATCAGCAACATGCCTTCCGGCTTCCAGCAGGGGAGAGATTATACCGGTCTCGTTGGCGACGATCTTTTTGCTATGGGCCAGAAGACGGCCGACAACCTCGCCAAGGCCATCGGGGGCGAGGGCGAGCTCGGCTTTCTTTATTTCGACGCCAACGCCTACGTCGTGAACCAGAGGGACGCCGCCTTCCGGACTGTGATCGAGAAGAACTATCCGAGCATCAAGATCATCCCCGCGGGCTTCTCGGACCCCAACCGCGTGTTCCAGGTCGCGAGCGCAATGATCCTGCAGCATCCGCAGATCAAGGCCATCTACGCGCCGTGGGCGGATCCCGCGTCGGGCGTGCTTCAGGCGATCCGCGCCGCCCATCGCGACGACATCGCGATCGGCACAATGGATCTGTCGAACACCGTCGCCGTTTCGCTCGTCACCGGCGGCGCGGTGAAGGCGCTCACCGTCGACGACCCCTACTCCATCGGCAAGTCGCTCGCTGCGGTGATCGGCTATGGCGTTCTCGGCAAGGAGGCGCCGGCTTATGTCGAGGTGCCGGCGATTGCAATCACGAAGGACAACATCCTTCAAGCGTATGCGGACGGTTATCACGCCGCCCCGCCGCCTGAAGTCACTAAAGCCTTGGGCAAATAGGCTTGGCGGAACACAAAGAGGATCATAGCGCCACGCTTTCAGCGAGGACAGGCGGACACGCGGCCACCGCGGCCGCCCACTCTTCGCCTCGGAAGGCTGGGGTCTCAGAGGGGCCGCGTTTCCGGTGGCGCGACCTGACAGTCTATCTCGGATTCGCCCTGGTCTTCGGCTTTTTCGCGGTCACCGTCGGCGACGAGGGCTTTCTGACCGCCCAGAACGCAACGTCGATCATTTCGCAGGTCACACCGATCGCGCTCATGGCTTTCGGCGCGGTCTTTGTGCTCACTTCCGGCGAAATCGACCTGTCGATCGGGTCCGTCGTCGCAATGGCTGCGCTCTTCACCGCGCTCGGGTTGCGGCACTATGGGGTCGTTCCTGGCGTCGCCTTCGGAATTCTGACCGGAGTCGGCGCTGGTCTCCTCAATGGCCTTCTGATCGTCGGGCTCAGGGTGCCTTCGTTTCTGGTGACGCTCGGGACGATGCAGCTCTTCACCGGCATAGCGCAGATCTCGACCCAGCTTCAGGACGTCCCGATCGTCGACGAGACCTATACGAATCTCTTCGGGTCAGGCACGATCGGACTGGTGTCTAATGCGGTCGTGTGGCTGGTGCTCGGCTTCCTGGTCGCCCAAATAGCGTTCAAGCACCTCGCCTTCGGCTGGCGAGTCATGGCGACGGGAAGCAACCGCGCCAGCGCCCGCGCTCTGGGCATCAACACCAACCGCGTTCGCGTCGGCGTCATGGTCATCTCGTCCTGCACGGCGGCGCTGGCCGGAATGATCTACGCCGGCGAGGTGCATGGCGCAATCTATACGCTGGGGTCGAGCGACCTGCTCACTGTTCTTGCCGGCGTGGTGATCGGCGGCACCAGCTTGTTTGGCGGGTCCGGCAGCATGCCGGGCGCACTCATGGGCGCCCTTCTCATGACGATGATCGTCAATGGCCTTGTGCTCATGGGCGCGACGGTGCAGCAGCAGATCGTCGTGCAGGGAATCATCATTGTCGTAGCGGTAGCCGTCAGCCAGCGTCAGCCCGCGGAGTGAATCCCATGGCCAGGGCGACCGAACCCCTTCTCCGAGTCACCGCGCTCCGCAAAACGTTCGGCGGTCTGCATGCGCTGGAGGACATCAATCTTGAGATCTGGCCTGGCGAGGTCGTGGGACTCGTCGGCGACAACGGCGCTGGAAAGTCGACGCTCGTCCGCTGCATCGCAGGCTACTACACTCCCGATGGGGGAGAGGTCACACTCGATGGCCAGGCTCTCGGCCCCGGCGGCCCCAAGCGCGCCGCCGAACTCGGCGTCGAGATCGTGCATCAGGACCTTTCTTTGGTGATGCATGGCGATGTCGTGCAGAACCTCTACCTCAATCGCGAGATCCGCTCTTCGTGGGCGCCGCTC
>Ga0134128_10004659_pt1 | contig 16742 bp, 17 predicted proteins | sample KB31754_FD_96462 | JGI IMG/M metagenome (GOLD analysis project Ga0134128, IMG submission 96462) | Terrestrial soil microbial communities with excess Nitrogen fertilizer from Kellogg Biological Station, Michigan, USA - KB3-175-4 | ecosystem: Environmental > Terrestrial > Soil > Unclassified ...
GGCCCGCTCCTCACCGTGATGGTGGGCAGAGTAGGCCTTGCGGCGCGCCATCAGCTTCTGCTTCCGCAGTTCCTTGTTGGAGTCCTTGCGCACGGCCTCCCATTCGGCCTGCGCCTTGTCGAGATCAGCTTTGAGTTTGTCCTGGCGCTCAGAGATCCGGCCCACGATGGCGGCATAAACGGCGTTCACATAGCGGCATTCATCGAACATCGGCCGGGTGACGGTTTCACCGGAAACCAGACCCTTGAATTCCTCTATGGGAAGCTTGGCCGTCAGCAGGTCTTCGATCTCTTTGCGGACGTGGTTGTAGAGTTTCCCGATGCAGTCGTGCTCGTCCACATCGAGGTGAATGGGTAAATCGGAAATCCGCGCCTCGTTCTTGTATTTGAGCCACGGAGCCGGAGTTATCTGTTGGCGTATGTCGGCGATGATCTTGGGATCGTGCTCGACTTCGTGCTTCAGACTGTCGAGCGCCTTCTGCAGTTCAGTGACGAGTTGATAGGCAAGATCGCTCCTGCCGGCAGCCAGGCACGAGGTCTTCAGGTCGGTAATCATTCCAATCTGATTGCCGCGGGCCTTGATCGCCACGTGTTCGAGGTTCCACCAGGGAGATTTGGCTTTGCGCAGCTTCATCTTCTGCTGATGGAATTCTCCGGATAGAGAGAACCGCTTCCGTACAAAACGGGGAAAGCGGTTTTCTTCAAGAACGCAGATCCAGTCAAAATCAAAATCGCCGCCGTTCTTTTTGGCTGTTTCTGAATGAAGGACGTAGGTGCCTTCAAGCAAGAGTTGCTGTGTAATGATTTGCCCGGCTTGCTCTTGTGCGCTCCTCGATCCTTGCCCGTCGAGGTTGCGAACGAGCATCTGCGTGAGTTCCTGATGAGCGATATGCTCCACCGGCAACAGGTCCTCACACATGCGGATGGGATAGCGGACGCACAAGCCACGGCTGGACTCAAGCGACGTGATGGCCTGGTGTTTCGGAATCCAGTCGGATCCCGCATACAGCCGTCCATCGTGGACGATGAGGTAGCCGTCATCTGCAAGGGCATAGGCCGGCAGACGAAAGCCTCCTCCTGTCGCAGCCTTGAATGCCCAGCGCGCGAGCAGACGGTTGAGTTGGTTGTTGATGTAGGGATAGCGGACGATATGGCCGCTGGTATCTGCCAATAGCGTCGCTTCGACTGTCCTGACTTCTTCCTCTTCGGCGCGTTCAGCGTCGTCGAGGCCTAGGAGTTCAAGCAGCTCCTGGTACCGTCCTTCGCTGATCGAGTCGTTCAGCCTGCGTACCTGGCCGAGAGCCTCAGGCAGGATCTCAAGCTGCAATGAATCGTCGGGAGCATGTTCAATGAGGGTGTAGCTCGACTCGAATTCAAGCTTCCGCGAGAACTCTCGTATTCCCAGCACCACCGGCCCATGGAACCTGCGGCCCTTACCGAAGACTGAGTACATCATGACAGGCACCTTCAGGCCCGGTTTGACCGCGCTTTCCGGGAGAACAATGTCGGCGTCGAGCAGCTGCGCCGCCTCGTCCTCCATGACCTTGAAGGAACCCTTGGCTTGTGTTTTTTCAAATGCCAGCCGGAACTGGTAGAAGCAGTTGTCCGGGAGTTGAAGCTTCGAAAACAATGACCGCCGGATCCAGCCACGGCAATCATTCGTTCCCAGGATGTGATCTTCAACCACCAGCACCGATACGTCCGGTTCCTCAATCACGACCTTGCAGGAGGAGACGAGGATGCCGAAGTAGACGATAGCTGCCTGCGGCCAGTGCTGAAAGCGCTCGGCAATCAGTTGGCTGTGGTCCTTGTCGACGAAGTAGAACCTGCCGTCTTTCGAGGATCCACTGGCTCCGACCAGCTTGTAAGGAGTGTTCTTGAACCTGAGGTTCGCCATTGCGTTTTCGACCTGCGATTCCTCGAATGGATCGAGGGGCTCGACGGGAACGTTCACAACAGCGACCTTGATTCCTGGATAGAGCGCATTCAGAAGGGTGTTCTCAAGCGTCGTTTCCAGGTTCGTGAGCCGTTGGCTCACACTTCCTGTTGAATCAATGTCAAGCGTAACAACCTGCTCGATTGAAAACCGGTTCGTCTTGTTGCTATACTTTGTCATTCGATTAAAGCTCCTTAGTTTTTTGCTGCGGGAAACCCGGCATTAGCTAAGGGGCTTTTTGCTTTTCCCGAATACTCTGCCTGCCGTGGCCTCCCTGGTTTTGGGTTAATCTGGCCAGGCACCGACTAGAGCCGGGTCAGCACATCTCCCTACATGAACTGTGTAGGGTCTTCAAAGGACGCCTGAGCCGCTTGGGGCTGCAGGGTCATTTTGAAAACTCGTGCCAACTCCGTTTTTCCGTGGCATTCAGCCGCGGGTTAAAGCCTGTTTCACAATCTTCGGTTCATTACCGTTAATCTCGGGCACCGCCTTCCACGCGACCACGGTGTAGAAGACTTGGCCGGACTTGAATGCCTGTACCAGTGCTTCACCTTCACTGGCCATCTCCTGGCCGAGTTCCGGTCTGTCACTCGACGCTCCGGTCTTCGGAAGAAAGTAGCGGATGTTCTCGCCGGTCATCTCCCAGCGGCGTTTGCGGCCGTTTCTTTCTGAATTGCCAGCCGTGGTTTCAGTTCCTGACTTTGCTGCATCCATGATGGTTCCTCAATTCGCTTTATCGAGCGCTGTCGCTTGTGCAATCGCATCCCGCCGCTCGCCTTCAATCAGCCGCTCGCCGTATTCGGCGATCAGCAGCCCACTGGGATTCTCGTCCGAACGCCGTTCGGTGATCAGCCGGATGTGAAACTCTCCGACCAACTTGTCGGTGCTCTCCTGGTGATCATGGACGCGATGAACTTCTTTAACGCCGAAGGCCGTGAAGCTAAGCGGGTCGTCTTTGGCCGGTTCGAGCGAATGCAGATGAAAGACAGAGGTGATCTGCTCGTCCTCGATCTTGCCCACGACGTTGTCCTTCTTCATGGCAACCAGGGTGGCCCGCCGCAAGTTCGAGGTCATCATGTTCAGGCCGTCCGACCAATTGCGGTCCACCGTGTCGGGCGAGAAGTTAAGATACCGGTCCAGGAACAAGCGCACGTAGGCCTTCTCTTCAAAGTCAGTCGGCGCGGTGTTTGCGCCTTGCGAAACCAGCACAGGCCGCACTGGCAGAGGCTTCTCTCCCAGAATGCTGGCCGAGCCGCTTGGGTCGACGCGGATGACAGTCGGTGGCTGCAGCCGTACATAGGCGGCCAGGGCCACGGAGATCAGAGTGACCGGCACGCACAGCATGGCCAGCACCATGGCGCGGTTTGCGTAGGCGCGAAGAGCGCCGTCGTGCTCGTAGTAGCGGCTGTAGCGGAGCTTCTCCGGCGCCTGTTCTTTCTGCTCAGAATCTGCCTTCTTCAACATGACTTCCTTCTCCTGTTGCGGACGAGACGCCCGAAAAACCTTCCGATCAGGAACCCGAACAGCGTGCTCAGATTCCAAGGACGAAATTGGCTGTCCTTGGGCTCGTAGATCGGCCCGCGATACCATGGCCACATTGCTCTCATCCTCCTTTCATCGATTGCCTCTTTCGTTGTCACCGTTTCTGCCATTGGCCCGAACCAGCGAGCCTGCGAACTTGCCGGCATGGAACGCCACCGTCTGGCTGACGCCCACGGGCCGGAATGCGCTTGGTGATTGCGGCCTGCGCGGCGCACCGGTGCTTCCATTGGAGTTACCTGAAGTGGCCGCTGCGGCTGCCGCCTGGCTCGCGGTTCCGGTGTCGCTGGCCGAGGGCGCAGGCGGTGCTCCGGCCGTGACGGCGCTCATGACGCCCGCGCGGATCGTCTCTGCCAGACTCGGTTGTGGAGGTGGCGCCGATGACGACGCTGCCGCGCTGGTGGCGGTGGCTGCCGAAGCTCCTGATCCTGCAGAAGCGGTTGCCCCCGCGCCGGCTTTAGAAGCAACGCTGGCGCCTGCCGCAAACCCGGTTGCTCCGGAAACGGCGAGGCCTAATGCGGCGGCGCCGGCGCGCACGAGAGAATATGCTGTCGATCCAACGTCACCAGAGATCAATCTCTTTGCAATAAACGGAATCAGCCCGAGAGCCAGCGCGTAGAAGATGCTGACCATCCCGAGGACCGTCGTATCCGATGTTCCTTGAAAGAACCCGCGCAGGAAGCCCTGGTTCATCACCTGGTCGATACGGTTAAATTGCAGGGCTGTGATCAATGAGCCGAACGTTGCATACAGCAGACCCCAGGCGTTCCAGATCATCAGGTTGGTGGCATAGGCTTTTGCCAGTTGCCCCACTCCGGCCATCGGCAGCAGCGCCAGCACCAGAGGCCCCAGCACATAAAGCACGCAGCCATAGAGCACGTAAAAGAAAGCAAAGACCACAACCATCATGGCGTAGATCAGATAGGCCACCAGGATCATAAGCGCCGTAGTGATGGCCGCGAAACTCGCGGTGATCGATGGCAGGATTGCCGTAACGCCATTGGTCGCGAACTGCTGCCTGAGCTGGTCCATCCAGCTCAGAAACATGTCGCCCGCTCCAGAGCTGTTGTCGATGAACTGCGCGACCTGATTGAACGAGTCGTTGACTTCGCGAAACACCGTGGTCCAGTTAGCCAGGATGATCGCAATCACGATGTACTTGATACCGGTAATTGCGAGCGACTGTACATCGCCGCCGCGCATGGCAGCCTGATAGAGCCCGATCAGGAACCCGATCAGCAGGATCGTGTAGGCGATCCCAACGACGGTGGCGAGCATGGCCGTCCTGTCGATCCCGTCGAGTCCTTGCTGGAGCAGTTGCTGAAAATAAAACATGGCTACTGTGCTCCATGCCCCATGGCCTGCCCGGTGTTGTTGCGCAGGGTGTTCACGTCGGTTGCGTTGAACTTGAGCTGAGCACCGGAGTTCGCGAGATCAATTGAGCGCACGCGGATAAGCTCCGCCATGGCTGATTGCGTGTAGGCATTCGCCCGAACCAGCCAGGCCGAAGCCTGGGCTTCGAGGATCGGCGCGCTGCCCGGTGCGGCCGTCTGGATCTGTTTGTTGATCTGATCGGCCGCGGCCAACTCGACGTCGGCCAGCGCATCAAGCTCGACTGCTTTCTTGAGTGCCGCCTGTGCTTCGGCATCGCTCATATCGACCAGGTCGCGCACGGGTTGCGGAGCATCCGTGGGAGCCATCACCGTGCCATAGACGGCGACATAGTTCTGGCTGACCTGCGCCAGTGATTGCGGATTGTGAGACAGCACCGATTGTTCGAGCTGCTGCGGCGTCGGCAGCGTGGCGCTGTTCACCGGCAGCCGGAACAACTGATTGATCTGTCCCATCTGCGCTTGAAGCTGAGTAGCAAGCGAGCGGGCATTGTTGATCGCGGTCGTGGGAAAGACAACCTGCTGCTCGAAGCTCGATGCTTGCTGCTCAATCTGCTGGATCTGCGACAACGGTTTAGCGACCACGCTCTTGAGCAAGCCGGAAATCGAGTTGAGGCCGGCGGAGATAATGGCGCAGCAGGGATCAAGGCCCAGTTGTCCGTGCGAGCTCAATGGGACCATCACCAGACCGAAGACCAGCAGCGCGACGAACATTGTCTTCTTCCACTTCATCGCCATCCATGCCCGGTCTATCAAACGCCGTAATCTCGAGATATTCATGACTTCACCTCTGCCTGCTCAGGATCTGCTGCAGGTTGTTTCGTAGTGTCCGGTTTGCCTCGGCGCTCTGCTTGCGCAAGGCGTTCGTGTGGGCAAGCCTTGCGGCCTCCTGGCGTAACTCCGCGGCCAGCAATCTTTGCAGCATGGCCTGATTCTGGAGATTGGCGGCCGCAGCCTGCGCGGTCACCATCGGTGCACTGCCCGGAGCCGATGCAGCTGCTTCTTGTTCAAGGTTGTCGGCTACCGAAAGCATCTGCTGGCTTCCCTGGTCGGAGGCAGTCGCCGTCTTGAGCGCCCCCATCGCCATCGCGTCATCGACGTCAATCAGGTTGCGTTGTGTCACTGTGGCCTGATCGGCCGGCGGCAGGGTCTGGAAAACCTGTGTGTAGGAGGCATTAATCTGAGAGAGATTCGCGGCCTGCTGGCTGCGCAGCAGACTCTCAAGATTCTTGGGGTTGACCAGAGTCGCGCTACTGGTGGGAAGGGTCTCAATCTGTCCGGCGAGCGTTGCAAACTGGGAACGGACCTGCGCGACCTCATTTTTCGTCTGACTGATGAGCGCTACCGGCCAAACGACCTGTTGTTCAAACTGAGTGATGGTCGTCCTGATCGACTGGATCCCGCTTAGCACCGTGCCGATTGCGTTTTGCAAAGTGCTGGTGATGGTGGTCAGTAGCGTGATGATATCGGTAATGCCAGCATTGGCCGCCACCGGCACAAACACCAGGAATCCAGCAAGAAAGAGGACCAGCACGCGTCTTTTGATAAATCGATTCATAACTTCTGCGCTCCTTGCGCGACTTCATTACGGAGTTCTTCCGGCAGTGGCGCGACATCGGCAAGGCCGAAAGGAAACGCCTTCGCCAGTTGGCTGTAGGCCTCGATCAACGGCATCTCCTGGTGCTGCGATATCCACCACGCCCGGTAGAGCCTCTCTCGCGCATATGTGGTGGTGATCCAGTAATCAAGCGGAGTGGGCACCATGCGGATGGTGTGCGTGGTCTCAGCCTTCTCGCCGATGACGATCAGGGCATCGGCACTGCGGCCCTTGCGTGGGGCGCTGAAGTGCTTCACCTGATGCAACGCCGTCTCGTTCAGATGAAGGTGCTCGCGCAGGGCCGTCATGTCCCCCGGTTGCTGCCCCACAATCTTGGTGCTGGAGTTCTTGACGATGCCCGCGCCATGTACGCGAGGACGCGATTCTGAGCCCACGAAATCCTCCGCCGTTTGGCTGATTCCCCAGACACTGGCATTACGTTTGCGAGCCGTGCGGAACAGCTGGACAACTTCCGGGGCGAGGACCGGCGAGTCAAGCAGGAACCAGCACTCATCGAGGACCGTAATGCTGGGCTGTCCCGTCTTGCCCGATGCTCGTTGCGATGTAGCATGGGCGATCAGCAGGCTCATGGCTGTTTCAAGCCGCGCGTCATCCGCCAGTTGCTCCACATTGAAAAACAGCCATGGGTTATCGAGCGAGATGGTCGTCGGTTGATCAAAGAGCCGCGAGTAGATTCCTTTCTCACCCGTCCAGCTGCGCAGCTTGATCGCCGCCAGATGCGCTTCGTCCATGACTCTCTGGCTCTTCTCTTCATCCCGCCATTGCGCAAGCTCATCTCGCAAATCTGAAAACGTGGGAATCGGGTTCGACGGCCGGATCGAGGCCCGCTTGTAGGTGCGCAAAATGGCTTCGTTGATCAGGTTGTCGAGCAACTCCGTATCTTCCGCCGGATTCTCGCCCAGCATGTGGCGGGTCAGGTTCTTGAGGAACGCCACCTGGTCGCGCGAAGGCTGTTTCTCTCCCTTCGGAAGGTCCCAGGGGTTGATAGTCTGGTCGGCGTCGAGAGACATGGTGATCATTCGTCCACCCATCAACTCGACAAGCGGCCGGTAGGAATCTCCGCGCTCGATGATCGAGACCAGAGGATTGGCCCGTGAGGCCATCGACAGCAACTGCTGCACCATGAAGGTCTTGCCGCCGCCACTTTTGGCCATGATGAGTACGTTGGCGTCGCTCAACGACGGATCGAATGGTGCAAACGGGATGAGCTGTCGATAAGGAGTTTCCAGCAGAAACAGCGGCGACCGCGGTGTGCCTTGCCACGGCGCTTCCACCGGCAGGAGGTCGGCGGCATTCGGTGTAAGCATATCCTGCTCGCGCTTGTCGTTTTCGGCCATTCCAGGCAGGCCGGCAAAGAAGAGCCGCCTCTTTGCCAGGGTCTCGGTGATGGCCTTGGCCCCATTCATTCTGGCTACGGCATAGAGCACCTGCTGGCGGCGGTTTTCGATGGTGCGTTCCGACTCATCGAAATCGCTACGGGTAACGGCCGGCTTTGATGTCCTGGTCGCGATGACCAGGCTCATCTTAGCTGTCTTGATCGAGCTGGCAATAATCTCCTGCTGCACCTTCAAGAGTTGCGATTCGGCGACCTGCGCCTCGACGTTGACCCGGAATCCGCCCTGGGTATCACGTTGTGCCGCCTGCATCTTGCGCAGCCGGCTCTTGTAGCCCTTGAGCACCTTGGTCTGGTCAGGAACCGTCAATTGCGCATTGACGACGAAGGGAAAATCAAGCGCGATCAGCTCCCGCAGGATTCCCGGGAAGGTCGCGTCGGGAAGTTCTTTCAGGCTGACAAACGAATAAAGCAGCCCGCCCACATTCAGGTACGATTCGGTCTCATCGACGATGCTGACGTTCGCCAACTGCTGACGGGCGCTGCGGTACTCAAGATGGTCTTCAGCCGGAGTGTAGCGGCGATCATCGCGATCGACTGGATTCAGGGCGCGCTTGGTCTCAAGAAACAGCTCCTGATCCGTGAGCCGTTTCGGCCCCAGCGCGGCGGCTTGCATGGTCGCTTCAATCCCAACGAGCAGGCTTTCGAACTCAGCAAGCAGTTCTTCGTGCTCACGCCGGCTGCGCTCGATGCAAGTCTTAGCTGACAGGCTCCACGTGAGAGTGCGCCTCGTTGTCTTTCCGGTGATGCGGTGATGAATAAGCGGATCCCAGATCAGATACATGTGCAGCAGCGGCCGCAGATAGTGTCCGGCCTCGGCTTTCTGTCGCCATGCTTTCAGCCTTGCGGCATCGAGCATCTGACCAATCTCATGGCCGGAGCGGTCGCCGGACTCATAAACTTCAAGCAGATTCCCAAGGTCTTCGACCACCTCGTACCGCACCTGCACCCGCATGCTCTGTTCAGGGATTGACTTGAGTAGCGCTCCCAGCATCACCTTGCCGCGGTCCCGCTCCTCATCGCTCCCGAAATACGAAGTAATCCCATGCAACTCATACCCGGCGACCAGGGCGCCATTGGTGCGCACCATCCCGTTGTCGAGGTAATCGCGCACCGGAAGCTGCTCACAGAGCGCCGGATCGTCGAGCTGTTTTTCGCGTTGCTCTTGTGTCAACGGCATTACTCCTGCTCCTTTCTCAAATAGCTGCTCTGGAGGTGGCGGTCGCGAGAGATCGCACAGTAAGTTCGGGGCTTCGTGTACCAAGAGAGCAGGTCTCGCAGGTAGCCCCGCGGCTTGCCATACTTGAAGACCATCAGCAAGGGCACGACCGCCAGCGGCACCCCATACTGCAGATAAGCGCTCATGGACCCACTCACAAAGCGGCTAACGACGTTCATCACGGCCGCCAGACCCAGGACGACAAACAGGTCCTCAAACTCAAGTGCCATAAAAGTGACCCGCGTGTGCAGGTTGCGATTGACTGGCGTTACATCGAGTGCCATCGCCTCACCTCACTCCTGCCGTGCCGTTCTGGATCCAGAACTCCGCCAGCCGCAGCAGTCCCGAGAGGCCGAAGCACATCATGGCGGAAACCAGGTTCCTCACCCAGGCTTCGCCAATGGTCATGCGTTCCAGCAGCCCCGCCGAGTGGAGGACCATCATCACCACCTGAATCACCCCGTAGAGCGGCAGGATGACGTTGCCGACCCAGTTCGTGAGCGTCAGGATCGCAATCCAGTAACGGTCGGGATTGGCTGCCCCGGCCTGCTGTGCAAAGGCTTCCAGTGCCCGCAACAGGCCGGAGCACATCAGTGACGCAAAGCCGGCCCAGGCAAGATGCGAATATGGATGGGCCTTGCTGAAGCGGTAGATCGCAGCGGCAAAGAACAGTCCAGCGAGAGTCGGCATGATCACGTTGCCTGCCCAGTTGGTCAGGTTCAGCAGTCCGTTTTCAAACATGGTTCACCTCCGATCTCGACTCTCACCTGACCATTGCCTGGACAAGCTTCCACAACCCCGTGACACTCAGGAAAGCGAGGGCTGAAAACACCAGGGGCATGAAGGGCTTCCTGCGCGAGAAGTTGATGATGGCTCCGACGACTGCCAGCCCTGCAGCCTCCGGCAGGATCGTTCCCGCCAGATAGTTCCAGAGGGAAACCAGCATGTCGGTGGTCGCGAACTCGCCGCCGCTGTTGAAGCCCCGCATCAGCCGCACGGTCCCGGACAGCCCGAGCAGGAAGATGGCTGAGATCACCGAGCCAAGAGGGTTTGCGCCCTGCGCGGCATCGAGCGCGGCCTTCAAAACAAAGAAAGCCGCAAGGATGGGGACCAGCCTACCCACAACCACGTCCGAGACGAAGCTGGTGAAGCTGGTCTCCATCCCTTGTAACCATGCCCCGGCGATTCCTGCGCTCTGTGGCGGCATGGTTATTCCCTGGGCGGCAAACCACGAGAGAAACTGTGGCAACGTCAGAAGAATGACCGACCACAACATCCACCGCTGGAAGCGGCCGCCGATCTCAAAGTTCACGCCGCTCTCCTGCCGGAGCGCTAGGCCGGCCAGGACCATCGTGCACATGGCTGCCGGCACTGCCAGATCGAACAGCAGTTGCAAGAGGTCCGCGAGTAGCTGAGGTATGGTCATTGGTTTCCGCCTCGGGTCGTGTCCTCCGCTACTGCACTCCGGCTGTGCCGTTGGCGATCCAGAACTCAAGCAGGCGAGTCAGGCCGGAGACCATCAGCAGGCCAACGCCCGCAATGGCCCAGCGAGCCACACCCCGTCCGTGCGTGTAGTTGATGATCGCCATCACCACGCACAGTGCGGCGCCCACCGGAGCAATCACATTGCCAACCCAGTTGACCAGGTTCAGGAAAGCGCCTTCAGGCTGGGCGGCGGTCTGCCCCTGTACGGCCTTGTCAACCTGGGGAGCGCCGCCGAGGTTCTGGGCCTGGACAAGAAGGGGGGAGAGTTGAAGGAGAATGATGGCGAACAGGAACACCGTCGCCACTCGGACGGAAAATCCTTTTGATATCTGAAACTGCATGCTGCCCTCTCAAGCGAGCGCCATTGTTTGCCGCTCGCAGGGGAGAACTTAGGGCGGATTCCGAACTCGCGCAAATTTCCCAAGGCCGGATCGTGAGGGCGTCTGGGCCAATTCCGATTCAGTTCTGAGGATCTTCTTAGAAAACGGGAAGGGGTTTCGCCTTGCGACGCTGAAATTGCGATCTCGGACCAAACAACAAGTCATTGGCACGATGTATGGGTTTTTGCCCAATGACTTGTCCCTAGCCGCCTGGTTCCTGGCCCGGATCTGCAAAAAAAAGGTAACCGGCACAGCGTTGAGGTTTTTGCCCAGTTACCCTGAGCGGCTTAGGGGCGATTTTGCGTCTCCACCCGCCGCGCAAAGGGGTTACCGGCCAAAACAACAAGTCATTGGCACGATGTTTGGGTTTTTGCCCAATGACTTGTCCACCGGCCGCCTGGTTTTGCCCGGCTCCGCAAAAAAAAGGTAACCGGCACGACATTGAGGTTTTTGCCCGGTGACCCTGAGCAGCGTAGGGGGGATTTTGCGTCTCAACCGCCATGCAAAGGGGTTTCCGGCCAAAACAACAAGTCATTGGCATGATGTTTGGGTTTTTGCCCAATGACCTTATACCCTCGTCCACCTGGTCCTGCCCGGCTCCGCAAAAAAGGTAACCGGCATAACGTTGAGGTTTTTACCCAGTTACCCTGAGCAGCTCAGAAAGCCATGTTGCGTCTCAACCCATTCGCGAAGGAGGGGCTCGGCCAAAAGAACAAGTCATTGGCACAATGTTTCGGTTTTTGCCCAATGACTTAGGGAGCCTGTCGCGGCTGGATCCCGAGCAGTACGAGCATCGCTGTTAAACGTAAGGAAAGTTCTGTGTAGCCCGCTAGCACTTACGTCATCCGGAATCTGAAACGCAGCCAATCGTGATGGCGAGCCCTATCGCCTGATTTCGCCAGCAAACCGGATTAAGTTTCTGGTATCGCCCAGGTTTAATCAGTTGCTAGGTTTTTCTCAACTCGCGTTCGATTCATGAGAAGAAGGCGACGATGCCTCCGATGCTATCTTGTAGCCCGTGCGCCAGCATTCCTGGGCGCAAGCTCTTGCGCCAGTAGACAAGAAGTCCTAAGAGCCACCCTTGCACCATGATTGCAAGCATGGCTTTTCCGTAAAATCCGTGAGCGAGGCCGAAGACTATCCCCTGCAGGATGACAGCAATTGAATACCTCCCGGTCCATGCGCTGAATTGTTGTGTGAGGTATCCACGGAAAACGAGTTCTTCCGCGAACCCGGCTGACGCGGCAAGTCCCAGGAAGACCATGAGCTCGAATACAGTCTTCGGCGGAATATTGACTAGCGCTTTGTTGGCATTAGCCCCAAGAAGGTAAGCCAGTGCTCCTACCGTCGGGATCACGACAACCATAAATCCGACAGCAAGACCTAGGTCTCTGAAAAAAGCACGGGGTGTCTGCCACCGCCCTGAGACCAAACTGCCCACAGCGAGCCCGCGGCGCCGGAGCGCGAGCCAGACTAACAAAACCCCGAGCCACTCCTCGACCAGCACAGTGAAGTAGCTGGAGAGCCGATGACTTAGACCCGGCAGATTTGCATTTGGTAGCGCGTGTTGATATGCACTCGCGATAGAGCCGACCGCGATCGGTGCAAGCACCAGCACGGTGTGCCACCAGGGAGCGATGGGTTGCTGCCGAGTATCCCGGGCGGTTATCACGGCGCTCGATGTCGTCGTTGCTTTGTCGTGCTTTGAAGCTCCGGAGCCGACACAAAACAAAGGAACTTCGTGTTTCTCCTCGTTTTCAATCATCGGAAGATTCCGTTTCGCGTCCCGGAATTCACGTTAGAGATACGTTTACCAGTTTGGAATCCACCCGAGTATTTTCCATTGTCGACTAGGTGCTGTCTGGTCAATTGGACTCACTTTCAGAACGATATTGCAGGGTCACTTCCGAATAGTCGGCAATACTGAAGTAAGGGGACGCGGCTTTCGTGAGCTGCTTAAAGCCTATTCCTGGCCCCCTTTTGTCGTAGGCGACTGATTCATCTCACGCTGCAACTGTAATAACTGCCGCAGCTCGTCAATGTTCGGTTGGCTCACGGATTGCGAGGACTGCGGTTGCGTCTGCGATTGCTGAACAACCTGTTTAACAGGCTTCTGCAGAACCACATAAATTTCAGTATCAGCAGGAACCGACACAATGATGTGCTCCGTAAGGGCAAGATTTGCTACGGTCTGGTCTGAAGCCTGCCCGATATTATTGGTGACTCTCTCGCGCAACAGATCGCCTTCGCTGAGAGGCTGGTTCAGGCTGCCGCGCCCCGCCAGGGTGGCCGCAATTTCTCCAACCCCGGCAAAAGAACGCACCAGGATGTTCTTGCCTGTGTGCTTTCCTTCGACCTTGCCACGTAAGGGCTGTAGCTGGAGATCCGTTGCAGCGGCTTCAAGGGCTACAGATGATCCGTCCGGCATCAGCAGCGAATCAAAACGGATTCCCAAATAGCCGGAACGGTCGGCAGCTTCGAGATGCCCCAATGCCTTGGCCCCAGCCGGAACCACAATCTCACCATTCTGTTCATAGTTGTATTCAATGACCGCGACAACGGGCGTTCTCACCGCGGTGCTCACCGCGGCTTCCAGCCTGGCCCGGAGTCTCGTTCCTGGAGCCAGCCCAATTCCCAAATCACAAGCGATGACGGTGTTCTGTGCCCTTGAGGCTGCCGCTGATGCAGAGGCATTTCTCACGAATACCAGAGATGCCTTGTCCAATGAGTCGCGCTCGCTCCTTGCGTTGGTGTTGATCGGCGATGCTGCAGAAGGTTCGGTATTGTTCAGTGGCTGCGTCTGGGCCTGATAGGGAGCGGGTTGCCACTGCTGAGGAGCATTGAACGGGGCTACACTGGCGAGATCTTTTCCTGCACTCGGCTTCGGTGCTTTGGTGGCCGTGTGCGCGATCTGGTCGGGACTGACCTGGCTGCCGTCGCTCTCTTGCGCAGGCGTCTTGCCAGTGTCCATGATCGGCATGATGCTCACAGGGGAATGGTCAGAATTTGCAGATTGCGTTTCAGAGGGGCCGCTCTTCGTCGCCGGCACCTTCTTGGCCGGCAGATACTGATGCGAGATGCCCTGAAATGCCAGCAGGAGGATGACGATGACCAGCCCCGCCCCAATTGCCACGATACGAGCGTTGTCTTTCAAAGATGATTTTGGCTTCTCCTTTTGAGGCACGTAGGGCGTGTTGCCGGTCTCAGTTGGTGGAGGACTGGAAACTGCTGGTTGCGATCCTTGTTCTGCTACTTGAACTCCGTGGAATCCGTTTTCTTGATTTCGATTCATTGCACGCCTCCTTGGCTTGCGGCTGTGAACGGGACAGGCAAAAGAATGGGACGATCCACCTGGTCAGCTCGGGCCAACTGCAGGTCGAGTTTTTCAGCCGATTCCTTAAAGGCCGGACGCTCGAAGACCACGATGCCGTCGGCCCGTTCTCCAGGCGCAAGCCCGCGATTCGTCATGCGGTATTCGCTAATCGGGATGGTCTCAGCTTTGATTTGCTTGTCTTTTCTGCCGCGCGCCGAACCAACCAACTCAATTTGCGGCGGCAACAATTCAATGGTCTCCTTTGTGTTGTTGAGGATTGAAAATCCGACAATCGTCTGGCGACCGCTTCTGACGGATGCTCCTACTGCCGCGTGCAACTCCTTGCCTTGCCATGCAGGAGCCGATATCGCTTCCTGCGCTCCAAGTTCGTCGGCGACTGGATCTGACTTGTGCCGCGACAAATCCATTGGAGATTCTGGCGGCGCAATTGGACCTGTATCGGCAATCAAGAAACTCTGTCGGTCGGCGCCTACCAGCAGGCTCTGCGGAGGCCGATATTGCACAAGAAAGTCAACTTTTGGGTCTTGGTCTGTCTTGCCCGGGCTTACGAGGTGAAGCGTGACCTCCTGCCCGGATTTGGTCGTGATCAGGGCATTGCTTTCGGCTGGTTGCTCCGTAATGGGCTTGAGGAAAACCAGCCTTGGTTCCGAGTCCGAGTGTTCGGCCTTGAAGCTTGCGGGATCACCAATCACAACCGAACTGACTTCTTCCGCCAGCTTCACCGAAGTGGTGTAGCCAGGAGCAAGGTGCAGCAGTGTGACCGTGCCGTCTGCGATTGAAGTGGAAGTTACACTCGGCACTACTCGTGCGTCCTGCGCTGACGCCGTTGCGGTGGTGAATATCAAACCAATGGCTAAGAATAGCTGGACTCTCATCGTGTTCTCCCCAAATTGCTTGCAAGCTTTGCATTTTGAAACTGTTTCTGTCGTTCAAAGCGAGCCCGGAGACGGGCCACATAGGCGACCACATCGGGATTGGAGTACCGAAGGCCCTTGGCCTCGATCACCTTATCGCCTGCGTAATACGCGGCTGCGACCAGCCTCAAGTCACCCTGAAACTTCGTCATCAAATAGGCCAGATGGCGAACTCCGCCGGAAATGTTCTGCCTGAGATCACAGCGGTCCTGAACCCCAAGTTTTTTGGCTGTGTCCGGCATGAGCTGCATCAGCCCTGCGGCCCCTTTGCTGGAGATCGCGCACCTCCGCCATGCGGATTCCTGCTCGACCAGAGCGCGAACGAAATCCACCGGAACCTGGTAGTGTTGGGCGTACGCGGCGACGTAGTATTCCGCTTCCTGCCTGTCTTGGTGGCCCGATGCTGCCCAACAGGGCGTTGCTAATGCCAGAATCACCAGCCACTTGAGCTCGTTCATGGCTCGGTTAACTCCTGGCTGTATTGCTGAGCGTCATGGACAAGGCTGGCCCATCCATCGCGCAGTAAAAGCTTTCGTCTGTCGCCTTCGGTTTTGGCCAGGAGCGGCAGCAAAATATCTCGCATCTCTGCTGTAATTTCCTGCTTTCCAAGCACTTCGAGCGCTTGGGCCAGGTCCAGCATTTCGGAGATGGAAGGCGGTTTTTCGAGGCTCCAACCCCGCAGGGCTTTGGCCAGCCCGGCCATGCTGTGATGGAGCTCAGGCTTCTGGTTAGGCATTCTCACCTCAAGAATCCTGGCCTCACGTTCCGGGGTGGGGTGTTCAATGCGAAGATAGAAGCTACGGCGCCTGAGTGGATCGCCTATCCTGCGCTCTTCATTCGATGTCAAAATTACAAACGGGATGTTCTGCGCCCTGACCGTACCAAGTTTGGGAATGCTCAGTTGAAATATCGAGAGTACTTCCAACAGCATTGCTTCAAACTGTTGATCTACCTTGTCTACCTCGTCGATCAACAGCACACAGGCTTTTGGAGACTGCAGCGCACGAAGCAGAGGCCCGGCAGTAAAGAAGTCGAACCTGTGCAGTTCCTCTTTGAGGGACTCCCAGTCGATTTGACCTGTCTTGGAGTGCAACTCCACCGCGAGTTTCTGCAGCGCTTCGTCAAATTTCCCGATCGCTTTCTCATCGTTGATCCCTTCAAAGCACTGCAATCGCTGGACTTCTGTGTTGCAGGCTTTGGCGACGGCGTAAGCCAGCTCTGTCTTGCCGCTTCCCGGTGGCCCTTCCAAGAGAATCGGTCGTTTCAATGTGGATCCTAAGTAAACCGTCATAACCGTGATTGGGTCCGCGATATATCCGGTCTGCATCAATCTGGCTTGGGCATCCTGAAACGACAGGAACATGTTATTTCTCCTCTCGAGGAATGAGAGATACGACGATCGAGAAACTCAGTCAAATTTCCGCCATTTTGCGTGTCCTCAAGCCAAGTCGAGGATCTTCGACGCCAGCGCTCGAACTAAACGAGCCTCTTTCTAAGCTCCCAAGAAGCCACGACACGTTCACTTTCGTTGAAA
>Ga0134128_10004660_pt1 | contig 16742 bp, 9 predicted proteins | sample KB31754_FD_96462 | JGI IMG/M metagenome (GOLD analysis project Ga0134128, IMG submission 96462) | Terrestrial soil microbial communities with excess Nitrogen fertilizer from Kellogg Biological Station, Michigan, USA - KB3-175-4 | ecosystem: Environmental > Terrestrial > Soil > Unclassified ...
CAAACCAATCAAGGATTATGAATATCCTACAATCATACAGGCTCGCCGCTTCTACAGCTTTAGTTTTCGTAGGTAGTGTTGCTTTTGCTCAGTCGAACTCCACGATGATGGATCAGGCGCAAACTCAAAGCACTGCTACTGCAGTAAATGAAAGATGGCAACCATCTTTGGTAAAAGATGGGGTTTACGACCGTATTCCACACGTAAATATGGCATTGAGCTGGCAGCCGGTTCGTGAAGCAGATATTATGTGGAAGAAAAGGATCTGGCGTGAAATAGATACGCGTGAAAAACAGAATATGGCTTTCCGCTATCCTGGTGATGAAAATACCGGAGGTGGTTATTTCATAGAAATTCTCATTGATGCTATAAAAAAGGGTAAAGTAAAAGCATACAATAACTTTGACGACAGATTTACTTCAGCTCTGACTAAAGACCAGATACAGGAGGTGCTATATAAGAAGCCTGATACTTCTTATGTGGAAGATCCCGTAACAGGTAACCAGATAATGAAAATTACAAAGAAAGATTTCGATCCGGAAAGTGTAACAAAATATAGGTTGAAAGAAGACTGGATATTCGACCGCAATCTGGGCAGGATGATACCTCGCATTATAGGTATCGCACCGTTGCGTGATATTTACAATGACGATGGTAGTTTCCGCGCTTCACAAGCAATGTTCTGGATATACTATCCTGAATTGCGTCCTACACTTGCTCAATATGAAGTTTTCAATCCTGATAATGATGTTGCCCGTATGACATGGGATGATTTCTTTGAAGGCCGTCATTTCTCAAGCCACATTATTAAAGTTAGTAATCCATTTGATGAAACCTTTAAAGAAAAAGGATACAACAATATGGAAGCTTTATATGAAGGACAACGTGCTGCTGAACAAATGTTTAACAAGGAACATGATATGTGGGTATATTAATAACCTACTTCGATATAATATTAAACGCCCTGAATATTCAGGGCGTTTTCTTTTTGTTTATTATCAGGATAACCTGTTATCTTGCAACACTTAATCTCAGTTCATGATTGACAAAGAACTGCCTCGCCTGGAAGTATGTTTTTCACCTGCCTTATTACATTTGTATGATACCAGGGGTTCTGTAGTAGTTATTATTGATATCTTCCGCGCTACATCTACAATTGCCGCAGCACTTGACAATGGAGCGAAGTGCGTAATCCCGGTGGCCACCGTGGCAGAATGTATAAAATTGGGTACAGAGATAGATAATAGCATTACCGCGGGAGAGCGTGATGGCAAAATAGCTGAAGGCCTGCAACATGGCAACTCACCTACAGAATATCCTAAAGAATTTATCAACGGGAAAACTCTGATATTAACAACTACAAATGGCACACGTCTTCTGCATATGATAAAAGATGCGGCAATAGTTATAACCGGTTCCTTTTTAAATCTTGATGCGATATGTAATTTCCTTGTTGAACAAAACAAAAATGTTTTGCTTGGTTGTGCAGCGTGGAAAGACCGTTTCAATCTCGAAGATACACTATTTGCCGGCGCTGTGATCAATAAGATAAAAGGCAGCTTTGATATTAATTGTGATAGTGCCCGGTCGGCAGATTATTTGTATAAGCATTCAGGTGGTGATAATTTTATAGAGTTTTTAAAAGAGAGTTCACATTATAAACGTCTTGCAGCATACGGATTAGAGCCCGATATGAAATATTGCGTTACGCCAAATCTACATCCGATAGTGCCTATTTTAAAAGGCAAGGAATTAGTCATTTACAAATAAAAAAGACCGCACAAGAGTGCAGTCTTTAATCCATATCGAAAGGATACTTTATTAAAGATCTTCTTTTCTGACGGGTTTGGGAAAGCTAATATTTGTTGTTGCGCTTTTCCCATCGCGCTGATATTTTAACTTCACTTTTTTAGCAGGATTTATATCGTGTAATGTCATTTGCAAGTCATCAATAGAGCTAATCTTTTCATTATCGAATTCTGTAATGACATCATTTTTTTGTAAGCCTGCAGACTCTGCCGGTGAGTTCGGTTTTATATCCAATACTTCTATGCCGTTCCCATCAGCAAGGTCCTCAGCCGTAATACCAAGTTTAGGACCTGCTGCGAAAAAATTGTTATCAGACTTGAATTTATAGATGAATGGATGCATCATCGGATTCCACATATCCATACCATTCGGCATATTGGGATTGAATTCACGAAGTTTTGCGATGTCTGCTTCGTTGGGACTTTCCAGCATCGCCTCCGTTTGTTCAGATTTATTATTTCGTTCGTACGTTATAGATACCTTGTCACCTGCTGAATGATCACCGATATTATTTACAAGGTCTTTTGCACCTCCTATATTTGTACCATCTATCTGAGTAATAACATCTCCTGCTTCTAATCCAGCTTTTTCGGCAGGACTGTTGGGACTCACCCGTTTGATCACTGCTCCATTTTGTGAAGTATTGGGGTCCGTTAGTACCCCAAGCATCGCTTTTCTTGGTGCATTTTCTTTCATATCATAATCAGAAAAAGGTTGAGGGTGATCATTATTATTATCAATGATGATCTTTTTCTCAAATTTTCCCGCGTTGTGATCATTGATAGTAGCGACCTTCTCATCATTTACGTATACATTACCGTTTTTAATTTCAATTATTGTCTGAGGATCAGAGTTGCTTTTCTTTATAATTATTGTTTCTTCTTTTTGTGAATGTTCTTTGACACCCTTGCTGTCCTGGGCAAATGCTGTGAAACCTATGCTTGTAAAAAGTAAGATCATAGGAATGATATGAGACTTCATACGAATTAAATTTTCATAGCGAAATTATCTCGTGATGCGTTATGGGCTTGTCAAAAACGAGTTAAAATAAATTTTAAACTATGTTAAAATATAGCTATTGAAGAAAAGGATTATACTTTTTCTCATGAATAATGTTAGTCGCTGGCCCATGGCCCGGATAAATAGCTATAAGATCTGGTAAAGTAAATAATTGAGTTTGAATGCTATTTATTAAAGTTTCAAAGTTGCCCCCCGGTAAGTCCGTCCGGCCTATACTACCTGAAAATAACACATCACCTGCCAAAACCCATTTGCCCGGTGAATAATAAAAACTGATACTGCCTGGTGAATGCCCCGGGGTGAACCGAACTTCTAATATATCATCACCTGTAGGTAAAGGTTCGCCATCTTTAATAAAAAACGTTGGTTGGGGAGCCTTTTTAAAATCAAACCCGAAGAGCATAGCTGAACCAGTGGCGTTGTTGAGTACAGGTAGTTCCTGTTCGTGTATCCCAAATGGTATCTGATATTTGTCTATCAACGCTTGAACCCCGAAAATATGATCAATATGTGCATGAGTGTTAATTATTGCCTGTGGGTTTAGTTTATTGTCTTCCAGGTATTTTATAAAAGATTCTGTTTCTTCTGTTTCGTACATCCCGGGATCCACAATCCAACACTCCTTTTTAGCGTTAATAATAATGTAAGTATTTTCCTGGAAAGGATTAAATACAAATGATTTAATATTTAACATGAGTGTGCAGAAATTTCTGTAATTTAGAAATAGAAACATACATTGTAAAATAAAGCGGGAATTAAACGTTTATAGCATGGAGGAGTCATACAAATAGTCAATAATTTATGAATATCATACCCGGGAAAAAGTCCCCATTTTTTTTACTGATAATTGCAATTTCTTTTGCGGTTATTAAACCCGTTGAAGCCCAGACCTATCTCGAAACGTTTGGCCAGAATCGCATTCAATACCGCAAATTTGATTGGAGATATTTTGATACTAAGCATTTTAGGATCTACCATTATGATGCCGCAGGTCGGCAGTTGGCAAGATATGTTGCAGAAGAAGCAGAAAGAGAAATAAATGTAGTGGAGCAAAAATTAGGCGGCCAGTTCCCCAAACGATTCAATATTATTCTCTACAACAATTATGATGAGTATCGCCAGACCAATATTGGGCTAAAATATGATGCACAAATACAGGATGTTCCTGCGGGGCGTGTTGACCTGGTAGGAGACAAGCTGGTTGTATATTTTACCGGTAAACATACCGACTTGCGTCACCAGATACGTTCAGGGATGGCCAGGGTGGTGATGGAGCGTATGGTATTTGGTGAAAGCTTTAGGCAGATGGTAAAAAATGCCGTATTACTAAATTTACCCGCCTGGACTACCGAAGGGTTTATAGCGTATCTGGTAGATGGGTGGACGCCCCAGGATAACAGCGACTGGGAAAATCTATTAGCTGCCGGGCCTAATACCGGATTTTATGAATTGGCAGAACAATACCCGGAACTGGCAGGAAAAGCTTTTTGGAAATTTGTATCAGATAAATATGGGGATAACGGCATAAAAAATATGCTTTATACCATGGAGCTGAAAAGCAGCCTGAACCAAGGCATGAAACAGGTATTGTCGATGAAGGTGAGAAAGGCATACGATTCATGTATCGCATTCTACAAGGGGGTATTTGCCGGCGATGTATTGAAAGAGGAACAACCGGACAGCGCAAAGGCTCTTATGGAAATAAAGATACCGAGGGATAATACAGAAATAAGAAGCATAAAAGTATCGCCGAAAGGAAGTGATGTAGCGTATGTGGTATGGAAAAATGGTGAGTACCAGGTATATATACAAAAGACCCAAAATGAGCAGCAACGCTCGCTGGTGCTAGATGAGGGGCGGAAAGATTATAATGAACCGAATGATCCGAATTATCCTATACTCGCATGGTCTAACAGTGGCTATAAGCTGGCGGTATTATATAAAAAGGGAACTCAAACAAGGCTGCGCATTTTTAATTCCATAAAAGCAAAGATCGAGAATTCTGTAATACCGGCTAATCGCTTTGACAGAGTATTGGGCATGACCTTTATGGAAGATGACGACAATATTGTGTTCTCGGCGATAAAGAAAAGCCAGACTGATTTGTATGAATTCAGGATCCGCGGCTCACGAATGACTAGTATTACAAACGACGCCTGGGACGATATAGACCCCTGGTTTGTAAGTGGTGGGTCAAGAAGAGGCATTTTGTTTTTATCGAACAGGCCAAAGCCTGATATAAATGTTCCATTGGAAGTAAATGAGTTACCAACAGGTCCAATGAACGTATTTTTTTATGACACCAAGACCCGGAGTACAGAACTATTGCAGTGTACACACGTCACTACCGGTCATGTAACTCAGCCTATCCAATACGGTAGTGATAATTTTGCTTATCTGTATGATTCTAACGGTGTGGTAAACAAATATGTTGTTTTGTTTGGCCGGGACATTCATAATAATGATTCAGCGTATGGAGTTCCTATTACGAACTATGCTGAGAATATAGTAAGTCATCAGTACAACCCTGCGAGCAATGAAGTGGCAGATGTAGTGCAGCAAGGAGATAAATATGAGATATATTTTAAAAAGCTGGAATTGCCAGGTGTAAATGCCGAAGCAAAAAAACTATCTCCGACTACATTATCTCAACCTGAACCGGAAAAATCAATAGTACCGTCTCCGATCAATGATATAGAAAAAAGCCCCTACCGCAGGCGCAGATATGAACAAGAGCAACCAACCGAAAACTATTTGCAGGGTGGTAACGCATTTCAAACCGAATTTCAGGATACTACAACTCATGCCAATGCGTCTAAAGAAAATGTTCGCATAAATCCGGCATATAAATCGGCTGAACCGGAAGATAGCACAGTGCTAAAAGAAATAAATGACAGCACCTACATAAAATTACGGCCTGCACCATACCGCCTAAGCTTTAAGCCTGACTTTTTCACAATACGGCTTGACAATAGCATATTATTTAGCCAATATCAATCGTTCCAAAATAATGGGGGCAGTTTCTCAAATCCTCCTCTGAGCGCATTAGCGACATTGAGCCTTAACGATCTGATGGAAAACCATCGGTTCACAGGCGGATTTCAATTGCCCATCAATTTTTCGGGATCCACTTATTTTATAGAATATGAGAATTTCTCCCGTCGTATTGACTGGGGAGTACTCTACCTGCGTACAGAAAACTTTTATAATTATCTGGTCACTTACGTAGACAATACAGGCGCACCAATAGCCACCAAACAACAGCTCGGAAAAGCCGTAACAAATATGGTGCAAGGATCTGCCACATACCCGATAGATCATGTGCGCAGTGTTCGCTTTCACCTGGCATTAAGACAAGATAAAGTGAATCTGAAAGCTACAGATACATTAAGCCTGGCATACGATTTGCCTAATAGCACCCAATACTCTGAGCTAAGCAGACTGGAATTTGTATTTGATAATACAAAAAATCCTGCACTGAATATTTGGAATGGATTCAGATATAAATTCTATGTAGAATCGATATACGGGCTAAATAACGGCAATAAAAGCTGTTATAACTTAGGTACAGACTTCCGCTATTACAAAAAGCTATATAGGAATTTTATATGGGCAGCAAGAATAGCGGCTGCACATTCAGACGGTAGCAATGAAGTAGTATATTATTTAGGTGGTGTAGACAATTGGATCAATTCCCAATACAGCAATTATGTACCTGTAAATGGTGGGCCTTACGGTTTCCAGGCCTTAGCCACTAATCTGCGTGGCTATGATCAAAATGCCCGTAATGGCAATACATATGCTGTATTTAATACGGAGTTTCGTCTTCCGGTGCTTACCACATTCTTAAAACGTCCCGTACAATCATCTTTCCTGAAAAATCTGCAGGTAATTGCTTTTATGGATGCAGGTTCGGCATGGAATGGATTTTTGCCTAATGCTGCGAATACTGCCAGCAATTATGTATTTCCAAGCCCTACTAATCCAAATCCAAACCAAGGCGTAAATAATGTTATCCTGAATTTGACTGTGCCCAATAGCTCAGGATTAGCCTTAGGGTATGGTGCCGGTATCAGGACAATGTTGCTTGGCTATTTCCTGAGGTTGGATGCGGCATGGAATATTGAAGGCATTAAAAAACCCATATGGTATTTCTCAATAGGTACTGATTTCTAACAAAATTTGGCCCAATTCTGTTTTCTTAGGGCATAGTTTATTTATGCTTTTATTATCAAATAAGATACTGAGCTATATTAGCCCTGTTTTTTTTAACCTATTTTTGCCTGCAATTACACTAACACTAACACCATATGAGTCTATCGAGAGAAGCTAGGATCGGATTATTGGTTACTTCGGCTGTAATTATTTTTTTCGTCGGATTTTATTTCTTGAAAGGTGCTAACCTTTTTTCAGGAGAGAATGAATATTATTGTTTTTACGATAATGTACAGGGCCTTCAGACTTCATCGAATGTACAGATCAGGGGACTTAATGTGGGAAGGGTATCTCATACACAATTGGTCGATGGCAAGGGCGTAAGAGTAGTATTAGCAATTAGTAAAAAAATAAAATTGCCACGGGGAACAATAGCCAATCTTGTGTCTTCCGATCTTTTAGGCACTAAAATTATCCGTCTTGATCTTGGAAATGGTACAGAAATAGTAGAAAACGGAGAATCATTGCCTGCCAAAGTAGAAGGTGGTGCACTTGATAATATTTCAGCCGAAGTTTCGCCTTTATTAAGGACGATAACTATAGCTGTAACTCATCTTGATTCTGTATTGATAAGTGTAAATAGCATTTTTAATGACGACACACGGCAGGCACTCACAGGCAGTATAGCCTCGCTTGATTCTACGACTCACAATTTCGCTACGGTGTCTAAAGCATTGAGCCAGGAAAGCGGAGAAATAAAATCCATCGTCCACAATGCTAACGACATAACCGGCAACCTTGCCAGGAACAATGATAATATAACACATATTTTAGACAATGCTGCTAATGCTACAGAACAATTGTCGAAAGCTCCGATACAAAAAACCTTTGGTGATCTGGAAAAAGCAGCTGGTGATCTTCAAAACGTTATCAATAAGATAAATAGCGAGCAGGGATCATTAGGCATGTTGGTGAACAATAAGGAGCTGTATACTAATCTTAACAGCTCGCTTAATTCCCTTAACCAGCTAATGGCAGACATAAAAGCTCATCCATCACGTTATATAAATGTGACTGTTTTTGGGAAAAAGAAAGAATAATTAAATAAACTAAATTACCCAGGATTGATTTCCTTGCAAACAATTATTTCCAGGCGTTTATTGTTCTTAAGCTCTTTGCTGTGTGTATTGATACATGCAGATGCTTTGGCACAGAAAAAGGCTTTGGATACGGCTAACAAAGTACCGATTCACATAGTGAGGATGCGGGTATTAAGCCATGTTCAAACAGATACTTCCAGCGTTGATAAGCTTTTAGATTCGGTAGTGCTTCAGCAGGGAAATGACATGATGTATTGTGATAGTGCCTATTTCTATTCAGAAAAAAACAGTCTGGAGGCTTTTGGAGACGTAAAGATCGTTCAGCCGGGGGGTACTGAAGCCGAGAGCGATTACCTGAAATATACAGGTAATACCAAAGAGGCCTATATGAAAGGGAATGTAAGCCTCACGGATGGAAAAAATAAGCTGTGGACCGAAGAGCTAACTTATAATGTAGGAACCAAGGTTGGGATATACACACAGGGAGGAACATTGCAAAGCGATTCCACAACAGTGTCGAGCAATGAAGGGAATTATAATGTAAATACAAAAGATGTGAGATTTACGGGAGACGTTTTTGTTACTGATCCAAGCTATAATGTGCGCTCAGAGGATATGCTGTATAATACGGAAACAAAACTGGTCACCTTCTATCCTCCTGAAGTATCAGTGGTAACGAGTGATAAATCTGTGTTTCATACCACAGGCGGTACATATGACAGCAAAAATGAGATAGCGCATTTTGTCAACCGCTCTTCTGCATTAAACGAAGACCAGTACCTGGAGGCTGATACACTTAATTACAATAAATTAACAGGGTATGGCAATGCTAGTGGTAATGTCATTTCTATAGATACAACACAGCATACTACACTATATTGCGGCCATTCGGAATATTTTGCAAAGGGTAAAATATTATGGGCAACTATTAAACCGGTATTGAAGCAGGTAAATGAGAAAGACAGTATATTCATCAGGGCTGATACTTTTTTTTCAGCGCCAGTACCGCAAAAAGGAGATATAAATCCCAAAGAGGATTCGATTAAGGTTGTTAAATCAGTAACAGGAAAAAGAAAAGGGAAAAAAGGAAAAACAATAATTGCATCTAAGCAGGAAGAAAGCATAGCAAGCGATACTTCGTCTTCTGCTGATTCCAGCAGACCAAGGTATTTTATCGGTTATCATCATGTGCTTATTTTTTCAGACTCCCTGCAGGGAAAATGTGACAGCATCAGCTACAATCAAAAAGATTCTGTCATGAAAATGATGTATGACCCCATCGCATGGTCTCGGAATAGCCAGATAACGGGTGATACTATCAGGCTGCACATGGATAGCGGCAAGCTGAAAAAATTATATGTGCCAAATAATGCATTTGTAGTTTCCCAATCCGGACCGGCAAAGGCACAGTTATTCGATCAGGTGCAGGGTAAAACGCTTACTGCTAACTTTGTAGATAATGAAATAGATAATATGCTGGTAAAGCCGAATGCGGAATCCATATATTATTCAAAAGATGATGATAGCGCTTATGTAGGCGTGGAGCAGGCACAGGGCGAAAAGATGATCGTTTTGTTTAGCGGTCAGGCCATTAGTAAGATAAAGTATGATCAGGATGTAAAGGTGATAATGACACCACTGGAGCAGGCCGATCTACCCACGATGAGACTAAGCCGTTTTAGATGGTTGATAGATAAACGCCCTAAAAGCAGGGAAGAGCTTTTTCAATAAGCCTGTACCACATATAATATTTCCTCTTTACTTTTGCGCTCTTATTCATTAAAAATGCAGGTTTACAAATTTGGTGGAGCATCTATAGCGACTCCTGAACGTGTTGAGGCACTATTGCCGATTATCAGGCAATCTACACAGCCGCTTGTACTGGTTATTTCCGCGCTTGGTAAAACAACTAATGCGTTGGAAGCAATTGTTACAGCCGCTTGTAAAGGTGATAAGGAAGAAGCGCATAAGATGGTAGGAAAGCTTGAACAGACACATTTGGACTATGCAGCATCATTACTGGATGAATCTCACTATATAGACGCAAAAAATGCATTGAATGTTTATTTTACAGAATTGCAATGGGCGGTTGATGATGCAGATAGTGCGCGCTATGATTATTCTTACGACCAGATAGTTTCAATGGGCGAAATATTATCTACACGCATTGTTTCATTCTATCTGCAACAAAAAGGTCTTGTATTTGAATGGATAGATGTGCGTGATGTGTTGCGCACTGATAATACATATAGGGATGCGCGCGTGGATTGGGATTATTCTAAACAACAGGCGCAGCAGGTGATCGGTAAGCACCTTGAGCAAGGTGTGAACGTCCTCACGCAGGGATTTATCGGTTCTACAGCAGATAATGCAACTGTGACATTAGGCAGGGAAGGCTCTGACTACACAGCCGCTTTGCTGGCCGCAATGCTTGGAGCAGATGCTGTAACTATATGGAAAGATGTGGAAGGATTGCAAAACGCGGATCCAAAGCAATTTCCAAATACAGTCAAGATAGAGGCAATTACTTATCATGAGGTAATAGAAATGGCTTATTACGGAGCGCAGGTAATACATCCAAAAACCATAAAGCCACTGCAGAACTACAATATACCCTTGTATGTAAAATGTTTTCTGGATAAGGATATGAAAGGTACAGTGATACAGAGTGAGGTGAGCAGCATTTTTTATCCGCCGTTAATTGTTTTAAAGAAAGATCAAATATTATTGCAGGTCACAACAAGAGACTTCTCTTTTATAAGTGAAGACAATCTAAGTAATCTGTATAGTGTATTGCACGACCTGAAAATAAAAGTAAACCTGATACAAAATGCCGCTATCAGCTTTGTAGCATGTATAGATCACAAAGAAGATAAAGTGCAGGAACTGATACAGATATTAGGCAAAGATTATAAAGTATTTACCAATGAGAATGTAAGCTTGCTTACTATCCGCCACTACACACCGGAAATATTATTTGACTTAACAAAAAGCCGGCACGTATTACTGGAACAAAAAACAAGGCATACAGTGCAGGTAATAATGAAATAACTATATTACCTTCTTTCCTTTCATTGCATCTTTTAGCGCTGCATCCATTACGCGTTCCGCATAAGGACGGGAAACTTCATTGAGTGTCTCGGTTGCGTGTTGTATACGGTCTTTATCGGCTGCATTCATTGCTTCGCGCAATAGTTGCATTTGTCCTATTGTGGTATTTATTTCTTCCTCAGTAAGATATTGGCGGTTTTTTGCCACGAATTTTTCAGTAGTGTCAAGCATCTGCTGTGCCTCTGTAGTTGCTTCCACTAATGCACGTGTTTTTATATCATCTTTCGCATGTTCCAACGAATCCATCAGCATCTTTTCCACCTGCTCATCTGTAAGGCCATATTGAGGTTTTACGTCTATACTTTGTGCTATTCCGCTTCTTAATTCAGTAGCGCTCACTTTTAAAATTCCGTCTGCATCTATCAGGAAGGCTACTTCTACCTTCGGCAATCCTGCAGGCATAGCAGGAATACCTGTAAGGTTAAATTCCGCCAATTTGCGGTTATCCTGCACAAGATCACGCTCTCCCTGGTAAACAGAAATGCGCATTCCGTTTTGGCCATCCTTTTGAGTAGTATATTGGCGGCCTGCCTTTATGGGGATTTTAGAGTTACGTGGTATCAATACGTCCATCAGTCCCCCCATTGTTTCAATTCCTAATGATAATGGTGTAACATCCAGCAGCAACATTTCAGTATTATTACCTGCCAGTATATCGGCCTGCACCGCTGCTCCTAAAGCCACTACTTCGTCGGGATTAAGTTGGTCAGATAATTCTCGTCCAAAAAAGCTTTTGACACTTTCTTTTACCAACGGTACACGTGTAGAGCCTCCAACCATCACTACGGCGTCTATTTGCTGGGGTAATAGCCCGGCATCATTTAATGCATTTTTACAGCTTGTAATAGTACGGTCTACTAATGATTGTATTAATTGATCGAAGGCTTTTTTTGAAATGCTTACTGTTTTGCCATCAACCTGTCCTTCGAAAGATTCGTTATTTGTAAGATGCTTTTTGGCTTCTTCAGCAGTAACGCGAAGTTGCTGGGTCAATGATTTATTTTTCTTTAGCTCTTCATCACTTATGTTTAGTTCTTTTTGCCAGTGCTGAGCCAATGTCCTGTCCATATCATCGCCACCTAAGTAGGTATCGCCATTGGTTGATAACACCTCGAATATGCCATTGGTGATCTTTAAAATGGAAATATCGAAAGTACCGCCTCCTAAATCATAAACAGCTATGGTTTTCTCTTCTCCATGTTTCACACCTAAGCCATAAGCAAGGCTGGCCGCAGTGGGTTCGTTAACTATCCGTAATACATCAAGCCCGGCTAATCTGCCGGCATCCCTTGTCGCCTGGCGTTGCGAGTCATTGAAATACGCAGGCACTGTGATAACTGCTTTGCTTATTGTTGTTTTTAGTATGTGTTCCGCGCGTTGCTTTAGTTCCTTTAAGATATAGGAAGATAATTCTATGGGGGAATAGAATTTATTGCCTACCTGTATTTTCACTAAAGAATCGGTATTGTCATCTATAATTTTATATGCAAAAAAATCAGCATGGTTGCTTACATCCTTATACGATTTCCCCATCAGGCGCTTTACGGAATAAATAGTGTGTTCCGGCTCTGCAATCAGCAACTCTTTTGCTTTGTTCCCTACAGTCGCACCGCCATATTCATCAAAATGTACAATGGATGGTACCAATGTCAGCCCATCTACTTCCCGTAATGCAATTGGCTCTCTTGTGTCCTGGCGTACAATCGCTATCAGGCTATTGGTAGTTCCTAAGTCAATTCCTACTATTGTTTCCTCCTGCTGTAAACTTCCTGTTGCTATATTAATAGCTACTTTGGCCATATAATTATCCGGTTCAGATTGCAAAGGTAGGCTAAGGATAGCATTATAATTGAATGGGATATATCACAATATAATATCTCAGCATTCAAGGCTTATATTATTGCTGAATTAAAGATACATTTGCGGGTATAAATAATGAACTTATGCGCTTATTCAACATAATTTTTATATTATTAGTTTTTGCATCTTCTCAGTCATTTGCTCAGACTCCTGTAGAATACAACAATAAGTTGGCTGATGTTATAGTGAATTTGTATAACAAAGGACAGGCGTGGGGTAACAAGCTTGCGGAATTGGATACTACAAGTAAGGATTACGCAAAATTGACACCTATTCGGAAGAATATAGAACATTACATAGATAGCGAGATAATAGTAGTGAAAAAAATGAAAGATGTTGCAGGTTCTGAAAAGTATCGTGAGGCAATCGTTACTTTTCTTAAATCGGAATCTGATATGATAAAAAAAGCATTTATACCCTTTGAAAAGCTAAATTCAGCTTCTACAGACACGGAAGTAAAAACTGTAATAGATGGGCTTACAGCAGCATCAAAAGGCGAAGCGGAACATCTGCAGGCCGTGACGGCGGCGCAAAAGGAATATGCAGATAAAAATGGGTTCAAGATTGAGGTGCCGGCATCAAATTAGATATGGTATCTTTTATTCCCCACATTACTCACATTCCCTGCATTTAGCCTGAATACATCGCTAAATTGATTATTTTTGTCTTTCTCCAAAAATCTTTTGTGCTTTGCGATTAAAGTCGTTGGAAATTAAGGGGTTTAAGTCCTTTGCAGACAAAACCCATGTGCTGCTCGATAATCCGATAACGGGGATTGTCGGTCCTAATGGTTGTGGTAAATCTAATATAGTGGATGCCATTCGCTGGGTTATCGGTGAGCATAAGATCAAAGCGTTGCGGTCTGACAATCTTGAAGATCTTATCTTCAACGGTTCGCGTACCCGCGCTGGTTCCGGTATGGCTGAAGTGTCATTGACATTTGAAAATACAAGGAACTTATTGCCTACCGAGTTCACAACAGTAACTATTACACGTAAGTTTTATAAAAATGGTGAGAGTGAATACAGGCTTAATGATGTAACCTGTAGGTTAAAAGATATTCTAAACCTGTTTTTGGATACAGGTGTGAGTACTGATTCGTATGCCATCATAGAATTGGGTATGGTAGACGACATTATCAAAGACAAGGATAATTCGCGCCGCCGTATGCTGGAGCAGGCTGCAGGTATTTCTATTTACAAAACACGTAAAAAAGAAGCCAAGCAAAAGCTCGAACTGACAGAACAGGACCTTGCACGTATTGAAGATTTACTCTTTGAAATAAATAATAATCTCCGCACACTGGAGAGCCAGGCAAAAAAAGCAGAGCGTTATTTTCAGATAAAAGGTGAGTATAAAGAAGTAAGCATAGAATTGGCCAAGGCATCGCTGGAGCACTTTAATGAACAATATAAAGTGCTTAATGAACAGAATGATGCAGAAACAGATAAGAGAACGGAATTGGAAGCTATCGTAGCAAAAGAAGAAGCAGCGATAGAAAAAGATAAGGTTGTATTGATAGAAAAAGAGCAGGAACTGAATGGTTTGCAAAAGCAATTCAATGAGCTTATAAAACGTATCAGTCAGCTTGAAAATGATAAGCGCCTTGCAGCACAGCGCCTGGAGCATTTGAAAGAAAGGGAAAGAAGCCTTAATGAATTTCTATCAGGTGCAGGTGAGCAATTGAATAAGCTTGAAGAATCAATAACATTTGCAGAAACACAAATAGAGGAAGAAAATACAATACTTCTGCAATTGCGTGATGAATTAGAATCATTGCGCAGATCTGTGGATGAAAAAAGGGAAGTATTTGATTCTAAAAAACGTGTTCTTGAACAATTGCGCAATGAACATCAACAGGGACAACGTCGCCAGTTTGAAGCAGAAAAGAAAGTTGCCGTTGCTGACTCCTCTGTTATGAACCTGCAGCGTAGTATGCAGCAGGTGCAGGAAGAAAAAGCGCAACGCACATCACAGATATCACAACTAAATACTGAGAGGGGCGATACGGAAGATCAGCTACAGCAGAAACAGGATGAGCTGCAAGACTTAATTGCCCGTCATGAAGAAGTAAAAGGTAAAATATTACAAGGGCAGGAGCAATTGGAAACTTATCGTGCGCAATCAGTAGATGAAAACAGGAAACTGGATGCCCGCCGAAATGAACATGACCTTTTAAAATCTTTGGTTGATAGCCTGGAAGGATATCCTGATAGCATTAAATTCCTGAAGAAAAATAAAGAATGGAATAGTAACGCACCTTTGCTCTCAGATGTTTTTGTAGTCCAAACAGAATATCGTGCCGCTCTTGAAAACCTTCTTGACAACTACCTTAACCATTACGTAGTAAACAATATTGAGGAGGCTGCTACTGCAGTCCGTTTGCTGGATGCAAATAAAAAAGGGAAAGCTAATTTCTTTATACTTGATCAATTTGCTCAGTATCAACCACAACAGCATTCCGCACCCGAAGGAGCCATCCCTGCTTTGAGTGTTATCAATGTGGATGAACAATATATGCCACTGGCTCAATACCTGCTTGGTCATGTATATATAGCAGCAGATGGAACGGATGTAGCTGCTTATCCATTGCAAAATGGCAATGTGTTGGTAGAAAAAAGTGGTAAGATGGTACGCGGGCACTATACATTGGGTGGGGGCTCAATTGGCTTGTTTGAAGGAAATAAAATAGGCCGTGCCAAAAACCTTGAGCGTCTTGCCAAAGAAATAGAAGATCTTACCAAAACCGTCACAGCACTCAAACAATATATTGCTGATACACAAACGCTGATCACAGGTTTTAACCAGGAACTGAATGATAAGGCAATAGAACAGACCCGGCAGGAGATCAATCGCCTGCAAAATCATATTGTCAATCTTGGCAATCGCGTAGAAAATTTTGAGCAGCTTAACCAGACCGGAGAAAAGCGCTTACAGGATTTACAGGAACAGCTTGATAACACGCATGACAGCATAAGCGAAACACGTGATGAACTGGAGCAGATAACAGAACAATTACAATCACTGCTGCAAAATATACAAACTGAAGAGGCTGAGTTTCAGTCGATAGAAGCAGAATTTAACGCTGCAACCCAACAATACAATCAACAAAACATTCAATATACACGCCAGCAAAGTAAACTGGAAGGATTGAAGCAGGAATTAAATTTCCGCACCAATCAGCTCAATGACCTTAAACGCCAGATCACCTCTAATAGTGAGCAATTGCAGCAAACTTCGACGCAATTGGCAGAAACAGAACAGCAATTGCATGGTGGAGATAATGAGTTGTACGATCTGCTTACCCGAAAAGAAACTGACGAGCGGGCTTTGAATGAAAAGGACCGGGCTTATTATGAAATGCGTAATGCCGTTTCTACACATGAAGGCCAGTTGAATCAAAAGCGCCGTGAAAAAGAGCAGGCTGAAATATTGTTGAATAGCATAAAAGACAAGCTCAATGATATGAAGTTGAAGCTTGCCGGGATGAATGAGCGACTGAGCATAGAATTCAAAGTAAATCTTGATGAGATATTGGATCAGCAACGTACTGGTACACTAAGCGTAGATGAGCTGACTGCTGATGCTGAAAGGATGAAAAAGCGCCTGGAGAATATGGGCGAGGTAAACCCAACTGCAATTGAGGCATTTACGGAAATGAAGGCACGTTACGATTTCATAGTAGAG
>Ga0134128_10004662_pt1 | contig 16741 bp, 16 predicted proteins | sample KB31754_FD_96462 | JGI IMG/M metagenome (GOLD analysis project Ga0134128, IMG submission 96462) | Terrestrial soil microbial communities with excess Nitrogen fertilizer from Kellogg Biological Station, Michigan, USA - KB3-175-4 | ecosystem: Environmental > Terrestrial > Soil > Unclassified ...
GCAACGTGCAGCCGGTTGAAATCCAGAATCAGACGGTTCAGATACTGGCGGAAGATACGGAGCCTGTCACGCTTCAGTTTCCGGTACAGCGAAAGATCGAAGCCCGGCTGACGCCAGAGGAAATTGAAGTCCTCCTCGGCTAGCAGATTCCGCATCGGGTAATAAGCCGAAGGGGAAAAGCTTTCCAGCCACTCCGGGGTAATGTCCTCAATGGTGCACGTTCGGAACAACTTGAGTATGACCGGCAAAAGCAATGCCAGGATAAGTCCCCCGAGCAGGAGTGGAGTAAGTACCAATGCAGTAGGCAAGATGGTCTCCGTAGAGTATACAGTACAGGAATGCCCGAGTTATTTCAAGAGCTACTTTCCTTTTTTTGCAGGAACCAGTTGATTTTCATCTGAAACCCGAAAAAGCCCTACCGTAATTCGTGCGCCCGCCGGTTCACGTTCAGCAAGGCAGTATTCAGTGCCTCCAGTTGTCCGATCAGGCGCTTCTGCTCGCCCTTGCGCCAACTGTGCCCCATTCGCACGGGCGCAGTTTCGCCGTCTGCCCGGATGAAAATCCCCCAATAGAGGTAGCAGGCGCTCAAAACGAAGCTGATTCCGTTATTCACCAGGTCAAAGCTATTGTGCGAAAAGTAGCTGCGGAACAATAAGAACGCCATTTTCGCGCCAAAATAGAAGACTAGCCCCACACTGAAGACTGCTAGATTCCGCGGCATTTGCACCGGAAACCAGAGCACAAAAGCCAGAATGGCAGCGAACACGAGAAGTGCGATTGTCGTCATCACACGCTCCAGAATGATTGCGATGCCGACGGCGTGATCGATCGGATCGGGCATTCCCGATATTCCGGAGGCTACGTACTCCGGCCTGAAGCTGAGCGCGGCAAGTGCGATGGCAATTGGAAGTATGTAGTTCAACAGCTTTCGAGAAAATTTCAGAATTCCGGGGACCGAATGCAAAACCGCGGATATGAACGCGTACACCATCCACAGCGTCAGGACCCACGCCACCAGACGGAGGCCCATCCAGGTCAACCGGTAATCAAACTGCGAATTGTTGAGCTCATACATCGCAATCAGTGACGAGAGAACATCAAAAGCCAAAAAAACGCAGAATACCCGGTATATCCCATGCAGCCGCAGGGCATGCAGACGAAGGATAAGACAGATGCTCAAGGCATCGCTGAGCCCCTGTGCTGCGCGCGTCCAATTCATAAATTGGCTAACAATTTGGATAACGGCTTCTTTGGATTTTAAAGCAAAAGGTCAATACGAGCAACTTCGCGGCAAATTCGGGTTGTGAGTGAAATAGGCGCACTCCCCGTTCGCCGAAGTAATTGCGGCAGGCACGAAAAGGAAGTGCTACCCGGCTGATTAGCCTCGCAACGGATTCGCGCTCAGCCCTCTTGTGCTAGGCAGGCGCGGGATCGGCGGGTCGAAAGCCGTAAGCGTGATGTGCGTGGGAGGCAGGCGCGGGATCGGCGGGTCGAAAGCCGTAAGCGTGATGTGCGTGGGAGGCAGGCGCGGGATCGGCGGATCGAAAGCCGTAAGCGTGATGTGCGTGCTGGGCAGGCGCGGGATCGGCGGATCGAAAGCCGCAACCGATTGGGTAAGTGAATCGTCCAGAGGGAAAGCGGACCAATCCCCTGCTACTTTGGCAGACAAACTGCTCGCCAGAGTGATAGCTAGAAATGCACCGAGTATTCCTTGTTTCATAAGATCAATTAAATTGGACTGGAGGTTTCGCAGAGCTTCTACCCGTTACGATAGCGGTGCAGAAACACGGAACTGTACGGTAATTACCACGTTTTCCGGTATCGGAACGGTCTAGTCCTCCCGGTACTGTGCAGACTTGTCTGCCCGTAATATCCGTGTATCATTGAAATTACGAAGTAAATGCTGCGGGACAAAGCGAGTATTGACGAGCATCAAGCGTCAGAAACGCTCTGGGTCAGAGATTTGTCCCTGATCGAGACATCCTACGGTAGGCTTGTCTATCTGGCCGGCCTTCGCAATCCTGATACCGGACGCTATGAACATTACGGATCGAACCAGGCCCACGCAGGAATTCTTATCGCAAGCCGCGGGCTGAAGCGGGTCCATGAAACAATCTTTCGGGAGTGGGTAAGTTATCCGCTGGAACGTAAGAAGGCAGATATTGAACTCTATATCTCGGGAATTGGACAGGTGGACAGAACCGAATTAGTCGACGCCTGGCTCCGCTTGACGCCTTACAGAAACCTGGTTCCTGCTTCCATTCGTGGCCCCGAGCGGGAAAAACATATCTCCGATTTCGAGGCGATCCTAGGCTTGCTTAAGAATGTGTACGGCGTCGCCTCGCCAGATCTAAACGCATAGCAATCCCTACAACCTGTCCCACTACGTCGATCTCTCCGGGAAACCGGAACGCCTGTGGTAGTACCTGGGAATTTGGATAGCACTGCAGAATCAGCAGCCCCCCTTGCTCCGTACACCAACGACACTTGTATCCGCTCCGGTCTTCCAGAAAATAGATGGGGCGTTCGAAATCGTGCATCCATCCGCTGGTCAAAATCCGCCGCTTCGCTTCATCAATTTGCACCAGGGATCCGGGTGCAATGAGCGGGTGCATTGACCAATCGTCCGTCCCGATAAACCCATAGCGCTGATTCCGAAGGTCCAGTGAGTTCAGCAGAGCTAGCGGCAGCTTCCCCCAGCGATGGATGTGGCGGCTCAAATAAGATGTGCGCCGCAGGTCCGGAATGGCGTCGAACTCCGCAGGAAAATCGATACAGGCGCGCTCGGGAATGTGAAACTCCACCGGGCGGGTTTGCGGGAGGGAAATCCGGGTACCATCGCCTGGCATGTGCGCCAAATCAACACCATACCAGCTTAATACTACGTCAAAGTCCAGTCCATAAATGGCACACAAAGAGTAAAGACGATAGATGGAAGGAATAGTGCCCTTGTTCTCGATATCCGCCAAACGGCTCAGGCCGACACAGAATTCCTGGCTGCCGCGGGTCGTCGCGATCCGCTGGCTGGCTTCCTCTACGTCGCGGTATTTCAGGCGCAGGTGCTCCCGCGCGTGCCGTAATTTTCTACCAGCTTCCTGCATTTTCCTGATTAGGCCGGCTGCGTGGATTTCCAGTACTATCAGGCCGGTCAGTTCTGCGCTACGGCTTTTCTGTTCTGTTTTCAGAACAGGCTTGTATAATATACCACCCTTCAACTAATTGGAACCACGCCATGAGGGGGAAATCATCACCCGGCATGCCCGGTCCGCTAGCCGGAGCGTGTTGAAGATAAAGAGAATTCAACTCTAGCACGGGCGAGCGGGCGTGACATACACTGGAGAGACATGCCCCGCCACGTTGCGCCCTCGATTGCATTCCAAGGCGAACGTGGCGCGTTTAGCTATTCAGCCGCCTTGAAATTGCTTGGCAGCTCGATAGACGATTTACCCTGTGCGGCGTTCCGGGATGTATTCGAATCGCTTAAATCCGGTGCTGTGAAATTCGCCGTTATCCCTATTGAGAATACATTACACGGAAGCATACACGAGAATTACGATCATTTGCTCGAATATGGGTTTCCGATCTGTGGGGAGACCAACATACGCATTGCCCACAACTTAATAGTGATGCCCGGGACCCGCTTCAGGGACATACGAAAAGCGTTTTCCCATCCGGTTGCGCTCAACCAATGCCGCCAATTTTTCCAAAAGAACAAGAGAATCGAACCTGTATCGTTTTACGATACGGCCGGAAGTGTAAAAATGCTGCATGAAGGAAAAGAACCGGGGGCGGCGGCGATCGCCTCCGAAGCAGCCGCGAAGATCTATAAGGGCGAGATTCTCCGGCGTAACATCGAGGACGATCGTCAAAACTTTACGCGATTTTTTCTGCTGACGAAACAGACCAGGGGCGTGCGCACCGGGTCCGAGCCTTGGAAAACTTCTCTAGTGTTCGCGACGGAAAATCTGCCCGGAGCGCTGTTTCGAGCGATGGCGTGCTTTGCGCTGCGCGACTTGAATCTCACCAAGATCGAATCGCGGCCTCTGCGCGGCAAGCCTTGGGAATATCTCTTCTATGTGGATCTTATCGGCCGGACGGACGACAGACCTGTTCAGAATGCGCTGAACAATCTCAGCGAAACAACCCGTTTCGTCAGAGTACTGGGCAGTTACCGGCCAACGTCCTAGCCAACGCGGCCGGTCGCCTGCAATCAGATATCGTAATAGAGCGCAAACTCGTAGGGATGCGGCCGCAGACGGACGGCTTCTGCCTCCGCTTTGCGCTTGTAGGAGACGAACGTCTCAATCAGTTCTTCGGAGAACACATCGCCCTTCGTCAGGAACGCGTGGTCCTCTTCCAGGCAGGTCAGCGCCTCATCCAGCGATGCGGGCATGGAGGGAACCTTCTTCATCTCTTCCGGAGAGAGGTCGTAGATGTCCTTATCGAGCGCTTCGCCTGGATCGATCTTCGAAGCGATTCCATCGAGGCCGGCCATCAACATGGCCGCAAATGCCAGATAAGGGTTGGAAGCAGGGTCCGGCGGGCGGAACTCAACACGCTTTGCCTTCGGACTGTTCGAGTACATGGGAATTCGAACCGCGGCGGACCGGTTTCGACGTGAATACGCCAGATTCACGGGAGCTTCGTAACCCGGAACCAGCCGCTTGTAGCTATTCGTGGTGGGCGCAATGATGGCCGATAGAGCGCGGGCATGCCGCAGTAAGCCTCCGATGTACCAAAGAGCCATCTGGCTCAGGCCGGCATAATTATCGCCCGCAAACAAGGGCTTGCCCTGGCTCCAGAGGCTCTGGTGGGTGTGCATGCCGTTGCCGTTATCTCCGAAGAGCGGCTTGGGCATGAAGGTGACAGTCTTGCCGTACTGGTACGCAACATTGCGAACAATGTACTTGTACAGCATCATGTTATCGGCGGATTTGACCAGCGTATCGAAGCGCTGATCGATTTCGCATTGGCCTCCGGTGGCGACTTCGTGATGGTGACACTCAATCGCCAGGCCGCATTCGATCATCGTCGCAACCATCTCGCTGCGCAGATCCTGATAATGGTCGGTAGGCGGAACCGGGAAATAGCCTTCCTTGTAGCGTGGGCGGTAGCCCAGGTTGTTGTGCTCGCGGCCGGAGTTCCAGCGCCCTTCTTCGGCATCAATGAAGTAGAATCCGCTGTGCTGATTCTGATCGAAGCGAATGTTGTCAAAGATGAAAAATTCGGCTTCGGCGCCGAAGTAGGCAGTATCGGCCGTGCCGCCATTCTTCAGAAACATCTCGGCTTTTTTGGCGATCCAGCGCGGGTCCCTGTCATAATGCTGCCGGGTGATCGGGTCGATAATGTCGCCCAGCATCACCAGAGTTCGCGTCTCGGCAAACGGATCCATGAACGCACTGGAGCTGTCAGGAATGATGAGCATGTCGCTCTCATTGATCGCCGCCCAGCCGCGGATGCTCGACCCATCAATGCCAAACCCATCCTCGAACGATCCCTCATCCAGCATGCCGATCGGATAAGAGATGTGTTGGCTCAGGCCAGGAAGGTCCGTAAAGCGCAGGTCAAACTGCCGCGCATCATTCTTCTTCGCGAATTCAAGAACTTCTTGTGCGTTCATAGTTCTCCAGCCGGAAACTTTGAGCAGGAATCCGATAGAATAGCGCATCGCTTCCCCGGATACCAACTTCCGCATGCCCGAAAATGGAAACTGAATGCCTGGCAGGAACAATAACGAAACCGCTCAAATGACTCTGGCGCTTGCTCCGCAGCGAAAAGTGTTCGGTGTTAGCGAGCTGAATGCGGCTATACAAAACCTGTTTGAGGGCGAGTTCCGGAGCATCTGGGTTGCAGGCGAAATCTCCGGCTGCCGCGCGGCCACGAGCGGTCACACCTATTTTTCACTGAAGGACGAACGGAGCCAGGTCAAGTGCGCCCTCTTCAAGGGCAGCGCTCGGTTTGCCAGGTTCAAGCCGCAGGACGGCCTGTCCGTGATCGCGCGCGGCAGCCTGGAGGTGTATGAAGCGCGCGGTGAGTACCAGCTCATTGTTGAACTGCTGGAACCGCAAGGAGCCGGCGCGCTCCAACTCGCGTTTGAGCAGCTCAAGAAGAAGCTTCTGGCCGAAGGACTGTTCGAGGCTGCCAGGAAACGTCCGCTGCCAAAGCTGCCGCAGCGTTTGGGCGTCGTAACGTCCCCCTCGGGAGCCGTGATCCGCGACATACTCCATGTGCTCGCACGCCGGTTTGAGGGCATTCATGTGCGCGTTTATCCAGCCCAAGTGCAGGGTGAAGGTTCGGTGGAACAGGTTTGTGCAGGCCTCCGGTTCTTCAGCGAGGACGGATGGGCCCAGGTGGTGATTGTGGCGCGCGGCGGCGGATCTCTCGAAGACCTGTGGACATTCAATGAAGAAGCTGTCGCAAGGGCTATAGCGGCCTCAAAGGTGCCAGTCATTTCCGCCATTGGGCACGAGACCGATTTCAGCATTGCGGATTTTGTAGCGGACTGCCGTGCCCCCACGCCTTCCGCAGCCGCCGAGATGGTGATCTGCACCCGGGATAGCTTGCTGGAACAGATCGCCGGCTGCCGCGCGCAGGCAGTACAGGCCATTCGTTACCGTCTGCTGCTCGCCTCGCGCGATCTTCGAGACCGCGGGACCGAGCGAAGCGCGGCGATTATGCATCGCGCCCTCAGCCGGCGCGCACAAATGCTCGACGATCTGGAATATCAACTGCGGCGCGTACAGCGGAGCCTTTTGCAAACTCACGCCAGACGCCTCGCGGGCCTTATGCCGCGATTGCAGAGATGCGACCTGAGATTACGCCTCGCGCGAAACCGCCAGCAGGAGGAGGCGTTACGCCAGCGCACCCAGAAGGCTATGGAAAGCCGGCTCTGGCAGGAACGCCGCCGATTTGAATCGTTGCAACTCCGCCTAACGCAGCTCAGCCCGTTATCCGTGCTTGGGCGCGGCTATGCGATCGTCGAAAAAGCGAATGGGCGCATTGTGCGTTCTTCCACCGACACGAGAGTGGATGAAGCCATCAAAATCCGGCTGCATGAAGGACTGCTCGGGGCCATTGTGACATCCACCGGGGAGGATGCAGCATGAGCGCGGACCCTCGCCGGGCCATCTGCCTGCTCAGCGGCGGCCTGGATTCAAGCACCTGCCTCGCAATCGCCTGCAGGGAGGGGTATGAATGCTATTGCCTTTCCTTCGATTACGGACAGCGGCACGCGGTAGAGATCAAGGCTGCGAAACAAGTGGCCGCGCACCTGGGTGCAAAAGAGCACCGGACCATCAAACTGGATCTGCGGGCGTTTGGCGGCTCCGCGCTGACCACGGACGTGGACGTTCCGAAGCATCGCAACGAGGCGGAAATGGCCGCCGGCATTCCGGTGACGTATGTGCCGGCGCGAAACTCCATCTTTCTCTCGTTTGCCCTGGCATATGCGGAAAGCGTTCGCGCCGGCGACATCTTCATTGGGGTGAATGCGATTGACTACTCGGGTTATCCGGACTGCCGGCCGCAGTTTATTGAGGCCTTTGAGAAGATGGCCAATCTGGCGACCAAGGCCGGTGTGGATGGTACGCTGCGAATCACCATCCAGACGCCGCTGATGGCAATGACAAAGGCGGATATCATTCGCCAGGCAGTGGCGCTCGGTCTGGACCTGAGCCTGACGCATAGCTGTTACGATCCCGATCCAGACGGGCGGCCATGCGGCGGCTGCGATTCCTGCCTGTTGCGGGCGAAGGGGTTCGAAGAGGCGGGAATTCGTGACCCGGTACTGGCGTAACCATCTGTGAGAATCGCCGAGATCTTCTATTCGATTCAGGGCGAGGGGATGCTTGTGGGCGTTCCTTCCGTTTTCGTGCGAACGTCCGGATGCAACCTGCGCTGCACCTGGTGCGATACGCCGTACGCTTCGTGGCAGCCCGAAGGCGAAACGCAATCCGTTGACGAGATCGCCGGAATTGTGGAGGCATTCGATGCCGGTCACGTGGTCGTCACAGGTGGCGAGCCGATGATCGCCCCGGAGATTGTGCAACTCATGAAGAGGCTCCGCGATGCCGGACTGCACATCACCATCGAAACCGCTGGAACCGTTTATGCGCGTGTGGAATGCGACCTGATGAGCATCAGCCCCAAGCTCTCCAATTCAACGCCGCTGGAGCGCGAGGGTGGCCGTTGGGCCGCACAACACGAGCGATTGCGATATCAACCGGACATTCTCCGCCGGCTTATGAGCGACTACCCTTATCAGCTCAAATTTGTGGTCGCACAACCAGAGGACATGTCTGAAATCGAGGCGATGCGGAACGACCTTCGTGCGCCGGCTTCGACAATCGTCCTGATGCCGGAAGGGACGCGGCCAGACGTGATACGCGAACGTGGATTATGGCTGGCCGAGATCTGCAAGAGCACTGGGTATCGCTACAGCCCGCGGCTCCATATCGACTTGTGGGGCGATAAGCGCGGCGTCTGATTCGATAAACTGAGATTTGAGCGACAGTGGTTTCCTCCCTCGTATCGGCGCGGTTAGTTATCTCAACACTGTCCCGCTCGTCTGGGGGATGCTGCATGGCGAAGAACGCAAGGCCGTCGATCTCTCCTTTTCCATCCCCTCGGTTTGCGCTGAACGCCTAGAAGAGGGAATCATCGATGTGGGACTTGTGCCCGTCGCCGAAATTGCGCGCCAGAATCTCGAGATCGTTCCGGGAGTGGGGATCACCTGTCTGGGCGCCGTTCGGAGCATTCTGCTTTTCTCCCGGACCCCCTGGACGCGCGTGCGCACGCTGGCAGCCGATGCCAGCTCGAGGAGTTCCGTTCAACTGGCCCGGGTGATTCTTCGAGAGCGCTTCGGCGTCGAGCCGGACATTACACCGCAAGTACCGGTTCTAAACGAGATGCTGTCCGGTGCCGATGCCGCGCTCGTGATCGGCGATCCGGCGCTGCGGCTCCGCCCGGAAGAACTGCCGTATGAATGTCTTGATTTGGGCGCAGAGTGGCTCGCGCTAACCGGATTGCCGATGGTATTCGCGGCTTGGGCGGGTAAACCGGGAATTCCGTTGAACGCTCTGGAACGCATCACGATAAGTTCGTATCTATTCGGCAAGGAACGAATGGACGACATCGTGGAGCGCGAACACACCTCCAGAGGCGTGACCGCGGAATTGGCGGAACGGTATCTTCGGCATTACATCCGGTTCGAACTTGGCGCGGACGAGCTGAAAGGTCTGGAAGCATTCCTCGAATTAGCGGACTTGCCGCGGCGCAGCGTCGCGCAGAGCGTCGTATGATCACCAGGAAACAAGCAGTCGAGATGTTCGAAAGCGATGATTTGGTTGGCATCGGCATGGAAGCGGATGCCATCCGGAAGAAACTGCATCCGGAGGGCATCGTCAGCTACATCATTGACCGGAATATCAACTACACGAATTTCTGCACCGAATATTGCAGCTTCTGCGCTTTCTACCGCCCCATGGGGCATGCGGAAGGATACATCCTTCCGAAGGAAACCATCCTCGATAAGATTCGGGAGACCATCGACCTGGGCGGAACAGGCATCCTCATGCAGGGCGGACTGCATCCCGACTTGAAAATCGAATGGTATGAGGATCTGCTGCGGACCATCAAGTCGAATTCCAATATCTGGTGCCATTGCTTCTCTGCCCCGGAACTGGTAAACATTGCCGAGGTCAGCGGGTTATCGCTTCGCGACACAATCGCCCGGCTGCGCGATGCAGGATTGGATTCCATTCCAGGCGGAGGCGCCGAGATACTCGATAACGAAGTCCGGCATCGCATCAGCCGCCTGAAATGCACCACGCAAGAGTGGATCGACGTACACCGGACGGCGCATTCGCTCGGCATGAGGACCACCGCGACGATGATGTTCGGCACCGGCGAGACGATTGACCAGCGCATGAATCATTTGGATATCGTGCGAAACATCCAGGAAGATACCGGCGGTTTTACGGCCTTTATCCCCTGGTTCTTCCAGCGCGAATTCACCTCGCTCGGGCGGTTCGTCAAGCAAGAGGCGACAGCGGTCGAATATCTGAAAATGCTGGCGCTATCGCGAGTCTATCTGGATAACATCTCGAATATCCAGGCTTCGTGGGTGACGCCCGGCTTGAAGGTTTGCCAGATCGGATTGCGCTTCGGCGGAAACGACGTGGGAAGCATCATGATTGAGGAGAATGTCGTCTCAGCGGCAGGCACTCACCATCGTGCTACCGAAGAGCAGTTACGGCGTTTGATTCGCGATGCCGGCTTTATACCGAAGCAACGGGATACGCTGTATCGGACATATTTTTTGAACTGAACCCGGAAAGGCCGGGCATGCCCGGCCACTACATTGCTAACTCGCTTGCGTCGACTTCTGCGGACGGCTCGCCTTCATTCTCTTCGTATCGAGAGACTTGTTCGACCAGTCCTCAGCCTGCGCAATTAACGCCTTCGCTTCGTCCGGCGAGTTTGCGATATCCGCTTTCTTCCGGAGCAGCAGGTTCATGTACGACATGGCATCTTCGTTCTCTTTGTCGTACTGTAAGCACTTCCTGAGGTTGTCGAGACCATCCTCGATGACCTTGCCGTATTTCTCCTGCATCTCCGCGCGAACCTTCTTATCTTTTAGCGGACCAGGATCATCAGGCTTCATATGCTCATCGACGCGCGCAGTCTGGAGCGGCGTGAAAGCCTGCGCCCAGTTAATGACGCCTAGGTAATAGTAGGCTTCGGCATCCTTCGGATCTACTTCAATGCGGCGGCGATTCCATTTCTTCGCTTCTTCCAGGGCGGCCTGCCGCTGCTCGGGGGTACCCGTCCCTGCCGAGTTGTACGCCATGGAAGCCATAGAGGCTAGCGCCAGCGAGTTCGTCGGGTCCTTCTTCAGGACTCGCTCAAACTCCTGCTGTGCGGCCTCGTAATTCTTTTTATTGTCAGGCGAATCCGCGCCCGGGACCCACTGAATCATGTACGAAGTCGCCAGGTAAAGCTGTGCGTTCTGGTTGCTGGAATCCAGCCGGACCGCCTCTTTGAAGTGCTTCACGGCTTCGGCGTAGTGATTGTTCTTGTACGCCTGGACGCCTTGATTCATCTGGTCCCGCGATTCGAGTTTGGCGCATCCCGTCAGCGCGACCAGTCCTCCGCACAACGCGAGCGTCAACCATTTAGAGCTTTGCATGATCTCGATCCTTTTTCCGGAGTTACTGCCCGGCCTCGACCTTCGGCGTCATAATACCCACCTTGTCCAGACCCGCGCCCTTGGCATCGTCGATCGCTTTCGCCACGTAGCGGTAATCCACATCCGGGTCGCCCTTCACAAACACCACTTTCGTCGCGCGCGTTTTGAAGATATCCTGCAGCCGCGCCTGAAGGTCCGATTCCTTAATCGGTTGGCCATTAATCTGGAGGCTCGCATCTTTGGCCACTTCGATCACGACAGTCGGGTCCTGACTCGGCGGAGGCGGAGGCTGATTAGGCGGCGGCGGTTGCGGCACCAGCGTATTCAGACCATATGGTGTGAGCGGCGTGATCACCATAAAGATGATCAGAAGCACCAGTAAGACATCGATTAGCGGGGTGACATTCATATCCACCATGACACCGCTCTTGCCGCCAACTGCCATTGACATAAAGCTAAACTCCTCTCAAGGTGTAGTTACAGGTTTGAACTACTACTACTCACTTCTTTATTTTTGATCTGTTCGGTGATAAGGCCAAGCTGATCGACACCGGCCGTGCGCAGGTTATCTATTACGTCGGTAACGGCCGCAAAGCGCGCTCTGGCATCAGCCTTGATGTAGACCGTCTTATCGGAACGGTTCTGCTGAAGGTCTTTCACCTTGGTGCCCAGTTGGTCCGGGGCAACTAGCGAATTGCCAGGGCTCAAAAAGACCTTTCCGTCTCGCGTGACTGCAATCAGCACAGCGTCTTCCTTGTCCGCGTCCGCCATTTTGATGGCGTTGTAGGTATTCACCTTGTTGACATTGACGCCCTTGGACAACATAGGAGTGATCACCATGAAAATGATGAGCAGCACCAGCATCACGTCCACCATGGGCGTAACGTTGATGTCGGAAACTACTGCCGGGGCCTTCATTAACTTCATATTTGAGCTCCTCTTGACACTACCCTTGCTTAACGGCCTTCAGGAAGCGGGAGCGGCCGTAGACCACTCCCGCGGTCCTTCGATTCAACCGGAGCAGAGGTCAAGGATCGGCCGGTTACCGGGCCGCCGTGACCCTCTCTCTACGCTTGAGGAAATAATCGATCAGCTCGGAACTGGAGTTGCCCATTTCGACGTCGAATGCTTCAATCCGATTCGAGAAATAGTTAAACACCCAGACCGCCGGAATAGCCACAAACAAGCCGACTGCGGTGGTGATCAGGGCTTCCGAAATTCCACCCGCGACTGCGCCAATACCGGTTGACTTGGAAGTGGAAATTTCCTGGAACGCGTGCATGATGCCGACTACCGTTCCGAACAATCCCACAAAGGGGGCCGTGGAACCGATGGTAGCCAAGCTGCTGACGCCGCGCTTCAGTTCTGCGTGAACAATCGCCTCGGCCCTTTCCAGAGCGCGACGCGATGCCTCAATGTCCTCTCCTGGAATGTCGGAGCTCACCTGGTGAGCCTTGAATTCCTGCAAACCGGCAACCACCACCTTCGCCAGATGGCTCTTGTTGAAGCGGTCGGCAATCTTGATGGCTTCTTCCAGTTTGCCCTCGCGCAGCGCGCCGGCAACCGCGGGAGCAAATGCTCGCGACTGTTTCCGTGCGGCGCTAAAGGCGATGAACCGGTCGATCATCACGCCGATCGACCACGCCGACATAATGAACAGCACGATAATGACGCATTTCGCTATCGTGCCCATATTGCCCCAGACCGAACGCGGGTCGAAGGCGATTCCCTGACTTTCCTGGAGTAACCAGAAAGCCATTACCTGAAGTTGTAATACCATGCTTATCTCCTAAGTTGAATCGATTACTGAACGAACTAAAAACTAAAACCAAACCTTACGCTGAAACATCACTCACGGCTCGGTTTCAGCATGCTTCCTACGAACATCCTACTGGCTCAGCGTGAAGTTCACGATGATATCAGTGATCACCGTCACTGGCTGGCCATTCAGCAAAGTCGGCCGGTACTTCCACTGCAATACGGCCTCTTTGGCGGCCTGCACCAGCAGCGGATGACCGCGAACAAGCTGCAGATTTTCGATATTCCCTTCCTTGCTGATCACAGCCGTGAACTCCACCGTCCCCTGAACGCGCGCCGATTTGGCAAGCGCCGGATAGACGGGCGTCACCTTGCGAATGAGGTTGGCTTCCGCCACTTGGCCTCCGACGCGGATGACGCTGGGAGTCTTCTTGGGAGGGGGAGGCGGCGGCGGAGCGCCCGGGACGCCGCCCAGCACACCACCTAATACTCCACCCGCTACGCCACCGGCTTCACCAGTGCCGCCGACCACGCCTGCACCCGTATCGGGAGGCGGCGCGGCTTCTTCAATCTTGTTGATCTGTTTTGGAATCACCTTCGGGGCCAGCAACTGGTTCGAAACGAACTGCTTCACAACCGGTTTCTGCACCTTAGGCGCTGCCGGTGGCGGCGGTGGGGGAGGAGGTGGAGGCGGCGGGGGCGCTACCAGCATGCTCCTCAACTGCGCGCTCGGCAGTGTCTGGGTATAAATCAGAGGGATCAGGATCAAAACACAAATGACGCCAATCTGCAACAGCAGCGAAAGCACAATCGTATATGGCTTTTTGGTTTTCGACGTCCCGTCTACAAATGTTTGCTCAAACATGTAAGTCCCCTTGCTCCGGGCCCTGGATGCAGCGGTCCCGGCTTGCAATTCACTAGATTATTTCATTTCGCGGTGCGCACCGGCTTCACACTTTTCACGGGCTTGGCCACGTTCTGCGGCCGGCTTGCCGCCGCGGAGGGCCGCACGCCTCTCTTCCGGCGGTCCGCCACATCCTGCCAGAAAACCAGAATCGGACTGGCGATAAAGATGGACGAGTAAGTTCCGATGATGATACCAATCACCAGGGCAAACGAAAAGCCGTTCAAGACCTGGCCGCCAAAAAGGAACAGCGATAAAGCAGTCAGGAACGTCAGGCCCGAGGTAAGTACGGTCCGGCTCAGGGTCTGATTGATACTCAAATTCACGATGTGCGGGAATGAGCCGCGGATCTGCAGTTTCAGGTTCTCCCGAATACGATCGAAAGTAACAATCGTGTCATTCATGGAGTAACCAACTAAGGTGAGCAGCGCGGCAATTACCGTAAGGTCGATTTGTTTATGAAAAATGGAAAAGAGACCGATCGTGATGATCGTATCGTGGAACACCGCAATAACAGCGGCGACGCCGTAGATCCACTCAAACCGGAACGCAATATAGATCAGCATGGCGCCCAGCGCGATCAGAACGACGTTGATCGCCTGCTGACGCAGGTCCGCACCGATTTTCGGGCCAACAAATTCAAAGCTCCTGATGTTGAAACTGCCCGGATAACAGACCTGCTTAAGAACGTTGAGAACTTGCGGCGTTACGCCGGGCACCCCAGAAAGCTCGTCCAGGTTCCGGATGAGGCCGGAGTGCGCATCCCGGTAGGAGGTAATCGCCTTTGCGAGCGCCTGAAGCTGATCGTCGGACAGCGCGACACTGGCGTTGGCCAGCGGCTGGCGCAGCGCATCCGCGAGCGCGCTTTGCCCAACATTATTAATGTCGAGTTTGCCGCCCGAATCCGGATTGAAGTTCGCGTTCAGAGTCGCAATCATATCATTACGGGCAATTTGCAGAGCCTGCTCATTCGCCGCGCCCGACGATATGAGCACCTCCTGGGAGTTGCTAATTTCCTGCACCTCTATCTCGCCCGAAAGTTTCTTGTGAAGCGCGGACCGGATGGCTTCCGCGGGAGGCCGTTTGATGAAGTTCACGTCCATCAGCGCTCCACCGGTAAAATCTATTCCGTATCTCGGTCCGCCCTTAAGCGCCAGGCTTGTAAGCCCCGCCGCCGTAAGCAGAAGAGACACAATGATGAACGGCCACTTCTTGCCGAGAAAGTCAAAGTTCGTTTGCTTGAAGATTTCCATCGAGCTTCAGGGGCCGGCATCTATAGAAAATAGACACCGGTTAACTACAAATGTTCCCAATTCTACCGCTCAACCGCCGATACGGGCCTTTGACCCGAAAAGCGGTCAGATGCTGAGAGCCGTAGCCGGTTTAGCCCCGGACAACTCCCAATCGAAAATAACCTTGGAGACGAACACGGCTGTAAACACGTTCGCCATCAATCCGATAACCAGGGTGACCGCAAAACCTTTCACGGGGCCTGATCCGAACAAAAACAGGATGGCGCAGGAGACAATCGTGGTGATGTGAGTATCGACGATGGTCAGAAACGCCTTGCTAAACCCGGTATCGACAGCGGGAAGAATGGCCTTCCCGGCGCGCAACTCCTCGCGGATGCGCTCGAAGATCAGCACGTTGCTATCCACCGCCATACCGATGGTCAAGATGATGCCCGCCATGCCTGGCAGCGTAAGGACTGCGCCAAAGTAGCTGAGACACGCGATCAAAATAACTGCGTTCAGGATAAGAGCCAGGGTGGCGTTAATGCCGCTCCTCTTGTAATAGATCAGCATGGCCACAATCACGGCCAGAACGCCGGCGATACCCGCCAGAAAACCGTCTTTAATGGAATCAGCGCCCAGCGATGGGCCAACCGTATTTTCCTGCTCGTATTTAACCCCGGCCGGCAGCGAACCCGCGTTCAAATTCAGCGCCAGAGCGGCCGCATCCTCCTGCGATCCCATGCCTTCGATCTCGCCCTGATCGCTGATCTGGCCCTTAATCGAAGGCGCCGTCAGCACCTTTCCGTCCAGCACGATCGCCAGGCGGTCGCCAATATGAGAGCCGGTGAATGTAGAAAATGTTTTAGCCGCGCTCTGGCTGAGGACAAAGCCGGTGTTCCACCCATTTCCCATTTGCCCCTGCTCGGCGCGCGCGCTGCGGATGTCGGAACCTCGCACCACCGGCGTTCGGGCCACAACATACACACCGCCTGCGCCGCCGGTCGTATCGGTCCCCGACGAACCGATCAGCTTGGTCCCTGGAGGCAGAATCCCCCCGCTCTGCGCCAAGGCGGCATCGCGGCTCGGGAAAGGCCCGCTCTTTACTTCATACAGATCGAGAACGGCCGCAGTCTGCAAAATCTGCTTGACGTGCGCGGGGTCGTCTACTCCAGGCAACTGCACCAGCAGTTCCGAATCGCGATCCTCGCGGCGCTGCTGAACCGTCGCCTCGCTCAGTCCGAGAGCGTTGATCTTCCGGTCAAGCGTGTTTTTCGTCTGCGTGAGCACGCTCGTCCAGGTCTTGAGCGCATCGGAAGGCCGCAGAGTCAACCGGTAATCGGTGGCATTTACCGCGGTGGGCAGCCACTGTGCAAACTGGTCGCTCAAAATTCCGCGCAGCGTCCCGGCTTGCGTGGCCGGCACGCCCTTGATGGAAATAGCGACCTTCGTCGCGTCCTGCAACGTTTTCGCCTCATCGACCAAGACGTCCGAGAACTGGACGTTGGTCTTGCGCATGGCATCCTTCAATCGTTCGGCATCGCCGCCGGCTTGTGCGTTGAAGGCATCCTGCTGCTGAACCTGAACGACGAGGTACGTTCCGCCGCGCAGGTCGAGACCCAGCCGGATGTTCCGGTTCCAGTTCTCCACCAACTCAGC
>Ga0134128_10004663_pt1 | contig 16740 bp, 15 predicted proteins | sample KB31754_FD_96462 | JGI IMG/M metagenome (GOLD analysis project Ga0134128, IMG submission 96462) | Terrestrial soil microbial communities with excess Nitrogen fertilizer from Kellogg Biological Station, Michigan, USA - KB3-175-4 | ecosystem: Environmental > Terrestrial > Soil > Unclassified ...
AATATTTAGAAGAAAAGCAATAACTACTTTTCGGCTTTCCTGAATATCTTTTAATAGATTTGTTACATAAAAAATTTTACTCTAAAATTATCCCGGCATGAAACAAAAAACTTTTGCGCTCGCTTTTATTTTTTTTGGCTACTTGATTTTTAGCAATGGAATTGTTTATTCACAAAAAAATGAGGGAGGCTGGCAAAGTTTGTTTGATGGCAAAACTCTTACCGGCTGGAAAAGACTGGCAGGAAGCGCAGATTACAAAGTAGAAAATGGCGCTATAGTGGGCAGAACAGTTGTCAATTCCGGAAATACTTTTTTAGCTAATGATAGAAAATTTAGTGATTTCGTACTGGAGATGGATGTAAAAATAGACGACACTACCAGCAACTCCGGCGTGCAGATGCGTGGCCAATATGATCCTGCAGGACACAATGGAAAAGGACTCGTGTATGGCTACCAGTTTGAGATTGATCCTTCATCCAGACGATGGTCAGGCGGTATTTATGACGAAGGTAGAAGAGATTGGCTTTACCCCGGCGGATTGCACGCAGAAGCACAAAACGCATTTAAGGTTGGTGAATACAATCATATAAAAATGGAATGCATCGGCTCTGAAATAAAAACCTGGATCAATAATATTCCGGTTGCTTACCTCGTGGACACTATGGACCGTTCCGGCTTTATTGCCTTGCAGGTTCATGCGATCAGCAAGCCGGAATTTGAAGGCGAAAAAGTTTATTTTAAAAATATAAAAATCAAAACAACCGGTCTTACTTCAACTCCATTTCCCAAAGGAATTTTTGTAGTAAACAATATCCCAAATCATCTGAGCAATTACGAAAAAAATAGTGGCTGGACATTATTGTTTAACGGCAAAGACGCTTCAGGATGGAAGGGCGCTTACAAACCCGGTTTTCCTGAAAAAGGCTGGGAGATAAAAAATGGCATCATCACCGTTCTTTCATCAGAAGGAAAAGAAGCGGCTAACGGAGGAGACATTGTTACCAAAAAGGAATTTTCCACTTTTGACCTGTCATTTGAATTCAAATTAACTCCGGGTGCAAATAGCGGTGTAAAATATTTTGTAACGCTGGATGAGCACAACGCCGGATCAGCCATAGGATTGGAATACCAGGTGCTGGATGATGCGCTGCACCCTGATGCAAAACTCGGACGAGACGGCGACAGAACACTTGCTTCTTTGTACGATCTGATTCCTGCACAAAAACAACCGCGTTTTGTACATAAAATTGGAGAATGGAATAAGGGAAGGGTTGTAGTTTATCCTGACAACCGTGTAGAACACTATTTGAATGGAGTAAAAGTTCTGGAATATGTGAGAGGTTCCCAGGCATTTAAAGACCTTGTGGCTATTAGCAAATACAAGATTTGGCCAGACTTTGGCGAAGCAAAAAAGGGCCACATACTACTTCAGGATCATGGAAATGAGGTGAGCTTTAGAAGTATTAAGATCAGGGAATTGTGATGCGTAAGAATTTCTCCATTATTTCACGACGTCAAATTGTTGTAACAAGATATTTTATAGATTTTCTGATTTCTGGAAATAATTAATTTTGATCGCTTTATTTTTTATCTAAATATTTATGCATCGTTTTCAATAAATATTCCTTTGGATCTGAAAAATATTCCCAGAACATTAGCCCCGCTAATTGCTTTTTATTCACATAGCGGACTTTTTCCCTGATGGATTTTTCATCATCATAAGAGATGAATTCTTTTCGTTCTTTGTTGTATAAATAAGACGCTTTCGATTGCCGGTCCCAGTGCCGGGAATAGCCATCCTTATTGATAAGGCTATCTTTCAAACGAGTAAAGCCTGCCCCCCTGGAGAATCCGGCGATACTATCATCCAAGCCCCTTCTTTTCAGTCCTTCAGTTTTCCAGGCACGCCCATAAAAAGCTACGCCAAGAACTATTTTCCCGCGCGGCACACCAGCTTTGATATATTCATTTACCACTTCATCTGCGGAAATATTTTGAGGATATCTGCGCGATGAATAAAGATTGGTATGATGCCCGGTGGTTTTATCTTCTTCCGTTTTAAAATCATAGGTCATAATATTTACATAATCCAGGTAATGCTGAACTTTATCCATTTCCGTGTGAGTAAGATATTCAGGAAATCCCCCGGTGGCTGTAGTTAGCTCATATCGCTTTTTATTTTTAGCAGATAAGGAATCAAGCGAAAGCCTTAGATCTTTAAAAAGATCCGTATAATTTTGTTTGTCCTCCGGCCTGAATCGATTGCTGTCACCACGCATTCCGGGATATTCCCAATCGATATCGACACCGTCTAATTGATATTGATCTACAATTGCTGCTGCACTTTCTGCAAATATCTTGCGTGAACTATCGGTTAAAGATGCGTCAGAAAAGTTTTTGCTCCAACTCCATCCTCCGATTGATATCAGGATCTTCAAAGCGGAATTCACTTTTTTTAATTCCCGCAAGCGCTCAAAATTAATAGTGTCAACACCGGGCTGTTCGAGCCATGCCTTTCCATCTCTAACGTTTACAAAGGCATAATTTATGTGGGTTAATTTGGCGGCATCAATGGAATCCGGATTGACGATTTTTTTTATAGAAAAAATATAGGCTATTACAACTTTCTTAGGCTGCGCCTGAAGAACAATATTTTGCAGCAAGCAAAATGTAAAGATTAAATGAAGCCAAAATATTTTATAACTTTTCATAAACAAAAGAATAAGAAGTTATTCAAAATCTGAGCTAATGCACAGAAGGCAATCAAATTACACGATTAGGCAAATAAAAAATCCTTCCCATATTAAAATGGAAAGGATTTCAAAATTCGCTATTAAAGAATATTAATAATCTTTGTTGTATCCGCTGCCGCCACTTTTCTTGTAACCGCCACCGCCGCCGCTGCCGTATCCCCCGCCACTGCTTCTACCACCGCCGCCGCCGTATCCACCGCCGCTGCTTCTACCGCCGCCGCCGTATCCGCCGCCGCCGCTCCTGCCGCCGCCGTATCCACCGCCGCCACTTTTCTTGTAGCCGCCACCACCGCCTTCCGGACGTGGTTGAGATTCGTTAACGATTAATTTACGACCCTGTACTTCGCTTTCGTTTAATGTTGCAATAGCAGTTTTAGCTGCTTCTTCATCTTCCATTTCAACAAAACCGAAACCTTTGCTGCGGCCCGTGTTTTTTTCTTTAAGAATTTTTGCACTTGTAACAGCACCATATTGGCTGAATAAGTTGCTTAAATCATCATCGGTCATTGACCAACTGAGATTACCTACGTAAATGTTCATTGTAAAAACTTTTGTTTGATAAATAAATAACGATTAACGAATTAGTAGCTACAATGAACTGAAGAAACCTGGGTAAAGAGAAACATCAGCTAAAGAAAAACAAACTAAACCCATTAATATACATAAAGATACTCTTTTCTTTGATATTTCATAATTTTTAAAAAAAATAATTTTGGATTTTTAAGTTTAAAAACATAGGTAAGGTTTGCTCGTAAAACATAGCGCAAATGATATGTTAAAAAAATCTCTCGTGCCTAAAACGCACAAAAAAACCCTGCTCAAGGCAGGGTTTTTTTATAGAGTAATTTTCGTGAACTATTCGGCGATCACTTCGAAGTCAACTTCAATTTCCTGGCCCTTGCCGAAATCGATTTTGGCTTTGTAATTTCCTAATTCTTTCACCTCATCAATTATTGTAATTCTGCGGCGGTCAATTTCGTATCCTTTCTGTTCGCGGATGGCACGTGCAATCTGAACGGAAGTAACGCTACCAAAGATCTTTCCACTTGTTCCGGTTTTGGCGCCGATTTTCAGCGGAGATTCCTGCAAAACAGACACTACACTATTGATCTCAGCAAGAAGTTTTTCTTCTTTTTTAGCCAACTGTTTTTTACGCTCTTCTAATTGTTTCAAATTGGAGGAGCTTGCTTCCACCGCCAGTTTGTGAGGAATCAGGTAGTTGCGGCCATAACCATCTTTTACGGTTATGAGCTCGTGTGCGCCACCTAAATTATTTACGTCCTGTATTAATATTACCTGCATTTTTTTGCATTTTTACCCAAACCACCGGTTGGCAGTCTTTCTGTGCCTAAGGCACATTAGGGTGGTGAAAAATTTATTTTAAAAGATCAGTAACGTAAGGAAGAATTGCCATTTGACGGGCTTTTTTGATTGCTTCGCTTACTTTACGCTGGTATTTAAGAGAGTTCCCTGTAATACGGCGCGGCAACAATTTACCTTGCTCATTCAGGAATTTTTTCAAGAAATCGCCATCTTTGTAATCAATATACTTGATACCTAATTTCTTGAAACGGCAATATTTTTTTGGCCGCTTCTCAGCTTTTATCGCTGTGAGATATTTAATTTCATTTGCTTTAGCCATTGTAAACCTCCGCTTTTTCGTTACCAGTAGGTACGCCTCTTCTCTTTTTTGCATTGTACTCAACGGCGTATTTGTCGAGTGCAGTGTACATGTGTCGAAGTACTGATTCGTCACGAAGAAGCTGGACTTTCAGCTTCTCATTGAAGTCGGTTGGCGCTTCGTATTCCAGAACCCAGTATAAACCGGTAGTTTTTTTCTGGATTGGATACGCCAGTGATTTTAGTCCCCAGGCATTTTCGTGCACAGCCTGTCCACCGTTTTCAGTAAGAAACGTAGTAAATTTTTTCTGAGCGGCTTTATATTCCTCTTCAGAAAGCACGGGGGTAAAAATCACCATCAATTCGTAATTGGGCATTAATCGTGTTTTTAGTTGTTTTTGAACAACTGGTGAAAAAATAATTTGGGCGGCAAAGGTAACATTTTTATCTTAAAAAATCTGCCGATTCCATATTTCATTCAAGTCCCTTGGCCACCACACTTCCAATCCGGTAAACAGGGTATCTTAAATGAGCCGGCTCGTACCATGGAGAATTTTTGTACACGAAATTCAACTGGGCTGATGAGCTTTTTGAAAATGCAGAATCCACCTTCTTCTTTGCTTCTAACTTTTCCAATAACTCTGGATTATTTTCCAGGTAGGACTCAGCCATGTCATTCCATCTATAATCACTGTAACCCTCTTTTTGCTGAAGAATTGCATCAAAAAAGTTCCAGGAGAAAAAGCTGTCATCGCCCGTTGGCTCCAGCATTTCAACAATATATCGGTTGGCAGGTTGGTTAAGCATAATGATATAGTCACCTTTCAGAAACTGTATCTTTTCCTTTTTTTCTGACACCTCCACTTCATAGTTTTTGTGGTGCTTCTCGTAGGCTTTGGGCAATGATTTTAAGTTTTCAATATGGTAAGCAACCACTTCGATTAAACTATCGCGGGCGAACCTTTTCATTTGAACATTGTTCAATTTAAGAAGATCGATAACCTGCCACCATCCCTGAGGAATTAAATAGGCAGCTGGTTTTTGGATGATTTTTTCCGGCAGGTAATTGTCGAAAAATTTTATATCCTTTGAAAACGGCTGCGCTTTATCGTAAAACATGACAGGCAAGTTGGAAACATCACTGTTTTTATAACCTGACCTATATCCTTTAAAAGGAATCAGCGAAAATTTAGTTGTGTCAACCTTCCATTCCAACGGGAATTCTGTTTGATTTTTCGCAGCCTGAACCGCCTTTTTCCTTTCGGTCAAAAGTTCTTTTGCATGTAAAGATGCCTGTTGCATCATAGTTATCAAAAGTTGGTAAGTTGCTTCTACCCTTTGTTTGTAAGGTTTGAGCATATGGGTTTCCGGCATAAAACTGATCGTGTTGAACAAGGCTGCATAGCCCGATGAATATCTTGGCGAATCGTAAAACATCGTGAATCCATTTGCAGGATCTTTCCCTTCTACATTTACATAATGTGTCATGTCCTGATTCTTGTCATTCATACTTTTAAGTAAGGCAGGCTCGAAAGTATTTTTCAGCCAACTTCCGAGTTCTTTGCCAAGTTTATCATATTGCGTAGTTAACAAAGTCATGGTATGCTGATAATCTGCACCGTCGCTGACATGGGTGTCCACGAGAATGTCAGGATCCAGAAAATGAAAAATTTCAGCAAATGAACGTGAGTTTTTCGAATCTCCTTTTGTGAAATCGCGGTTGAGATCGAGGTTCTGCGCATTACCACGGAAACCATAGGAAGCTGGCCCATCCTGGTTTACACGACTGAAACTATTTCGGTTTAAACTGCCGCCAATGTTATAAACAGGAATAATCCCTATCGCCACATTATCGGGAAAATCTACTTTTTTGCTTATAAGGTCGCGGACAAACATCAGGCTTGCGTCAATTCCATCTGGTTCGCCGGGATGAATGCCGTTATTAATTAAGAGGACTACTTTTTTCTTTTTGTGCCAGCTAGCGGGGTCAAAGTTCTTGTCACCGCTGATCAACACAAGGTGCAACGGATAGCCCGCATCAGATATCCCTTTTGTTTCCAATTTGATCATTGAAGAATGGGCCGCAAGATCTTTATAAAACTGAATTGCTTCAAAATAAGTAGCCGTTTCCTTTCCATTGGATTTTTCAAAAACTGTTTGCTGAGACCTTGCCATAGCTGGTATTATTAATAAGAAAAAAATGAAAACCCTTCTCATAAAATTAAAATTTTGGTTCAGGAAAATGATTGAAGCTAATACTAAGTTTGCAATTTGAAACACCGCCTGATAAGCTAAAATGTAGTTTTTCAACATTACATAAAAAACCCGCCAATTTGAAAGGGCGGGTTTGGAAAAATATGATAGAAACCTATTTATAAATTCTATTTTGCAAGAGCCTGTATACTTCTGGTAAGCTTGCTCTTAAGGTTAGCAGCTTTGTTCCTATGAATGATACCGCGTTTTGCCAGCTTATCAATTCTGGATGCGATATCAGGCATTTTTTCGGTAGCTGCAGCCTTAGTGTCAATTGCTTTAAAGTCACGTATTGCGTTACGGGTAGTTTTACCCTGGTAGCGATTGCGCGCATTGCGTGTTGAACTCTGACGTACACTTTTCTTTGTTGCTGAATGATTTGCCATTAATTAAATTTTTGGGCTGCGAAGATAACAATTATCCGGAAAAAAGATGCTTAAATTTTCAATTTATTTTCCGCGCCCATTTTTATCCAAAAAACCAAACAATTTTTTTTCAAATTTTCAGTTCAATGTTAAAGGTTTACAAATTACGTGATATTCGTTTTTGTATCTATTTATCTTAATAAAACTCACGATATTTGCAAAGCGTAAACACCCATTTTTATCCTCGATTTATTATGAACGATTTCTCATTTGTGACCAGTTCGCACCCAGCTTATATAGAAAATTTATACACGGATTTTAAAAAAGATCCGGAAAGTGTCGATGTTGATCTGAGAAAATTCTTTGAGGGATTTGATTTTGCCGTGTCTTCACGGAATGGACATCACAAAACGGATGAAGTGGCTACGGTCGTTGTTGATAATGATGCCACTGGCAACCTCGCGAAAGAATTTGGTGTATTTCAATTAATCGAGGCTTATCGTAAAAAAGGTCATTTGGTCGCGAAGACCAATCCTATCAGGGAGCGAAAAGACAGGCATGCCAATCTTGATCTGCCGTATTTCGGATTGAACGAAAAAGATCTTGATACAAAATTCGTGGCAGGGAAATTTGCGGGCCTGGGCAAAGCCTCGTTGAATGACATTATTAATCATTTAAAAAAATGCTATACCGGCTCCGTCGGCGTCGAATTTAGTTCGTTAAATGATCAGAAAAAAATAGATTGGATCATAAATGCAGTTGAAAATACTTTGCTGCAACCCGTGCCTTTGGAACAGAAGCGCAGGATCCTTCAAAAATTAAATGAAGGAGTAATGTTTGAAAAATTCCTTCAGACAAAATATGTAGGGCAGAAAAGATTTTCGTTGGAAGGAGGCGAAAGCACTGTGGCCGCTCTGGATGCCATTATAAATGTAGCTGCTGAAAATGAGGTGCAGGAAGTGGTAATAGGAATGGCTCACCGCGGAAGGCTTAATATACTTGCCAATATTCTTGGAAAAACATACGAGCAAATCTTTACAGAATTTGAAGGAAATGCCCCTATAGATTCCACAATGGGAAGCGGGGATGTAAAATATCATAAAGGTTTCAGTAGTGATATTGAAACATTCGGCAAAAAATCAATCCATGTAAAACTTACGCCAAATCCTTCTCACCTGGAGGCTGTTGACCCCGTTGTTATTGGTTTCGCGAGAAGTAAGGCAGATGTCATCTATAATAGCGATTATGATAAAATTTTGCCCATTTTAATTCATGGAGATTCGTCCTTACCAGGACAGGGAATCGTTTATGAAGTTTTACAAATGAGTGAATTAAAAGGCTTTTCCACAGGAGGAACGCTTCATTTTGTGATCAATAACCAAATAGGTTTTACTACCGATTTTGATGATGCGCGCACGTCTGATTATTGCACTTCCGTAGCTTCGATGATCAAAGCGCCCGTTTTTCATGTCAACGGTGATGATGTGGAAGCAGTAGTGAAAGCTTCACAAATCGCAATGATGTACCGGCAGGAATTTAACACGGATATATTCATTGATATGGTTTGCTATCGCAAGCACGGACACAATGAAGGAGATGATCCTAAATTTACCCAACCTGTCTTGTATGCGCTGATAGATAAACAACCGAATCCGCGCGAAGTGTATGTAAAATGGCTCGGAATGCATGGCGATGAAAGCACCGCGGCACTTGCTAAGGAAATGGAAGATAAATTTTGGAGCGATCTGCAGGAAAGATTAGATGAAATAAAACAAAATCCATTACCCTATACGTATCAAAAACCTGAATTATGGTGGCAAAGTTTGCGTAAAGCTGTTCCGGCGGATTTCAACAGTTCTCCAATAACAGCAATTTCCAAAGAAGAGATTGAAAAACTATTTCATGCCATTATGAAATGGCCGGAAGATTTTACTCCGTTACGAAAAATTAAAAAAATATTACAGGATAAAATCACCCTGTTTGAAGAGGAAGGAAAATTTGATTGGGCCACAGGAGAACTTCTTGCCTATGCCTCAATTGTGCAGGAGGGAAAAGATGTAAGAATGAGCGGCCAGGACGTGCGTCGTGGCACCTTCAGTCACAGACACGCTGTGATCAGGGATGAAAAAACGGATGCATTCTATAATCGCCTGAGCAATATTTCAGAGAAACAAGGGAAATTAAGAATCTGGAACTCTCTGTTAAGTGAATATGGTGTGCTTGGATTTGAATATGGATATGCGATGGCCAATCCAAATGCATTGGTCCTTTGGGAAGCGCAATTTGGAGATTTCGTAAATGGTGCCCAAACCATTTCTGATCAATTTATCAGTTGTTCTGAACAGAAATGGAACCGGATGAACGGATTAGTGGTTTTGCTTCCTCACGGATATGAAGGCCAGGGTCCCGAACATAGCAGTGGCAGAATGGAAAGGTTTTTACAAATGTGCGCGGAATTGAATATGGTTATCACAAACATCACCACAGCCGCAAACTTTTTCCATGGCTTAAGACGTCAATTGGCGTGGCCTTTCAGAAAACCCCTGATCAATTTTTCTCCAAAAGCAAATCTTCGCCATCCCGGCAGCTACAGTAAAGTCGAAGAATTTGTCACCGGCGGATTCAAAGAAACGATAGATGACTATAATATCACCGATCCTTCTTCAGTAACAAAAGTGCTGTTCTGTTCCGGTAAAATTTATTTCGACCTGAATGAGAAAAGAGAAAAAGAGAACCTGCAAAATGTTGCGATCATAAGGCTTGAACAATTATATCCTTTGCCTCAAAATCAACTTGCAGATTTATACAAAAAATATAAGAACGCTATTTGGTATTGGGTTCAGGAAGAACCTTTAAATATGGGCGCTGCTTCTTTTTTAAGAATGAATCTTACTTCCATCAATTTTGGAATCATCAGCAGGCCTGCAAGCGCGGCTACGGCTACCGGCTATGCAAAGGTTCATGCTGAAGAGCAGGCAGAGATTTTAAAAACTGCATTTTCTATTTAGAAAATTTAACCAGGAAACTTTTTATCTTTTCATCGTTGAATTAAATTCAACAGGCAACTTTTTTCTCTCAGGAAAATGGTTTCAGAAAATGAATTGCCTGCAAGGCAAAAAATTTAAACATTATTAAAACAATGTTTGGAGTTTTTATCACGCCATGGTTTCTTCACTTTGCGCATTTCTCAATTTAGCTTAGGTTTGTAAAATCTTAAAAATTATTCATGGCGATAGAAATAAAAGTGCCGACTGTAGGCGAAAGCATTAATGAAGTTACTCTTACAAAATGGCTAAAAAAAGACGGCGAGTGGGTGGAGCGTGATGAAGTAGTCGCGGAGTTGGAAAGTGAAAAAGCTACTTTTGAAATCAATGCTGAGCAAGCAGGTATTTTACATACTTTGGCCAAAGAAGAACAGGACCTTAAGATTGGCGATGTAGTGGCCACTATCGACGAAACGGCTCAAAAGCCCGCAGGCAAAGAAGCGCCCGGGAAAGAATCAGCTCCGGTCGCGGAAACAAAACCCCAGGCTCAGCCAGCGGAAAAAAACGAGGCGAAGAAAGAATCCAAACAAGACGTTCAAAAAGATGTAAAAGCTACGCCTGTAGCTGCAGCAATACTGGCGGATAAAAAAGTGGATGTGTCAAAGGTAAATGCCACTGGTTCTCACGGAAAAATTACTAAAAATGACGTACTGGATGCATTATCAAATCCTGGCCGGGTAATAGGAAAAGAACTTTTCAGTCGTGAAGAAACAACGCAGAAGATGTCTAACCTGCGCAGAACGATCAGCCGCAGGCTCGTGGAGGCGAAAAACAGCACAGCAATGCTCACCACGTTTAATGAAGTGGACATGAGCGCCATCATGGAATTGAGAGCAAAATATAAAGAGATCTTCAAAAAAACTCATGAAATAAACCTTGGATTTATGAGTTTCTTTTCGAAAGCCTGTTGCTTCGCTTTGCAGGAATGGCCTTCCGTTAATGCACAAATTGATGGCGACAATCTTATCTTTCATGATTATGTTGATATTTCCATCGCAGTGTCGTCGCCAAAAGGATTAGTGGTGCCCGTGATCAGGAATGCAGAAAGTCTCAGCATGGCTGAAATTGAAAAAGAAGTTGCCCAATTGGCTGTTAAAGCAAGAGATAGTAAACTGACCATCGAAGAAATGACGGGTGGAACTTTTACGATCACCAACGGAGGCGTTTTTGGCTCTCTGATGAGTACTCCGATTCTCAACATACCTCAAAGTGCAATCCTCGGAATGCATAATATAGTAGAACGCCCGGTGGCGATAAAAGGCCAGGTAGTAATCAGGCCAATGATGTATATAGCGCTTAGTTATGATCATCGCGTTATTGACGGTCGTGAATCAGTGAGCTTCCTTGTTCGTGTAAAAGAAATGCTTGAGAAGCCTGAACAACTTTTGTTCGGAAAAGATCCGGTTAAAGCGCTTCTGCAGCTTTAACATAAAGCAGCTACAATCGTGAGCCCATGAATATTGGTGATGAAGGACCCGTTAAAAAAAGCAATCATTTTCAAAGGTATTTGGAATACACAGAATCTGTTCTTTCAAAATATAATGGCAGTGAGCCCTTCCATCTTTATTTAAAAAAATATTTTGCCGGCAATAAAAAACACGGGTCCCGTGACCGGAAACAAATAACAGGACTTTGCTATAATTATTTTCGCATAGGCTTTGGCGCTATCCCGTCACTTGAGATAAGCCAAAAAGTAGTTTTATCCACTTTTCTTACATCGAAACAATCGAATCCACTGGTGGAATTTTTAAAGCCGGAATGGAACGCAAAAGCAGGTTGTCCAATCTCAGAAAAACTCAGCATCGTCAGTGATATTTTTAATGTAAAACAGATTGTTCCTTTCAGGGACGAGGTAAGCGACCGCATCAATTTCGATAAATTCTGCTTATCTTTTTTTACCCAACCTAAATTATTTATCAGGATACGGCCGGGATTTAAAAAAATTATTCTCAATAAGTTGAATTCCGCAGGAATTCCTTTTGAAGAATCAGGAGAAAATTGTCTTTCATTTTCCAACAATGAAAAAGTGAGCGAAGTGCTCATTACTGATAAAGAAGCGGTAATCCAGGATTACAATTCCCAAAAAACAATCGATTTCTTAACGGCTCATTTGGGAACGCTTAAACCAGGCGTCTCACTCTGGGATTGTTGCGCCGCAAGCGGTGGCAAATCAATTCTTTCATTTGACCGCCTGAAAGGAATTGACATAACAGTAAGCGACACACGAAAAAAAATGCTTGAAAATCTACATTTACGCTTTTCTAAAGCAGGCATCAAAAAGTACCATTCGTTCATTGCTGATCTCTCAAAAGATTCCACCGCCTTACAACTTAAAAATCAACCTGAAATTATTATTGCAGATGTACCATGTTCCGGGTCGGGTACGTGGGCACGCACTCCGGAACAGTTGAAATATTTTTCTAAAAAAACTATTGATCAATATTCGGCTCTTCAAAAGAGCATCGTAAAAAATGCCTCAGACCAACTAGCGCCGGGTGGTTATTTTTTATACATTACATGTTCTGTATTTAAAAAAGAAAATGAAGAAAACGTGGAATTTTTCGCGCAAAACAAAGGAATGAAGCTAGTCGACTCGGGCTACCTCGAAGGCTATGAAATGCAGGCAGACACACTCTTTGCTGCCATTTTCAAAAAGAATTTATAATTTAAAGATCGGAATAATCAGTAGCGTGCATGAGGATGATATCACTATGAGACACGTTATGCTGGTATTGCGGCATCGAGCTTAATTTTTTCCACTCGGGATCACTACCAAACGTTTTCCAATGCGCCTCCCTCGAAGCCATATTTTCAAAGCTCGTCATGTACATCAGGTTGGGCATATGGCTACCTGCAAGAACTCTTGCATAAAAAAGCGCATTAAATTCGAGGCGCTTGAATAGCGCAACCTCTCCGCCTTTCGTGAACATGTCTACCTTATTGCTATAAAGCGCTTCTGTCGGTCCTTCATAGCTTCTCAATTCATACACCTTTTCGGCTGCAGTTGAGGGTAATTTAGGCATCGGAAATTTTGAAGCAAACGATTCTAATAAAATCGTTTCCAGGCGCGAGTAAGGAGCATCATTGTAGGCCGCGTTGAGGTAATCCGCACCGGCTTTTTTGAATATTTTATCATTGTCGAGCTTAGCTGGAAAATTTTTAAATTGCTCCAATGATGCAAAGGGCATAAAAACATAAATGAGCTTGACAGCCGATGTATCATTCGCAATGGGCTTGAAAACACCTACGCTGGCAACACCTGCCCGGTGAGCCGCCGGCAAAAATGCTTCTTTTAAAAATTGATCTACACGATTAACCTGGGTGTCATTCTGCAAATGATAGACTTTCAATTGAAAGAACTCCATATTTTGCTTTTGAGAATACGCGTGGTTAATAAACGAAAACAGTAAAAAACTAAAAAGGCTGAAGAATTTAATTTTGTTAATCATTTTTTTAATTCAAGAAGATGGTGAGGAAGATATTTTTTTTGAAAAATAAATGTAAGCATAAATAAAATGCGAACTCAAAATTTGATAATCGTCATCGCCTACTGAAGCAGTAGTTTGAAAGACTCTTTCTTTTTTCCGTCGCTGAATCTCAAAATATAAATACCTCTTTGCAACGTCTGTATATTATTGAATTCAATGACCTGTGGCTGGCCTGCGCTTAATGAAACCTGTTTGGAGAAATAAAACTTACCGGAAATATCATAAAAACGAAAGGTGCCGGTCGCGGTATTTTCAGGCCTGATCAACACGGTAAAATTATCTTTGAAAGGATTTGGATAAACTTTCATCTGGCTTGTTCCCAGTATCGTGTTGATATTTTTCAGCGTTCGCTGCTGACTCAAATTATCAAAAGCAGAACGAAAATTTGGAATTCCGTAACCAATTCTGTCATCAGGCGCGTTATAGATACTGCTGCTTTTCTTTACCGCTTCAATAATTTCCATGTTAGTAAATTCCGGGAACGCCTGCCATAAACAGGTGACCAATCCTGCAAGATTGGGCGTGGCAAATGAGGTGCCATTTCCTGAAACGATAGATCCATCCGTAGATGATATCGTAGTAGCGACGCCGACCGAAGCTACCGTTGGTTTTATCCTTCCGTCGCTGGCAGGACCGTAGCTACTAAAGCCCGCCGGGTTTCCTGAAATATCAATCGCACCTACACTTAAGATGCTGTCCGCATCTGCGGGCGTTCCGATATAGTGCCACGGATCATCACCGTCATTTCCGGCTGCCACGAGCAGGATCATTCCTTTTTTAGCCGCCAGCATAGCCGCTTTGGCAATCGGTGTAGTATGTCCATTCATGTCGGCATACGTGTAGTTGAAAGCCGGGTTATCAAACTGTGTATAGCCGAGTGAGGTAGAAATAACGTCAACTCCTATGCTGTCAGCTCTTTCAGCCGCAGCTATCCAATATTGCTCTTCCACCGGTGATTCTGACGAAACATCTTCACTGCGGTACAGGTAAAATTTGGAATTGGGGCTGCTTCCCACAAATTGCCCGGGCATATTGGCCGCGATAATTGAAAAACACTGCATTCCGTGAGCATTATCCTCATTGACGCTTTGTTCGTTATTTACAAAATCATAAGTTTCCATAATTAGACTGGTTAAACGGGCGCTGTCAAATTCTGGCAATGTTTGATAATGATAAAAACCCGCGTCGATAATGGCAATCTGCATTCCTTCACCACGAAATCCTTTATTGTGTAGATATTCGCCTTCATGAATATGAATCTGGCCATAGGAATTTCCATAAGAATAATAATCTGAAGGATTCATCGGAGATTGAATTCCGGTTATCCCCTTTATCTCGCTGATAAACTTAGGTTTGGAAATTACATCCCGGTTAACTGTCCGTTTTACCGGCTGCGAATTTATTACAAAAGAAAAGCTATTGATTTTGGCGAGCGCCGCAGCATCGGTTGTTGCAATGCAAACTTCGTTGAGCCATTTCGATTGATTCAGGATCGTTACGTTCCCTGCTAAACGAACACTGTCAACATAACGGGAAAGCACCGGGAGATCGGTTTCGTCAATTGAAATATGTTGCCGCGTTCTTCTTTCAATTGATTTTGCAGAAAGGAATTCCGCCGGGCGATCAATTGAAAAAGAAGAGCCTGTTTTGTCTTTAAACCTGACGATGTATTTGGTGAACTGTGCAGAAATATTTGATGCAAAAAATAAGGTGAGCAAAAGAAAGATGAAGAACTTTTTCATAAAGCAAATTAATGCGAAATCTCACAATACTTAGTCTTAATTCACTGGAATTTTAGGAAGTGTCAATTATTAGTTGTGATCGATGATGCTCAATTTTACACCGTAACCCGAATAGCCATAAGTGGGTGATTCAGGACCCTGGTATTCCCAATGCAGAAATTCCTTGTAGATCAGGCCTATTCCTTTTGCGTATTTCTCAACAGAATAGGTTTTTTCAGCATAGCCTGTACCCGGCAAGGATGGGTCATTTTCGGTGTAATCGATCTCGGCAACTTTGACGGTATTATCAAAGCTGAGTGAGTTAATGGTCAATGGAACGCCAACACTGTCGTAAACATAATCCCAATCGTCATAAAAACCGAGGTCGATCTCGTTGCTGGTAACGTCAATATAAGAATTGCCTTTCCAGGAAAAATCTTGTTTGATGGGTAATGCAAGCTTAATGAATCGAAGATTATTTTCAATAAATTCAACGGTACGATCAGTTGGAACCGCCATAAAAACATTATTTGGCGACCAATCGCTGGCAGCGTCCTTACGCAAGTAGCGAATAATCCGAAAGCCTGGCCTGCCTAAATTATCGGTTATAGCGGCATCTACCACATCTTTAACCTGGTAATGCACCTGGGCCTGGTTTTGTCCATAGTTGATAAAGACGGTTGAGTCAAGATTGTAGGTAATATACTTCCCAACCTGCAGGGGATAATAGTCACTCACCGGCTCAGGTGTAAACTGATCTTGTTCTTTTTTGCAGGATGCCAGTAACAGAACTAAAGAGCAGATGCCGACGAGGTACTTCATGGTCCTAAATTATTATAATTTTTGTGACGTGCTACAAAAACTCAAGCTGTTTAATATCAAATTTTTAAATGTAATGCCTATCCAACCGGGTTCCTTTGTATTATTCCTCCACCAATCACATCGTCGCCATCATAGAAGACAGCACTTTGGCCCGGAGCAATTCCTTTTACATTTTCATAGAAACGGACTTTTACTCCGTTTTCGTATGTAAACAGGTTCGAAAGCGCGCCTTTATCTTTGTACCTTATTTTGGTAAGAGCTTCCATACCTTCTGAAACACCGTCATATTTTATCCAGTTGAGACCTTTGACGATCATTTCGCTGCCCTTAAGATCTTCTTCATCGCCCAGCACAATCGTGTTCGTTTCGGGAATGATCTGAGTAACAAATGCCGGTTTTCCCAAGGCAATATCCAATCCTTTTCTCTGGCCGACCGTGTAGAACGGATAACCTTTATGAGGCCCTAATATTTTACCGGCTTTGTCAACAAAAAATCCGCCTGACACTCTTTCTTCCAGTCCTTCCACTTTGCGCTTTAAAAATCCGCGATAATCATTATCAGGAACAAAACAGATTTCATAGCTTTCCGCTTTTTTAGCCAGCTCAGGATAACCAAAATCGTGGGCCATTTGCCTTATTTCAGACTTATGGTACGTGCCGAGTGGCAGCAGTGT
>Ga0134128_10004665_pt1 | contig 16739 bp, 14 predicted proteins | sample KB31754_FD_96462 | JGI IMG/M metagenome (GOLD analysis project Ga0134128, IMG submission 96462) | Terrestrial soil microbial communities with excess Nitrogen fertilizer from Kellogg Biological Station, Michigan, USA - KB3-175-4 | ecosystem: Environmental > Terrestrial > Soil > Unclassified ...
GTATCGGAAGTCAGTAAACGGCGGTTTGGGAGGCGGCGCATTCAGTTTCTCAGCCACCGGCTGGGCTGCCGGTTGGCGGCTCGATCGCGCACTCTGGGGTTGACCGAGTGATTGCACATAGCTGACGATCTGCCAGCGTTGTGGCTTCGGTAATGTTGCCCACGACGGCATGCCGTTGGGTACGTCGCCCTTGGTAATGAACCAGAAAATTTCTCCTGCCGTCACCGCCTTGATTCTTTCCGCCTTTAGAGGAGGAATATTTCCCGAGCCCTCGCCATTTTCCCCGTGGCAGCGGGCGCAGCGCAGATGAAATAGCGCCCTCGCATTTGGCGGCTGCTGCCCTTGGTAGGGATTCTGCAATGCCTTTGCCGATGCCGGGGCATTATGGAAGTTCGCGTTTTGAGCTGAAGCCGGGTAGGGCAGAACTGCAGTAACGGCGAAAATGGCAACCCAACCCTGAAAGATGCGGATCATGGCTTTCAAACTTGTTCCTCCGTCGGAGCAAAGAATATTCTCAAGATGTTATACCGAATGGAGGATGGGCGTCCTCGCCCGTCAGGCAACCACCTGCACCCGACGGGCGGACGCCCGTCCTCCACTGACCTTATAATTCAGTGCAACAGGGACTCCCGCAACCAAGGAATGAACGATGGGTTATCCTCTTCTCGATTTGACGAACAAAACCGCGGTTGTGATCGGAGGGACCAGTGGTATCGGACTTGCGCTCACCAAGGCGCTGGCTCAAGCCGGCGCCAACGTTGTCCCCTCGGGCCGCCGCGCCGAACAGTTGAGCGCTGCTGTCGCCGAGGTCACGGTTCTCGGCCGGCGATCACTCACTCAGACTTGCGATGTCACGGACAGCAGCAGCCTGGACCACTTTCTGCAGGTAGTGACGGCGGAATTTGGCGGCGTGCAGATCCTGATCAACTGTGCTGGACGCACCAAGCGAACGCCTACGCTCGACGTCCCGGAATCGGAATGGAATGGGATCCTCGAAACCAACCTGAACGGAACTTTGCGAGCTTGTCAGGTTTTTGGCCGGCACATGATTGAGCGTGGTTACGGTCGCATTATTAATATTGCTTCGTTGTCCTCGTTCGTGGCGCTCTATGAAGTCGCCGCATACAGCGCCAGCAAGGCGGCGGTAGCTTCGCTGACGAAGTCGCTCGCGATTGAATGGGCCAAATTTGGTGTTTGCGTGAATGCCATCGCTCCCGGAGTTTTCCGCACCGAGTTGAACACCGCTCTGCTCGATGGTACTGAGCGCGGTCGCGAATTCCTGCTGAGAACGCCGATGAAGAGATTCGGCAAGCTCGACGAACTTGGCGGAGCCGCGGTTTTTCTGGCCTCCGACTCCGCCAGTTTTGTCACCGGCCACGTGCTGACCGTAGACGGAGGCTTCCTGGCCAGCGGAGTCAACCAGTAGGAAATCGCGCGGGGACAGCACCGAGGCCGCCGATCCGTGGCGGATGGCATAATGCACAGGCAGGGCCCCAACTTATGACTCTCGGTAAAAGCGCGGTTGATGGCTTGCTGTCCCACGACGAGGTACGAGAAATCGTGGCCCAGGCGGCTGCCGGCCTCATGCTCAAAGGCAAGCGTGTGCTGACCATCATTCCCGATGGCACTCGCACCATGCCCATGGCTCTAATGTTTCAGCTTCTGCAGCAGGAGATCGGCGCCCAAGCCGCTGCTTGTGACTACCTCGTAGCCCTCGGCACACATTCATTGATGAATGAGACCCAGCTCACTCGTCTGTTGGGACATGCTGTCGTCAACGGAGGGTGCGGCAATGCCCGGGTCTTCAACCACCGATGGGACCTTCCTGACACTTTGGTCGATTTGGGTAGGATCCCCGCCGATAAAGTTGCCGAGGCCTCCGGCGGTCTCCTGTCTGAACCAATCCTGGTCAAGATCAATCGTCTGCTTTTCGACTACGACCAGGTCTTGATTTGCGGACCCGTGTTTCCGCACGAAGTGGTGGGGTTTTCGGGAGGCAACAAGTACTTGTTTCCGGGAGTCAGCAGCGGAGAGATGATCAACCAGACGCACTGGCTCGGTGCCCTGCTCGGCAGCTACAACCTCATCGGCACACTCCGCACCCCGGTTCGCGCGCTGATCGATCAGGCCGCCGGGAAAATTACGGTCCCTGTGGCCTGTTTCGCTCTGGTCTTGAGACAGCAGGACGTAGCTGGGATCTATTTCGGCTCCGCACCGGAGGCCTGGAAAGAGGCAGCGGAGCTGTCAGCACGAGAGCACGTGCGATGGGAAGATCGTCCTTTTCGCCGCGCTCTTTCGGTCTTGCCCGAGATGTATGACGACATCTGGACCGGCGCCAAGGGCATGTACAAACTCGAGCCTGCCATCGCGGATGGCGGCGAGGTCGTTCTCTATGCTCCGCACATTACGGAATTCAGTTATACCCACGGAGCTTTCCTCGACCGCATTGGCTATCACTGCCGGGATTACTTTCTCAAGCAGTGGAACCGATTTGCCGATGTGCCGCGTGGCGTAATTGCGCATTCCACGCACCTGATAGGGCAAGGCACATACGACGCGTCGACGGGCATCGAGACTCTGCGGATAAAAGTTACGCTCGCGACCAGCATCCCCGAAGAACGTTGCCGACGCCTGAATCTGAACTACATAGACCCTAAGAGTATCAGGTTTGAAGATTGGCAAGGACGCGAAGATGAGGGTGTCAAACTGGTACCTCATGCCGGCGAAACCCTCTACCGGCTAAAAAATGGAGTTCCGGCTGGTAATTCTGGCCGCTACTGAACCGAACTTGCGACGTTGGAGAAAACATTGTTGGCATTAGAGCCGACCAGTCGTATCGTGCCCACAACCAGAACCAGAATCACGGCCAGCATAACTGCGTACTCCGCGATGTCCTGTCCCTGGTCTTCGAGCCACATTCTCTGAATCAGGTTCCTCATGGCTGACCTCCCCAGGCTCCAAAATAATCTCGATTAGGAACCCATGATGAACGCATCGTGCTCGATTGTCAATTGCTCATCGCCGAATTCCCCGCATTTCTTGTGTCGTTGAAAGGCACGCTGGACGGGGGATTCGGAGGATTTGAAAGTTGCGGGAGGATAACCGCCGTAACCCGTTACCGTGCAGAACGCAGCCGTGAAAACCTAATGTAAAAGCTCCGCCGCGGAGCGCGAAGCATACTCCAGCACGCGTCCGGGAAGCAGGCCCAGGTACAGAGTGGCGGCCACGCTGATGGCCAGCGCCGCGCCTAGAGCGGGTGAAACTGGAATCTCCGGCAATTCTTCCCGCGCTTCACGCATATACATGACCACTATGATTCGCAGGTAGTAATAAGCGCCCACGGCGCTGTTGAGCACGCCGATGATCGTGAGTCCAACCAGGTTGGCTTGCAAGGCGGCGCTGAACACGTAGAACTTGGCGAAGAAGCCGCCCGTCATCGGAATCCCGATCAGTGACAACAAAAAAATCGTTAGCGTAGCGGCAACCAGCGGTGACCGCCGTCCCAGTCCCGCGTAGTCGTCGAGCGTGACATAACGTTCGCCAGCACCGGCAAGGTGGCTGACCACGGCGAACGCACCCACATTCATGGCTGCGTAAGAGGCCGTGTAGAACATGGCTGCGGGAACTCCATGGTTAGGCAGGGTCGCAAGGGCCACCAGAAGATATCCAGCATGTGCGATAGAAGAATATGCCAGCAGCCGTTTGACGTTCTGTTGCACCAGTGCGCCCACATTCCCCAGAGTCATGGACAGAGCGGCCGCGACCCAGATTAGCCAAAGCCGCCCGGGCGCATTGGCTTCAAACATGACCCGCAGCAGGACCGCGAACGCTGCTGCCTTGGGAGCCGTCGACATAAAGCCGACCACCGGCGCGGGAGCGCCTTCGTACACGTCAGGTGTCCAGACGTGAAAAGGGGCCGCCGCCACTTTGAAACCGAGTCCCACGAACATGAACGCGATCCCGGCATAGGCCAGCACCGGAATCGGGCCCGATCGAAGTGCCTGGGCGATGAGCGAAATACTGGTAGATCCGGTTGCGCCGAACGTGAGCGCCACTCCATAAAGGAAGAAAGCCGTGGCAAAAGAACCCAACAGGAAATACTTCAGTGAAGCTTCGCTGCTGATGGCCGCGCGCCGCCGGAAACCGGCGAGCACGTAGGTGGAAATAGAAGAAATCTCCAGCGCAATGAAGATCAGCACCAACTCCACCGCTGAAGACATCAGGCACATGCCGACCGCGCCAAAAAGAACCAGCGCGTAATATTCCCCGGCCCGGATCTGCTGTACTTGCATGTACTCGAAAGAGCTGAGGATCACCACCGCAGTGATCGCGGTAATCAGGACGTGGAAGAACGTGCTGAACCCATCCACTTTGATCACGCCCCAGAATCCCAGGCCGGAGAACTGCGACTGGTAGAGGGTTGCCGCAATCGCCGCCACGGAGCCGATCAGTGCGATGAAGCCAAGCAGCTTCTGGCTGCTGCGCTCGTTCACCAGAGGATCGAGCACCATGATCGCCATGCCAAACAAGGACAGTACGATTTCCGGCAGAATGCGAACGTACTCCACACTCTGAGGTATAGTCTGGGTCATTCCAGCGGCACTCACTGGCCAACCACCTTGCTGGCCAATTGCGCGAACGGCGCCAACGCGGTTTGAACTGCCGGATCGATGGCGTTCAACCACAGCAGCGGCGCCACACCCATTACCAGCGCGGCTGCGGCCGCGGGCAAGAGTGCAATACGCTCGCGTGGATCCAGATCAGGCAGCGTTTCATTCACGGGATGCGTGATCTCTCCATAGAAAACTCGTTGATACATCCACAACAAGTACCCGGCACTCCAGATGATGCCCGTCACCCCGAGGACGCCGTAGATCGGGCGATTCTGAAACGCTCCGCTAAGCACCAGGAACTCCCCGATAAAGCCATTCAGCAGCGGCAAGCCCACAGAGGCCAGCACCACAAACAGGAAGATGCTGGCGTATATCGGCATCGAACTCGCCAACCCGCCAAATTCCGAAATCTCGTAAGTGTGGCGACGTTCATACAGGATGCCCGCCAGCATGAATAGAGCTCCGGTTGACACGCCATGCGCCAGCATCACGAACGTCGCGCCATCCAACCCGGCTTGGGTGAAGCTGAAAATTCCCAGCACCACGAAGCCCAGGTGGCTGATCGAAGAATAGGCGATCAGCTTCTTCATGTTGGGCTGAACCAGTGCCACCAGGGCGCCATAAATGATGCCGATCAGCGCCAGAATCATGACCCACCAGGCGTTGGCGCGAGCCTGGTCGGGAAACAATCCCAGGTTGAAACGCAGCAAGCCGTAAGTACCCATCTTCAAGAGCACGCCGGCCAGCAGGACAGACCCCGCAGTGGGCGCCTCCACGTGCGCGTCGGGCAACCAGGTGTGAAAAGGAAAAAGTGGAACCTTGACGGCGAACGCGATGAAAAATCCCAAGAACAGCCACTGTGCCGCGCTCGCAAAATTCTCCACCTGCCCGCTACGGATCGCATTCTGGATGGTGACAAAGTCAAAGGTCCCGACTTTGGCATAGAGCCAAAGAATCGCCGCCAGCATGAACACCGACGCGATCATGGTGTACATAAAGAACTTGACGGCTGCATAAACCTTGCGGCCATGACCGTACATTCCGATCAGCAATGCCATCGGAATCAGGGTGGCTTCCCAGAAGAAATAAAACATGAACAGATCGAGCGCCACGAACACGCCGATCAGCGCAGTCTCCAACACCAGCAAGATGATGAAGAATTCCTTCACCCGTTCATGAATGGATTTCCACGAAATCAGCACGCACAACGGTGTGAGAAACGTAGTAAGCACCACCAGCCACATGGAAATTCCATCCACGCCCATGTGGTAATGAATGTTGGGCGTAGGAATCCAGGCGCGATCGAGCTCATATTGAAACCCCGCCTGCGCCCGATGGAAGTGGACAGGCAGATGCAAGGACAGGGCAAAAGTGAACAACGTGACCACCAGTGAAAATACCCGGATGTCACGATCACGTCGCGGCAATGACAGCAGCAGCAACGCTCCCGCCAAGGGGATGAAGGTCACCAGCGTGAGAATGATCGGGCTCCAGTTGCCTGCATTCATCGGGTTCCCATCCAGACCATGTAAGCGATCACTGCAGCAGCACCGGCTGCTACCCATCCGGCGTAGGAGCGCAGGTTGCCGGACTGCATGTGCCGAACAGAGTCAGAAACCTCATTTGCCCCGTGCGCGCCGTTGTCCACCGAGGCATCGATCACGTCCTGGTCAATGCCGTGCCACAAAATAAGGGCGGAGCCGGCGATGAGCGGCTTGACGAACAACGCAGCGTACAACTCATCGATGTAATACTTGTGGACCACGGCGTCGTAAAAGCTCCCCAGCCCGGCAGCGATCTGCTGCGGTAGCTGCGGATTTCGATAGTAAAGCTGCCAAGCCAGGACCAACCCGAGCAACCCGGCCAACACTGAAATCCCGGTGAAGATCAACTCGGTCCCATGACCAGTTTGCGGTTCAGGACCTTCTGCTTCCTTCTCTGCCGCCAAACCATGGCCTTCAACCCCGGCCGCGATCGTCGAGTGAAATACAGGCCCCAGAAATCTGTCAAAGCGATTGCTGCCGCCGAGCGATCCCGGAACCCCAATCCAACCGCCAGTCAAAGAAAGGAACGCCAGCACGACCAGTGGAATCACCATCAGCCGCGGGCTCTCATGAATCCCGCCATGCCCATGCCCGTGTGACGCGGACGCCCCCGGCCGCGTGTCGCCGCGCGCCAAATCTCCCGCCGATTCCTCATGCGCTTCCGCCGTCCCACGATACTTCCCAAAAAAAGTCATGAACCACAACCGGAACATATAAAAGGCAGTGAGAAATGCCGTGAACAATCCGATTAGCCAGTAGACCCAACTGGCCTGATAAGCCCGCCACAAAATTTCATCTTTGCTAAAGAATCCAGCCAACGGCGGAATCCCGGCGATAGCAAAGGTTGCAATGGTCATGGTCCAGAACGTCCACGGAATTTTCGTGCGCAACCCGCCCATCTGACGCATGTCCTGCTCGCCGCTCACCGCGTGAATGACCGATCCGGCCGCCAGAAACAGCAGCCCCTTGAAGAACGCATGCGTCATCAAATGGAAAATGCCTGCCGAAAAAGCCCCCACACCGCAGGCCATGAACATGTACCCGAGCTGCGAGATCGTGGAGTAGGCCAGCACCTTCTTGATGTCGGTCTGAGTGATGCCGATCGTCGCGGCGAACAAAGCCGTCAGCGTCCCGATGATGGCCACGACCGTCAACGCCATCGGCGCCCGCTCGAAAATCACATGCGATCGCGAAACCATGTACACGCCCGCAGTCACCATGGTCGCGGCGTGAATCAGCGCGGAGACCGGTGTAGGGCCTTCCATGGCGTCGGGCAGCCATACATAGAGTGGAATCTGGGCCGATTTGCCGGCGGCCCCAACCATCAGCAGCAGGCCGACTGCGGTAAGCAGCCCGGCTCCGCCGGTCTCAGGGCCCATCGGAATAACGCTCCGGAAAACCTGGTCGAAGTTCAGCGACCCGAAATGCTTGATCAGGAGAAATAGTGCGATCAGAAATCCGAAATCGCCGACACGATTGACGATGAACGCCTTCTTCCCGGCCGATGCCGCGGAATCCTTGGTGAACCAGAACCCGATCAAAAGATACGATGCCAGGCCCACACCTTCCCATCCGATGAACATCACCAGGTAATTACTGGCGAGCACCAGGGTCAGCATGAAAAACATGAACAGGTTCAAGTAGGTGAAGAAGCGATAGAACCCGCCTTCCTCCCACATGTAACCGACCGAATAGATGTGAATCAGGAAACCGACGCCCGTCACTACCAGCAGCATCACCAAAGACAGCTGGTCGAGGTAAAAGGAGAAGTCCACCTGAAACTTTCCTGCGCGGATCCAGGTGGCAAGAAACTCGATGTGCGGGGTGGCCAGCGAAGAGAACCGGGACGCGACCAACAGCACCATGACAAATGCCGCGCCGCTGAACAGCAACGCCACGGCGGCAACGGTTTGCCGGGAAAACCTCTTGCCCAGGAAACCATTGATGGTGGCGCCCACCAGCGGCAGCACCGGGATAAGCCACAGATGCAAGTCAGGCGTCATAATTTGAGCAAATCCACCTGGTCGACGTTCAGAGTCTCGCGCGTGCGGTACACCGAGATGATGATCGCCAGTCCGACTGCCGCTTCCGCTGCCGCCACCACCATCACGAAGAACACGAAGATCTGCCCGCTCAGCGCATGCCACTGCGCCGCAAATGCGACGAATGAAAGATTCACGCCATTCAACATTAGCTCTATCGACATGAAGATGCTGATGATATTGCGTTTGATCAGAAACCCTGTCGCCCCGCAGGCAAACAAAATCCCGCTGAGAATGAGGTAGTACGAAATCGGCACCATCAGCTCTCCTTCTTTCCCTGGTCCTCGTCGGGATGGCTGGCCAGGACGACGGCGCCCATGATGGCGATCAACACCAGAATCGAAGTCACTTCAAACGGCAGCAGAAAATTGTGAAACAGCAACCAACCAATTGTCCGCGGAGCTCCCGGTAGCGCTCCGGCGGATACGGTCTGGTTACCAGTACGCTCGATCAGCACCCATCCCACCAGCACGCTCCCCACCAGCATCCCGGGGATTCCAAACAGCAGCGCCACGCGACTTCCCTTGGTTCGCTCTTCCTCTCCCGCGTTCAACAGCATGATGACGAAGACAAACAGCACCATGACGGCGCCGGCGTACACGATCACTTGCACCGCCGCCACAAACTCCGCTCCCAGCAGCAAATACTCCACTGCCAGCGCCCCCATCACCACCACCAGCGAGAGGGCGCTGTTGATGGGATGCCGCTGCACCAGCAGATTTACCGCCCCCGCCACGCACAGCGCTCCGAAGAACAGAAATACGATCAGATGAGTCATTAAACTAGAACCAGAAACTGTGAACTGAGAACTGAGACTAAGCCCGCAATGCCACCACCAAGGCTGTGACCACGAGATTGGCGATTGCCAGCGGCAAAAGAAACTTCCAGCCGAATGCCATCAGTTGGTCATAACGAAATCGGGGCAACGTGCCGCGCACCCATATATATACAAACAGAAAGCCAAAGATTCTCAGCACAAACCAAAACACCGGCAGAAGCGCCTGCAAGGTCGGCGGCCCAAACACTGGGCCATGCCAGCCACCCAAAAAGAGCAGCGATGCAACCGCCGCGACGGTGATCATATTCGCGTATTCCGCCATGAAAAACATGGCAAACTTCATGGCACTGTATTCGGTGTGATACCCCGCCACGAGTTCGGTCTCCGCCTCCGGCAGATCAAACGGAATGCGGTTGGTTTCCGCATATGCCGACATCAGATAAATAAAGAAGGCGATGAATTGCCCCCCGTAAAAAATGTTCCAGCGCGGAATAATCCACCAGAACGTTCCGCTCTGCGCCTCCACGATGTCGCGCAGGCTGAAGCTGCCGGTTAGCATCAGCACGCCCACCAGCGAAAGCCCAAGCGAAATCTCGTAACTGATCATCTGCGCACTGGCCCGCAGTCCGCCCAGCAGAGAATACTTGCTGTTGGACGACCAGCCCGCCAGCGCGACGCCGTACACTCCGAGCGAAGTGACGCCCAGGATGATCAGCAACCCGATGTTGACATCCGTGATCTGCAGCGGAATGCGCAGACTACCGATTGTGATCCAGTTGCCTACCGGAATCACCGCGATTGAAGTCAGAGCGCACATGACAGCAATGATCGGCGCAGCGATATACAGCGGCTTGTACACGTGTGGCGGCGTCAGGTCTTCCTTGAACAGGAACTTAATTCCATCAGCCAGGGGCTGCAGCAATCCAAACGGGCCTACTCGGGTGGGGCCCCACCGGTTTTGCATGTGGCCCACAACTTTGCGCTCCAGCCAGACGGTGTAAGCCACCGCCGTCAACAGCACAAACAGTGCCAGCACAGTCTTGATGAAAGAAACGATGATGAAGGTGGTGATATTCAAACGTTGTCCCAGGTAGCGCCGGCGTCCCGCCAGGCTGTCCTGAGGGCGTCCCGCCCTCAGCATGTACGGCCTTACCTTATAATGTGTCGAAAGAGTTTTTCAGTCCGCTGCAACTTCAGATTCCACCGGCTGCCGGTTGTGGTTCTCCATTACCGAGTTCAGCGTCCGGGAATAGCGCCCCAGAGTACCCGAACTAAACAGATTGTCATTCGCGGGAACAATCAGCTCCGGATTCTGCGCAACTCCGGCCGTGATGCCCACCAGAGTCGTGTGCTGATCGTTACCCGCCAGCAGGTTCATCCGAGAAACTTCGTATCCGGGCACCAGCCGCTGAATTTCGTCGAGAATCGCCATCGGATCAAACGGGCTCATCTTCGGTTCTAATCCGTGCGCATCCAGCCATACCGCGTGTCGGTCCGCCTCACCCGATTGTGCCCCGCGCGATTGTCCCATATCCGCAGCCTCGCCGCGGCCGAACGGAACCAGCTTGTGGATGTCCGCTCCCATCGCATCCGCGATGCGAACGATCAGTTCAAAATCGGCTTTGCTGCCGCTGACTTCTCCCGCCTTCTTCACCAATTGAAGGTCGCCGCAAGTGTTGCTGAATGTGCCCGATTTCTCATAGGCGTTGGCCGCCGGCAAGACAACATCAGCCAAAACAGCAGTTTCGGTCAGGAACATATCCTGCACCACTACGAAACTCTGCGAGAAAACAAATGGATCGATGTTGAACCGTCCCACCGGATTCGCACCCACCACGTAGAGCGCTTTTAGCTTTCCAGAACGGGCGCTTTCAACCATTTCCGGCAGGGTCAAACCGGCCGTTTGCGGAACGCCGCCCCACTCCTCGCGGAACTTTCCGGAGTCGGCAATGGAATGATATCCGGGCAGCAAGTCGGGATAGAGTCCCATATCGGCCGCGCCCCGCGAGTTGGCATAGTCAGCCAGGCAAAGGAATTTTGCGCCAGGAATGCCCGAGCCAAACTGTACCAGGGACGCGATATCCCCGCCGCGAATCTCCGCTCCAAAAATGACGACCAGGTTCTGCTCGCCCCGAAGCAGGACGCGCAGTTGGTTTGGGCTGAAATGCGCGGGCGCGTCGCCCGCGGCCATATGGCTGGTGATGGCACCTGCCGCCGACTCATCCCCCGCCAAAAACGCAGCGAACCGTCCCTCAGCACCCGCAGGAATCTGCAAGAATCCAGCCGCCTGTCGGCGAAGCTTGATGTCCGCAGAGTTCACTACATACAACTTCGCATTGTGCAGACGAACGTTATTCCGAATCTGCCAGGCCAGCAATGGATGCTGTTCGGTAGGATCGTTCCCGATCAGCAAAATCGCCGGGGCGTTGAACACATCGCGCATGCTGGCGGTGGATTCCGGCTTGCCCCCGAGCGCGGCGGCAAAGGCAGGGAAGTCAGCCGTGCGGTGGTGGTCGATGTTATTGGTTTGCAAAACCACGCGCGCGAACTTCTGCAACAGGTAGTTCTCTTCGTTCGTGGTGCGATTCGACCCCACGACCCCGATCGCCTGTCCACCATGTTCGTCACGAGCTTCCTTGAAGCGTTTTCCGATCAGGGCAAACGCCTCTTCCCATGTAGCCGGTCTGAGCTGCCCATCTTTGCGAATCAGCGGCTGAGTCAGGCGATCTTCGCGATTGGCAAAGTCGAAAGCGTAGCGGCCCTTGATGCAGAGAAAATCGCCGTTGATGCCACTCTTGTCGCGATTGTCTCCGCGCACGATTTCCATGCCGGTTTCCGAGCGGCGCACGCCCAGCGTGGTCTTGCACCCGTCGGCGCAATGGGCGCAGGTGGTGCCGACGTGGTTCATCTCCCAGGGACGCGTCTTATAACGATAAGCTCCGGAAGTCAGCGCGCCCACTGGACAAATATCTATGCACATGCCGCATTCTTCGCACTCCAGGTGGTCTTCCTTATTGGGTGCGATGATTGAACCCACGCCGCGGTTCTGCACGCCCAGCGCCCACACGTCCATGCCCTCGCCGCAGACCCGCACGCAGCGATAGCACAGGATGCAGCGCGGCCGGTCAAAGTACACCACGGGAGACCACTGTTGCTCCTCTTTGTGGTTCTTGGGTTCCATGTACTTCGATTCCGCGGCGCCGTACGAAAATGTCATGTCCTGCAGTTCGCACTCGCCCCCGGCATCGCACACCGGACAATCCAGCGGATGATTTCCCAACAACAATTCCACCATGCCCTTGCGAGCCTGCCGCACTTCATCGCTGTCGGTGATCGCGACCATGCCTTCACTGATGACGGTCGTGCAGGCAGTCTGCAGCTTGGGCATCTTCTCGACTTTCACGAGGCACATGCGGCACGCGCCCTGAAGCGAGAGATTCGGGTAATAGCAAAACGAAGGTACTTCGATGCCTACAGTCTTGCAGGCTTCAATCAGCAAAGTCCCGGCCGGAGCCGTAACTTTCTTGCCGTCTACCGTGAGGTTCACATCAGCCATAGAATCGTCGTCAGTCGTTGGTCATTCGTCGCTGGCCGAAAATCGTTACCGTTGGCTGTGTTGGCCAACCAACCACCAACGGCGAACGACCAACGACCGGATTGTCTACGCTAGCACCGGTTCCGCCGCCTTCTCGAAAGGACAAGGCTTGCCATCCAAATGATCTTCAAACTCCTGCCGGAACTTCTTAATGAACGCCATGGTCGGCATGGCCGCGGCATCGCCCAGTGGACAGAACGTCCGGCCCAGCATGTTTTCCGACAGGTAGTACATGTTGTCGATGTCTTTTTTCACTCCGCCACCTGAATGGAAGCGAATCAGCGTCTTCTTCAGCCAGTCCGTACCTTCGCGGCACGGAATGCACCAGCCGCAACTCTCGTGCTGGTAAAACTTCATCGTCCGCAGGGCAAATTTGACAATGCAGGTAGTATCGTCGAGAACGACGACGCCGCCCGATCCCAGCATGGAGCCGGTCTTGGCCACGCTGTCGAAATCCATAGCGATATCAATTTCATCGGATTTCAACACCGGCGTGCTCGATCCGCCCGGCACAACCGCCTTAAGCGCCCGTCCGTTGGGAATTCCGCCCCCTACCTCGAAGATCATCTTTCTGAGGTTGTATCCCATCGGCAGTTCGTAGACTCCAGGCTTTTTGACGTGACCGCTGAGACAGAACAGCCGCGTCCCGCCATTTTTCGGCGGGCCCAGCTTGGCGTACCGCTCCGCTCCGCCCAGAATAATGTGTGGCACGCTGGCCAAGGTTTCAGCATTGTTAATTACCGTCGGCCCGCCCCATAATCCGACCACCGCAGGGAAGGGAGGCTTGATGCGGGGGATGCCGCGCTTGCCCTCAAGCGATTCCATAAGCGCCGATTCTTCTCCCACTTCGTACGCGCCCGCGCCCCCGTGCCAGTAAATGTCGAAATCCTGCCCGCTTCCCAAGATGTTCTTGCCCAGAAACCCGCGCGCGTAAGCGTCGGCAATCGCCTTCTGCACAATTTCCAAAAGATAGCGGTATTCGCCGCGAACGTAGATGTAGCCGGTCTTCGAGCCAACCGCCAGCCCAGCGATCACCACGCCTTCAATCACCGCATGCGGATCGTGCTCAAAAATCAGCCGGTCTTTACATGTACCAGGCTCGCTCTCGTCGCCGTTGCACAGAATATATTTCGGCTTCGACGCCTGCTTGGGTACGAATGACCACTTCAGGCCGGTACTGAACCCCGCGCCCCCGCGTCCGCGCAAGCCGGAGTTCTTGACCTCGTTGACGATGCCATCCGCTCCCATGCTCAAGGCCTTCTGCACCGCCTTGTAGCCGTCAAGCTCCAGGTAGCGATCAATATTGGTCGCGCCCAGACCAAAGCGCCGGGAGACGATTCTTACTTCGTCGGGATGGGAAACCAGGTCCGCCATGGCTCAATTTCAAGTTCGATGATTTTAGGTTGCAGATTTGTAACCGACTGATCGCCAATCTGAAATCTGAAATCCTTAATCCTAAATTCCTACGCTGCTCCTTTCTTCGCATACTCGGCCAGCACCTTGTCCATCTTCTCCGGTGTGAGGTTCTCATGAAAATCGTAATTCACTTGCACCGCCGGAGCCCAACTGCAGCCCCCAATGCACTCGACTTCTTCCAGGCAAAACAGACCGTCGGGCGTGGTTTCTTTGTGTCCAATACCGAGCTTTTTCTCGCAGTGTTCCAGCAGTTCTTCGCCACCGCGCAGCATACAGGCAATGTTGGTGCAGACCTGCACGTTGTATTTGCCCCGTGGCTTGGTGGTCAGCATGGAGTAATAGCTGATCACATTGCGGACGTCGAGAGCCGTCAACTCCAGCCGTCCGGCAATTTCCTCGATCACTTCGTCCGAGAGGTATCCGGCCTCGTCCTGCGCGTAAAGCAGCGTCGGCACCAACACCGACCTCTTGGTCGGATAGTGAGTCAACATCTCCGAAAAGCGGGTCTCGAATTGGTCCGAAAATTTCATTGCGAAAACCTTAACCAACCAGGACACGAAGTACCACGAAGTAGACCCCACATCGAAGGATTTCCTTCGTGAACCTTTGTGTACTTCGTGTTCAAGCTCTTACCGATCAATCTCACCCAACACGATATCAATCGACCCGATCGCCGCCACCACATCCGCCAGCAACCGGCCCTCGCACATCGTAGGCAGCGCCTGCAAATTGGCCAGACACGCTGACCGCATGTGGACCCGATAAGGTTTCGCCGTGCCGTCGCTGACCACGTAGTATCCCATTTCGCCGCGCGGCGATTCCACCGCCTGATAGACCTCGCCCGCCGGCACAGCAAAGCCTTCCGTAATGATTTTGAAGTGATAGATGAGCGCTTCCATTTGCGTCTTCATCATCTCCCGGTCAGGCAGGACAACCTTCGGCGCCACGGCCTTGATCGGGCCTTCCGGCATGCCATCGAGCGCCTGCTGCACCATCGCGATGGATTCCCGTAGTTCCGCCACCCGGCACGCGTAGCGGGCAAACACGTCACCATCCTGCAATACCGGCACCTTGAATTTGAATTTCTCGTAACTGGAGTAGGGCATATCGCGTCGCAAATCGAAATCTACTCCGCTGCCCCGCAGTGTCGGCCCGCTGGCTCCCAGCGCGACCGCGTCTTCCGCCGTGATTCGAGCCACGCCCTTGGTGCGCATTCCCCAGATGGGGTTGCCTGTTAACAAATTCTCGTATTCATCCACCTTGGAGGGAAAACGCGTCGCGAAATCCTGTACGCGCTCGAAAAATCCCAGCGGCGGTTCCAGGGCCAACCCGCCAATGCGGAAGTATGAAGTCATCATGCGCTGTCCGCTGACCATCTCGAACAGCCGGAGGATGTCTTCGCGCTCGCGGAAGCAATAAAGAAAAACGGTCATCGCGCCGATATCGAGCGCGTGCGTCCCCAGCCAGACTAGGTGCGAGTTGATGCGCGTCAGCTCATTCAGCATCACCCGCATCCATTGTGCTTTGGGAGGAATCTCTAGGCCCAACAGTTTTTCCACCGCCAGCACGTAGCAAAGATTGTTGGTCAGCGGGCAAAGATAATCAATGCGGTCGGTCAGCGGTACAACTTGCTGGTAGAACTTGGCCTCGCAGGTTTTCTCGATTCCAGTGTGCAGAAACCCGATGTCGGGCATGATGCGCACAATATTTTCGCCATCAATCTCAAGCAGCAGCCGCAGCACGCCATGAGTCGAAGGGTGATGCGGACCCATGTTCAGGATCATGGTGCGGTCCTGACCGGGTTCGAGCGAGGGCGCGGAGGAAAGATGAGCCATGGCGGGACCTAGCGGTAGCCCTCCACCGGATAATCCTTACGCAAAGGATGGCCTTCCCAATCCTCCGGCATCAAAAGCCGCCGCAGGTAGGGATGTCCTGCGAAACGCACTCCAAACAAGTCAAACACTTCGCGCTCGAAATAATTGGCTGCGGGCCAGACCGGCGTCACCGAATCGAGTGCCGGGCTGCTGCCGTTAAGCCGCACCTTCAATCGCACCCGCTCTTTCTTGCGAATTGACAGCAGGTGGTAAACCACTTCGAAGCGCGGTTCCGAAGGAAACCAATCCACACAGGTGACGTCGGCAAGGCAATTGAACTGGCAATCCGCATCGTCGCGGAGCAGCACACAAGCATCACGGATGAGCGAGCGCTCCACGTAAATGCTCATCTCGTCGCGATCGAACTTCGCGCCCTCAACGGCAGCCGGATTCCAAGCCAACAGCTTGGTCACGGCCGGATGGTTTTTCAATTGCTCCAGATCGGTGATGGCGGGTTGGAAGGGCATCAGATCCGGCCTCGGCGGGCTGAGGGTTGACCCCAGTCGAGTGCGCCTTTCTTCCATACGTAGAAGAAGCCCACCAGCATGATGCCGATATAAACCAGCATCTCCCAGAAACCAAACATCTTAAGATCGCGCAAAATCACGGCCCAGGGATAAAGAAAGATGGCTTCAATATCAAATAGGATGAACAGCATCCCCACCATATAAAATTTGACCGAAAAACGTTCTCTGGCGTCCCCGACGGGGGTCATGCCACACTCATAAGGAGACATCTTGGCCCGGGTAGGGCGGCGATAGCCGATCAGCCAGGACAACAGGACGATCACGCCCGCGAGGGCGCCCGCGACCAGAAAGTGAATCAGCAGTGGCAGGTAGCGGACGAAGTAATTGTCGGGCATGGGAAGAGCTATATA
>Ga0134128_10004666_pt1 | contig 16739 bp, 16 predicted proteins | sample KB31754_FD_96462 | JGI IMG/M metagenome (GOLD analysis project Ga0134128, IMG submission 96462) | Terrestrial soil microbial communities with excess Nitrogen fertilizer from Kellogg Biological Station, Michigan, USA - KB3-175-4 | ecosystem: Environmental > Terrestrial > Soil > Unclassified ...
CACGCCCGTCGTCCATAACACCGCCCGCGCATCGACGACCTCGCCGTCGTCGAGCGCGACACCATCGGACATCACCTTGACGATCTCGACGCCGGCGCGGACCCGCACACCGAGGCGCTCCAGGCCCGCGTGCAGCCGCGCCCGCGCTTTGTCGCCCATCATCGACCCGGGAATCTCGCGGCTCAGCAGCACGACATCCAGTTCGGGGTGCTGCTCGGCGATCTCGGCGGCGGACTCGACGCCGGTGAGTCCACCGCCGGCCACGACGACGGTACCGTCCGAAAGCCGACCCAGGTAATCGGCCAGCAGCTTCGCGTCCTGTGCGCTGTTGAGGGTGTAGGCGAATTCGTCGACGCCAGGGACCGTCTCGGTGTCGGCGACGCTGCCCAGCGCGTAGAGAAGCGTGTCGTAGCGCAACGTGTGCGTGTCGTCGACGCGGACGGTCTGCGCGTCGGCGTCGATGCCGGTCACCCAGCCCTGCACGAAGTCCACACCGGTGCCGTCGAGTTGATCGGGGATCTGCAGGTCGGCCAGGGTCTGACCGGAGGCGGTCTGGTGCAGTCGCAGTCGTTCGGTGAACCGCAGCTGCGGATTGACGATGGTGATGTGGGTGTCGTCGCGGTGTTTCAGGCGACCGACCAATCCGGTTGCGGCGGCCATACCAGTGTAACCGGCGCCCAGGATCAGGATCTTTCTCATCGTTCTGCCTCTCGTTTGGGGGGCTGATACACACCAGACGCAAGCAGGGCCGCGATTCGTGACATCGACTTCTGGGTAAATAACGGCATGCGTCCAAAGACACTGGCCAGCACAGGTGGAGCCGTATTCGTCACTGCGCTGGCCGGTGGCCTGGCAAGCCGGCCTGCCGAGTCGACGTGGTACGCCAGGCTGAAGAAGCCGAGCTTCCAGCCGCCGCGCCAGGTTTTTCCGATCGTGTGGCCGATCCTCTACGCGGACATCGCGGCGGTCTCGGCGGCCACTCTCGACGATCTGCGCAATCAGGACCGCGCGCAGGCCCGCACGTACACCGCACTGTTGGCCGTGAACCTGGTGCTGAACGCCAGCTGGACATGGCTGTTCTTCACCCGTCGTCAGCTCGGTGCGTCAGCCGTTGCGGCGGCGGCGCTGACCGCGAGCAGTGCGGATCTCACTCGGCGGGCTGTCGCCGCGCACGGTCCCTCCGCTGGTGCCCTTGTCACCTATCCGGCGTGGTGTGCGTTCGCGACGGTGCTCTCGACGCGCATCTGGCAGCTGAATCGCGACTGAGGGGGCTTAGGTGGCCGTCGAGGCGAAGTCAGACACCAACGAGGAAGAGCGTCAGCGCATCGCCGACCGCGTGCTCGGAATGCTTGAGGACGCAGTCTATTGGGGCATCGCCGTGTTGCTCGTCGTCGGTTCTGTCGCACTGCTCATCGCGCAGTTCAACACGATGCTGCGGCTCCGGAACACCCCAGCCGCCGCCGTGATGGTCGAGATTCTCGACGGACTGTTGCTGATCTTCATCTTCGTCGAATTGCTTTACGCCGTGCGGTCCTGCCTGCGCTCGCGCGAGATAGTCGCGGAGCCGTTCCTCATCGTCGGGATCCTGGCAGGAATCAAAGAGATCGTGGTGCTGTCGGTCGAGGCCGCCACGCTGTTGAACAGGGGACCGGATTTCGCACGTGCGGTCGTGGAGATCGGTGTGTTGGGCGGGGTGGTGCTGGTTCTGGCACTGGCGGCATTCGTGCTACGCGAACGCCGGCGGGACACCGAGGATGCGGGTGTTCGGGCGGTGCAAGAACAAGTCCCGAGTTCGGAGTAAACCGGCCACTACATGCCCTGTTACCTGCGATTATGGGGTTGTGACGCACCGCTGCGCGGTGTGGTCACGTCGGCTCGCATGGGAGGGCGGATCGATGGCCCGAATGTCGTTTGCGTACATCCTCTCGGTGCTGATGGTCGCGGTCGCGGCCTGTTCGGGCGGCGAGCGCGCCGGGACGACGACCACGTCGAGCGCGACCAACGACCACCCGCCCCGCGCGACGGTCGCGCTGATCACTCACCAGGCGCCCGGCGATACGTTCTGGGATCTGGTGCGCAGGGGCGCCGAAGCCGCGGCCGCGAAGGACGACATCGATCTGCGGTACTCCCGTGATCCGGATGCGGCGGCACAGGCCAACCTCGTGCGGTCGGCGGTCAACGGACGGGTCGCCGGCATCGCCGTCACCCTCGCCAACCCCGTGGTGATGGCGCCGGCAGTGCAGAGTGCGGTCGCCGCGGGAATTCCCGTTGTGGCAGTGAATTCGGGGATCACGGCCTGGAAAGCGATGGGGGCGATGGAGTACTTCGGACAAGACGAGGCGATCGCGGGTCAGGCCGCTGGGGAACGCTTCACTCACGAGGGCGCACGGAACGTCCTGTGTGTGATTCACGAGCCTGGCCACGTCGGACTGGAGGCGCGATGTGACGGTGTGGCAAGAGGATTCACGGGCAAGACGCAGAAGCTGTATGTGAACGGCGTCGACAACGCGACCGTCAAGCGCGCGGTGACGGCACAGCTGCAGCAGGACTTCAGCATCGACCGCATCCTGACCCTGGGTGCCCAGATGGCACTGGCCGCGCGGGAGGCCTTCGCCGAGGCCAACAGCTACGCCAGGGTGGCGACGTTCGACACCAACGCGGGCGTCGTCGACGCGATCAACAAGGGCATGATCGAATGGGCGATCGATCAACAACCCTTCCTGCAGGGCTATCTCGCGGTCGACTCGCTGTGGCTGTACCTCACCAACAAGAATGTGATCGGCGGTGGCCAGGCGACGCTCACCGGACCGTCGTTCATCGACGATACGAACATCAAATCGGTCGCCCACCTCGCCGAGGCCGGCACCCGCTGACGCCGTGACGGTCATCTTCCTCACCGGCGACGTGATGACCGGCCGCGCGATAGATCAACTGCTGCCGCACCCGGGCGATCCGACGCTGCGCGAATCCTTTGTCACCGACGCGCGAAGCTACATCGCGTTGGCCGAGCAGACGAACGGGCCCATTCCGGCGCCGATCGACTTCGCGTGGCCGTGGGGTGAGGCCCTGGACATCGTCGACCAGTTCGCGCCTGATGTCCGGGTGCTCAATCTGGAGACCAGCATCACCGCAGGCAGCGAGTTCGCACCGGGCAAAGCGGTGCACTATCGTATGCATCCGGACAACATCGGATGCTTGGCGGCGATCCGGCCGGATGTCTGCGCGCTGGCCAACAATCACATCCTCGACTTCGGCTATCAGGGGCTGACCGACACTCTGCGAACGCTCGAGGACGTCGGAATACAAAGCGCCGGTGCGGGATTAGATGCTGAGAGGGCCGAGCGCCCGGCTGTCGTCGGGCATGTCGTGGTCGCGTCGTGCGGCATGGGATCGAGCGGCGTTCCGCACGCGTGGGCAGCGACGGGCCGGCGACCCGGCGTCGCATACGTGGCTGACTTGACCGACCGCAGTGCCAACACGCTCGCCGAGCGCGTGCTTGCGGTGAAAGGTGCTGGCGACGTCGCGGTCGTGTCCGTGCACTGGGGTTCGAACTGGGGGTACGACGTCGACAGCGCGCAGATCCACTTCGCGCACCGGCTGATCGACGCGGGTATCGATGTGGTGCACGGACATTCGTCGCACCATCCGCGGCCCATCGAGGTGTACCGCGGCAGGCTGATCATGTACGGGTGCGGGGACACCATCGACGACTATGAAGGCATCGCCACCTATGAGGCGTTCCGGCACGACCTGCGGTTGCTGTACTTCGCGTCAATCGACAACGAGTCGGGCGCTGCCTTGCGCATGGTGCCGATGCGGATGAGGAGAATGCGCCTCGAGCGGGCGCCCGACGGCGACGCCGAATGGTTACGCGCGAGCGTGACAGCGATGAGCCGGCGGTTCGGAACCCGAGTTGACACCGCGGCGGACGGCGTGCTGACGGTCCACGCAGCTTAGAGCGTGAACTCGAGATGCAGTTCGGTCAGGCCGCGCAGGATGAACGTCGGGACGTACCGGTAGTGGCGATCTTCTGCGTGGCCGTGCTTGTCCTCGGCGATTCTGATGTCGGTGGTGCGGTCGAGAAGACGCTCGATGGTAACCCGCGCCTCCCCACGGGCCAGTGGAGCACCGGGGCACGAGTGAATGCCTCTGCCAAATGCGATGTGACGCCGCGCGTTTGGACGCACTGGGTCGAACGTGTCGGGCTCGTGGAACTGATTTGGGTCCCGGTTGGCGGCGCCGTTGAGCACCATCAGGGTGGTGCCGGCCGGAATGTCGACGCCGCCAACGGCGCTTGCTACCCGCGACAGCCGGAAGTCACCCTTGACCGGGCTCTCGATCCGAAGCGTTTCCTCGATGAAGTTCGGCACGCGGTCGCGCTCACGGCGCAACAGCTGCTGGATGTCGGGGCGCTCCGCGAGGATCTTCAACGCGGAGCCCAGCAGGCGCACCGTTGTCTCCTGCCCGGCTGAAAAGACGTTGGTGGCCACGCGCACGACGTCGATGACCTCCGGCGTCGAGCCGTCCGGAAATGTCGCGGTGGCCAGGCCGGTGAGCACGTCCTCGCGCGGCTCGCGGCGGCGATCTTCGATATAGCGGGAGAACCGCTCGTACAGGTACTCCAGCGGGCCGTGCCGCAGGGTGTCGTCGCCGGTGCTGCCGACGCGGCATCCGATCGCCCGAGCACCGCGGCGAACTCATCGCGGTCCTCCTCGGGTACGCCAAGCAGATCGGCGATGACGAGCAGGCTGAACGGCGCGGCGAACTCGCCGATGAACTCGCCGCGGCCGCCGGTCAGGAAGGAATCGAGGACGCGGTCGGTGAGCTCCCACATGAACGCCTCGTTCTCCTTGAGGCGCTTCGGCGTGATCAGCCCCATCAGCAGCGCGCGATGGTCGGTGTGAGTTGGCGGGTCAAGCGTGATGATCTGGTCGCTCATCGGGATGGCGTCGCGATGCGATGCGATCAGTTCGCTGACATCGTCGCCCTCGAGCGGGACGGGGAAGCCGGGGAAGGGTCCTGTCACCGACATGCATGAGGAGAACGTCGCCGCGTCGCCGAGGACCGCCAGCGCCTCGTCGTAACCCGTCACCATGACGACGTCGTGATGCGGCTCGCGCCGCACGGGGCACTTGTTGCGTAGCGCCGCGAGGTACGGGTACGGGTCGCTGACCAGCTCGTCGTCCCGGAAGAAGTCCTTTTCGGTGTCGCGCATCGCGGCAATGCTCCCTTGTGACCTAGTCGATCGTAAAGACGCTGGCTTTACGAATGGAAAGTACAGTACCATACGATCGTAAAGCTGAAACTTTGGCGGATTGAGAGGGTGGCGATGGCGAACTTGGTCACTGTGGGGGCGTTGGAGACCACCGATACCAGGACGCGACTGATCGAGGCGGCGATCGACCTGTTCACGCGGCACAGCTTCGCGGGCACGTCGCTGCAGATGATCGCCGACGAACTGGGGTTCACCAAAGCGGCTATCTACCACCACTTCCGGACCCGCGAACAACTGCTCGCCGCTGTTCTCGAGCCGATCCTCGACGAGCTTCGAACCGTGGTCGAATCCGCGGAGGCGAAGCGCACCGCGCACGCGCGGGCGGAGCACATGCTTACCGGGTATGCCGCGTTGGCGGTCCGGAATCGGGGCCTCGTCGCGGTGCTTGCCGCAGATCCCAGCGTTGCCACGGCGCTCAATGAGCGCTCCCAATGGGGCGACCTGATCAAGCGGCAGCTCGCCCTGCTCGCCGATGTCGACCCCGGACCGGCGGGCGAGGTCAAGGCGGCCATGGTGTTCGCGGGGATGGCCGGTGCCGTGGGACCGGCGGGGGCCGCCCTCGATGACGACGTGCTGCTCGATCATCTCCTCGACGCCGGCCGCCGCACCCTGGGTCTGCGGGCCCCGCGGCGGTTGCTGTGACTATCCAATTGCCAAAGTATTCAACCGATCTCATCGAAGGAAGGAACTTGCAATGAAGACGGCTGTCGTCACTGGAGGCGACTCGGGCATAGGCCGGGCGGTCGCGGAGCGGCTGCGCGCCGACGGCTATCACGTGGCCACGATCGACCTGAACCCATCCGACGACGACTTCGCGCACACGGCGGATGTCACCGACCGGGCGCAGGTGGAACAGGCGCTCTCGGCAATTCGCGCACAACTGGGACCGGTGACAATCCTGGTCAACGCCGCAGGCCTGGACGGGTTCAAACGATTCACCGACATCACCTTCGACGAGTGGCGGAAGGTGATCGACGTGAATCTGAACGGTGTTTTCCACTGCACTCAGGCCGTGTTGCCCGACATGATCGACGCCGGTTGGGGCCGTATCGTGAACATCTCCTCGTCGAGCACCCATTCCGGTACGCCCTACATGTCGCACTATGTAGCGGCGAAGTCGGCGGTCAACGGCCTGACGAAGTCACTGGCGCTGGAATACGGACCCGCAGGCATCACGGTCAACGCCGTGCCTCCTGGCTTCATCGATACGCCGATGCTGAGAACCGCGGAAGCCCGCGGCATGATCCGCGACGTGCAGGCGACCATCGATGCGACCCCGGTCCGCCGCATGGGCAAGCCCGAAGACATCGCTGCCGCATGCGCTTTCCTGATCTCCGACGAGGCCGGCTACATCACCGGTCAGATTCTGGGCGTCAACGGCGGGCGAAACACGTAGCCGGGTAGGCGCTGTGCGACGATGGTCGGATGTCTACGGAACCGGCGCATTTCACGCTGACCGAGGGCGGGGCGTTCATGCCGACGCCGTTCGCCCAGAGTCACTGGGGCGACGATCATCTCAATGGGCCCGCCGTTGTCGGGTTGGCCGCACGCGCACTCGAAAATCATTGTGGCGCATCGGACTTTATGACCGCCCGATTCACCGCTGACTTGTTCCGGGCCGCCCGCAATATCCCGACGACGATCGATGTCCGGATGGTGCGTGACGGCCGGCGGGTACGCAGCGCGGAATGCGATGTGGTGCAGGAAGCCCGCACGGTGACACGAGCCACGCTGGTGCAGTACCGGCGGTCGTCGGCACCACCCGGCCATGAGTGGACCGCGCCGACCTCATTTGTGCAGCCGCCACCACCGGACGACTCCGTCCTGCCGTTCGTGGGCAGCGATGAAGTGGGCTGGACGCGGTCGCCTGCGGCCCATCAGAACGACTCCCGTAAGCGCTTCTACAACAACGGTATCAAAGTGCTTGCGGGGGAGAACAACTCACCATTTGTCCGCGCGGTGATGCTCGCCGAGGCGACAAGCCTGGTGACCAACCTGGGCACACAGGGCATCGGCTATATCAACGGCGACCTGACAGCGGCGTTCGCTCGGTTACCTGTCGACGACTGGATCTGCATCCAGGCGGACTCGCACTGGGCGTCAGACGGGATTTCCGTCGGCACCGCCACACTGTTCGACGGTCAGGGCCCGTTCGGCTCGGGAATGGTCACCGCGGTAGCCAATCCCGCTGCGCAGATCGACTTTTCGAGCGAGTCGATACCGCTGAAGGGGCTCAACTACGAGTAGCACGATGAGAGTCACCACAGGCGCCTACGCTTTCGGCCGTCCCCTGGAGTGGCCGAGTTGTTGTCGGGTGATTGCCGTGGCTGCGGCGCCACACTGATCGGTGCCCGAGTCACAGGCGTGCGCGTCACCCCGATATCCGGCTTCTGAGTTGGCTCGGGTGCAGCAGGTCGCGCCTGCGGGTACGGCTGGGTATCCGCGGAGCCGGCGTCCTCGGCCGGAGGTAGCGGCGGAGGCGGCGGGGGTGGTGGCAGCGGCGGGAGAGCCTCGACGGGTGTCGGCTGAGCGGTGCTCGGCGAAGGTTGGGCGGCGGTCGTGGATGCCTGCGGTGCCACCGAGGTCGGCTGGCCGGGGCCCGTCGAAGAAACACCAGGCCAGACGAACAGGACAAGCGGTACAGCGACAGCGGCGGCCGCAACGGCGATGAACGCGATCGTTGCCTGCTTGGTGCGATACCACGGCGCCGGGGGAGGCCGGAACGTCAGCGTGCTGTTATTCGAGGCGCGAAGCTGACCGTTGATCGTCCAGGTATTGACCGTGGGCGGCGCGAGCCGTCGGGTAGGTGGCGGGGGTTCGTCGCGTTCTTCGCCGACGTGGTGGACGGGTTCGCTGCTTGGAGGTTCGGCGACCTCGTCCACCGAAATGGAGTCGGTGACCAGCTCACGGCCGAACCACCCGTCGTCTTCATACGGGTCGTCCTGCGGGTAGTCGAAGCCCCGATCCGGCCGGGCTTCGCGCTCAATCACACACCGATGCTAACGCTGACGTGCAACGCAGTCGCAGTTCAGACGCTATCAGGGTGGTTCCGCGCCCTGAAGTGCCAGCGTATCAACGGGTTTCGATTCCGCGAGGAAGCGCCGTCTGCTACGTGACGTACGATCCGAAGGTGACCAGCACACCCGCGGAGGATCAGCGCCTGCGGGACCTCAAGCTGCTGCGACGCGTGCGCGACCGGATGGACCGCGAGTACGCCCAACCGCTGGACGTCGAGGCGCTCGCCCGCGGCGTGAACATGTCGGCAGGCCACCTGTCCCGCCAGTTCAAACTCGCCTATGGCGAGTCGCCGTACTCCTATCTCATGACTCGACGCATCGAGCGGGCGATGGCGTTGCTGCGTCGCGGCGACGTGTCCGTCACCGAGGTCTGCTTCGCGGTCGGGTGCTCGTCGCTGGGCACGTTCAGCACGCGATTCACCGAATTGGTCGGCATGCCGCCCAGCACCTACCGAGAACAGACGGCCGGCGTGACGGAGGGGATACCGTCATGCGTCGAGAAACAAGTCACCAGACCGATCAGGAATCGAGAAGCGCCCGTCACTACGCTCCACCTAACGTGAGCCTCATGGACATCAGCATTCACTCGAGCTTCCTCCCGCACGAAGACCCGGAAGAATCCCTGACCTTCTACCGCGACACCCTCGGTTTTGAGGTTCGCCTCGACGTCGGTGGCGACAAGATGCGCTGGATCACGGTCGGTCCGCCGAACCAGGCGGATGTCAACATCGTGCTGTATCCGCCGGACGCCACTCCCGGCCTCACCGACGACGAGCGCCGCATCATCCACGAGATGATGGCCAAGGGGACCTTTGGCACGCTCCTGCTGGCCACCAAGGACCTCGACGGCACTTTCGAGCGGGTGCAGGCGGGCGACGTCGAGATTGTTCAGGAGCCGACCGAGCAGCCGTACGGTGTTCGGGACTGCGCCCTGCGTGATCCCGCAGGCAACATGGTCCGCATCCAGGAGCTGCGCTGAAAAATGCCGACCAAGACCAAGGCGAAGCAGCAGATCGCGGACAGCCATGATCTGATCCGCGTGCACGGCGCACGCGAGAACAATCTCAAGGACGTCGACGTCGAACTTCCGAAGCGCCGGCTCACGGTGTTCACCGGGGTCTCGGGCTCCGGCAAGAGCTCGCTGGTGTTCGACACGATCGCCGCGGAATCGCAGCGGCTGATCAACGAGACCTACAGCGCCTTCATCCAGGGCTTCATGCCGAATCAGGCGCGACCGGAGGTCGACGTCCTGGAGGGCCTCACCACGGCGATCATCGTGGATCAGGAGCGAATGGGTTCCGACCCGCGCTCTACCGTCGGCACGGCGACCGATACGGGTGCGATGCTGCGCATCTTGTACAGCCGGCTCGGGAAGCCGCACATCGGGTCGCCGCAGGCGTTTTCGTTCAACGTCGCCTCGATAAGCGGAGCCGGTGCAGTCACGATGGAGCGCGGCGGCAGGACCGTCAAGGAGCGCCGCGAATTCAACATCGTCGGCGGTATGTGCCCGCGCTGCGAGGGTCGCGGCTCGGTCAACGACATCGACCTGACGGCGCTGTACGACGACAGCAAGTCGCTCAACGAGGGTGCGCTCACCATCCCCGGGTTTTCCATGGACGGCTGGTACGGGCGAATCTTCAACGGCTGCGGCTTCTTCGACCCCGACAAGCCGATCCGCAAGTTCACGAAGAAGGAACTGGATTCCCTCCTGCACAAGGAAGCGACCAGGCTCAAGATCGACGGCGTCAACCTGACCTACATGGGCCTGATCCCGCAGATCAAGAAGTCCTTCCTGGCGAAGGATGTCGAGGCGATGCAGCCACACATCCGCGCCTTCGTGGCGCGAGCGGTCACGTTCACGACGTGTCCCGACTGCGACGGCACCCGGCTGTCGGATACCGCCCGATCGTCAAAGATCAAGGGCAAGAGCATCGCCGACATCTGTGCGATGCAGATCAGCGATCTCGCCGAATGGATCGGCGGGCTGGACGAGAAGTCCGTCGCCCCGTTGCTGGCGTCATTGCGGCACACTCTCGACTCGTTCGTCGAGATCGGCCTCGGCTACCTGTCACTGGACCGGCCGGCCGGGACGCTGTCTGGCGGTGAGGCCCAGCGCGTCAAGATGATTCGCCATCTCGGTTCTGCCCTCACCGATGTCACCTACGTCTTCGACGAGCCGACGATCGGGCTGCATCCCCACGACATCCAGCGCATGAACGAGCTTCTGCTGCAACTGCGCGACAAGGGCAACACCGTGTTGGTTGTGGAGCACAAGCCCGAGGTGATCGCGATCGCCGACCACATCGTCGACCTCGGTCCCGGCGCAGGCGGCGACGGTGGTCAGGTGGTCTTCGAAGGCAGCATCCAGGGCTTGCGAAAGAGCGACACCGTTACCGGCCGTCATCTCGATGACCGGGCCTCGCTCAAGGAGGAGGTCCGCTCGTCGTCGGGTGGGCTGCAGGTACGCGGGGCGAACACCCACAACCTGCAGGACGTCGATGTGGACATCCCGCTGGGCGTGCTGGCTGTGTTGACCGGCGTCGCAGGCTCCGGCAAGAGCTCGCTGATCGACGACTCGGTGGCCGGACGAGACGGCGTGGTGACGATCGACCAGGGTCCGATACGCGGCTCGCGGCGGAGCAACCCTGCCACCTACACCGGTCTGCTCGACCCGATCCGTAAGGCCTTCGCGAAGGCGAACGGCGTGAAACCGGCGCTGTTCAGCTCCAACTCCGAGGGCGCCTGCCCGACGTGCAACGGCGCCGGCGTCATCTTCACCGAGTTGGGTGTGATGGCCACCGTGGAGTCGCCGTGCGAGGAGTGCGAGGGCAAGCGGTTCCAGGCCTCGGTGCTGGAGTACACGCTGGGCGGCAAGAACATTGCCGAGGTGCTCGCGCTGTCCGTCACCGACGCGCTGGAGTTCTTCGGCGACGGCGATGCGGCCACACCGGCAGCGCACAAGATCCTCGAACGGCTCGCCGATGTCGGCCTCGGCTACCTGTCGCTCGGGCAGCCACTGACCACGCTGTCCGGTGGTGAGCGGCAGCGCCTCAAGCTGGCCTCGCACATGGGCGACAAGGGCGACGTCTACGTCCTCGACGAGCCGACCTCGGGCCTGCACCTCGCCGACGTCGAGCAGTTGCTTTCCTTGCTCGACCGGCTCGTCGACTCAGGTAAGTCGGTCATCGTGATCGAGCATCACCAGGCGGTGATGGCCCACGCCGACTGGATCATCGACCTCGGTCCCGGCGCGGGTCACGACGGAGGGCGGGTCGTCTTCGAGGGCACGCCACGTGACCTCGTCTCGAAGCGGTCCACGCTGACCGGCGAGCATCTCGCAGAGTATGTCGGCTGCTGACCGCGGCTACCACAACCACGGCGGAATCTCCGCAGGCAGCTGGACGGGTGGAATGTCGGCGGGTAGCCGAACAGCAGGGACATTCGAGGGCAGCTGGACGACGGGAATCGCGGCGGGCAACTCGACCGTGGGGATGTCGCTCGGCAGTTGGACGCTCGGCACATCGGCCGGGAAGGGGAACGGTGGCAGGCCGACGGGGATCGGCAGGTCGGGCAGCGGCAGCGCCGAGACGTTGGACGGCAGCGGGATGGTGGGCGCGGGTTGATCCGGCGGTGCCGCCGAAGCCCGTCCCTGCGCGCTGGCCAGCGCTATTAGCAAGGCACACAGCGCAATGCTCATGCGCGACATAACACCAGGTTAGGACCCCAGTCTTGCCAGACCTTCCGGAGTGGTTAAAGATGCCAGGAACCGACATTCGCTGGAGGCGCCGACGTGGCATTCGACGTGGACGCTCTGCGGCAGAAATACGCCTTTGAGCGGGACCGGCGACTGCGGGCCGACGGTATTGCGCAGTATCTCGAGATCGCTGGTCCGTTTGCTGGTTTTGCCAACGACCCTTGGTGCGATCCGAACTTCACGCGCGATCCGTTGTCTGACGAGGTCGATGTCGCGATCATCGGCGCCGGTTTCGGTGGTCTGCTCACCGCTGCCCGGCTGCGGGAACTCGGCGTGCGCAGCGTCCGGCTCATCGACAAGGCCGCCGACGTGGGCGGCACCTGGTACTGGAACCGGTACCCGGGCATAGCGTGTGACGTCGAGTCGTATGTCTACATGCCGCTGCTGGAGGAGTTGGGCTACATCCCAACCGAGAAGTACGCCAAAGGCGACGAGATCGTTGCGCACTGCCGACGCATCGCCGAACACTACGATCTGTATCGCGCTGCGTGTCTTCAGACCGAGGTCAGTGAAGTCCGCTGGGATTCAGCACTTTCGCGATGGATCATATCGACCAACCACGGCGACTCGATGCGGGCGCGCTTCGTCGCAATGGCCAACGGGTATCTGCAGAAGCCGAAACTCCCCGGAATCGAAGGAATTATGGCGTTCCAGGGACACGCATTTCATACCAGCCGATGGGATTACGACTACACCGGACCCGACCTCGCCAAGCTCTCGGACAAGCGAGTGGGGATCATCGGCACCGGCGCTACCGCTATCCAGTGCGTTCCGCACCTGGCGAGATCGGCCGAGCACCTGCTCGTCTTCCAGCGCACACCATCGACCGTTGATGTGCGTGGCAATCGCCCGACCGATCCGGGTTGGTCGGCGGATCTGGAAGACGGCTGGCAGCACCGCCGGATCGAGAACTTTCAACTGCTCACCGCCGGTGGTGAGGCCGAAGAGGATCTGGTCAACGACGCCTGGACGAGCATCGTCAAGAAGCTCTTCATGATGCGGCAGACCAAGGTTGCGGGGATGTCGGACGAAGAGCGTTTGCGCACAGCAGATATGGCCGACTTCGCCAAGATGGAGGAGATCCGGGCCCGCGTCGACTCGATCGTGACCGATCGCGGTACGGCGAAGGCTCTCAAACCCTGGTATGGCTACTTTTGCAAACGACCGTGCTTCCACGACGAGTACCTACACACCTTCAACCGGGACAACGTCACCCTCGTCGACACACAGGGTCGCGGTGTCGAGGCGATATCGGCGGCCGGTGTCGTGGTAGCCGGCGCGCAGCACAGCATTGATTGCCTGATCTTTGCGACAGGGTTCGAGGTCGGTACCGACTATTCACGGCGCACGGGTTTCGAGATCATCGGTCGAGAAGGCTTGACACTGACCGACAAATGGCGTGATGGTGTCCGCACCGTGCACGGCCTGAGCGTCCACGGCTTCCCGAACTGTTTCATCCTGAGCATCGCCCAGTCGGGCTTCACCGTGAACTTTCCGTATCTCCTCGACGTTCAGGCGCGGCACGCGGCGTGGGTGATCGCGTGGGCATTGAGAAACGACGCAATCGAGATCGAAGCCACCCCCGAGGCTGAAACAGCATGGGTTGAAACGGTCGTCGCACACTCTTCGGCGAGCGCAGGGCGGGCGAAGTCATGCACGCCCGGGTATTACAACAGGGAAGGCCAGGCCAACGCGAAGACCCGCCAGGGCAGCTTCTTCTACGGTAGTCCCACCGAATACGCCGACATTCTCGAAGCGTCCAGGGCAGCCGCGACACCGGAGGGATTCGAGGTTCGATGAGTTCCGGTCCCCGATTCCTCGCGGGTCGCGTGCTGGCGCTCAGCCACCGCCATTCACCGCGCGTTCTGATCATCGGCGCCGGATTCGGTGGACTCGCCGCGGCGGTGGCGCTGCGGCGCAAGGGCATTGATGACCTGTTGATCGTCGAGCGAGCCGACGGCGTCGGGGGAACCTGGCGCCAGAACGTGTATCCGGGCGCAGCCTGCGACATCCAGAGCCACTTGTATTCGTTCTCGTTCGCGCCCAACCGGGCATGGAGTCGCACCTACGCCTCTCAGCCGGAGATCCTTGCCTATCTGGAGACGGTCGCCGACGACTTCGACCTTCGCCGTCACCTGATGCTCGGCACTTCCGTGCGCAGGGTCGTCTGGAACGAGGAAGCGCAGCATTGGGATGTGGAGCTGGCCAGCGAGGGTGCGAACCGCGTGATAGTCGCTGACGTCGTCGTCAGCGCTGTCGGATTGTTCGGCGCCGTGAGATATCCGGACATCGATGGGCTTGCCGATTTCTCCGGCGAGGTCATGCACACTGCGCGGTGGGATACGTCCGTCGACTTGACGGGCAAGCGCGTCGCGATCGTCGGCACGGGCGCAAGCGGCGTGCAGGTGGTACCCGAACTCGCCCACACCACAGCGCAACTGACGGTCTTCCAGCGCACGCCACCGTGGATGGTGCCCAAGGAGGATCGCCCTTACACCATCGAGGAGCTTGCGCGATTCCGTCGGCACCCGTGGGCGGCGCTGCGTGAGCGGTGGCGGCTGTGGAAGTTGCAACACGACAACACCGCGTTGACGCCTGACCATCCGCGGCTGGCCGTGGTTCAGGAAGTGTCCGAGAAGTTTCTGCGGCGACACGTCGCGGACGACGAGCTGCGGGATGCGTTGACACCTCGCTATCCGTTCCGATGCAAGCGGGTCCTGCTCGGTGAAAAGTACTACGTCGCACTGCAACGCCCGCATGTTGATCTGGTGACTGACCCGATCGAACGGATTACCAGCACATCCGTTGTCACCGCAGGCGGCAAGATCGTCGATGTCGACGTGTTAGTGCTGGCGACCGGCTTCGAAACCAGCCGCTACCTGTCCGGACTCGATGTCATCGGGATAGCAGGCGAAAATCTGCACGATCGTTGGGGTTTGGACCCACGCGCCTATCTGGGCGTCGCGGTCAGCGGCTTCCCGAACTTGTTCATGCTGTACGGCCCGAACACTAATCAGGGCGCCAACTCCATCATCTACATATTGGAGGCCGGTGCACGGCTGGTGGCCAGTGCCGTGAGTCGGCTCGCGCGTCGCGGCGGCTTCGTCGATGTGCGTCCCGAAGCCGAGCACCGGTTCAACGAAACGATCAACTCTGAGCTGGAGCGGACGATCTGGACGCGATGTGACAGCTACTACCGATCACCCTCCGGTCGTATCGTCACGCAGTGGCCGCACTCGGAACTCGACTACGCACGGGCGACGTAGCGATTACGGCCGCGCGATTGGGTCCATATCAACTGACTCACGAGATCCCGAAATCGATTACACCGCGGATGAGTTCACCATTCTTGAGATCCGCGTAAGCGTCGTTGATCTCGTCGAGCCGGTATCGCTTCGTCACCATCTCGTCGAGCCGCAACTTGCCGGACTGGTAGAGCCCGGCCAGCATCGCGATGTCCGATCGGGGATTGCACGTTGACGTTGATCGGCCCGATCGATCGTGACGGCAACCCGGTGAGCACGCACGTGCCGCGCGCTTGAACTCGACGGGCTCGACCGCGACGATGCACAACGCGCCGTTGATACGCGCGCCCTGCAAGGCCGCTGTGCCGATGCCACCCGTGCCGACGACGACAACGGTGTCACCCTCGCGAACGTTGGCTCGGTGGACCGCCGACCCGTATCCGTTTGGGATGGCGCACGCCAGCAGCGCTGCCGGGATCAGTGGTAGGTGCGGGTCGACCTTCACGATCGAATCAGCGGACACCACAGTGTGTTCGGCGAATGCGCCGATCTTCGAGACGTGTCCGAGATTCTGGCCATCGGTCGTGTGATGCCGAAACGTGCGATCCGTCGGCATCCCAGGCGCGAGCGTGCCGGCGCCGACGTCGCAGATGTATTCCATGCCAGATGTGCACCACCGACACTTCCCGCATACCGCCACGAACGACGTCACCACGTGGTCGCCGGGGGTGAACTGGGATACCCCGTCACCGACCTCGATGACGACGCCGGAGCCCTCGTGGCCGCCGATGGTGGGCGACATCGACGGCAGCCCGAGCGTGCCGAGAACGTCCTTGGGCGCGGCCATCAGGCCCTGCCGAATGTGTTCATCGGAGTGGCACAACCCCGCGGCAACGAGCTGCAAGAGCACCTCGCCGGCGCGCGACGGGTCGAGATCGATGTCCTCGACCGACCACGGTGCACCGTATTCGTGCAGTACCGCGGCGCGGGTTCGCATCAGCCGTCAGGAGTCTCGCTGCGTGGACCGGCTTTTCGAGGACCGCTTTCTTGTCGGGCTTCCGTCGTGCGGGTGGCGAGTCGGCCCAGGGTGGAGACGCCTGGAACCGAGGACACCGCCTTGTAGACGTCGTTTCCCGTCGCGACGAGTGCTTCCAGTTGGGGCAACAATGCGTCCATCGTCCGGATCATCGGATCGGCGAGGGCGAGATACCGCTCGACGCGGTCGAGCGCAGTGTTGAGGCGCTCGGTGGCCGTCGCCAGATTCTGCACAAGGTCGGGTATTTGACCTGCGAGTTGGAGCGAAGCGGGTGGGATACGCATCGCTCCGCTGGCGACGGCCTGCGCGGTCTCCGCTGCCGCCTGTGCGGCCTCCGCCGCCGCCTGCGCGGCAGCCTTGATGTCTTTCGGGCTCGGAACCTTCTGGCTCTTCATATGACAACGATGCCGTA
>Ga0134128_10004667_pt1 | contig 16739 bp, 15 predicted proteins | sample KB31754_FD_96462 | JGI IMG/M metagenome (GOLD analysis project Ga0134128, IMG submission 96462) | Terrestrial soil microbial communities with excess Nitrogen fertilizer from Kellogg Biological Station, Michigan, USA - KB3-175-4 | ecosystem: Environmental > Terrestrial > Soil > Unclassified ...
ACGCAGTGCAGCATGCGACAGGACAGCCGTTCAGCTTCGAAGGCGCGATGCCGGAAGGCTTTATCTACGATACGGAACCTGCAAGCCGTGCAGTTGTCACCGCTTCCCGAATCAGTTCAGATGCCGTGTTCCCATTTTTCAAGACCATTCAGTCTGCGTTTTATGTCGATCAACAGGATGTGACCCGGCAAGAGATACTGGAGCAATTGGCTGTTGTTGCAGGACTGGATGCGTGGCTTTTCTCTCAGGTATTCGAATCCGAGGCCGTAAAGGAATTGACGCTTGCCCATTTTCAAAAGGTCCGCCAATGGGGCGTGCATGGATTTCCCGCTGTGGTTGGGCAGGAGGATATGGATTACACGGTATTGACCAGAGGCTATTGTTCACTTGAGAATTTCCGCCCGAGACTGGACAGTTGGCTCGAAAATTAATCCTTGCGAGCTTTCGTGCCGCAAAACTTATGATTTCCCCGGATAGTTATGCAAAAAATATTCCTGGCATTCCTGGCTCCGGCTTTTGTGCTCTCGATGCTTTTGATCTCCCCGCCCGTATCGGCTGATAAATGGAGAGATGACGGTCATCCTGGCCGGCACGGTCACGAAGGGAAAAAGTGGAACAAAGGCAAGGACGGGAAAAACCACAGAGGTGACACCCGCCACGGTCATTACTACTTTGATGACCACCGGCGCGCCATTGTTCAGAGCTATTATGCGCCACGTTTTCAACACGGCCACTGTCCCCCCGGCTTGGCAAAAAAATATAACGGCTGCATGCCTCCGGGACAAGCGAAGAAGTGGAGAATGGGTTATCCGTTACCCCGGGATGTCATTTTTTACGATTTGCCTCACGTTTTGCTACAGCAATTAGGGAATCCCGGCCCGGGTTATCGTTACGTTCGAGTTGCAGCCGATATACTACTGATTGCGATGGGAACCGGAACGGTTATCGACGCAATTCAGGATTTGAATGGAATGTAGCTGCGTTTGCAGTTCGAAGGGAATCGATATCGCTCGGGTTGATCCGGTTATGCAGGATCCGTCGGCTATTCTTTACATCCCCGTCCCGGTGGACCAGCCAAAGCGCTCCAGCAGCGCTCTAAACGCCTCGCTGGCAATGATGAATGCAATAAGATATGACGTCAGGCTTAGCAGGACGATTGTCCAGATTGCTCGCCAGGGACTCAGGGTCGAGTATTGCTTCCATTGCGAGAGAAAAGCGGCATCATCTTCCTTGCTTGCGCGATTCAGGCGCAGTTCGACGAGAATGCTCTCCCGCGCTCGCCGCAGTGCATTCTCGACCCCCGCTCGATAAGTGGTATCGATAAGATCCAGGCGCTTTGCTTGCGCTTGCGAAGTTTCCGGGACTGCTTCCCTAGCCGTCTGCGCATAAAACTCTCGCATGCGCGAGAGGTATCGTTCATCGGCCAATAGGTCATTGATTGTCTCCTCCACAGACTTCGCTTCCCTACCAGTGCCCATGGAGTTCCCGCTGGTCTTCTGTTTCGCAATTCTTATTTCCTGTATGAACTCCTGTTCCTTTCGCCCGATCAGCCTGAGCCAGACCGCCTCCGCAGCTTGAGGAGATGGTCCGCGCGAAGTTGTGCCAGCGGCGGAAGGTGCGGTTTCGAATAAGCTATCCAGTTCCGCTTTCGCTGTATTCTCACAATCTGCATCGATTGCTTCGAGCCTGCTGTTGAGATCGTCATTCATGATGTTCTGGAGGTGAAGGGTTGAACTGCTGCCTCGAGTGCAGACAGTTTAACGTAAATTTCCAGAGACAAGAGAGCAGCGGAAGTGAAATCACAATAGGCAGAGTTCCGGTTATAGCACTTTGCTGCCGGAATAAATTATTAATTCGGCGAGCAAACAGTACAAACGTCATACCGGCGAAGCCGGCGGAAGCTGGTATCTAGTGACGTTCAAAGCACGCAGGACACCTCATACCCGCGAAAGCAGGTATCCAGATTTTTCAAGGCAATGATATTATAAATCAATGAATTTCCACTTCCGCGAAATGACATCGAGGTTTTTCCACAAGAATTCTCCGTTATTACAAAACGACCGTCTTTTGCCTATGCAGTTCTCCAGATTCCTATTAATTTTATTCCTGGCAGCAGAGGGTTATAGCGGGATTGCCGCAAAAGCATCGAGGTCGTTCACGGCGGTGGCAACGCGACGAATCAGTTCGTGGTTGGTTTCCGGTTTTATCATTCCGCCGACAGCAAGCGACACAACCATTGCTTCGAACGGATAAACGAGGTGGGCGCGATATCTCTGCCTCAATGTCTCGCTGTCAATGTTTTCGATACCGCAGTTCGTGAGCTCCTCGGCATAGATAGCCAGCAGATTTGCTTCATGATTGCGCCGCATCTCGGGCGTTAGGGCGGTAGCAAGAAAATAAGCGACGTCACCAATACCTTCGCCAAAACGCACGAGTTGCCAGTCGAGAAGACCCGGTTGAGATTGGTTCCAGAACAGGTTGCCGGGATGGCAATCATGATGAACGAGTGTTTGCGGCCGTCCCGAAAGAAAGCGCATGGCGCGCCGGCGTTGGCGGGCATAATTTATAGCGAGTGCATGAAGCGGCGAGGGTATGAGTTTTTCCGCCTGTCGGAGCCCCCGCTTCATGAGCGGAACGGCAAGCGCAGTACCCAGCTGATCCTCGAGTTGGCGTATGGGGCCCGCCAGCCAGGCATATTTCTGCATGAGATCGAATTTGTTCCAGAAGCGGGCATGCAGCCGGGCCAGTTGCTTGATGACAAGTGCGGCGCGATCAGCCGTCAGTGCATCGTCGGGGTTGCCGGCAGTAGCGCCGGATTCTGTCACATCGTTCAAAACCAGCGTCGCACCCTTGCCAGGTTTGCTCTGACCCGCGAGAAAACCGGGTACGGCAATGGGCACTGCTTGCGCCGTTTCATTGTAGAAGCGGGTTTCAGTATGAAGCAACCCTGGCAATGCAGTAATCAGCCTTGGCCGCCAAGCCAGCGAAGGTAATTTTACAAACCATTTGCGCGAGAGTGTTGCCGGACCATCATGTTCAACCGCAATACGAACCCGTGTCGTCGTTCCTATATCGACGGAAACCAGATCTACCCTGGATACCGTTACATGGGAACAATGACAGTTCACTACCCGTTGTGCCCAGCCGGCATTCAAATCGCTGGGCCGGCGGGCGAGAATATCATGCTTCATTTGCCAGATCAGAGCGGGGACTGAACCCGAGGGAGTTGAGCCGGGTGAGTACACCCGGATTTTCTTTTGGGAAGCTGCTGAGGCGCATCGGGGAGGCTGAGGTTGATCAGGAATTGCGGCATGCTCATTCATTTATTCCGAATATATTGATTTCCATAAAAAAGGGAGCCGAAGCTCCCTTTCTACGGAATGCCATGGCAGCAGAAACTATTGATAACGTTGATCCGCAGGCTGCTGCTGCTCATAAGATCCGTTGGCTGGCTGGCGATAGGATTTCTCCTTAGGCTCATCCGTGCTCAATTTCCAGTCAGGATGATAGTGTGTCTCCCTATCCCAGTCTTTCCAGATATAGTCGGGATAGATAAGGGGCTTGGTCGGAATGACAAATGTGACCAAGTCTACCGCACCCGTCAATGTGCGGCCAATACCATGCACGATACCTGTAAGCAATCCAGCGGTAAGTCCGTAGCCAAGTCCCTTCTCGTTGGTTCCTATCATGATGTTCTTCGGCACTTCGCCTATACCTGTGACCGTGTTGGCAAGGCCATGCGCAAGCTTGTCGCCCACACCCTCAGCATAGCTGTGCGCAAATGCTGCTTGTGGCGAAACGAATAATAATGCAGACAGTATCATTAGCGTTTTCAACATATTTTTCATCGATACCTCCCTTAAATAGATTAGATAAAAATTTAATTCCAACTTAATACTAGCATACCGCTAAGAAATATGGAAAAGGCATGCCAAAATTCGTGAACCCGGCGCCGCCTCTGCCGTGGAGTCAAATTGGGTGAAGGCGGGAATTTTTGTGGATATCAGGGGCTCTACAGCCAATGTATCGGCGAATGTATCGGCTTCACGCGGCGCGGCAGTCCGCTTCAAAGTGCAGCGGAATCAGCAAATGTGATTCTTATCGGTACTCGTGCTTCCCGATCATCTTAATCATTCAGCATTCAGGCGTTCTTGCGCGAATTGTGCTACGCTTCCGCATGTTTCACAATTGTGAAACCATCATCTGACGGATTGCAAGCAGGAACTGTGGCACGTCCCCGTACAAGAAAAGCAGCTAAGTGAGTTCTTTACCTAAATCCCCGGAAGCATCCAGCTTCCTGTCTTTGCATTCGTTTTCCTCGACATCGCCTCATCCTTCAAGCTCCCGCCTGGCCGGTTCTATCCAGTTTTCAGTAATCGTTCCCACGCTCAACGAGGCCGGCAATATCGATCCGTTACTGACCAGACTATCCACGCTTGGTTTGCCGGAGGGAAATTTCGAAGTCATCTTTGTGGATGACGGTTCACGCGATGGAACACCGGAAAAAATCCGTGAATGGGAAAATTGCGGTAACGTAAGATTGATCGAACGCCGGGAAAAACCGGATCTCACGTGTTCAATTCTGGTGGCCGCGGTATCGGCGCGAGGGGATGTTATTGTCGTGATGGATGCGGACTTGAGCCATCCGCCTGAGCGATTGCCCGCCCTGGTCGCGCCGATATTGGATGGGAGCCATGACGTCGCAGTCGGGAGTCGTTATGTGAGGGGTGGCAATACAGAGGGCTCGCCGCTGCACCGACGGTGGCTGTCCCGGCTCGGCGGCTGGTTAGCCCGTCCCCTTTGTGACATCAACGATGCGACCTCCGGCTTTTTCGCATTCCGCCGTGAATTGTCGGGGACCATTGCGGAACGTGCGGGCGGATACAAGATATTGCTCGAACTGCTCATGGCAGGGCAGGGCAAGCTTCGAGTAGTGGAAGTGCCGATCTGCTTTCGCGATCGGACCCACGGTGCGTCGAAGCTGTCGTTTTCACATCAATGGACATATTTGCAGCGCCTGATGATCCTGGCCGGCGGCACGGTTTCGACGGGCACAGCCAGCCGCTTTGCAGCAGCAGGATTGCTTGGCGTTTTCGTCGATGGGTTGTTGTTTCAGTGGCTTATGAGCGGTGGGGCAGGGCTTGCGCTGGCGCATATCCTCAGCTTTTTTGTCGCCGCCTCGGTAAGTTATTCGCTCAATTCCAAATGGTCTTTTCGTCCAAACCACGAAGGATATTTGCGGTGGCGGCAATTCGGACGTTTTCTGACGGTCGGATTGTTCGCATTATTGACCCGTGGAGGTGTGCTGGCTTTCCTGGTCCATGGATGGCATATGCCGCCACTGCTGGCGATATTTCCCGCTATTGCGGCCACGGCTGCCATTATTTATACCGGCTCGGCATTCTACGTATTTCCGGTAAAACAGAATCCGCCCTCCCTGGATGTCCGGTGGCGCGTCGCCTCGTTCGGAATCGTCGCGTTTGCGGTACTGCTGCGCCTGATCTATATCGGTATAGCGCAGCTGATTCCGGATGAAGCGTACTACTGGAATTACGCGCAGCACATGGACCTGAGCTTTTTCGATCATCCGCCCATGGTGGCCTGGCTGATCTGGTTCGGGACCTCGATCTTCGGTGACAACGAATTCGGCGTACGGATAGGCGCCTTTATCTGCGGTCTGGTTACAATGGGGTATCTGTACGCCCTCTCGCGCAATCTCTACGACAAATCGACCGGTATCCGGGCTGTCCTCCTGCTGGCCGTGCTGCCCTTCGGTTTTGTTACCGCAACGCTCATGACCCCGGATGCTCCGTTAATGGCTGCGTGGGCCGCCACCTTATACTACATGGAGCGGGCATTGATAGCGGACCAGCGGTGGGCCTGGCTGGGCATGGGCATTGCCTTCGGACTGGGTATTTTGTCCAAATACACGCTGGGACTGCTGGGTCTGGCAGCACTGCTGTTTGTAGTGATCGACCCGGGTTTGCGCCGCTGGTTGCGCCGGCCGGAACCCTATCTTGCCGCAGCGCTTGCGCTATTGCTGTTCTCACCCGTTATTGCCTGGAATATGGAGAACGACTGGGCATCCATTATGTACCAGTCCCAGCGCGCAATGGGAATAGGCAACAAGTTTTCGCTACACCTGCTTTTCTTTCATATGCTGCTTGTCCTGACGCCGATTGGCTTCGTTGCAGCATTCATGGCGCTGGCTGCGCGACATGATCGAACCGTCAACCCCCTGATACGCAGACGCCGCCTGTTCATGCAGGTATTCACGATTGCGCCGCTCGCGGTATTTTTCTGGCTCAGCCTGTTCGGCTGGCCGAAATTCCACTGGACTGCGCCCATCTGGCTGGCGATTCTGCCGGCAATGGGGTGGATGTTGGGCCAGACAGATAACTGGAGCAAGGCAGCAAGCCGTTTGAGGGCGGCGTGGAAACCAACCATAGCAGTCTGTATGTTTCTCTATGCATTGGCACTCCATTACGTCGTGCTGGGCATCCCCGGCATTCCCTACGTGGGTTTCAGCGAACACTACTTCTGGCGCGAAACCACGCGTGAAGTCGAACGACTTGCGGCAGAAGCGGAGCAGCAGACCGGAAAAAAACCGCTTATAGTGGGGATGAGCAAATGGTCAGTCGCGAGTTCCTTGTCGTTTTATAACGATAAAAGCGAACCGCTGGATATTCGCGGACGCAACATGTTCCTGCAGAGGGCGGCCATGTATGATTTCTGGTATCCCTCGGAACCTCCGACGGATCGTCTCATTATTCTGTTCGGAATGAAAACGCATCAGCTCGAGCATGACATCGATGGCAACGATAACATTACTCCGCTGCTGGTGCAGCCTGGTCCGATCAGGGAATTGAAGATCGAGCGGGAAGGGAAGCCGCTACGCGGGATATATTACCGGGTTGCACAGGGTTATCGCGGTCTCCCGGCAACCGATTCCCGGTTACGTTAACTTCTCGCCTTCCATTTCCCCTGGCGTTGCGCCTTACCAGGCCTCTGGCCAACAGACTATACAGGAGTGCCTCCTTTCTCCATTTTCTATGACAACTTATGCGAAAACCATAATGCGGAAAATATTGATGGATCATATGATGTCGCTTGCGCGCGGGTTGATCTTCATCCTGCTCTCCACGTCCAGCATCGCAGGATTGTCTGCCGGGAAAGATGAAAGAATTGCTGATACTTCGCAGCAGAAAGAGATTGCCATCACGATTTATGGCAATAACCTGGGGTTGATAAAAGATACGCGTCGCGTTGGTCTTGCGCGCGATTTCAATCAGCTCATCTGGCTTGATGTTGCAAAGCAGATACGTCCGGAAACGGCACGATTGCGTAATCCTGCTCATTTCCGTGGATTTCGCGTACAGGAACTGAGTTTCGATCTCGATCTGTTAACCCCTGGAAAACTGCTGGAGCGATACATCGGCAGGGAAGTAACGGTCATTCGCGCGAATCCCGCAACGGGAGAGGAGAGTAGAGAGGCCGCTATAGTACTTTCCGCAAATAACGGCGGGGTGCTCAAGTATGCGGATCGCGTTGAGATCGGCAACCCTCATCTGGACCGATTGGCTTTCTCCGCTGTTCCTGAGAGATTACATGACAAGCCCGGTCTGGCTATTTCCTTCGTCAATCCGGTTGCCGGTGAGCAGAATCTGGAACTTTCCTATTTGACAACGGGGTTATCCTGGCGAGCGGATTATGCAGTGGAATTGAATGAGCGCGAGGACCATGCGGATATTCATGGCTGGGCGACCGTGACCAATCAAAGTGGGACAGGCTACCTGAACGCTACCTTGCAACTGGTTGCAGGGGATGTCAACCAGGTGCGCCATGGCGCGCCTGTGCCGCGCCATGCCATGGCCATGGCAAAAATGGCGGAGTCGACCGACCTGAAACCGGAGCCGCTGCTTGAATATCACCTCTATACCCTGGATCGTCCCATAACGCTGGCGGAGAACCAGATCAGGCAGGTGGGGCTGATGTCTGCAACCCGCATACCGGTGAAGAAGGAACTGGTCTTGATGGGTTCTGATTATTATTACTCGGGGAAATTTGCCGACATAGGGCAGAAGCTGAAGCCGGCGGTATTGCTCGAATTCAGGAACAAGGGAGAAGGACTGGGAATTCCCCTGCCTGCCGGAATAGCACGAATGTATAAAAAAGATTCACGCGACCATATCCAGTTTGTGGGCGAGGATCAGGTGGATCATTCGGCTGCGGGTGAAATTGTCCGGCTGAAACCTGGAAATGCATTCGATGTAACAGTGGAAAGAAAACAGACGGACTTCCGGAGGCTGGCGGGAGAAGGACTGAAGGACTCGCAGGAGGGGAACACGTTCGAAAGCGCCTTTGAGATTCTTTTGCGCAATGCTCGCAAAGAAACTGTCACAGTGACGGTGCGCGAACCGATACCCGGGGATTGGCAGGTGATATCGGAATCGCAAGCACACAGCAGGGTTTCTTCGAATATGGCGGAATGGAAAGTGATTGTTCCTGCCGGCGGCCATAATGCTCTGAACTACCGGGTTCGTGTAAAAAACTTCTGAAAAAGTCTCTGTACTCTTTATCCTCTGCGCCTATCTTCTGCTCTTATCCCTTTCCCCTTTCCTTTCAGCAACCGGAAACAGGCTGAGGATGAGGGGGTGAGGGCGAAGTGGAAAGAACAGCCGATCCAAAAAAGGAAACCCGGTGGAACCTTTTCCACCGGGCTCTGTCAGCGGGTTCAGTACTCTTATTGAACGGTCACGTTGATCTTTTTCGGCTGGACCGGTTCGCGTTTGGGAATGACTATTTCCAGAACTCCCAGGTTGGATCTGGCTGATATCGCGTCCGCATTGGCAGTGTCCGGCAGACTGAAACGGCGGTGGAAAGAGCCGTAGACACGCTCGACACGCTTATAGCCTTCCTTTGCGGTGGTTGCCTCGGTTTTCTTTTCGCCTTTGATTGTGAGCACGCTTTCTTCCATGCTGATCTCGATATCTTCGGGTTTTACGCCGGGAAGATCAGCCTGAAGAACGAATTTGTCCGCTTCTTCCTTGATATCCACTGCCGGCGCCCATTCAGCGGTCGCGGCGGATCCGTCGCCGGCAACGTTTTCCCGCGCACGATCCAGTTCCCGATGTAATTGGTGAAGCAAGCTCCATGGTTCATACTGACTAATAGCCATAATATCTCCTTTGAAATAAATGTCTGACATCAAGCTTATGCTGTGAATCAGCACTTATTAATCAATATAGGTTCGTTTGGCTATTTTTCAACCGATCCCCTTGATTTTTTTGTCACACCCCATACCCCATCTCGGAACTTGGTCGCGTATAGTGAAAAGTGGGCAGGGAACGATGCAGCTGCTGCTGAGGATGAGAGTCACAAAATAGAGGAAACCCGCCGCGGCAGGATGAGCGGGGATTGAAGGCGAGTTTGGTTTTGCTACACCAGTGGCAACTCGCCGTTGCGAACACCCATACTGGCAATTTTTTCCACGGCGCTGACGAAGTTCGGGTTTTCGTGCAGCTTCACCAGCGAGTCCGGGTTTGGTCGCCCACGCATGCGGGCGAGACGAATCACCCCGAGGGCGGGCAGGTCCCAGTGTAGCTCCGCGAGCAGCATTTCGGCCGCTTCCGGGTTATTACAAAGCAGCACCATGTCGCATCCCGCATGCAATGCTTTCTGAGCCCGCTCCACCGGACTGCCTGCAAAAGCTGCTCCCGCCATATTCAGATCATCGCTGAAGATACACCCTTCGAAACCGAGCTCACCCCGCAAAACCTGTTTGAGCCATACTTCGGAAAAACCGGCTGGCAATGCATCCACCTTTGGATAAATGACGTGGGCAGGCATCATGCCGGTAAGACCGAAACCGATCATTTTACGGAATGGAATGAGGTCATCCATTTCGATCTGCGCGTAAGTTCGTTCGTCCACCGGGATTTCGAAATGGGAATCGGCTTCGATATACCCATGACCGGGGAAATGTTTGCCCACCGCTGCCATTCCGGCAGATTTCAACCCGGCCATCAAGCTATGGGCCAGATCGGCAATGGCTTGCGGATCACGGTGAAAAGCACGGTCCCGGATGACGCTGCTTTGGCCATAATCCATATCCAGAACCGGTGTAAAACTGAAATCCACGCCCGCTGCCCGTAGTTCCGCCGCCAGGACATACCCCGCCTGATGCGCCAGATGCCGCGCCTGGGCAGGATGCTCATCCCAGAGCCTGCCCAGTTCCCGCATGGGAGGCAGGCGTGTGAAATCCTCCCGGAAACGTTGAACCCTGCCTCCTTCGTGATCGACTGCGACCAGGAGCGGCGGCGTTCGCAGCGCATGGATTTCAGAGGTAAGATGCATGAGTTGCGCAAGCGAGGAATAATTGCGCGTGAACAGGATCACCCCTCCGACCAGCGGATGCCGGAGTTTGTTTTTATCATGGGCGGTGAGTTGCGTGCCTTCGATATCGAGCATGACGGGACCGAGCGACATTTATTTTTCCAATATGACAAAAGCGCAAGCGAGGTTCAATTCGTCGCTGATTGAGAGATGGTGGCGGGTAATGCCTTCGTTTTGGGCCAGGGTATTCAATTCAGGGTGGAACTTGAAATAGGGTTTTCCCAAGGTGTCATGGGTTACTCCGATATGGCTCAGGCTGACCGGATGACGGATACCCGTGCCAAAGGCTTTGGCAAGTGCTTCCTTGGCGGCAAAACGCTTCGCCAGGAACATCGCCGGCTGCATGGTTTTTGCATATTCCGGCCATTCTTCTTCTGTCAACAGGCGCCGGGCGAAACGCTCTCCGTATTTTTCCAGCAGGCGCGCAATACGCGAGGTTTCAACCAGATCGGTCCCGATTCCATAAATCATTTACATGCTTCCAGCATCAGGTTTTTCATTTCCCGGACTGCCTGCTCGAAGCCCACGAACAGTGCGCGAGCCACGATCGCATGCCCGATGTTGAGCTCCGACACACCGGGGATTGCTGCGATTGCCTGGACATTCTGGTAATGCAGGCCGTGCCCGGCGTTAACCCTGAGCCCTTGTCCGACTCCCCTGTTTACTGCTGATCGCACCCGCTCCAGCTCGTCCTGCTGCTCGTCCGCCACTTGCGCATCGGCGTAATGTCCGGTGTGAATTTCGATGACTGGCGCGCCGGCCTCAACGGACGCATCGATCTGCGCCGGCTTGGCATCGATGAATAACGAAACCCGGATGCCGGCTTCAGCCAGCCTGCGGCAGGCGCGTTGCACTTGCTCGAAATGCCGTACCACATCGAGTCCGCCTTCGGTCGTCAATTCTTCGCGCCGTTCCGGCACAAGGCAGATATCGTGGGGTTTGATGCGTAGCGCAAATTCGATCATTTCATCTGTCACCGCGCTTTCCAGATTCATGCGGGTCTTGAGCGCGCCGCGCAGGATTTCCACGTCTCTATCCTGTATATGGCGTCGGTCTTCACGCAAATGCAAGGTGATGGCATCTGCCCCGGCCGATTCAGCAATGAGTGCCGCCTCTATCGGATCGGGATAGGTTGTGCGGCGCGCCTGGCGCAAGGTGGCGACGTGATCGATATTAACGCCGAGTTTGATCATAATAGTGGGAGGTTTCCTGATTCGGCTTTTTTCAATGATTGCCTGAATGATATTTGCTCTTCCGCATATCTGGAAGAGGCAAGAGGGGCCGGGCAAAAAATGACTATATTATAATAGCGTGTGCGGCGAAGACAGTATGTACATAAAAGTGGATCGCCAAGTTGATTGCTCTGGGAACGTCCGGGAACGTTACTCTTTGGGTCGTTACTCCTGGTTGTTCCGTATTTGATTGATGAGGGCGGCTATAAATTCCGCGTCTGAAAACCTGCGAGAGGGAAAGAGTGATCCGGAGAAAATGTCGGACCCACGCGTTTTCTTCGCGGCGGAGCGGACGCTTCTGGCGTGGGTTCGCACGGGGCTGACGATCATCGCGCTTGGTTTCGTCGTCGCCCGCTTCGGCCTGTTTCTGAATCTTCTTGTGGCTTCCGGGGAAATTTCCAAAAATGAAGGTGCTGCCAGCGCTCATGGAATCTCCGGTGTGTTCGGCATTATTCTTGTGCTCTCAGGCACCGCAACCATTCTCGGCGCCTTGCTCAATCACAGGCATTATGTAAGCTCATTGCCGCTTGAGGATCTGCCCAGGCTGTCCCTGCCCTGGCTCTCATCGTTCTTGTCTTTATCGGTTGCTACCATAGGATTTCTGCTGGCGGTATACCTCCTGTTTACCTGAAACATATAGGGAGTCGATCATGTCAGAAAGGGAAGGGCAGAACCCGCGATGCGGATTTTTAAGTTGATTGATCCTTCAAGTGAGAGGTGGAAGTAATGATGTGCCCGATAACGAGAATAGTGGTTGCTACGGACATTTCCGATTTTGCGAGCCGTGCCGAATCTCGCGCGGCGCTTCTGGCGCAGGAATTGAGCAGTGAGTCTCTGGATCTGATACACGTACTTGATAGTCTCGCGCTGGAATCCTTGCGTAATCTGACCCCACCCCTGGATACCGAGCAACGGTTGATGCAGGGGTCTCGCGAGCAAATGGCGGAGATCAAGCGCAGGCTCACCGCCAGTTATGGGATAAGGGTTACGACAACGACGGTAAATGTCGGACGGGCAGATACAGAGATCGCACATTATGCCAGTCTCCTCAAGGCAGGGTTAGTCGTGTTGGGCGCTTTCGGCGGTGGCGCGGTTCGGGAATTCGTCATCGGCTCGACTGCGGATAAGGTTCTGCGAACGCTCTCTTGCCCGTTGCTGATCGTCAAGCAGGAACCTGAGGCAAGCTATCGGCGTGTGCTGGTCCCCGTCGATTTTTCAGAATCCTCGCACCGGGCAGTGGAAATGGCCCTGACCATCGCTCCTCATGCAAGTATCATTATCCTGCATGCATTTGAAGTACCATTCGAAGGCAGGCTGGATTTCAACGACGAGAGAATACAGGCGTTTCGTGCCGAAGTGAAAACCCGCATAAGTGTGGAGATGCAAAAACTTCTCTCGGATTTCGAGGCTTCGGGCCGTTCGCTCGCGGCAGCTATCGAACTGGGTCCCGCAGCTGATACAGTGATAAAAAAAGCAGGAGAGATCGGTGCCGACCTGATTGTCGTGGGGAAACACGGTAAATCGGGATGGGAGAGCATGCTGCTTGGCAGTGTTGCCAGACGTGTAATTCAGGAGGCGGCCTGCGATGTGCTGGTGGTGGAGCAGGTCGACGCTGCCGCAGGTTAGCTCCTGAACCGCCGCCGCCATTTCTGCCGTCTCTGACAGTGTGTAATGGCTCAGATGACGTTCAATGGTATTTTGATGTACGAAATACCGTTATTCTCGGGGGGCATGATGCCCGGGCGCACATTCACCTGGATCGACGGCAGCAGCGTGGCATTTCGAGCGTCCGATCCCGCGCTTCGCGCATCGCGACGATCCGGTCTTCGTCAATGCCGGTGCGCACATGCATATTATTTGCGCGCTGTTCCCCCACTCATTTCCCATCGAGGGGACCGGCCTTGCGGCGGTAATCATGGCACATGAACAGTCGGGTATCCGCGGGATAATCCAGTATTTTCCTTATTGACCGGAATAGGCTGCGTGCATTTCCTCGCGGAAAATCGGCGCGCTGTACCAACGTCCGGCATGAACAGGGTATCGCCGACAAAGATTGCTTTCTCTGCCTGATAGGATAAGTCCGCCGGCGTATGGCCCGGTGTCGAGAGCGGGTCCGGGCTTCAGCAGGCGTTTGCCTTGTTCGCGGGCGGCGTAGCTGCAATCATGTTCGCGAATGCAGTTCTGGGGATTCTACGCTGAAAACAGCGCCGCATTCTTCGGGAAAAGGTTTGGCACTTATGCCCTGCTGTCTTCTGCCTGGTTCTGCAGAGCGCATATTACAATTGCTGAAACTCCTTCAGTAACTGGCGTGTATGCAATGGCTTATCTCCCAGATAGTGGTTGAGCAGCGAGCGCATCAGCGTCCTGCTCTGCAGACGCGTCAGGGGGGCTGAATAGTCTCCCTGGCTCATATCCAACAGCGTCTTTCCACTTAACTGGAGGTTAAAAAGGCAGTTGCCGTTGCTCGCTGCAACGGGTCCCCGCTCGATTTCGTAGCAGTAAGTCTGGTTTGGTTTAATCGGTCTTCCTGATGAAACATCATGATCGAGCGTCAAGGCATAACCCATCTCCTGCAGGAGACGCTGCTCGAAGCGGCGCAGTATGGGAATGTAATCGCTTGCCATACTCAAGTCGGACAAGGCCTCCTGATAGCAGGCAAATAATCGTTCGTGCGGATCATTGCGGTGCAATAGCCGTATCAAAAGTTCATTGAGATAAAATCCGCAGATCAGGGCGGTTCCCTGTAAGGGTAACTGCCCACCCTGCCATTCCGCCTTATGCAAGGTGCGTAATTCGGACTTTCCTCCCCAGCTCAGCAGGAGAGGCTGGAAGGCGCGCAGCAATCCTCGCAGGGCAGATGCCGGACGCTTGGCACCTTTCGCAACCACGGCAATACGCCCGGAATTTTGCGTGAAAACTTCCACGATAAGGCTGGTTTCAAGATAAGGATAGGTGTGCAACACAAAAGCGGGTTGTGCTTCTTGACGCTGTCTATCTACGCTCATGTTTAGGGAGCATCAGCGGCTGCGATCTTCGCTTATGCGGTTTCCCGCAAGCCGCTCCGGGATCACATCTTCCTTCGGAAGGTACTGCTTCACCCGGAGCGGCTTACTCATATCCCAGGTTTTTCAAGGTTCGGGCATCTTCGGCCCAGCCGCTTTTGACCTTTACCCAGACCTTGAGATAAACCTTGCCACCGAAGCTTTCTTCCATGTCCTTGCGCGCCTGGGTAGCGATCAGCTTCAATTTTTCTCCGTCCTTACCGATGACAATCGCTTTCTGGCCGGATTTGTCTACCACAATGGAAGCATGAATCCTGCGCAGCTCGCCTTCCATCACAAACTGGTCAATGATGACGCTGGTGGAATAAGGAATCTCTTCTCCCAACAGCCGGAACAATTTTTCGCGAACCAGTTCCGCGGCTATGAAGCGTTCATCCCGGTCGGTTACTTCATCTTCCTGGAAGAATGGTGGATTTTGCGGCAGGTGCGGGCGTATCGCAGCTATCAATTCGGGCAGCTGCCCTCCATTCTCGGCACTTATCGGCACCATGGCTGCGAAATCAGATTCCTTTGACATTTTTTCAAGGAAGGGAAGCAGTTGGGATTTATCGGGCAGGCGGTCTATTTTGTTGAGGGCAAGAACCACAGGCTTGTTTTTTGGCAGGAGTTTCACCACCAGCTTGTCGCGATCGTCGAAGCGCATCGCTTCGATCACCAGTACCACGACATTCACATCCCGCAGCGTCTGGGTAACCAGACGGTTCATCCCGCTGTTCAAACGGCTTGTATGCCGCGTCTGGAAGCCCGGGGTGTCGACAAAAACAAACTGGGAGTACGCGTCAGTGAAAATGCCGTGTATGCGATGCCGCGTCGTCTGGGATTTTTTTGATGTAATACTGATCTTTTGCCCGACCAATCTGTTCAGCAGGGTGGATTTTCCTACGTTGGGGCGGCCAACGATAGCAATATAACCGCTGCGATAGGCTGGGTCTGCAAGGGGAGCTTCAGTGTTCATCAGAAAATGTTTTGTACCAATATACACTCGCGGAAATTCCTCACAGCCTTGCTGTTGGAATATTTTGGCTGTGGCAGGGAGCGCTTCACAGTTCAGGAAAGCACGAAAGTTGTTCTCTATTGAGTCAGCGAGCGAGCAGTATGAACGTCATATCGGCTGAAGTCGGCATCAAGTGACGTTCAAAGCAGGCCATCGTTGGTTTGGCTGAATTCTGGTTTACTGGATTCGAGTCAGGCCCGGAACGACGAGATTCATAATATTTTCTGGCCGGGTCAATAATGCGACTGGAGTTGCTCATAAGCTTGTCTGGCCGCGTGCTGTTCTGCACTGCGACGGCTCGCGCCTTCGCCCAGGGTGCGGATTTCAGGCCGGGAAATCACGCATTCCACCTGAAACTGCTGCTGGTGAGCCTCGCCTCGGGTAGCAACGACAGCATACCGGGGCAGCGCCAGCTTGCGGCTCTGGAGATATTCTTGCAAAAGGGTTTTGGGATCCTTGCCGAGGGCATGGGTATTCAGTTCCCCCACAGAGGGAGCGAAAAGAATTTCAACTGTCTTCTCGGCCTGCTCAAAACCCGCGTCGAGATATATGGCGCCAATCACAGCTTCCAGCGCATCCGCAAGAATCGACGGCCGTTTGTCTCCTCCGCTTTTGAGTTCACCTTCGCCAAATCGGATAAGCTTTCCCAACTCAAGCGTTTGCGCCAGTTCAGCCAGCGCCTTCTGGTTTACGAGGTTCGCCCGTATCCGTGACAGACTGCCTTCGCTGAAATCAGGAAAATGCTGGAATATCAATCCGGCGACGGCGCAGTTGAGGACGGCGTCGCCAAGAAATTCAAGCCGTTCGTTATGAGGTATACTGTGGCTGCGGTGCGTCAGCGCTTGCCGCAGCAGTTCGGCCCGATGGAAGGTGTAACCGAGTTTCCGGCACAGCGCCGCACTCTCCATATTCCGGTAAGCTGTCCCCAATTTTGCGCGTCCCCTCCGACCAACTGTGGCGCACTGATCTGCCACATGCTCAAGGTCTCGATTGCCTCCCGACTTACTTGATCGATAATCCGATGCGTTTCAGATCGCTGAAATTCCACCAGATCAT
>Ga0134128_10004669_pt1 | contig 16735 bp, 14 predicted proteins | sample KB31754_FD_96462 | JGI IMG/M metagenome (GOLD analysis project Ga0134128, IMG submission 96462) | Terrestrial soil microbial communities with excess Nitrogen fertilizer from Kellogg Biological Station, Michigan, USA - KB3-175-4 | ecosystem: Environmental > Terrestrial > Soil > Unclassified ...
ATAGACGAGCGCGCGAAAATACAAGCGCGTTCTGCACAGTTTTATTGGCGATTCCTGCGATATTTCCACTGTCCGACGGCTTTTTGCGCTGATTTGGCAGGCCCTCGGAAGCTGGCCGAAACCGCCACGCCGGCCCTTCCAGACCTCAGCGGCCGGCCGTCATCTGCTTGCGATAGTGCTCGGCGTCCCAGTTCAGCAGAGCCTGTTCCTTCTCAAGCGGCAGATATTCAACAGTTGTATCGAGTGGCAGGCGGGTGACCACGAGGGCGAGGCAGGTCAGCAGGGCTTGCGCGCCCGCGTTTGCGTCGGCGCGGATGATCGTGCCTTTGTCCGCGACCAGCGCGACAACCGATGGAGGTCGCCCACCCGTGGCGACGCGCCCCGTGAGCGCGACCAAATCCTCTCCTTCGGCAAGCGCGGGCAGGGCGGGGCCAAGAAAAATCACATGGTCCGGATAGAGCGAGCCCCTGGTCGCGATCGAGAAATTGTGCGGGTTGGTCGCAAGGTTGTGGTGCAGCGGGTCCGGTGCAGGTCGATAGTCCGTGCCTTCGCAGATATGCGCGAGTGCGCCGTCAGCGGCGGACGCGCCAGTGCGCTGTGGCAACGAAAGCCGGCGTTCGACCTCCAGCACCAACTCTTCCGCCGCGTCACAAGTTGGGGCACCGACCACGAGGCCGTGATTGCCGAGGATCAGGACGTCGGCAGGCTCTTGTGTGAGGCTCTCACTCACCGCCTGCGCGAGCGGCAGGCCGGGATGACGGTAATCGAGCCAGTGCCAGGCGAGACCGTGAAGTCGCCTGGCAAGTTCGTTGCGTGCGTGCTTTTGCACCGACCAGGCGATGGTGTTAACCGAGTGGACGTGCAGCACGACGGGATGTGGCATCAGTGCATGAAGGGACGTCTCGATCGAGGCGCGAAGCTGGCTTGCCGGATGGCCTGGCGCCGCCGGCATGCGCTCATCGCCGTTGGCGAGAGCAGCGCGAGCGCCGGAGAGCGAGATCGGCAGGAATATCTCCTTGATCTCGGCATCGGCAAGCCAGGCGCCCGACGCTTTCACCCAGAGCACGTCGCCTAGCTTGACCGAGGAATTGCCGCCGGCGGCTTGGGTCAGAAGGATGTTTTTGCCGACCCGCGCCGACATGCGACGCAGTTCGTTCAGGATCACTGGCTGCTGCATCTTCAAAACCTCACCAGGCCAGATATTCAATTGTCCAATGGGGTGTACGGGACTCTGAGCCGGCCAGTGTCCGGACCGCGTGTGCCGGATCTGGCACATTCACTAGCGCATCGCGATGAACGCCCGACCTGACGAGCGCCGTCAGCATCTTTGACGCGCGTCCGCCGGCAATGTCATGCTCCAAAGAATCCCCGACGACGAGAACACGCTCGGGCGCTGGATTGCCCAGCCTTTCAAGCGCAGCCGTGAAGATCGGCGAGTGAGGCTTGCCGACAAACTTCACCATCCCCCCGAGCGATTGGTAAAACGCTGCCAGTGCACCTGGCGCGGGGACCAGCGTTCCTGCGCTGAACATGGCAAGATCGGGATTGGCGCACAACATCGGGAGCCGGCGCATGGCAGCTGCGGTCAGGCATTCACGCCAGTGTTCGGGGGCGGACACAGCGTCGTCAAGCCCGCCGAGCAGGATGAAGTCGGCATTTTGCACGTCCTTGACAACGCTGAGGCCGAGACAATTCACGATCGACCGATCGTCATCGCGCGTGATTAGGAAGGCCGCATGACCGAGGCCGACGAAGGGCTCGCGTTCCTGAGCGCGCAGTCCATTCCAGGCAACTTCGCCCGACGACAGCACGCCATCATAGGCATCGGGAGGCAAGCCGAGTGCGGCGAGGCGGAGTTCATTGTCGTGGGCGCGCTTTCCAGAGTTGGAAAGGACCAGCACGCGCTTGCCGGCTTCCCGTAGCCGAGCCACGCATTCATATGCTTCAGGAAATATCGCCTTGCCTTCGTGCAGCGTCCCCCATTGGTCGAGCAGGACGTGATCGAACCTGTCGACGATGACGCGAAGACCCGTGATGGTGAAGGGGAGGCCTTTCATGGCGGGCCGCCATGCAGGGCCAGCAGCGCCGCGCCGTAGCATGCTTCAGTCTGCTCGGCGACGGTGACGGGAACGCTCAGCACGCGATGCCGGATCGAGGTCCATGCCTCGTTCCTCGCACCGCCGCCGATACTGATGACGCGGCGCAAAGGTGGGGCTCCGAGCAGGGCCAGCTGTCGGTAGGCAAGCCCCTCGACCGACGCGATGCCTTCAAGAAGACCCTGGAAGAAACGATCGTCCTCGGCCGGCCGCGGACTGACCCGCGCCGCCAGGCCAGGGTCGGCGATCGGGAAGCGCTCTCCAGCCTTCGGCAGCGGATAATAGTCGAGCCCGGTCGGCTGATGCGGCTTGAGTTGAGGCGTCAGGCGTTCCATCTCGTCGGCGGTGAAATGCACGAGCAAGGCTGCACCACCCGTGTTCGAAGCGCCGCCGGCAAGCCAGCGCTCACCAAGGCGGTGCGAGTATACTCCCTGGTTCGCCGCAAAGATCGGCTGTGCCGCAAGCAGCTTGACCACCAGGGTTGTGCCGAGCGAGGTGACGGCATCGCCGGGTCGATCGGCGCGGGTCGCAATGAAGGACGCGACGCCATCGGTGGTGCCGGCCGCGATGCGCGCCGACGACGGCAAGCCGAGCAGGCGCGCAACGTTCGGATTGATCTCGGCGAAGGAGGTCCCCGGCACCATGACTTTCGGCAGCAATTCGCGGGGTACACCAAGCCGGTCGAGCCAGGCTGGCCAGGTGCGTGTCACGGGATCATAGCCGAGCTTCAAGGCGTTGTTTTCATCGCTGATGCCATGGCGGGCGCCGAGGCGGCCTGCAATCCAGTCTGCCTGATGAACCGCATGGCGTGCACCATCGATATCGCGCTGATGCAGGAGATGGAGCAGCTTGGCGAGCGCGCTGCTGCGTCCATGGGCACCGCTTTCCGCCGGTGCCACCTCGGCGATACGTGCAGCTTCTTCCGCTGCGCGGGCATCGTTGTACATGAGACCCAACGAGCGCGGCTCGCCCGCGGCATCGATGAGCAACAGGGTGCCGGATGTTCCGTCGACGGCAATGCGTTCGACCCGTTTGAGGTCGATCGTCTTGCCGAGCTTGATGATGGCTGTGACTGCAGCCTGCCACCAAAGCTCAGGCTCCTGATCGATGGCGTCGCCGTGCTGCCGCGGCGCGGGCAGGGCGGCCGATGCTGTTCCCTGGATATCGCCATGCGTATCGACAGCGCAGGCGCGAACCCCGCCAGTGCCGATGTCAATACCGAGAAACAAACCTGTCATCCGGACTTACCACCGCTTGGTGCGCTCCTTTTGCGTCGCAGCATGAGGAGGGGCTTGACGGCTCGTGTGCCGTTTGCAAAATTTTGCATCAGGTGAAGAAATTTGCAAGTGGGTCATCCGGGCGTGGCTTTGGCTTCCGACAGGCTGTCCGTCATCGATGGCGAGGCGTCGCTCGCGACGCGCGCGGCGTGGCTCTATTTCGCTGCCGGAATGACGCAGTCGGAGATCGCAAGCCGTCTCAACATCCAGAGCACGAAAGCGCATCGCCTGATCGCACGCGCAAGTCGCGAGGGGATGATCCGCGTCTTTGTGGAAGGTCCGGTGGCGGAATGCGTTGCACTGGAGAACGCGTTAGCCCAGCGCTACGGCCTCGCCTTCTGTCGTGTCGCGCCGGATCTCGGCGAAGGAGATCTGCCGTTGAAGGCGCTGGCACTCGAAGGAGCAAGCTTCCTGCGCCAGATCCTCGAGCGCGGCGAAGATAAGGTGATCGGCGTCGGCCATGGCCGCACGCTCGCGGCCGTCGTCGAGCAGCTGCCGCAGACGCCCGCGCCCGACGTCCGTTTCGTGTCGCTGCTCGGCGGATTGACCCGGAAATTCGCCGCCAATCCGTTCGACGTGATTCACCGCCTGGCCGAGCGCACCGGCGCCGAAGCCTATCTGCTCCCGGTTCCGGTGTTTGCCAATTCGGTCGCCGACCGGGCCGTCTTGATGAAGCAATATGGCATTGCCGACGTCTTCGCGCTGGCCCGCAAGGCATCGCTGTTGTTCGTCGGCATCGGCCAGGTCAGCCGCGCCGGCTTTTTGGTGTCGAGTGGTATGATCAAGCCGGACGAGGTCACCGAACTGAAACGGGTCGGCGCGTGCGCCGATCTGCTCGGGCATTTCTTCGATACCGAGGGCAGGGTGCTGGACACCGATCTGTCGGCCCGCGCGACCTCGATGAGCGCAGCCGATCTGAAGAAACACCGCATCGTTGCCATCGCGGGGGGGCTGCCCAAGGTGATGGCGCTGCGCGGTGTGTTGCGCAGCGGCATGCTGCACGGGCTGATCATCGACGAGGCGACCGCTTCAGCGCTCGCATCAGACAAGCCGGAGGACACCGGCGAGACCAAAAAATAAAGGGACGGAAGTAAGCGCAAAACAAGGAGATGAGTGCATGTTCGATCGCGAAAAGAATCTGTTCGACTCCTACGCCAACAAACGCATCAGCCGGCGCGATCTGCTCGATGGTGCCGCCAAGCTCGGAATTGCGGGGGTTGCCGCCAATGCCGCCTTCGCATCCTCGGTCTCGCGGGCGTTGGCCGCGAATTTCGACTGGAAGGCCCAGAGCGGAAAGACGATCAAGCTCTTGCTGAACAAGCATCCCTACGCCGATGCGATGATTGCAGATATTGCAGCCTTCAAGTCGCTCACCGGGATGAACGTGACGTACGACATTTTTCCGGAGGACGTCTATTTCGACAAGGTGACGGCGGCATTGTCGTCGAAGTCGGACCAGTACGATGCGTTCATGACCGGCGCATACATGACCTGGACGTATGGCCCGGCCGGCTGGGTCGAAGATCTCAACGCCTACATTCACGACGCATCGAAGACGAGCCCCGACTTCAATTGGGACGACGTGCTGCCCAACCTGCGCGCCTCGACGGCGTGGGATGGCGTCCCCGGCTCCGAACTCGGCTCAGGCAAAGCCAAGCAGTGGTGCATCCCCTGGGGATTCGAGCTCAACAACATCACCTACAATCGCAACATCTTCGACAAGGTCGGCGTCAAGCCGCCGAAGAATCTCGATGACATGATCGAGGTCGCGGCGAAGATCACCAAGGATGCCGGCGGGCCCTATGGCATCGGCGTCCGCGGCTCGCGCTCCTGGGCTACCATCCATCCGGGCTTCCTGTCGGGCTACTCCAACTTCGGACAGAAGGACTTTGTGATGGATGGCGGCAAGCTGAAAGCCGCGATGAACACCAAGGCCTCGAAGGAATTCCACGACAAATGGGTCAAGATGATCCAGCAATCGGGGCCCAAGAACTGGTCGACCTACACCTGGTACCAGGTCGGTACCGATCTCGGTGCCGGCGCCTCCGGTATGATCTTCGATGCGGATATCCTCGGCTATTTTATGAACGGCGGCGAGAATAAGGAAAAGGGCCACATGGGCTACGCGGCGTTCGCGGCCAACCCGGCTGCCAAGGCCCCGACGCCAAATGTGTGGATCTGGTCGCTCGCGCTGTCGAGCTACTCCAAGCAGAAGGATGCGGCCTGGCTATTCATGCAATGGGCCGCCTCCACCGAGCACGACCTGTTCGGCGCGCGCAAGATGGACTTCGTGAACCCCGTGCGTACTTCAGTATGGAAGGACAGCCAATTCCGCGACAGGATCGCGAAATCCTATCCAGGCTACCTCGAGCAGTACGATGTCTCTTCGCCTGGCGCGAAGATCTACTTTACGGCGCAGCCGTTGTTCTTCGATCTGACCACCGAGTGGGCGGCCTCATTGCAGAAAATGGTCGCAAAGGAGGTCAGCGTCGACGAAGGGCTCGACAAGCTCGCTGACAGCATCAATCGCCAGTTGAAGTCGGCTGGCCTGGGCTGATACACCGCTTGGTGCCTATTCCTCCGCACCATGACAGGCCGCCGGTCCGGAAACCTTCTCTTTCGGGCCGGCGGCACGCCGCGAACGCTTGAATCGTCGTGACCATGAGCATGCTGCAATTTCTTCAGGGGAATGCGCCAGCTAGGCGCAAGCCGCGGCCGCGCGGCCGCGCGCTGCCTTATTTGCTAAGCCTGCCGGCACTGCTCATCTGCATCGCGATCATCGTCCCGTTCGTGGCGGCTGCGGTCTACTCGTTGCAGCGCTATCGCCTTAATCTGCCGTACTTGCGCGGCTTCATCGGCGTCCAGAACTACGTTGATTTCATCACCGATCCTGCGTTCTGGAATACGCTCCGCATCTCACTTGTCTACACCGCGCTGACAGTCATATTCGAGCTTCTGCTAGGTCTTGCGATTGCGCTCCTGCTGCGGCGGCCGACCCGCTTTCACAATGCGGTCTCCATTGTGCTGCTGTTACCGCTGATGACGGCGCCAGCGATTGCGGCCTTGATGTGGAAGCTCATGACCAATCCGGGCTTTGGCATCCTGTCGTATCTGGTTGGCTTGCTCGGCTTCACGGATTTCAAATGGGCGTCCGACCCATCGACCGCGCTGCTTACGGTGGTGCTGGTTGATGTCTGGGTCTACACGCCCTTCATCATGATCCTGCTGCTTGCCGGACTGCGATCGCTGCCACGACAGCCGTTCGAGGCGGCGGCGCTCGACGGGGTACCTGCAACCTTCGTGTTTTTTCGCATCACCCTTCCGATGTTGGCGCCCTACATCATCACGGCGTCGCTGTTCCGCCTGCTCGACTCGATCCAGCAGTTCGACATCATCTATGCGATGACGCAAGGCGGTCCCGGCGACCGGTTGATGGTGTTTCAGGTGCAGGCCTATCTCGAGTTCTTCCAGTACACAAATGTAGGCCGCTCGGCGGCGTTGCTGATGATTCTCTGGGTCATCACCAATATCCTGTCGAATATCTTCATCAAGAACTGGTTGCGGTTGCGCGCCCGCGCGCACGGCCGGGCGTGAGTTCGGGGAGCGCGGCGATGGAACATGAAAGTCTTGCCGGCCGCATCTTTCGGGGCTTGGCTCTCACGCTCATCCTCGTGTTTTTCATGTTTCCAATCGTCTGGATCCTCATGATGTCTTTCCAGACCAACGAGCAGATCCTGCGTATTCCCCCACATATCCTGTTCGCGCCGACGCTTGCCAATTATGAGGCGCTGATCTCGGGCCAACTGCATACGGCGGCTGGCAATCTCGAAATCACTTTCATGCGCAACCTGTGGAACAGTATCGTGCTGTCGAGCGGCGCGGTGATGCTGGCGCTGCTCCTCGGCGTGCCGGCAGCCTATGCTTTTGCACGCTTCAAGTTCAAGCTCGGCGAGACCATCGCGTTCACGCTGCTGTCGTTCCGCTTCGCGCCGCCTTTGCTCGTGCTGCTGCCGCTGTCGCTCTACTATCAGGAGCTCGGCCTCAACGACACGTATATTGGTATCGTCTGGGTTTATCAGCTCATCGCGCTGCCACTCATCCTGTGGATCGTGCGCGGTTATTTCGAGGATATCAGCCCCGATATCGAGCACGCCTATCGGCTTGCCGGACATTCCTGGCGCGAGGCCTTCATGCGTATCGCCGTGCCGCTCGCCGGTCCCGGCATCGCGGCGGCTGGGCTGCTATCGTTCATCTTCTGCTGGAACAATTTCGTTTTTGCGCTGATCCTCGCCTCCGCAGACAAGCAGCCTGTCACGGTGGGGGCGCTCGCCTTCGTCACGGCGTCCGGCATCCAGTACGGACAGATCGCGGCCGCGATCGTGCTTTCAGTGACGCCGACGTTGCTGCTTGCGCTTTACGCACAGCGCTATCTGGTTGAGGGCCTCTCCCTCGGCGCGGTCAAGGGTTGACGATATGGCGGCACTGGAAATCAAGTCCGTCAGCAAGGTTTTTGGTGCGGTGCGCGCCGCAGACCACCTGTCGCTTGCCGTCGAGCCCGGTGAGATCGTTGCCGTGTTCGGTCCTTCCGGCGGCGGCAAGACCGTACTGCTTCGCATGATCGCGGGGATGTTCGAGCCGGACGAAGGCGACATTCTTGTCGGCGGCCGCTCGATCGTCGGTGCGGCCCCTGAGCGGCGCGGGATCGGGATGGCGTTTCAAAATTTCGCGCTGTTTCCGCACATGACGGCGCGCGACAACATTGCAAGCGGCCTTAGGGCGAAGGGCGGGGTCAAGGATGCTGCCAGCCGCGTGCAGGCGATCAGCAAGCTGTTGAAGATCGGGCATGTGCTCGGCCATGTGCCGCGAGAATTGTCGAACGGCCAGAAGCAGCGCACGGCGCTGGCGCGTGCGCTGGTCGGCAATCCGGACGTGCTCCTGCTCGACGATCCCTTGCGCAACGTGGACGCCAAGCTGCGCTACGAAATGCGTCTTGAGTTGCCGAGCCTGTTGCGGCGTGGCGCCGCGGCGGTGCTCTATGTGACCCAGGATTATCGCGAGGCCATGGCGATTGCGGATCGTATCGCGGTCCTCATCGATGGCCGGCTTGAACAGGTAGCGAGCCCAGACGAGGTCTATGGGAGCCCCGCGTCCGTTGCGGTCGCGCGGTTGTTCGGCGATCCCAGCATCAACCTGGCGGAAATTGCGCCCATTGCCGAGCACGGCACGCTGTTTGCCGCGATTTCCGGGGCAAAGGTGCCGCTCGGCCTCGCCGATGCGCTGCCGGCGGATCGGCCGTACTGGCTCGGCGTTCGACCGGAGGATCTCGGCATTTCCTTTTCCGGTGGGGACGACGCCATTCCGGCGCGTATTCTCGCAATCACGCCGATGCATGAGAAGGCGGTGCTGCTGCTGCAGCTTGAGGACGGCAAGGAGTGGTTGGCGGCGCTGCAATCCAATGCGCCGAAGGTTGCCGCTGACGACAATGTGTTCGTGCGCTTTGCACAGGAGGCCGTGCAATTGTTCGACCGCGAAACCGGTCTTCGCGTCTCGCTGTCGCACCGGCGACAGGCTGCATGATCGGGGCGCGATGACCATGGGTACGCTCGAGCTTCGAAGTATCGACAAGGTGTACCGCAGTCGCGGCCGGCCGGCTGTGCATGCCGTCCGCTCGCTCGACATGGCGGTCGAGAAAGGCGAGATAGTCGCGCTGCTCGGCTCGTCGGGATGTGGCAAGACCTCGACCTTGCGCATGATCGCGGGTTTCGAGAGCGTCTCCTCCGGCTCAATTGCCTTGCGCGGCCGGCGGATCGATGGGTTGCCGCCGGCCCGGCGAAAGGTCGCGATGGCCTTCGAAGGCTACTCGCTCTATCCGCCATTGACCGTTCGTGAGAACATCGGATTCGCGCTGAAATCCCAGCAGCTTTCGCATGGCGAGGTCGCGCGTCGCGTGGACGCGATCGCCCGCCTGGTCGAAATCGACGACATCCTTGATTTCTATCCGCGCGTGATCTCCGGTGGACAGCAACAGCGGGTGTCGCTTGCACGAGCCTTGGTACGCGATGCCGATCTATATCTGCTTGATGAGCCGATGGGGCAGCTCGAGCCGCAGCTCCGCGCCGTGCTGCGCGGACGAATCAAGAGTCTGCTTGCCGAGCGCGAGATGACGGCGATTTTCGTCACTCACGACCAGACCGAAGCGAGCGCATTGGCTGATCGCATCGCGGTCATGGAAGACGGGATGCTGCAGCAATTCGCAAGCGAGAAGGAATTGAAGGATCGTCCTGCCAACCTGTTCGTCGCGAGCTTCATCGGCGAACCGCCAATGAATCTTCTCGAGACAGACGTGCAGCGCTCCGACGGCGGGTTTCGGCTCTCGGTCGATCCTGGCTTGGCCTTTTACGTCAGCGACGCCGGCCTCGACCAAGCAGCGCAGAAGGCGCTGGCCACGACACCGCGCGTGCGGGTTGGCGTCCGGCCGCAGAAGATCGCGGTCGGCGAGGGGGCTGTGCCCGTGCGGGTCGTGTCTAATCAGTGGCTCGGCGATCAATCGCATATCGCTGGTCAATACGCCGGTCATCTCCTGATCGCCGTCGTCCCCAATCGGGTCGCAGCGCGCTCCGGAGACATGGTCCAGTTCTCGATCGAGGTGCGTCACCTGAACGTCTTCGGCGCCGACGGCGTCTGCATCTGCCATGCGGAGGTATCGTGACGATGCCCCGCGATATCATCGTCGGCATTGATGCCGGCACTTCCATGATCAAGACCGTAGCCTTTACGCGCGATGGTCGGCAGGTTGGCGAGTCGTCTTTGCCGAATAGCTACTCAACGTCAGCCGGGGGCCGCGTCGAGCAGGACATGTCGCGGACTTGGAGCGACACGGTTGCGGCACTACGCGCTCTGGCGGCGGCAGTGCCCGACATGGCTTCGCGCGTCGCAGCGGTTGCGGTCACGGGGCAGGGCGATGGGACTTGGTTGATCGACAGCGACGGCCGACCGGTCGCACCGGCGCTGCTTTGGCTGGACTCCCGCGCCGCTGGGCTGGTCGAGGGGATTCGCGGCAGTGAACGCAATGGGCCGCTTTATCAGCGCACAGGCTCAGGTCTGAACGCCTGCCAGCAGGGGCCGCAATTGGCATGGCTATCGGCGCACGCCCCCGAGGTGCTTTCGCGCGCCGCGACCGTCTTCCACTGCAAGGACTGGCTCTATTTTCTGCTCACGGGCCAACGCGCCACCGATCCTTCGGAAGCAACCTTTACTTGCGGCGACTTCCGCAAGCGGGGGTTCGACCCCGAAACCGCGCGGATGATCGGAATTTCAAATCTCGTTCAACTGTTTCCGGACGTTGTCGACGGTGTCGCTGCCACGCATCCGCTAGGTGCGAGTGTGGCGGCCGAAACGGGTTTACCTGCCGGCGTTCCGGTCTCGCTCGGCTATGTCGATGTAATCTGCAATGCACTTGGTGCAGGTCTTTACGATCCGATGCCCGATGTCGGCTGCACCATCATCGGCTCAACCGGCATGCATATGCGGCTCGCGCCCAATGCCAACGCGGTCACCTTGAACGGCGAGGCTACCGGCTACACCATGCCGTTTCCTGTGCCGGGGCACTATGCCCAGATGCAATCCAACATGGCAGCCACGCTCAACATCGACTGGCTGCTCGATCTCGCATTGGGCGTACTCGCCGCTGAAGGCGTGACGCGCTCGCGCGCCGATTTGATTCGCCGGCTCGATCAACAGGTACTGCAATGCAAGCCCGGTGAGCTGCTGTTTCATCCCTTTATTTCGGACGCCGGCGAACGCGGTCCGTTTGTCGCGCATGAGGCCTGCGCGCAGTTTTTTGGCCTGCGTACGTATCATCGCTATGGAGACCTGATGCGGGCAGTGATGGAAGGGCTCGCATTCGCCGCGCGCGATTGCTATGCAGCCATGGGCGCGTTGCCGCGCGAGGTCCGCATCACTGGTGGTGCTGCGCGCAGCCAAGCGCTCACGGCGATCCTTGGGGCCGCCCTCGAATGCGATGTACGCGTTTGTAGCCGCGGAGAAGCCGGTGCCGCGGGCGCCGCAATGATCGCTACCGTCGCTATAGGCTTCTATTCCGACATGACGGCTTGCGCGGAGCGATGGGTCAGGCCGTATCTCAACGCGCCGCAAATGCCCGATCCCGCGCTTGTCCTGCGCTACGCTCAGATGTTTCCGGCCTATCTCGACGCCCGGCTTGCGACACGGCCGGTCTGGAAGCAGCTCGCGGCCATGCGCGGGGGAGGCGTGCATGTCTAGCTCCATTGCCATCATCGGGGACCGCTTCATGTTGCCGTCGGTTTTCGCCGAGCGCATCACGGCTGCATGCGGCAACGGCATCGACATCCGCACGCTCGAGCAGCCCTGGCCCGACGAGCCGATGGAGCACGGCTATGCCGGCTCGACGCTCGACGGGCTAAAGGAGTTCTTGGGTGATCCGGACGAGGTCGCTGGCTTCATTGGTGATGCAACGTTGCTGGTCACCCATCTGGCTCCAATCTCGCGATCGATGCTGGAACGGTTGCCAAACCTCAAATTCATCGCGGTCTCGCGCGGCGGCCCGGTCAACATCGACCTGAAGGCAGCACGCGATCAAGATGTACTGGTCGTCAACACGCCCGGCCGCAATGCGAGTGCCGTTGCGGAGTTCACCATCGGCGCCATTCTTGCCGAGACGCGCCTCATTCGCAGCGGCCACGAAGCCCTGCGTGCCGGCGAATGGCGCGGCGACCTCTATCGCGCCGATCGCACCGGGCGCGAGCTTGGCGAAATGACCGTGGGAATCGTCGGGTACGGCGCTATCGGCAGTCGCGTGGTGAAGCTACTCAAGGCGTTCGGCTGCAAGCTCCTGGTGGCAGATCCCTACGTCCAGCTCAGCGCGCAGGATCGCAACGATGGCGTCGAGCATGTCGCGCTTGACGAGTTGCTGGCGCGCGCCGATGTCATCAGCCTGCACGCACGGGTAACGCCGGAGACCACGCGCTTTGTCGGTCGCGACGCGCTGGCCAAGGTGAAGAAGGGCGCGTTCTTCATCAATACCGCGCGTGGCCCTCTGGTCGACTATGACGCGCTCCATGATGCGCTCGCGTCCGGACAGCTTGGCGGCGCCATGCTTGACACTTTCGCCGTCGAACCAGTTCCGCCGGACTGGCCGCTGCTAAGGTTGCCGAACGTGACGCTGACGCCTCATATCGCCGGCGCATCGGTGCGTACTGTCACGATCGCCGCGGAGCAGGCGGCCGAGGAGGTACGACGCTTTCTTGCGGGCGAGCCGCCCCTGAATCCGTGCTGAAGACGAAAGGTATCGAACATGACCCGTGAGGAACGACAATTGCGCGAGGCGATCATCGCCAAGTGCCGGTGGATGAACGCCTCAGGCCTCAATCAGGGTACGTCCGGCAACATCTCCGCCCGCTACGGCGAGGAGATGCTGATCACGCCTTCGGCCGTTCCCTACGACGCGATGAAACCTGAGATGATTGCAGCGATGCCGCTCGAAGGCGAGTATGGCTCCTGGACCGGCCCTTTGCAGCCGTCCACCGAATGGCGCTTTCATCTCGACATCATGCGCGCTCGCTCCGATGTCGGCGCCATCGTCCACACCCACTCCACCTATGCCACGGTGCTCGCGATCGCGCGCAAGTCGATACCCGCCTGCCACTACATGATGGCGGCGTTCGGCGGCACCAATATCCGCTGCGCTGGCTACGCGCGTTACGGCACCAAGGAGCTGTCGGAGCATGCGCTAGCCGCGTTGGAGGGGCGAAATGGCTGCCTTTTGGCCAATCACGGCATGATTGCGGTTGGCGCGAATCTGGACAAGGCGATGTGGCTTGCGGTCGAGCTCGAGACGATCGCCCGTCAGTACTATCTGTCGCTTGCGCTCGAGTCGCATGTCATTCTGACCGATGAGGAGATCGCCGAAACAGCGCGGGGATTTACCACCTACGGCCTGCAGACCTCGTCGCCAAGGCCGAAGGTAGCGGCATCGGCTCGGGCTGCGCCGCGCAAGAAAAAGAAACCTGCCGGGAAGCGATGACGCGCACTGCGGCGGTCGCGACCGAGGATCACGGACTCGTCGATATCGCCGTCATCGGCGGCGGTATTAACGGGGCCGGCATCGCGCGCGATGCAGCCGGCCGCGGCCTGAAGGTTTTGCTCTGCGAGAAAGACGATTTCGCCGAAGGCACGTCGTCGCGCTCGGGCAAGCTTGTGCATGGCGGCCTGCGTTATCTCGAATATTGCGAGTTTCGCCTGGTACGGGAGGCGCTGATCGAACGGGAGGTTCTGCTCGCCTCTGCGCCCCATATTATCTGGCCGATGCGCTTCGTGCTGCCGCATTCGCCGGAGCAGCGTCCCGCCTGGCTGATTCGGGCCGGGCTGTTCCTTTACGATCATCTCGGCGGCCGTAAGCGTCTGCCGCCGAGCCGCAGCCTCGATCTGTCGTGCGCGGTCGAAGGTGCCCCACTGCGGCCCGAGTTTCGTCGCGGCTTCGAATATTCCGATTGCTGGGTCGATGATGCGAGGTTGGTGATCCTCAATCTCGTCGATGCGTTGCGTCATGGCGCTCGGATCCTGCCGCGCACGAGAGCGGTGCGTGCACGCCGGACAGGGGATGCATGGCAACTCGAGATGCAAGGCGAGAACGGCGGCGCGCAGATCGTCCAGGCGCGCGCCCTCGTCAATGCAGCAGGGCCCTGGGTCCAGGACGTTGTGCAAGGCGTTGCCGGGCTGAACTCCACCCACAACGTCCGCCTCGTCAAAGGCAGCCATCTGGTGCTACCAAAGTTCTGGGACGGACCGCATGCCTATCTGCTGCAGAACGACGATCGTCGCGTCATCTTCGTCAACCCCTACGGTGACAACCTCTCGTTGATCGGCACCACCGACATTGCCTATGACGGACGCGCCGAGGACGTTGCGATTGACGAAGCCGAGATTGAATATCTGCTGCGGGTGATGCGCCGCTACTTCCGGACTGCTCCGCAGCATAGCGACATCATTCACGCTTTCTCCGGTGTTCGGCCCCTCTATGACGATAATGCGGAGAATCCGTCCGCCGTGACACGTGACTATGTCTTCGAGATCGACGGAACGCCCGATGTTCCGCCGCTGCTCTCGATCTTTGGCGGCAAGATCACCACCTATCGCAAGCTCGCCGAGCACGCGCTGGGGCGCCTCGTCTCCTGGTTTCCCGGGATGGCGGGCAACTGGACCTCTGGCACGCCGCTTCCCGGTGGGGACATTCCGAGTACTTTCGCCGATTTTGTGATGGCTCTCGAACGCGACTACCCTGCTTTTCCTAAGACACTCGTTCGTCATTGCGCCCGGTTGTACGGGACGCGCGCAAGAGAGTTGCTGGGGGCGGCTCGCACCTGCGGAGACCTTGGACGTCATTTCGGCGGAGACTTCTATGAGCGCGAGGCATCGTTTCTTCGCGAAACGGAGTGGGCGATGAATGCCGCCGACTTTCTGGACCGACGCACGAAGCATGGCCTGCATCTAACGCCGGCTCAGCGCGCTGCGTTCGAGGCGGCTGTCGGCAAATAATGGTTTGACACCAGGCGCCCCGCATATTGTCGCCGAAAACTCACCCGTTCCGGAATTTTCAGTGAGGTGGCCTACTATCTATCTCCCGCATTGTGGCCTTCCGATCATTTTGCGCTCCCGGCAAATGAATCGAACTTTGCTCTTATCATGCTCATGATTGGACAAGGAGCGCTGGCCGCTTCTGATCTCGCCAATCGCTCGATACAATCTCGAGGTCTCTTCCGACGATAATCTTGCCCTGCACTGGCGCGCCGTGGATGGTCGCTGACGCCATCGATCTCTGGCGTCAGGTCCGCGATGGCCGAGCTCGATCAGGCGCATGGCGGCGCGATGCGCGGCAAGCCCTGCGCGGGATAAACGGGACGGGTAGTTGGGAAGTCGTGCATTCCTGCGCTGAGATAGCGCAGAGACGTCGCGTTGAGGTACCGATGTTGGCGAAGTCAGCCCATCGTCTGAAGATAAAGGCTCGGATCAAAGTACCTGCTGGCCGGCGTGAAATCCTTGACCCCGGCATTGGCCATGAAGAAATCAGTCGTCTGTTGCAGCCATTTCGTGACGGTGCCGTCCGAATACTTCTTTTTCCACTCTTGTGAGGTGAACATTTTCTGCGCCTTGAATGATTCGTCGATGTCCGCCATCGGGGTTTGGCTGTAGTGAGCTTTCTGAAGAGCTTGCATTGCGGCACCGCTGTTGGCGACAATGTAATCATTGGCTTCAGCCCAGCCCTTTGTGAGCTTCGCCAGTGTCTCCTTGTTCGGCTCGTAATAGGTGTTCGCGGCTGCCCAGCCGTCGATGATGGCTGCTTCCGGATAATAAGCCGACGCGTCGGCGAGCTTCACGGATCCCTTCACCTTGTCGCGTGCGGTCACGTTAAATGGCACCCAGAGTGCGACTGCCGGGACCGCGCCAGAGACAAAGGACGTCACTGCCGCAGGCATGGTCTGGTTGACGAGCTCAACTTCCTTGGGATCGATATTGTTGGCGCGCAGGGCCTTGTCGAGGAAGACGTGCGCAGTCGTCCCGGTCGCCGTTGCGATCCGCTTGCCCTTCAAATCGGCGAACGACTTCACGCCCATATCGGGACGCACCCACAATTGAGCAGTGGCGACTTCGATGTCGTTGATAAGAAACACCTTGCCCTGTCCGCGTGCGGGGAAATTGGAAAGCACGGCGCCCGTCGAGAGCACGTCGAGACTGCCGCCGATCAACGCCTGAAAAAGCTCGAGCCCGGTGTTGAACTGACGCATCTCCAGCTCGAGACCGTGCTTATCGAAGCTACCGCGATCGATTCCGGTCCAGATCTGCCCGTCGACCGCGACCGTGTGGAGATAGCCGACACGCACTTTCGTTTTGGCTTGCGCGATAGCGGGCGCAGCAATCCCGCTCAGCGCGAAACCTGCCGTCGTGGTCAGGAATTGGCGTCGATTCATGATTTCGTTCCTCCGCTTGGGTTTTGATTATTCAGAAAATGAAGCCGGCCGGACCTGTGCCTGCTGCGCGCTATATTCCCTCATCACCAGCTCGCGAACATGATTGCGCAGCGCCGAATATTCGGAGCGCTCCTGAATGGACTCGTCGCGGGGATAAGCGAAGGGAACGTCGATGATCTCGCGAATCCGCGCAGGACGTGCAGTGACCACGACGATGCGCGAAGCCAGGTAGATGGCTTCGTCGACCGAATGGGTGATAAGCATGACGGTCTTGCCTTCCGTCGCCAGCACTCTCAAGAGCAGGTTCTGCATATTGGCACGCGTCTGAGCGTCGAGCGCGCCGAACGGCTCGTCCATCAGC
>Ga0134128_10004671_pt1 | contig 16734 bp, 11 predicted proteins | sample KB31754_FD_96462 | JGI IMG/M metagenome (GOLD analysis project Ga0134128, IMG submission 96462) | Terrestrial soil microbial communities with excess Nitrogen fertilizer from Kellogg Biological Station, Michigan, USA - KB3-175-4 | ecosystem: Environmental > Terrestrial > Soil > Unclassified ...
GAATACCGCGTTCAACGGGCGCAGGTGCGGCGCAGGATTGCGGTGACAGGCAAGGCACCAGCTCATGTAGAGAGTGGTCGCTTTGTAGGTGAGCGGCATGTCACCGATCGGACCGTGGCATTCGGTGCAGCCCACGCCCTTGGCGATATGAATGCTGTGATCGAAGAAGACGTAGTCGGGCAGCGTGTAGACGGCCCGCCAGCGCAGCGGCTTGTGCTCGGCGAGGCTCTGGCGGACCGGTGCGAGAATGGCGGCGTTGGTCCACACCTGGGAATGGCATGTCATGCAGGTCTCGGTGGGCGGCATGCCGGCGTTGCTCGCATATTCGACCGAGTCATGACAGTAGCGGCAGTCGATGCCGAGACCGCTCACGTGATGCTTGTGGCTGAACGGCACGGGTTGCCGCGGGGTGAAGCTCACCTGGTCGTTGTAGTTCATCAGCGGAACGCCCCAGATCAGCAGCAGGAAGCACACTGCGCCCAGCGCGACCAGCACGAGGCCGATTTGCACGAACAGGTTCGCCCTGCGCGAGAAGATCGCAGTCATGCCTTCCGTCCGCCGGAGTGGATGCGAAACGCCCGGCACGAGCAGCAGTTCCGAACGACTGCGGCTTGGCAGGAATTGCAGGTCGGCGCGCTCGCGCTTTACCGTGTGGGGGGCGGCCCCGTGGTATAGACTGCGGTGCTCCCCGACATCCCGGAGCGCCTGATGAGCATCACCCGCGACAGCGTCGTTACCATCCACTACACCCTGAAGGACGATGCGGGCGAGGTCATCGACAGCTCCGCCTCCGGCGAGCCGCTCGCCTACCTTCACGGTCACGGCAACATCGTCGCCGGGCTGGAGCGGGAGCTTACGGGTCGCAATGTCGGCGACCAGGTCAGCGTGCGGGTGCCCCCCGCGGAAGGCTACGGCGAGTACGACAAGGGTCTGGTGCAGAGCGTCCCCCGCCGCACCCTGCGCGGCATCAAGGACGTGCAGGCCGGCATGCACCTGCACGCCCAGACGGAGGAGGGCCCTCGCACCGTGACGGTGACCCGGGTGGCGGGCGACATGGTGACTCTCGACGGCAACCATCCTCTGGCCGGCAAGCACCTCAATTTCGACATCCGGATCGAGGATGTCCGCCAGGCGACGGAGGAGGAGCTGTCGCATGGACACGTCCACGGACCGCACGGCCACCACCACCACGGGTGACACGACGCGCGCTCGACTTGGCTCTCCGGGGGTATACTTGGCTTTCCGTCCAGCAGGCCGAGAGTGCGCCGTCGATGCGACCGAACGCCCTGACATCGTCCAACAGTTCGGCCCCCGGCAGGGCGTTGCGGCTGCATGGCACGATCGCCCGCGACATCGGCGTCCGAATCGTCTCCGGGCGCATCGCGCCCGGGCGGGTGCTGAACGGCGAGATCGAGGCCAGCGAGCGCCTGAAGGTCTCGCGCACGGCTTATCGGGAGGCCGTGCGCATCCTGGCGGCCAAGGGCCTCATCGAATCCCGGCCCAAGCTCGGCACCCGGGTGAGTGAGCCGCGCCACTGGCACCTCCTCGATCCCGACGTCATCTCCTGGATTTTCAGCGCCACGCCCGACGAGCGGCTGCTGAGCGGTTTGTTCGAGCTGCGCACCGTGGTGGAGCCGGCCGCGGCGGCCCTGGCGGCGCAGCGGCGCACCGCGGAGCAGCTTCAGGTCATGCGGCATGCGCTCGATACCATGGCCACCAGCTCGCTCGCGGTCCAGGAGGGTCAGGACGCCGACTGTGCGTTTCACACGGCGCTGCTCGAGGCCTCCGGCAACCCCTTTCTCGCTTCCCTGACCAGCGGTGTCGCCGCCGCCGTCACCTGGACGACCATCTTCAAGCAACGCAAACGGCCGCTGCCCCGCGACCCCCTCCCGGATCACGAGCGGGTGTACGAAGCGGTGGCCTCACGCGATGCGACGGCGGCGCGCGTGGCCATGGCGGAGCTGGTGCATCTCGCCCTGCTGGATACGACCGGCGAAGGCCCGGTCAGCTCACGAGCGGCTCGTCACTCAAGGCGCCCGTCGGGCGGCAGCCCCAGACGGCGTAGAACAGGATGAACAGATAACAGGCCCAGGGCAGCAGATAGGAGAGCTGCAGGCCGATGTGATCCGCGAGCGTGCCCTGCAGCTCCGCGAGTGCCCCGCCGGCGATGGCCATGATGAGCAGCCCCGACCCCTCCTCGGTGAGCGGCCCGAGGCCACGGATGCCGAGCGTGAAGATGGTCGGGAACATGATGGAGTGGCACAGTCCCACGGCGATGAGACACCACATCGCGAGATGCCCGCTCGAGGTGATGGCGATTCCGGCGAGCGTCAGCGCGCCGATGCTGACGACGGCGAGCAGCCGGCCGGGCGGTATCCAGCGCAGCAGCCACGCGCCGATGAACCGGCCGGTCATCGCGCCTCCCCAGTAGAGCACCGTGTACTTCCCGGCCTGCTCGTGCGTCATGGCGCCGATCTCGGGCCTGGAGATGAAGTTGACCAGGGTCGAGCCGATGCCGATCTCGCAGATCATGTAGAGCACGATGGCCGGCACGCCGAACACCAGGTTCCGATGCCGCCACAGGCTGTGCTTCGTGCGCTCCGCCCGCGCCGCCCGGCGCATCTCCCTGCCGAGGTCCGGCAGGCGCACTTTGAAGACGAGCAGTGCCAGCAGCAGCAGTACGACGGCGATCATTACGTACGGCAATTCCACCGTGTGGATGTCGGCGGCGCGCTGCTGAGCCGTGAGGGTGACGGTGCCGTGCACGGTACCGGAGGCGCTTCGGCCGAAGATGAGATACGCGCCAAAGAGCGGCGCCAGCGTGGTCCCGAGGGAGTTGAACGCCTGCACGAGGTTCAGCCGGCTGGAGGCGGTCTGCGGCGAGCCGATCACCGCCACGTACGGATTGGCCGCGACCTGCAGCAGCGTGATGGACGCCGCCAGGAGGAAGAGCGCCAGCAGGAACATGTCGTAGGATTCGAGGATCGCGGCCGGCACGAAGGCGGCGGCGCTCGCCGCCATGCCGAGCAGGCCGAGCACCACGGCCAGCTTGTAACCGGTGCGCTCCAGGACCTTCGCGGCCGGCAAGCCCATGATGAGGTAGCCGAGGTAGAAGGCGAGCTGTACGAGGAGCGACTGACCGTAGTCGAGCCCGAACGCCGATTTGAAGTGCGGCACCAGGGTATCGTTGAGGACGGTCGCGAATCCCCAGATGAAGAACACACTCGTCAGCACCGTGAGCGCCGCGGTGTAGCTCTGTCGCGGAGCTGCCTGATCGGCCGCGAGCCCGGAGCCGCCTGGAAGATTGACTGCCATCAGTGATTTCCTCAGTCCGATTGCGCCGTGGGCCAGCCATCGCTCGTCCAGGAGAGAGGCGCGATCCGCAGCGTCGGTATCCCATGATGCCATGCATCGTAGGCGTGATACACGATGTAGTCCCGGCCGCCGTCGCCGAATACGCCGCAGCCACCCGGGCCGCGCCAGCGTTGCTTCTCTTTCAGATCGGCTCTGAGGATCACCGTGCCGCGGCCCTCGCGCATCGCGCCGCCGTCCCGGCCGAGGAAGGGGCCGGTCACCTCGCGGGAGCGGCCGTAGGCGGTGTAATAGGTGCTGCGCACGCCTTTGCAGCAATAGTCGTAGGAGGCGAAGAGATAGTAATAGCCGCCGCGCTCGAACATGAACGCACCCTCGATCGCATCCGGCGCGCCGGTGGGCTCAGGCCGGCGCGCGAGCGGATACACGTGCGGCTCGCCGGCGGCGAGCTTGCCGGTCGCATCGAGGCGCCGCATGCTGATTCCGGACCAGAAACTGCCGTAAATGAGCCAGCTGCGCCCCGCGCGATCCACGAAGTGGTTAGGGTCGATGGCATTGAAGTCATCGCCCGCGTGCGACATCAGGACGAGCCCCTGATCCTGCCAGCGGTAGGTCCTGCTCGCCGGATCGAGCGTGGTGTTGGTCGCAAGCCCGATGACGGAGCGGTTGGAGCCGAAGGTCGAGACGGCATAGTAGAGGCGATAGCCGCCGCCGAAGCGCGAGACATCCGGGGCCCACATGCCGCGCGCGCCCGGCACGAGCGCTACCGCCCATGATGGGACGGCAGCGAAGATCGCGCCGCGCGAAGTCCAGTGAGTGAGGTCCGGCGAGGTATGGAGCGTAATGCCGGGACTGCCTGGCATGGAGGTGCCGTACAGGTAGTACGTCCCACCCTCCTTGATCAGACAGGGATCGTGCACGGGGGCGATGTCGCCCGTCATGCGGGCGTTGATCGACTCCCCGGCGGGTGCGTCCTGATCCGGCGCCGCGGCACGCGCGAGCAGACCGCGCGGCCGGAGGAGCACGCATGCTCCTCCGGCCGCAGCGGCACGCAACAGCGCGCGCCTGCCCGTCCTACAGACGGTACCGGAATCCGATGGCATAGGTCTGGTCGAACCGCCGCGTATCGCGCGGATAATCGTAGGGCGAGCCGAAGTAATCCTGGTAGTAGCTGTTCAGCATGTTCTTCGCATCGAAGGTGACCGTCAGCCCGCCGAGCACATGGTACCCGAAGGAGAGGTCGAGCCAGGGCTGCGCCTTCGAGTAGATCTCTCCCGGCTGCTGCCCACCCCCGGGGGCGGGACCTACGTCGAAGCCCGACCGCCAGTTGTAGGCGACCCGCATCTCGACCGGACCCTTCTCGTAGATGCCGATGAGGTTGTAGGACCACTTGGAGATGTTCTGGAAGGGGCCGGAGACATAGGTGCCGTTCGCCTGCAGCCCGAGGCCACTCCAGATTCCGGGCAGGTCCGTGAAGAACTGCGTGTAGGCGACCTCGGCGCCCTTGATGGCACCGGCCGGAGCGTTGGTCGGCAGAGTCACCTGGTAGGTGATGCCGGCGATCGACTCCGGAGCGACGGCGGACTGGATGTACCCCTTGACGCGCCGGTAGAAAAGGGCGCCGGTGAGCGCGTTCTGGCGCCCGAAGTAGTCCTCGAGCGACAGGTCGACATTGTCCGACTTCTCCGGGCTGAGGTTGGGATTGCCGGAGCTACCGGAGCCGAGCAGCGTCGCCGTCGAGGCCGAGAGCGACAGTCCCGGGTCGAGCTGCGCGAACTGCGGGCGGGTCACGGTCTGGCTCGCCGCGAAGCGCAGGAAGAGGTCGTCGTTGAGCTGCAGGCGCGCGTTCAAGCTCGGCAGCAGCTCGAGATCGTTCTTGTCGGTCTTGGCGAAGAGGTAGTTGAACGTGTAGTTGACCTGGTTGGGTGTCGAGACGATGAGCGAATTGCCTTTCATGGTCGCCTGCGTCTCGATGAGGCGCAGGCCGAAATTGCCGATGAGGGGCAGCGATCCGGGCGTCGCGGCGAAGTTCAGCTTGCCGTAGAGCGAGTAACTGATCTCGCGATCGTCGAACGACTGCGTCGGATCGGCAGGCGGCGGCGCGCCCGTCGGCGACTGGTCGAAGAGCTTGCGCAGGTAGGCGATGTTGTCGATCAGCCAGTTGGGGTCCGCATCGAGCCACTGCGAGATGCCGAACTGGCCGTCGAACTGGCTTCCGGAGGTGACGTGGTAGCCGGTTCCCGGCAGGGCGCTGAGCGGCGTGAAGCATGCCGGCGAGGCGATGGCGGCGGTGAGCGCCGCGAAGGTCGGTGACGCGGGGTCGGGCACACCGCGGCAGTCGAGCCCGCCCTGGTTGTCGGCGCGGTTGTAGGCGAAGCGGTCGGCGAAGCGCGCGCCGGTGTCGATGGAGCTGATCCAGCCGCGATCGACCCGGAAGGCCAGGTCGCCGCGCCAGTCGGCCTCGTTGCCCTTCTGGCTGGTCCACTGGTCATAGAGCTGGCGGATGTGGAAATTGGTCGGGTCGGTGAGGCTCACGCCGGTCACGTTCATGTAGGGCGTGCCCGTGCCGTTGTAGTCGAAGTCCGCGCTGTAGCCGTTCGGCGGCGGGTAGTACTCGGAGTCGAGGATGTAGCCGTCCTGGCTGAAGTGACTGTTGGTGTAGTCCACCTCGGTCGTGAACTTGACGCGCTCGCCGGTCCAGGTGCCGCCGATCGCCGCCTGATAGGTGTCGGTCTTCGGTACGAACGACTGATCGCTGGTGAGGTCGTAGCACCCGGCGGTGACGGTCTTCACCTCGTCGGTGCCCGGGAACACGGTCGCGGTCGCCGGATTCGCGCAGATCCACGGCAGGCCGACGAAGAAGTCGTCGTAGTTGTCGTTGCGGTATCCCGTGTAGAAGCCTTCGGCATAGAGCTCCGTGCGGGAATTGGGCCGCCACTGCGTCGACAGGTCGACCGAGGTGCGCTGGCGGTTGCCGAGGATCGACTGCGCTCCCTCGGTGAGCGGCAGGTACGCGGTGCCGCCGGGACCGGTCGACCCGGGCACCGGCCCGATCGGCTGGCTGGAGATGTAGTTGTCCAGGATCTCCTCCTTGTAGCGGTCCTTCGAGTACGAAACGTCGGCGAGCACGCCGAATTCGCCCGCCGAGGTGTCCCAGCGGTCGCTGAGAAGCAGGCTCGCCCGCGGATCGGTCTTGCCCGAGAGCGAGCTGTGGGTCGCCATCGCGGTGCCGGCCGCCTCGAAGCCCTGGAAGTCGAAGGGCCGATGCAGCCGCACGTCGACCACGCCGGCGATGCCGCCCGCGATGTCGGCGGCGGTCGGCGACTTCACGACATCGACCCGGGAGAGGAGCTCGGCGGGGATGTCCTGGAGCGACACGAACCGGCCGGTCGAGGTGAATATCTCGCGCCCGTTGAGCAGCGTCTCGATATCGGGCAGGCCGCGGATGAGCAGTTGGTTCGCTTCGGCGGCGTTGCGGCTGATCTGCACGCCGGTGACGTGCTGCAACGCCTCGATCACGTTGTTGTCGGGCAGCTTGCCGATGTCCTCGGCGACGATCGAATCCTCGACCTGTTGCGCCACCTTCTTCAGCTCGAGGGCCGAGCCGATGCTGCGGCGCACGCCGGTGACCACGACTTCCTGGAGCTGCTGGGTCTGGGCGGTCTGGTTGGCCTGGTCAGTGGATGGTGACGCCGCCTGCGCGTAGCACAGCTCGGCGCCGGTGGATACGATGAGGCTGGCGGCAACGCACGCCAGAGCATTCCGCAACTGCATGGTTCTCCCCCTTCTATTAAAGGCCCATGGGCGCGCGGTTCGCGCGTTAACTCATACAATATGTGAGGATCGGCCGCAGCACAAGACCGGCCGGTAAATTTGTCTGATAATTGCCGGACGCCGGTCATTGCACCGCCGGCCAGCCCGCGGAATCGAACTCGAGGTCGTTCAGGCCCAGCGTCGGCGTACCGCCATTGGCGCCGTCGTAGTAGTGGTAGACCAGCACGGGCTGGGAGCCGACCAACAGCACGCTCTCGCCGCCCGGTCCGTCGACGGTCCCGTGCGTGCTGAGGAGGATCGTCCCGCCCCCGTCCATGAGGTCCAGGCCGCCGCGGTCGTAGAACGGCCCGGTCGGGCTGCTCGAGCGGCCGACGATAATCCGGTAGGTGCTGTTGCTCCCCTGGCAGCAGACGTCGATCGACGCAAAGTAATAGTAGTAGAGGGTGCCGCCGGGCGCATACGGGAAGATGAAGGACCCCTCCTCGCCCGCACCCCGCTTGGCGATGTCGTAGAGCGCCGGATTGGCGGCAAGAGGCAGGCCGGTGGACGGATCGAGCTGCAGGACGTGAATCCCATCGTGCCAGGAGCCGAAGGCGAGCCACCAGTTGCCGGCGGTATCGGCATATGGGGCCGGATCGATGGCGTTGAAGGTCGTGGTGCAGCCCGGGGCGGCGCCGCAGGAGGAGATGACCTTGCCGGCATCCGTCCAGGGCCCGCTCGGCGAGGCGCTGGTCGCCAAAGCGATCACCGCCGCCGACTGATCGGCGGCGACCGTGGACGGCGGGTCGTAGATCGGGATCGCGTAGTATTGATAGTACGTCCCGTTCGCGTAGAGGACGCTCGGCGCCCAGATGTCGGTTCGCCCGTCCGTCCCGGTTGTGTTCTCGCCGGCCCACCAGGCGAAGTCCGGCGAGATGTCGCCGGCGCTCACCGCGGAGAACGTCGCCATGTCGGGCGAGCTCGCCAGCGTGTTGTGCGTTCCGTAGAGCCAGAACGTGCCGCCCGGGTCCTCGATCATGTCCGGGTCGTGGACCTGGATGCCGCTGCCCGTCACGGTGAGCGGCGGCGGGTACGCCGGATCGGTGGTCACGGTGACCGTCCATTCCTGCTGCCTGGAGGAATCGTCGCGCGTCGCCTGGGTCGTCGCCCCCGAGGCGTCGCTCTGCAGATAGAGCCCGCTGTTGATGTTCTCGATGGCGTAGTTGCCGTCGGAGAGCTGGTAGAACGACCAGAGGTGATCGCTCGTGCCATTGTCCGCCCACTGCACCGTCGCGGCGCCGGCCGCGGTCGCTGCATTGGTGATGCCGAGGACCTGGTGAGTCAGCATGTTCTCGATGTTGTACTGTCCCTGTCCCATCGGCATGAGGTGCCAGCGCTGCGCGCTCGAGCCGTCGCCCGCCTCCGTATCGATGGCGGCGCCGGCGGTCTGACTCCCGCCGGCGACGGCGAGCGGCTGGCCGCTCGCGGCATTCGCGATCCCGAGCTGATGCTCGCTGTCCATGCTCGCCAACGTGGGCGGGGAAGCCGTACCGGAGGCAGCGCCGGCCGACCCGTCCGCGCCGCCGCCACCACCGCAACCGGCAAGCGACAGGCCGAGCGCGAGCGCACCCGCCAGCAGGACGGCCCTCGCCCGGATGTGGGCGGCAGGCGCCGGCACGATTTCCCCAGTCATCGGCTTGGCTCCGATTTCGCCTTATTGTCTGAGTATTTATATTCTCAGACAATATCGGAGAATGCAACAGCGCGCGCCGGCCCACGCCCCGGGGTCGAGGCCCGGGCCTGTTCCCGGCTCCGGCCTGGCCCATGCCTGGCGTTGGCGTGCTAGTATTGTCTTAGTTATTAGCCGAGCCCGGCGAATGGGCGCGCGCATTTTCGCTCGCGGAGGGTGCATGTCGTTACGACTGGTGCAGGTCGAGCTTGACGGGGGTGCCCGCGGTGTCGCGGCAATCGAGCCCGGCCGCCAGCCTGATGCGGGTGGCAGAATCGCGGCCGTCCGGCTCGCGGGTGTCACCTCGCTCTACCAGCTCGCGGGAGCGGCGCTCGCCGAAGGCCGATCCTTGCAGGAGGCCGCCCTCGCGCGTCGGACCTCCGAGGTCCTCGATATCGGCGGCAACGGCTCGCGTCCCCGCCTCCTGCCGCCCATCGATCACCCCGATCCGGCGCACCTCTATCTCACCGGCACCGGCCTCACGCATCTCGGCTCGGCGGAGAGCCGCGACAGGATGCACGCGCTCGCGGCAACCGGCGGCGCGCAGACCGACTCGATGCGCATGTTTCTCGACGGCCTGAAGGGCGGCAAGCCCGCGGGCGGCGGCATCGGCTCGCAGCCGGAGTGGTTCTACAAGGGGGATGGCTCGAGTGTCGTGGGAACCGGCGCGGCGCTCGAGATGCCGGCATTCGCGCTCGACGGGGGCGAGGAGCCGGAGATCGCCGGCATCTACCTGATCGATGCGCAGGGCGAGCCGCGACGGCTCGGCTTCTGCCTGGCGAACGAGTTCTCCGACCACCTCACGGAGCGCGAGAATTACCTCTGGCTGGCCCACTCCAAGCTGCGGGCGGCCGCGCTCGGTCCGGAGGTTCTGACCGGGGCGCTGCCCGCGGACGTTCGCGGCACCAGCCGGATCCTGCGTGGCGAGCGGGTCATCTGGGAGAAGCCGTTTCTCACAGGCGAGTCGAACATGTCGCATTACATCGCCAACCTGGAGCACCATCACTTCAAGTACGGCAACTTCCGCCGCCCCGGCGATGTGCACGTGCACTTCTTCGGCACCGCAACCCTCTCCTTCTCCGATCAAGTGCGCGTCGAGCCGGACGATCTGTTCGAGATCGGCGCGGATGCCTTCCTGCTGCCGCTGCGCAATCGCCTCGCGCGGGCCCCCGCCCGCGCCTTCGCCGTACGTCCGCTTTAGCCCGGCCCCCGTGAGATCGGCGCATCGTCGCTGTCTGACCGCCGCTGTCGTTGCCGCCGGCGCCCTCTCCTGCCTGCCGTGGGACGGAGGCGCCGCGGCTGCGGTCCCGAGTCCGCCGATGGGCTGGAACAGCTGGGACGCGTACGGCACCACGATCTCCGAAGCTCAGTTCCGCGCCAACGCGCGCTGGATGAGCCGACACCTCGCCCGCTACGGCTGGCGCTACGTGGTCATCGACGAGGGATGGTTCGTGCGCAATCCCACGCCATCCGGTGCCGCTGCGAGCGACCTTCTGGTACTCGATCAGTACGGCCGGTACGTTCCCGCGCCCAATCGCTTCCCGTCCGCCGTGAATGGCGCCGGATTCAAGGCGCTCGCCGACTACGCGCATTCCCTGGGACTGAAGTTCGGCATCCACATCCTCCGCGGCATACCACGGGAAGCGGTGGCGAGAAACCTGCCGATCGCGGGCTCGCCTTACACCGCCGCGCAAGCCGCCGACGCCCATTCCGTCTGCCCGTGGAATCCCTACAACTACGGGGTGAACCCCCGCACGCCCGCCGGCCAGGCGTACTACGACTCCCTCGGCCGCCTCTACGCCTCCTGGGGTGTCGACTTCATCAAGGCCGACTGCATCGCCAGCCATCCGTATGCCGGCGGGGAGATCCGCATGCTCTCCGCCGCCCTGCGCGGCAGCGGCCGCGACATGATCCTCAGCCTCTCGCCCGGTCCCGCGCCGCTCGAGCGGCTCGCGCAGCTGCGCCGCTACTCCAACCTGTGGCGCATCTCCAATGACGTCTGGGACCTCTGGCACAGCGCGGCGGACTATCCGCAGGGCGTAGGCGATCAGTTCCCGCGCGCCGCACGCTGGGCGCCGCTCGCCGAGCCCGGCCACTGGCCCGACCTCGACATGCTGGCGCTCGGGTATCTCGGACCCGCCCCGGGCTGGGGCAACGCGCGGCAGAGCCGCCTCACTCACGCCGAGCAGCGCACCTATGTCACCCTCTGGTGCATCGCGCGCTCGCCGCTCTTCATGGGCGGCAATCTCACGCGCATGAGCGGCTGGACCGAAGCGCTGCTCGAGAATCCCGAGGTCATCGCCGTCGACCAGCACGCCGCGCACGCCCATCGGATCTTCGCCCGCGACGGCTTCGTCGTCTGGCTGTCGAAGCCGGACTCGGGCGGGGGCTGGTATCTTGCGGCATTCAACCTGCGGCCGCGGCAGCGGACTCTGGCCGTGGATTGGCGGACGCTCGCGTTGCCGCCGGCGCGCTATGAAGTGCGCGATCTGTGGCAGCGACGCGAGCGGGGTTTGGCCAGCGGACTCACGGTCCGTCTCGCCGCCCACGGCGCGGCGCTCTATCGGCTCTCATCACCCTAAGCGGGGAGTTCCATCACGATGTCATCGCTCAGACCAGTCCTCATCGCCGCGCTCTGCACGGGCGCGATCGCTGCCATGCCGGCTGCCGGCGCTGCCCAGGCGCACCGTGCGAGCTTCGGCGCCCTCTCCGACGGCACGCGCATCGAGGCCGTGGACCTCAGCAGCCACGCCGGCATCCGGGTGCGGATCATCACCCTCGGCGCACGCATCCAATCGCTCTACACGCCGGACCGCGCCGGCAAGAGCGGCGATATCGTGCTCGGGTTCTCGAGCCCGCAGCAGTACTTCGCCGACGGCAATTACTTCGGCGCCACGGTCGGCCGCTTCGCCAACCGCATCGGCAAGGGCCGGTTCACCCTCGACGGCCACTCGTATCAGTTGTCCGTCAACGATCACGGCAATAGCCTCCACGGCGGCGCCCGCGGCTTCGACAAGCGTGTCTGGAAAATCGACTCCCTGCGGGGCGGTGCCAGCGCCTCGGTCGTGATGTCGTATGTGAGCCCCGATGGGGAGGAAGGCTACCCGGGCACCCTGCACGTGACCGCCACCTATACGTTGTCGGACAACGGCGAGCTGCGCATCGACTACCGCGCAACTACGGACAAGCCGACCATCATAAACATGAGCGGTCATTCCTACTTCAATCTCGCCTCGAGCCCTGCGCATTTCTCGACGATGCGAGACCTGCTGCAGATCAACGCGTCACACTACACACCCGTCGACAGCGTGCTGATCCCGACCGGGTCCATCGTCCCGGTCGCAAACACGCCGTTTGACTTCCGCAAGCCGACGCCGATCGGACTTCATATCCGCGACGGCAACGATGCACAGATTCGCTACTGTCACGGCTATGACATGAACTTCGTGCTCGACGGCCGCCCCGGCGGCACGCCGCGTCTGGCCGCGCGCGTGGAGGATCCGCGCTCCGGACGGGTGCTCGAGGTCTACACCACGGCACCGGGCGTGCAGTTCTACTCCGGCAACTTCCTGGACGGCACCATCGTGGGCAAGCACGGCATCGTCTATCGCCAGGGAGATGCCGTGGTGCTCGAGCCGCAGGACTTTCCCGATGCGCCGAATCACCCGAACTTCCCCTCCGCGACGCTGCGGCCCGGCGCGACCTATCACAATGTCATCGTGTACCGGTTCTCGGTGAGGAGATAACCCGATGTTCTCCAACTCCCGGCGCCGCTTCCTGCGCAGCGCCTCCCTCGCCAGCCTCGCCGCACCGGCGGGCCTCCTGCGCAGCCGCATGGCCGTCGGCGCGGCCTCATCCGCGCGCACCCGGATCTACGTGGACTCGCGCCGCACGGTCGCCACCCTCGACCGGCTCCTCTTCGGCTCGTTCCTCGAGCATCTCGGCCGCGCGGTCTACGATGGAATCTACGATCCGGGCTCGCCGCTCTCCGATGCTCAGGGCTTTCGCACCGACGTTCTCGATGTCGTGCGCAAGCTCGGGGTGCCCATCGTCCGCTATCCCGGCGGCAATTTCGTGTCGGGATACAACTGGCTGGACGGCGTCGGACCGGTGAAGGACCGACCGCGCATTCTCGACCGGGCCTGGAACGCCATCGATACCAACCGCTTCGGCACCGACGAGTTCATGGCCTGGTGCAAGGCCGCGGGTACCGAGCCGCTGATGGCAGTGAACCTGGGCAATGGCACGCCGAAGCAGGCCGCCGCGCTCGTGGAGTATTGCAACATCCCCGGAGGCACCCGCTGGAGCGATCTGCGGCGCGCGAACGGGCACGCCGATCCCTATGGGGTACGGCACTGGTGCCTGGGCAACGAGATGGACGGCCCGTGGCAGATCGGGCACAGCACCGCGCAGGACTACGGCTTCAAAGCCGCGGATGCCGCACGGGAGATGCGTGCCGTCGACCCCACCCTACTCCTGACGGCCTGCGGCTCGAGCAACTCCGATCTGCCGACGTACCTGCAATGGGATCGCGAGGTCCTGGATCAGTGCTACGAGCTGGTCGATGGCCTCTCCATTCACCAGTACTACGGCAACACCGCCGATCAGACCGGCGGCAGCAGCGCCAAATACCTGGCCTTGAATCTCGCGATGGACCGCCGCATCAGCGATACGATCGACGTCTGCGACTACGTGCGCGCGCGCAAGCGCTCGCCGAAGACCTTGTGGATCTCCTTCGACGAGTGGAACGTCTGGTACCGCACGCGCGATTTCGACGGCCACCGCCAGGTCGCGCCCCACCAGCTCGAGGAGGTCTACAACCTCGAGGACGCGCTGGTGGTCGGGGGATTGCTCAACACCCTGATGCGGCGGGCGGATCGGGTGAAGATCGCCTGCCTGGCGCAGCTCGTCAACGTGATCGCGCCCATCATGACGGACGCCAAGGGTCTTTACCTGCAGTCGATCTACTACCCGTACCGCTGGGCACTGGAGTTCGCCCACGGCCAGGTACTCGACCTGCTGGTGAGCGCGCCGACTTACTCCGTGCCCGACATGCGGCCCGTGCCCTACATCGATGCCGCCGGCACGGTGTCGGCGCGCACCGGTGAGACTTCGCTCTTCCTCCTCAATCGCGATCTGGAGGCGGCGCGCGAAGTCGAGATCGTCTGGGAAGACCGGGCGCCGGGCGAGGTGCGCAATGCGCTCGTGCTCACCGGAGCGGACCTCGGGGCCGTCAACAGCTTTCAGGCGCCGCGCCGGGTGCATCCGGATTCCCTGCCGAAACCCCGCACCCGCGGCGGGAGCACGCGTCTCGAGCTGCCGCCGAGGTCCTACTCCGTCCTGCAGTGGCGCGCCTGAGGCGCGCCGCGCGCTGCGGTAGCGCTACCATTTCTGCTATCCTCGGGTTATCGGTCCGATAACGAGAGGGGAGCGCATGATGAACCGGTTCCGCACCTGGCAATCGGCGTTGCTGGTGAGCCTCGCCGTCCTCGTGGGCGGCGCGCACGCCAAGGACGCCGCCACACCGGCGTATCTGAATACCAGCCTGTCCCCTCAGGTTCGCGCAGCGGATCTGGTGCATCGGATGACGCTGCGGGAGAAAGCCTCGCAGCTCGTGAACTCCGCCCGCGCGATCCCGCGCCTCGGCGTCCCGGCCTACAACTGGTGGAGCGAAGCCCTCCACGGGGTGATGGTGAGCGGCACCACCGAGTATCCGGAGCCCATCGGCCTCGGGGCGACCTTCGACACCCCCGGCATTCACGAGATGGCGCACGACATCGGCATCGAGGCGCGGGTCGTCCACGCCGACGCGGTGCGCGCCGGCGGCTCGACCATCTTCCACGGACTCGATTTCTGGGCGCCCAACGTCAACATCTTCCGCGATCCGCGCTGGGGCCGCGGCCAGGAGACGTACGGCGAGGACCCGTTCCTCACCGGCCGCATGGCGATCGCCTATGTCACCGGCCTGCAGGGCTCGGACCCGAGGTACTACCTCGCAATCTCCACGCCCAAGCACTTCGACGTGCACAGCGGGCCCGAGCCTACGCGCCACTTCGCCGATGTCGATGTCAGCAAGCACGACATGGAGGACACGTACCTGCCGGCGTTCCGCGCCGCCATCGTGCAGGGGCATGCAGGGTCGGTGATGTGCGCTTACAACGCCATCAAGGGCGAGCCCGCCTGCGCGAATCGCTTCCTGCTGCAACACACCCTGCGGGGCGCATGGCAGTTCCAGGGCTACGTGGTCTCGGACTGCGATGCCGTCACCGACATCTACCGGTTCCATCACTTCCGGCCGACCCAGGCGCAAGCCTCCGCGATCTCCCTCGAGCGCGGGATGGACAACGAGTGCGCTGACTTCCCGGGGTTCACTGCCGCCGACGCCGCGGGTGACAGCGACTATGAGCCCTTCATCGAGGCGGTCCAGCAGGGCTACCTCTCCGAGAGCGCGCTCGACACCGCGCTCATCCGTCTCTTCACCGCCCGCATCCGGCTCGGCATGTTCGACCCGCCGTCGATGGTGCCCTACGGCCGGATCCCGCAGAAGGAGCTCGACAGTCCCGCGCACCGCAAGCTGGCGCTGCACCTCGCCGAGGAATCGATGGTGCTGCTCAAGAACGATGGCGTGTTGCCGTTGCGGCACGTGAAGCGCATCGCCGTCGTCGGTCCGCTCGCCGATCAAACCCAGGTGCTGCTCGGCAACTACACGGGCACGCCGACCCATACGGTGAGCTTCCTCGAAGGTCTCAAAGCCGAATTTCCCGGGGCCGACATCACCTACGTGGCCGGGACCCCGTTTCTCGCGGGCGACCCGAAGCATCCCGCATTTCCGGCGAATGACACACCCGATCCGGCGGCAATCGCGGCTGCGCGAAACGCCGACGTAGTCATCGCCGTCGTCGGCATCACGAGTCATCTCGAAGGCGAGGAGATGCCCATCGATCTGCCGGGATTTCAGGGCGGTGACCGCACCCGCCTCGCGATGCCGCAGCCGGAGGAGAATCTGGTGCGGGCGGTGGCCGCCACCGGCAAGCCGCTCGTCGTGGTGCTGATGAACGGCAGCGCGCTCGCCGTCAATTGGGAGAAGGCGCATGCCAATGCCATCCTCGAAGCCTGGTATTCCGGCGAGGAGGGCGGAGCGGCCATCGCGGCGACCCTGAGCGGCAGGAACGACCCGGCGGGGCGATTGCCCGTCACGTTCTACACGGGCGTCGCGCAGCTGCCCAAATTCGAGGACTACTCGATGGCGGGCCGCACGTACCGCTATTTCGACGGTCAGCCCCTCTGGCCTTTCGGGTACGGGCTGAGCTACACGACCTTCGGATATGGCGATCTGACTCTGCCGGCCCGGCCGATCGATGCGGGCGGCCCGCTGAGCGCATCGGTGAAAGTGACCAACACGGGCAAGGTGGCGGGTGACGAGGTGGTGCAGCTCTACCTCAAATTCCCCGGCGTGCCCGGCGCGCCCCTGCGGGCGCTGCGCGCCTTCCAGCGGGTCCACCTGAAGCCGGGCGCGAGCCAGGTGGTCAGGTTCCACCTGACACCCCGCGATCTCAGCATGGTCACGGAGGCGGGCGACCGGATCGTCGCGCAGGGCACCTATGGCGTGTCGGTCGGCGGCGGCCAGCCCGGGACGGGTGCGCCGTCAGTCAGCGGGTCGTTTCAGGTGAGCGGCCAGGTCGAGCTGCCGGAGTAGGCGGGAAGGAAGGCCTCACCGAGTTGCCGGTGAGGCCCGCCGGACCGTCGCGCCGCTTTTCCGTCAACCCGCGGATGGCCTGGCGCGGGAGCGCGACGGCCCGGCAGCCGTTCAACGGCCGCGGCCGCCGCCGCGACGATCCTCGTGCGGCGGTCCGCCCTGGGGGCGGCCTCCGCCTCGGGGCTGCTCATGCGGTGCCCCGTGCATCTGTGGTCCACCGCGCATCGGCGGTGCACTGTGCATC
>Ga0134128_10004673_pt1 | contig 16729 bp, 19 predicted proteins | sample KB31754_FD_96462 | JGI IMG/M metagenome (GOLD analysis project Ga0134128, IMG submission 96462) | Terrestrial soil microbial communities with excess Nitrogen fertilizer from Kellogg Biological Station, Michigan, USA - KB3-175-4 | ecosystem: Environmental > Terrestrial > Soil > Unclassified ...
AGCCAGCAGAGCCGACACCGCCATCAGCCAGACCGGGTCGTTCCCTCGCACCATCCGGAATCCCAACGCGCCGATCAGAACCGCCATGACGACGGCGATGACGTGGCCCATCGGTCGCGATTCGGTGACCGCGCGCCGGTAGTACCGCGCGATGGAATCCAGCACCTGGTCAGGCAGTTCACCGGCGGAATCCTTGGCGGTGAGCACTTGTGCATCGAAGATGAGGTCCATCCACAACACGGCCAGTAGGAACCCACCGCACGCGGTGAATAGGGGCGTCGTCGCGCTCATCGCTCGATTGTCACCCCGGTCGCGATCGCCGGTGGAACAAGTTCTAACTCCACGCCCGCCTGCGGTAGCGTGACGCGGCATGGGACGAGTGGACGGAAAAGTAGCAGTGATCAGCGGCGGCGCTCGGGGGATGGGCGCAGCCCACGCCCGGGCTCTGGTCGGCGAGGGCGCCAAGGTCGTGATCGGCGACATTCTCGACGACGAGGGCAAGGCGCTCGCGACTGAACTCGGCGACGCCGCGCGCTACGTCCACCTCGATGTCACCCAGCCTTCCGAGTGGGAGGCCGCCGTGTCCACCGCGGTCGACGACTTCGGCAAGCTCAACGTGCTGGTCAACAACGCCGGCATCGTGGCTCTGGGTCAGCTCGGCCAGTTCAACGTGGACAAGTGGAACAAGGTCATCGACGTCAACCTGAACGGCACATTCCACGGCATCCAGGCCGCCGTCGAACCGATGAAGGCGGCCGGCGGCGGCTCGATCATCAACGTCTCGTCGATCGAAGGCCTGCGCGGCGCCATCATGGTGCACCCGTATGTGGCCTCCAAGTGGGCGGTGCGCGGGCTGACCAAATCGGCGTCGCTGGAGCTGGCGTCGCAGAACATCCGACTGAACTCCATCCACCCGGGTTTCATCCGTACCCCGATGACCAAGCACTTCCCGGACGACATGGTCACGGTTCCGCTCGGCCGCCCCGGCGTCCCGGACGAGGTCGCGACCTTCGTGGTGTTCCTGGCCAGCGACGAATCGTCGTATGCGACCGGCGCCGAGTTCGTGATGGACGGCGGTCTGGTCAACGACGTCCCGCACCGGATGTAAGCCTTAGCGGCCCAAAACCCTATCGACACCGTGCAATAACGGTCTCGGCGAACCGTTCGATCGCGACGCGGCAACCGTCGCGGTCGTCCGGCTGCACACCCTCGCCCATCCAGGGGGCGCACATCACCGCGGTGATGCCGATGTCCTCCGCACGGCGGAACAGGTCGACCGACGGCATCTCCAGCAGCGCCAGCATGATCTCGAAAGGCTCACCGTCACGGTCGTATTCGCGCCGTAGCTCGGTCAGCTTCCGCACGTATCGGACCGCGTCGTCCCAGACATAAGCCGTGCCGACCCAGCCATCGCACAGTCGTGCCGCCCGGCGCAGCGCGGCCTCGGATTCGCCGCCGGACAAGATCGGCACCGGCGACGGCGGATGGGGCTCGAGCATCATCTCCGGCACCTGGTAGAAGCGACCATCCCACGACACCCAGCCGCCCTGCCACAGTGCACGCAACGCGGGAATCATCTCGTCAAGCCGCTTGCCGCGGGTGCTGAAATCCTGCCCCAGCAAGTCGAATTCCTCGCGCATCCAACCCGCGCCGACGGCGAGTGACACCCGGCCACCGGAGATCACCGCAGCGGTGGCCACCTGTTTCGCCACTTCGACGAGCGGCCGGGACGGGGCGACGTAGATGGCGTTGGAGAACCGCAACCGCTGCGTGATCGACGACATCGCACCGATCATGATCCACGAATCCGGCCAGGCCGTCTCGGGCTGCCACGGCGGCACCCCGGCCGGTGACGGATAGGGCGAGATCAGGTTGCGCGGATAGATCAGGTGATCGGCGCAGATGACGCCGTCGTATCCGCATTCGTCGAGCATGCGGGCGATCGCGAGCGCGTCGTTGGTGTCCATGAACGGTGTGCCGGACCAGAACTGCATCACGCCCCCTCGTCCTCCGCGAAAGTGCAACTGCCGACACATTTCTCGAGTAGAGCCGTCGGTAGTTGCACTTTCGCGGGGTCTCGCGCACACCTGTGCCTCATCGAACTCCCGTCATAGTTCCAGCAATATGGTCACGGGTCCGTCGTTGACCAGTTCGATCTGCATATGGGCGCCGAAGATCCCGGTCGCCACGTCGGCGCCCAGACCCCGCAGCGCCAGCACGAATTCGTCGACCAGCGGTTCGGCGACCGCCCCGGGTGCGGCAGCGTTCCACGACGGTCGCCGTCCCTTGGCGGTATCGGCGTACAGCGTGAACTGACTGACTACCATGATCGGCGCGTTGACGTCGGACGCCGAGCGCTCGTCGTCGAGAATTCGCAATTGCCAGAGCTTTTCGGCCAGCCGCCGGGCTTTGCCGGCGTCATCGTCGTGGGTCACGCCGACGAGCGCCAGCAGACCCTGGCCGGTGGGGCTGATCGAGCCGACAATCCGGCCGTCCACCGACACGGCTGCCGATGCGACTCGTTGCACCAGAACCCGCACCGGCCCGATGCTGCCACGTACGCTCGCCAGATGTCAGTACTCGTCGCGTTCTCGGTCACGCCGCTCGGAGTCGGCGAGGGGGTCGGCGAAATCGTCGCCGAGGCGGTCAGAGTGGTTCGCGAATCGGGATTGCCGAACAAGACCGATTCGATGTTCACCGTGATCGAAGGTGACAGCTGGGGCCAGGTGATGGCCGTCGTCGAGCGCGCCGTCGAAGCGGTCGCGGCGCGCGCCGCCCGGGTCAGCGTGGTGATCAAGGCGGACTGGCGATCCGGCGTGACCGACGCGATGACGAGCAAGACCGAGTCGGTGGAGCGGCACCTTTCCGCACACCCCGACACTCCCGCCTAATGTCATAGCGGTGAGCGCACGGGCGGGCATTGTCGTCACCGGAACCGAGGTTTTGACCGGCCGGGTGGCCGACCGCAATGGTCCCTGGCTCGCCGACCGCCTTCTCGAGTTGGGCGTCGAGCTGGCTCACATCACCATCTGCGGCGACCGGGCATCAGACATCGAAGCGCAGCTGCGCTTCATGGCCGATGCGGGCGTGGATCTGATCGTCACCAGCGGCGGGCTCGGGCCCACCGCAGACGACATGACGGTGGCCACCGTCGCCCGGTTCTGCGGCCGCGAACTCGTACTGGACTCCGAGCTGGAGAACAAGATCGCCGAGATCTTGAAGAAGCTGATGGCGCGCATCGGCTCCGCCGATTTCGAGGCCGTGCGCGCCGCCAACCGCAAGCAGGCCATGGTCCCGGTCGGCGCCGTGGTGATGGATCCGGTCGGGACCGCCCCCGGGGTCGTCATTCCGGGCAAGCCGACCGTCGTCGTGCTGCCCGGCCCGCCGCGCGAACTGCAGCCGATGTGGAAAACGGCCGTGCAGTTATCCGCCGTCGAAGAAGCCATCGCCGGCCGCACCGTCTACCGCCAGGACACCATCAGGATGTTCGGGCTGCCGGAATCCGGTCTGGCCGAGACCTTGCGTGAAGCCGAGCACGAGGTGCCGGCATTCACCGCGTTGGAGATAACCACCTGTCTGCGGCGCGGCGAGATCGAGATGGTCACCCGTTACGAACCCGACGCCGCCGATACGTATCGCCAACTGTCGGAAGTGCTCCGAAACCGGCACGGGCAGCACATCTTCTCCGAAGACGGCTCGCAGGTGGACGACCAGATCGCGCGGCTGTTGACCGGGCGCCGAATCGCAACGGCCGAATCATGCACCGGGGGATTGCTGGCCGCCCGGCTCACCGAGCGGCCCGGCTCGTCGGCCTACCTGGCCGGGGGACTGGTGGCCTACGCCAACGACGCGAAAACCGACTTGCTCGGTGTCGATGCCGCACTGATCGAGGCGCACGGCGCGGTGTCCGAGCCGGTGGCCGAGGCGATGGCGGCCGGCGCGCTTCGTCGCTTCGGCGCCGATACCGCGGTGGCGATCACCGGCATCGCCGGGCCCGGCGGGGGAACCGACGACAAACCCGTCGGCACCGTCTGCTTCACGGTCGCCCTGGACGGCCAGGCACCATCGACACGAACGCTTCGACTCCCGGGCAACCGCAACGACATCCGGGAGCGGTCGACGACGGTCGCGATGCATCTGCTGCGTCAAACGCTCGACCAACACCGCTAACATGACCGGGTGCCCTACCTGCTTCGGCCGTTTGTGCTGGCGTGGCGGTATTGGCCGCAGATAATCGCGTGCTACCTGGTTGGCATGCTGGCACGTCGGGGCGCCGTCGAATGGGCCGCCTACGTCGGACACAACCACGCTTTTTGGGCGGCGATGATCATGCCGTTCGCCGGTTTGGCGACGCTGGGTTCGTACGTGGCGATGTTCCTGGTGGTCCGTCGCGGCGTGCCGGTGCTCGCGGATCTGCCGCGCCCCTCACTTCGCGGCGCCGACCTGTTCACCTCGATCGTCGCGCCGTTCTTTGCGATCTACCTGGCTTGGCAACTGTTCAAAGAGGATTGGCTGGCCTACCTGGCGCGTGCGCTGAATTACCAGGTCGACGAAGCGTTCAGCGGAATCAAAATCCACGCCTTGCCGGTACCGAAAACCACGTGGATCGTCATCATCGCCGCGCTGATCATCCGGTATCCGTTGCGCTACTTCGCCGGCCGGCTGCCGCGGTGGCTGACGGCGGTGCGGCTCTACATCGACTCGCTGTGGATCTTTTTGGTGCTGAGCTACTCGCTGTCGGCAGGATTCACCTTCTTGGTCAACCCGGCAGGATGGGTCGCCAAACGCCGAATCGTGGTGTGGTTCACCAGTACTCGCGCTGAGCTGTTTTCCCACGTCAAGTTTCTGGAGATCGGGTGGAAGGGCCTGATGTGGGCGGTGAAGACGGTGTTCGGCGGTGCGGGGGTACCGCTGATGTGGCTGGCGGTGATCGGCATCGTCTACGGGGTGTCGACGCAGGCCGACTGGCATGCCGCGGCCCGCCGAACCATCGGTGAGCGCGGCGCGACGTTGATCGAAAAGATGATGCCTGCGGGCCGTATTCAGCGCCGGTGGACCGTCGTGCCGGAGGCGCTGCGGGGCAAGGTGTCCGACTACGCGAAGTCGAAGACCGGCCGCTACCAGCCGATCGTCGACTCGGCCAAGTTGATCCTGCACGGCGGCCCGGTGGCGCTGGCCGCCTACGTGCTCGCATACCTGGCGCTGGCATGGCTGGACACGAGCGGCAGTTTCTACGGACCGTCGAACGACCATGGCTACCTGCTCCGCGGCATGGCCTGGCTCATCGGCCCGCATGACTGGGGTTTCTGGAGGTCGTTCACGCCGACGCTTGGCCTGATCTCCCAACTGATCGTGGTACCACTGCGAATCGCGTTGATTGCCACTGCTTTCGGCTACTGCTGGCTGCATGCGACGCGCGCTGAGCTGGTCAAGCAGGGCGCAGGCTCAGAACTGGAGACGCAGCACGATGGCGTTGCTGCTATCGATGACGTCGACCGCGTTGGGATTGACGTCGGCGGGCAACAGGAAATCGAACTGCATGGGCCCGGGCTTGTTACAGAACTGGGTGGCGCCGGGGTCGAGCGGGTAGACGACGCTGGAGCTCGACTGGTCTCGCCACCGCCGCCGCCCGTCAGTGATGACCCCGTCGCAGGGCTGCGTGGTCGGGGGACCCGACCGCTCGATGATGACGACAGCTAACGTCGCGCCCTGCGGTATCGACGGCCCATAGGGTCGATCCGGCAGCGTGGCGACGCGCCGGACCGATCCGATCCGCCATGTTTGCCCGAACACCGACGCGCTCGCGCCGGGCGAGGCGACACGTTGCGGTTCCACCGTCGATCGATAGCTCGCCCAGTCCGGATGCAGGTAGACGACGCAGGTCGTCGCCAGCGCGGCGGCGGCGACCGCAACGCCGATCAGGTTGCGCACCCACAGCCGGTTCATGTGGCCGGACCGATCTCGAACGGTTTGATCGCCATGATCTGGGAACTCTCGAGCGGCCGGTTGGCGAGATCGATCACCAGACGGTCGTTGAGCCGCCCGTCGCTGTCCGCCCCCACCCGCACCTGCAGCGGGCCGGTGATCGTCGGCTGGATCAACTCGGGCGCGACGTCGAAAACCCAATAACCGTGTTGCGGCAACCCGGGGTCGACTCGAACGCCGAAGCCGCGCGCCGGCGCGCGCAGTGCCTGCTGATAGGTGTTGCCGGCCAACACCAGATCGGCGGTGACGAACTCCGACGACGTGAGCGCCGACACCGTCGCATCGACGACGAGCCAGGTTCCGATCGCCGAGACGGTGCTCGACGAGCGTTGGCCCAGTGCGAATTTCGCTTTGGGCGCTACCCGCACCTTGGTGACCGTGACGTCCAGCGTGCGGCCACGCACCGGGCTGCCCAGGCTGCCGTGCACGTCGAAAGGCGCGTATATCTGCGTCGGAACCGGCAGGCGGTGCCACAGCAATGCGGCAGCGGTGATCAGCACCGCTGTAAGAGGTAGCGCCACCCGGCGGGTGATCCCGGCACGCACGTCGGTCATGGTTTCACCACCGGGACCACAATTTGGGCGTAAACGGTCTCGCTGGCGAGCCAGTCCTTGCCATAGGTGACCACCATTTCGCGCAGTTGCTTCTGCCAAACCCGCAGTGTCACTGTGGAACCGGCGGCAACCTCGCTGCGCGGGACTTTCCACAGGAAGACGACCTTCTCGGACAGTTTGGGTCCCAGCGCCACCACCGCTGACGAATCGGCGATTCGGAACGCACCGAGGAATTCCTTGTGCGGTTGCTGCAAATCAAATTCCGCGCTGTCGATGACGCCGCCCAACGAACCCTGGATCGGCCCGTCGTTGCGGACCGAGCTCACCAAGCCCAGGTAGACGTGATCGGGTGTGGCCGGCATCATCACCCGCTTGCCCGCGCGAACATCGTCGAGAACGATCGCCTTCGTGACGTTCACCGTGAATTCGCCATCGCTGTAAGGCTGTCCGACGTTGAACACTTTCGGTTTCGCATCGGCACTGTCCAAGCCGCCGAACAAGGCCGCAACTGCCACAACCGCCCCGGCAACCAGATGCCACATCTGGGGCAGCTTCAACCCCGCCAGCTCGCCACGGATAAACCGCTTGAGTCCGCTGAGCATGCCGGTGAGCCTATCCGCCATGATCTTCGACGAGCACGGTCGCGCTGCTCTCGCTGCTACCGAAGCGGATTCCGGTGGCGTCCTTTCCAATCGCCGTCAGGATCACGACGGCTATTAAAACCGGCCCGATCGTCGCGGCTAACGCAAACGGGTAGCCGTGAGTCTCGGCCAGCCGTTCTTGGATCGGCAAGTTGAACGCCGCCAGAAGATTGCCCAGCTGGTAGGTGACACCCGGGTAGAAGCCGCGGATGGCGTCGGGCGACATCTCCGTCAGATGCGCGGGGATCACGCCCCACGCACCTTGCACCACGAACTGCATCAAGAACGAGCCAAGACACAGCATCGCAGCGGAATGCGAGTAGGCGAATAGCGGCACGATCGGCAATCCCAGCAAGGCGCAGAACACCACGGTGTACCGGCGACCGAACCGCTGCGACAACGAGCCGAAGATCAGCCCGCCGGCGATGGCTCCGATGTTGTAGATCACCACAATCCATTTGGCGCTCGCGTGGGAGAGGGCGGCGCCACCATCGTGGGTGGCCGACAGAAACGTCGGATACACGTCCTGGGTGCCGTGACTCATCCAGTTGAAAGCCGCCATCAGTAGCACCAGATAAATGAACCTGCGGACGACGGCGGCCTCGCGCAGGACATCACGGATTCTGGTGCGCGTCAACTTCATTCGGTCCTGCTCGGCTTCCCACACTTCGGACTCCTGCACCCGGTACCGGATGATCAGACTGATCAGCGCGGGGATGATGCTCAGTCCGAACAGCCACCGCCAGGACAACCCGAATTGATCGATCACCAACAGCGACGCCACCGTGGCGAGCAGATAGCCGAACGCGTAACCCTCTTGGAGCAGCCCGGAGAAGAACCCCCGCCGCTCGACCGGAACTTTCTCCATGGCCAGCGCGGCACCGAGTCCCCATTCACCGCCCATCCCAATGCCGTACAGCAGTCGCAGGACGACAAGAACGGTGAAGTTGGGCGCGAACGCGCATAAAAATCCGACCAGCGAATAGAACACCACGTCGACCATCAGCGGCAGCCGGCGTCCGACCCGATCAGCCCACAGCCCGAATAGCAGCGCACCCACCGGGCGCATGAGCAAGGTCGCTGTTGTCAGGAACGCGACCTCAGCCTTGGTGTGATGGAACGTCTTCGCGATGTCGGCGTACACCAGCACGACGAGGAAGTAGTCGAAGGCGTCCATCGTCCAGCCCAACATCGCGGCGACGAACGAGTTGCGTTGGTCCTTGGTCAGCGGCGGGTTCGCGGGCACCCGCTCCGTTTATCACACGGCGCGCGACGGTGTCGCGCGCACAGGAGAATTCACTTCTTTTCGATGGTGTCCCAGAGCTCGATCATGGTGCGAAGAATTTCCTCGGCGAAACCGAGGCCGGCGAGGTGACTTTCCCCGGGCAACGTGTAGAGCTCCGCGTCGGGCAATCGGCTGACGACGTGTTGCCCGTGGGCGAACGGGACGATGTGGTCTTTGTCGCCGTGCCACCAGCGGACCGGAATCTTGACCTGGTCGAGCCGGAAGCCCCAATCCTTGGCGAACACAAGGATGTCGGCGAATGGCGCGGCCAACTGCTTGCGGGAACCGTTGAGCAGATCGTCGAGGAACATCGCCTTGAATTCCGGACGCACCAGCAGCCGGCGATCACCCTCGGGGGACACCCCGGCGTACAGGTACAGGGCGGGTTCGGCGACCGGTTTCAGCAGCCGGATCAATCCGGCCGCGGCCAACCGGATGGGCAGCCCGGCCACCTTCAGCAACGGCGCAACGGAAGTGCCGACCGCCATCAGGCCACCGCTCATCGCCTCGGGCCCGATCGTGGGAGCGACGCCGCCCAGGACCCCGACGGCGATGACGCGGTCGGGCATCGCGGCGGCGCATGCCAGGGTGTACGGGCCGCCACCGGACAGCCCGATCACGGTCATCTTGTCGACGCCGAGGGTGTCGGCGACGGTGCGCAGGTCGTCGGCGAACGCGAGGACGTTCTCGTACTGATAGGGAGTCGATGAGCCGATGCCGGGTCGGTCGATACCGATCAGCCGGATGTGGTTGTCGGCGGCATAGACGCGGGCCTCGGCGGGGATCTGCCGTCGCGCCCCGGGAGTGCCGTGCAGCCAGAAAATGGCCCGGCCCTGCGGATCACCGAATTCGGCAAACCCCAACTGACGATCGTCGCCGACCGCGACGTTGCCTTCCAGCTTGGGACGAGCAATCGAGTACGCCATTACGGCAGTGTTACACGGACACGCCGCGCTCAATCCAGCTTGGCCAACTGTCCGGCCTTGTTTGGCGACCGTTTCGGGAACGATGACGCCGTCGGTGGTGCACGCTGCATACAACACCGCCCAACGGGAGCACGTCATGCAGATCATCGATGCCGACGGACACGTCGCCGAGAACCCATCGCTCGCGACGGAGGCCCTGAAACGCTGGCCGCAGCATGTCCGGGCGAGCACTGACGGGAAACCGAGGTTGGTCATCGAGGGCCGCAACTATCCCGAAGACACGGGCCCCGGTGCCGGCTGCCCGCCCGAGCACGGGATCAGCACGGCCGCAGACCTCAACTGCCGGTCGGTCGAGGGGGTGCTCGGCGATGCCGATCGCGATCAGATCAGCACGATGGTGCTGTATCCCAGCTTGGGGCTGTGTGCACCCAGCCTCGAGGATCCGGAATTCGCCGCCGGGTTCGCGCGCCTCTACAACCAGTGGATCGCCGATTTCTGCGCCCCGGGGAACGGCCGGTTGCACGGGGTCGCGGTGACTCCGATCGAGCATGGGCAGGCAGCGATCGACGTCATGCGGGAGGCCAAAGATCTCGGGCTGGTGGCCACCCTTGTGCCGCCGGCGCTCAAGACACGCAACCTCGATCACCCCGACCTCGACTCGTTTTACGCTGCGGCGGTCGAGCTCGACATGCCGCTCGGCATCCACGGCGCGCCGGGCATCCATCTGCCGAAGATCGGTGTCGACCGCTTCACCAATTACATTCAGGTGCACTGCATCAGCTTTCCGTTCGACCAGATGACGGCGATGACCGCGATGGTCTCCGGCGGCGTTTTCGATCGCCATCCCGGTCTGCGGGTGGCATTTCTCGAGGCGGGGGTGGGCTGGGTGCCGTTCTTCATCGACCGTCTGCACGAGCATTTCGAAAAGCGCGGCGACTGGGTCGAGCGTGGCTGGCAACGCGACCCGCAGGAATACGTACAGGCCGGCAACATCTTCGTCACCTGCGAGCCGGAGGAGCCGATCCTGCCCGGCGTCATCGATGTGCTCGGCGACGACTTCATCATGTTCGCCAGCGACTATCCGCATTGGGACGGCGAGTGGCCCGAGAGCACCAAGCATCTGCGCACTCGTCCCGACATCAGCGAAGACACTCGCGCGAAAATCGGCGGACTCAACGCAAAGAACTTCTACGGCCTCGACTAGGGGCACCCGGTTTTCGGGGTCGACAGGCCGGACTGCCAACCAACCGGGAACGTCCTACTGTTGTCGAGTCGCACTGTTACCAATACCCTCTTCCTTGCAGCTGTCAGACGGAGTTGGTGACAGCCCGTCATGACCTGAGCTGAACACCACCAAAGAGTTGAGGGGCTATGGGCGAATTCGATCAGCACGAGGGCGAAGCGCAAACCATTGTGAATCTCGCCGAAGCGGCGATGCACATGTACCGGGCAGCCATTGATTCGCTGCCATTTCCCGAAGACAAGAAATTCCAGAAGCGCGCGGAAATTGTCCTCACCGGTATGCGGAAGCTTCGCGCTGCGCTGACTGAGGCCGCGAGCCACGGCCGGCCCACTCCCACCGTGATGATGGCGCTCAGCGACGTCCGTCGGCGCTACGACGACCTGATGGAGCGCGCCGCCGACGCACCCGGATCGACTCTGGGACAACAGCTTTACAACGCCCGTGTGCACGCCAAGCTGTCGGCGCAGGAGGCGGCCAACGGCTTCGGCCTTCGGCGCGAACTGCCCGACGAGCTCGAAGAAGGCGGCACGCCGACCGCGCAGGAGAAGCCGCTCGTCGAGCAGCTGATCGCCGCGATCCGGGTGGTGGCCGGGTTAGACGAGGGTCACTTCGAGCCCGAGGCTCCGGCCACCGAAGAGCACGTCAACGGCAACAACGGCTGGGATGAAGCGCTCGCCCTGAACGGCGCCGGCGAAGAGGCGCACGCCAACAACTAGCGGCGTGCGTCAGCGGATGGGCAGACCGGTCAGCGCCCGGCCGATCACCAACCGCTGAATCTCGCTGGTGCCCTCAAAGATCGTGAAGATCTTCGCATCTCGGTGCATTCGCTCGACCGGGTAGTCGCGGGTGTAGCCGTTGCCGCCGAGGATCTGGATGGCCTCATCGGTGACGTACACCGCGGTCTCGCTGGCGTACAACTTCGCCATCGAACCCTCGGCTGAGGTGAACGGCTTGTTGTTGCGCTGCATCCAGCTGGCCCGCCACACCAGCATCCGGGATGCGTCGATGCGGCTCTTCATGTCGGCCAATTTGAAAGCGACAGCCTGGAATTCGGCGATCTTGCGGCCGAACTGCTCACGCTGACCGGAATATTCCAACGCGTACTCGTAGGCGGCGCGGGCGATGCCCAGTGCCATCGCGCCGACGATCGGACGGGTGCGTTCGAACGTCATCATCGCCGCCTGGCTCGAGGTGCGATGCCCTTCCTTGATCCGGGCGATCCGGCCTTCGAATTTTTCGCGGCCACCGAGGATCAGCTCACCGGGAAGGCGGACATCGTCGAGCACCACCTCGGCGGTGTGCGACGCCCGAATGCCGTGCTTCTTGAACTTCTGCCCTTGCGACAGGCCTTTGGTGCCGGGCGGCACGATGAACGTCGCCTGGCCCCGGGTGCCCAGTTCAGGCTCGACGGAGGCGACCACGACGTGGACGTTGGCGATTCCACCGTTGGTCGCCCAGGTCTTGGTCCCGTTGAGCACCCACTCGTCGCTGGCTTCGTCGTACTTCGCCCGCGTGCGGACGGCCCCGACGTCCGAGCCGGCTCCGGGTTCGGAGGAGCAGAACGCCGCCAACTGCGGATCACCGGGGCTGCCGAACATTTGCGGAAGCCACTCGCCGATCTGCTGCGGAGTTCCGTTGGCGGCCAACGCTGCCGCGGCGAGCCCGGTGGCCATGATGGACAACGCGATTCCGGCGTCACCCCAGAACATCTCTTCGAAGACCGTCGGCATACCCAGTCCGCTGGATTCGCCGGCCATCTGGGCGAACAGATCCGGGGTGTAAAGCCCGACCTTGGCCGCCTCCTGGATGATCGGCCAGGGTGTCTCTTCCCGCTCGTCCCACTCGGCCGCCGCGGGGCGGATCACCGACTCGGCGAACTCGTGCACCCAGTCACGGACTTGCACCACTTCGTCGGACAAGTCCAGAGAAAACGTGGCGTCCATTTGCGCTCCTATCAGGTGTTGCGCCCACATGCAGGTGGTGCCCGCGGAATTCGGCCACTGGCGCATACAGTAAACGTTTGTATACTGAGTGGACAAACCGGCAGCTCAGAGTGGACCCTGACGCGCGATGCAGCCCGCGACAGCGGCGGCGACCGCTAACGATCGCTGGTCGGTCGCGGCGTGGTAGGCGCGAGCGACCGGGTCGTAGGTGGCGCCGGCGATCGACCCGTGGTCGGCGGGTAACTCGGTCACCCGCACCGGCCAATCATGCTGCCGCAGCGCCGCGGCGAAGTCGTTGGCCACCGAGATCGGGATGACGCGGTCGGCGACCCCGTGCAGCAGCGTGAACGGTGTCGCCTTCGCCGTGTCGTGCAGTTGAGCCGCCGGCAGCTCGTGGAAGATCGGGTCCGCGATCATGAACGCCCCGGCGAGGCAGACGGTGTGCGCGAACGCGATGCCCAGCTGGTTCGCCTGGATGGTCAGCGCCGCCGCCGCGAGCCCTCCCATCGACCAGCCGACGAGCACAACACCGTCGGGGTCGTCGACCCGCTCACGGGTGAACTGGACCGAGGTCAGCAGATCGGCTCGACCGCCGTCCGCGGCAGAGGAATTCCAGTCCGGGGCGACGACACCCAGACCGTGGCTCGCGATCAGCTCAGCGAGCGACCGAACCGAGGAGCGCGCATCGGGCTGCTGGCCGTGCCAGAGCAGAACCGTGCGCTGGGCGGGCTCGCCGAAAATATCCGCCAGACGACCGGCGGCGTATTCGACCGTCTGCATGCGTGGTGGCTGGTCCCGCGCCTACTTGGGTGGCGCCGGGGCGGGAGCCGGCGCTGGTGGCGGTGACGGAGCCGGCGCGCCCCCGCCGCCGATCAGCGAATTGAGGATGCCCAGCGGCAGGCCGGCCTGCTCCGGCGACTTACCCGGATCGGGCACGGCGGCGTCGTTCTTCTGCCACGCCTGGCAGCCGTCCGTCTTGAACGTCTTGTCGGTCGGCTCGATCCGCACAATCTGCGGCTTCTTGCTCATCGCGTTGTCGAGCGGTTGCTTGGCGTCGTCGCCGAGCCGTTTCCAGTAGCAGACGCCGTTGCCGACCGGACCGGCCGAGGTATAAACACCCGGCACGATGTCGGTGCCAACGTTGTAGACGCCGTCTTTGTCGATCGTCGTCTTGGCCGGAGCGGGCGCCGGTCCGTGACCGGGTGCCGGCGCGGCTCCGGGGGGCGGCGCGGGTGCCGGGGGAGGCGGCGCCGGTGCAGGGTCGGCGACGGCAAGGCCGGCCGATGCAACCCACCCCAATATTGTCAGCGCCGCTGTCGCAGCGATGGTCGACTTAGACGTCACGAATAGCAGCATACGGACTTCGCGAAATGCGCGCCCGAGCCTAAATACTCGGCTAGGCGGATTTGGTGAAGAGCGGCAGCAATAGACGACGCCGGGCAGTGGCGGCGTCGGCGAAGAACTGCAGCGCCTCGTGGACCGTCGTGGCGGTCGGGAAGCTGATGTCCCCGTGCGTCACCAGCATCGTGAGGCTCACCGCCTGGCTCGGGATGACCGCCCATTCCAGGCCGGCGGCGGCACACGCTTCGTCGACGGCATACAGCAGCCGCACAGCCTGCGCACCGAAAGTGTCCAGCCCGGTCAAATCGAGCACAAAAGGCTTGTCCGGCAGGTTGAAGCGCCGGGCGTGCGTGATGACCTGATCCACATTGCTTGCGTCGATCGCACCCGTGATGGTCACGACGGTTGCCAGGTGTCGGCACTGTGCGCGCACGAGAGCGCCGTTGCAGTCGATGGGGAGATGGGCGTGCCGCGGCGCCAAATAGGCTGCCGTGGCTTGTGAGTCCTTCATGGAAGCGCCCCCGTCCCCAAAACACTGCTACTGCAATCGGGATCAACAATGACCCGAACCTGTTTGAGACGCTAATTGGTTACTCTAAGGTCACCTGTTCCAGCGTTTAATACTTTGCTAAGAAACAAATTTCAGCGGCCCGCAACACAGTTGGATTTGACTCAGCCCTCGCCCCAGCCGTCCCAGTAGGTGACGGTCTCCGCGGGCGGCCGCGAGGCCGGTTTGAAGTCGGTGCCGATCGTGTACGCCACCGGCAATAGGGCGGCCTGCGTCACGGTGTCGGGGATCCCCAGCAGTTCGGCCACGTCCCGCTCTCTGGCCAAATGCATTGTGGTCCAGACTGATCCGAGACCGCGGGACCGTAGCGCAAGCATGAAGCTCCAGGCGGCCGGGATGATCGAAGCCCACGCCGACGAGGCGACGACAGGATCGTTGCCGTCGAACCGGCGCTGCAGGCAGGGGATGACGTGCACGGGTACGTCGGCGAGCGTGTCGGTGAGGGTGAGCGCGCTACCCAGCACGCGCCGAGTCTGTGGGTCGGTCTCGGACTCCGCCATCCGCGGCAGGTACCGCTCGCCGATGCTCCGGTAGATCTCGGCGATCGCGGCGCGCTTGGCGGCATCGGTGATCACCAGCCACCGCCAGTCCTGGGCGTTGCTCGACGTCGGCGCCTGCATCGCGATCCGCAGGCATTCCATGATCACGTCTCGACCGACGGGGCGGGTCAGGTCCAGCCGCCGGCGAACCGCGCGAGTGGTGGTCAACAACTCGTCAACCGACGCGATGTCCACTCGTCTCCCCGCGTGGCTGTCAGACGTCGATCGCACAGGACTGATCGACGCCGAGAACACTCAACGAGCGCCCCAGCCCGAGGAACACCGCGACACACAGCGTCAGATCGAGGATCTCCGGATCGGAGAAAAGCTCCCGCAGCCGCCCGAAGAACGCGTCGTCGATCGAGCCATGGTCGATTGCGAAACGTTCGGCGTACTCGATCGCCAGGCGTTGTCTTGGCGTGTATCCCGGGAAGGTGGCGTAGGCCGCCACATTCTCGTAAAGCTCGGGCGCGACCGCCGCTTCGATGACCGAGGGGGCGCGAAAGTCGGAGCACGCGACGCAGTCGTTGATTTGCGCGATCCGCATCCGGGCCAGTTCGCGTTCCTCGGGTGGCAGCACACTCTGCTGGTAGGCACCGCGAATCATCCGCTCGACCATGTCGCCGAGTTGCGGCCGCAGCGTCCAGATCATCGCCGCCTCGCCACCCGGGCCGTCGGGCACATCAAGCCTGGCCATGGATCCGAGCCAACCAGATGTTTGCCGTCAATGTCCAGGTTGCTGCCCGTGGACACGACGCGGCGTCGGGGTTACCGTCCGTCTGAGCGAAGGCGCGGCGCAGCGCTCGCACAGGAGGTCTCGCGGCATGCACTTCATGCACGAGGTACACAAGGTGCGGGGACGCGCCGAGGATGAGTTCGAGGCCGCATTCCGAGACGGCTGGATGGCCACGCTCGGCGCCGGTGACGAAGCCCGGTTGCTGTGGTACGCGAATCAGGCTCACGGCAGCGGACCCGCCTACACCGTCGTCACGGTGACCGCCGTTCGGGACGGAGCGGCATGGGAGCGGCTGGCCCTACGGATTCAGAAAGGCGCTCTGCGGCAATGGATGCGCGAACTCGACGAACTGCGCCACGACGTCGATGCCAAGCTCCTGGTTGCGCTTCCGTGGTCGCCACTTCAGGACGTCTCATTCGACGAGGTGCCGGTCGACGGACGTGAACACGAGCTGACTCTCTACATGGAGGACACCATGTGGCCCTACGAGGACAAGTTCGCCGAATACATCGACCGATGCGGTGAGGTGTACTCCAAGAGCCTCGACCGGCCGGCCTCGATGCTGACGATCCAGGCCGGCTTCCAGCCCGCTCTGGGCAGTCATCTGCGCCGCGAAGTGGTGCTGATGCAACGGATCAACCAGCCCGAAGCGCTACTCAACCTTCTTCGCACCGAGATACCGCCGGACTACCGCGCACCGGGAACCTGGATGCACGACGCGCTGGACCTGCGCGACCAGTGGACCAGCCGGCTGCTCCGAACCTCCTCATGGTCACCCCTGTATTGAGCCACCGATGAACATCGGCACCATCATCGACGCCGCCGCTACCGGCGAGCCCGACCGGATCGCGCTCATTGTCGGCCAGCACGCCGTCGGCTACGGCCAGCTGGCAGCGGCCGTGCAGCGCTGCGCCGCCGGTCTGGCTGACAACGGCGTGGCACCCGGATCCCGCGTCGCGGTCGTCGAT
>Ga0134128_10004675_pt1 | contig 16724 bp, 13 predicted proteins | sample KB31754_FD_96462 | JGI IMG/M metagenome (GOLD analysis project Ga0134128, IMG submission 96462) | Terrestrial soil microbial communities with excess Nitrogen fertilizer from Kellogg Biological Station, Michigan, USA - KB3-175-4 | ecosystem: Environmental > Terrestrial > Soil > Unclassified ...
GCGCTATTCCAGCGACCAGAAACCACTCTCGAGCGCGAGCAGAACAAATCATCGTCATTCCCCGGGCCGCCGACCCGGAATCCAGTTTTCTCTCCGATCATCAAAGCTGGATCCCTGCTTTCGCCGGGATGACGCCATGGCAATCGACGCCATGGCAATTTATGCACTGCCGACATTTCCGCACTGCCGGCGTGCCTTCATGGTACACGCTTTGCGCGTGGCCGCGCGCGCGTCACCGAGTGAGAGACGCGGGAGCCCCCGGGGTTTTCAAGCTTGCGCTTAGATACTGCTCTCCTGATAAAACCCGCGTGATCGCGTTTTCGATTTCGGAAGGCTCGCCCTTGAGCAGATAACCTTGCGCCCCGGCCGCAAGCGCGCGCTCCACGTAAGTCTTTTCGTTGTGGCCGGACAGGATCAGGCAGCGCGTCTGCGGCTGCCGTTCGCGCAGCGCCGCGACCAGTTCGATGCCGCCCATGCCGGGCAGCGACATGTCTATGACCGCCAGATCGGCGTGCACCTGCGGCAATTCCCGAAGCGCGTCCTCGGCATTGGCGGCCGCGCCGCACACATCCAGTCCGGGCAGTTCATCGATCCAGTCGTGCAGCAGTGCACGCATGCGATCGTTGTCCTCGACGATGTAGATGTTGCTCATGCGGTTGACCTCGATGTATCGAAGGGCGCTCCTGAGAGCGGTTGATAGTTCGATACCTCACACGCGAAGGCTGCCTGCAGTTCGATCGCCTCAAACACGTTTCAATGAAACAGATCGCCGCTGCTGGAATCCGTGTCCGCCGGCGCCGTCATCTGCGATGCTTCATCGTAGGCATGGTGAATCGGCACATGCAGCACGATCGAGGTGCCGATGCCGGGCGCGGAATCCACCTCGATACCGCCGCCCAGCAGGTTCAACCGCTCATATGCACTGGTCAGGCCGAAGCCGCCGCCGCTGCGCGGCTTCGGATGGCGCAGCGTGGCCGGATCGAAACCGCTGCCCTCGTCGAGCACGCACACATCCAGCATGTCGTCGTGCCGGCGCAGTTCGATGCGCGCTTCGTCGATGCCGGCATGCTTGACGATATTGAACAGCAGTTCGCGCACGATCTGGTAGATCAGCACGCGCTTGGCGTCGTCGTGCATTTGCAGGTCGCGGTCGCCGCCGACGCTGACCTTGAGGCCGTGCATCTCGCGCATCTGCGTGACCAGCCAGTCCAGCGCCTCGGCCAGGCCCTCGCTTTTCAGGATCGGCGGGCTGAGGTCAACGGTCAGCCGGCGCGCGGTTTCCACGCCCTCGCCGCTCCATTGCTCGGCATCGCACAGATGCCGTAACGTCCTGGCATCGTCACCGCGCCCCAGCGCATTGCGCGCGGACGCGAGCTTCATCTGGATGCTGTGCAACTGCTGCTGCAAATCGTCATGCAGGATCTGGCTGATGCGGCGACGCTCGGCATGTTCGGCCATCGTCAACTGCGAAGCCATGCGCCGCACGTCGCGTTCGCTGGCGGCGAGTTCCTGGGTACGCTCGACCACGCGGCGCTCAAGGAAATTGTTGAGTTCCACCAGCTTCTGTTCGGCGCGGCGGCCCTCGATCAGGTCCGCGGCCTGGCGACCCAGCACTTCCAGCAGGCCCAGCCTGCGCGGTGAAGGCTCCCGCGGCTCGCGCCAGTGCGTGGACAGCATGCCGACCAGCTTGCCATTGCGCGCGTACAGCGGCGTGGTCTGCACGGCACGGATGTCGGCGCGCTCGTACGCCGCCAGGCCGTGCGCGCCCAGCATCGTTTCGCACTCGCGTACATCCTTGATGATGACGCGTTTGCCCTGGCGCAGCGCGATATCGCAGGCGGTTCCGCAACCCACACTCACCCACGCCCACTGCGCCGCCGCTTCCTCGCTGAAGCCGCGATGCGCCAGCAGCCGCAGTTCACCGCCCGCGCCGCGTTCGGGATAAACCATCTGCAAACTCGCCATGTCCGAACGCATCAGGCTGGCGGCGGCATCCACGATGCGCGAGTAAAGCGCATCCGGATCGGTCTCGCTGACGAGCTCCGTGCTGACCCGCTGCAACAGGCGCGTGTCGGCCAATTCCTTGGCGAGGTCGGCTTCGCCCTGGCGCACCGCGCGTTCGGCCAGATGACGTTCCATCACCAGGGTGGCGATGCGCGCGCCAAACTCGGCAAGGCGCCGATGCCATGTGCCGGGGCGGCCGACCCGGTTGAGCGAAAGGAAAAACGAGCCGATCGGCTTGCCTTGCGAATCAAAGATCGGCGTGGCGTGGCAGGCCCGCACGCCATCCGCCAGACATTTCTCGCGCCATGCCTGCGGCCAGCGCGGGTCGCTCGCGATGTCCTCGCAATCCAGCGGCTGACCGCTGCTGATCGCGGCTTCGGAAATCCCGGCTGCCAACTCGCAGACGTGCGCGCCGCTGCTGTCCTCGAAGCAGGGCGGCAGAAACGCGGCTTGCGAATCGCGCAATTGCGCGAGCGCGCCGTCGGCGAGTACCACGCAGCCGCGCGCGCCCGCATCGAAGCGCGATACCGAATCGCTCAGCTCCTGCAGGCACAGCGACAACTCGCAGCCGGCGGCGACATGCTCCAGCACCTGCTTCTGTTCCGACAGCAGCAGTTCGTCGCGCTTGCGATCGCCAATGTCACGCGCGATTTTCGAGGCGCCGACAATCTGGCCGCGCGTATCCCGGATCGGCGCGATCATCAGCGAGACATCCAGCAGCCGGCCGTCCTTGTGCCGACGCACCGTCTCGAAACTGTCCACGCTATCGCCGGCGCGGATGCGCGCCAGGATGCCGGGCTCCTCGCTGACCCGCTCGGGCGGCATCAGTATGGTGATGGGATGGCCCACGGCCTCTTCGGTGGTGTAGCCGAACAACCGCTCCGCGCCCTGGTTCCAGCTGGTGATGATGCCGCCCAGATCCTTGCTGACGATCGCATCATGCGAAGAAGTGACGATTGCGGCGAGATGGCCGGCAGCCTTGTTGCTGCGGCTGCGCTCGACCGCTTCCCAGGTGCGTTCGGCCACCTCCGTCAAGAGCGCGACCTGCGCGGTGCGCCACTCGCGCGGCTGGGCATCGGCGGCCACCAGCGCCCACGCCAACTTGCCCTGCTTGACCAGCAGCGTCGCCGCCAGCGCACCAATGTTCAGCGCGGCGAGCAGTTCGCGGGCTGCCGCCGGCAGCGACGCCTGCGCAACGTCGTCCAGCACCAGCGGCTGGTCGTCGCGCAGGCCGGCAAGGAAATCCCGCATGCCGGCAAGATCATGGGTACCGGCGATGCTGTCGATCCCGGGCCGGTGATAATCCGGCAGCACGATCGCGCGGCCTTCGTCTTGCAGGATCTCCACGAAATAGACGCGATCGCAGTCGAGGCGGTGGCCAAGCGCCTCGCAGGCAACCCGTTGCACGGCATCGGGATCGGCCACCGCACGCAGCTGGTCGCCGAGCGCCAACAGAAAACTCTGGCGTTCCTCTTGCGCACGCAGGGCGCGCTCGACCTCTTTCTGTTCGGTGATGTCGCGGGTGGTGCCGGCGACGGCTTCGACCTCGCCATGCGGCCCCAGCACCGGCACGAAGATGTACTCGTAAATGCGTTCGCCAAATGCCCCGGTGAACGGCACCTGCCCGCGAACCGGCAGCTTGCTTGCGATCACCTGCTCGATCTCGCGATCCTGCATCGCCGCGTGCCACTCGGGATAACCAAGCTCGCGGGCGGTCTTGCCGATCGTCTCGTCAGCGGTCTTGCCCCACATCTTCAGCAGGGCCTTGTTGGCATAGGTGAAGCGGTGATCCAGATCGAAGACATAGGCGATATCCGGCGTGTTGTCGAGAATCGCCTCGTACAGGCGACGCTGCGCCTGCGTCTGCGTGTGCGCATCCTGCAGCGCCTGCTCGTCGTGCTTGCGCTGGGTGATGTCCACCAGCATGTTGATGCCGCCGATCAGCTTGCCTTGCGCATCATGCAGCGGAGTCGGATACGGCATGAACCAGCGGCGCGAGCCATCCGGCCGCTCGGCAATCGCCTCGATGCCGCCGTAGATCGCGCGATCCTGCTTCAGCGCGATCGCCATCGGGCACTGGTCATGCGGCAACACCGAACCATCGGCGCGATAAAGCTTCCAGCTCACGCACCATTCGTCGCTGCCCAATTGCGGCACGCGCCCGGCGAACTCCACCGCGGCCGGGTTGAAATGCGTCACCCGGCCCCGCGCATCGGTGGTGTAGATGGCGGTGGGCAACGCATCGATCATCTGGCGCAGATGCGCCTCGGAGGCCGCCAGCGCCGCTTGTGCGCGCGCGCGTTCGATGCGCGGCAGGATCCGGTTGGCGACTTCGCAGACCAGTTCGATTTCGTCCTCGCGCCAATCGCGTGGCGCGTCATCGCAAAAGGCCAGCAGGCCGCGCCAGACACCGGCGATATGCCAGGGAATCGTGATGAAGGAGCCGACCTCGTAACGCGCGTACGCATCGCCGTCGGTGCGCGCGTCGGTGTGGCAGTCGCGCACCACCAGCGGTTTGCCCTCGTGCGCCTCTTCACTGAAGGCCGGGACCACGAAACTCGACAACGGCGCGCTGCGCGGCAATTTCGGTATCGCGCCCTCGTACCAGACCTGATCGGTACGCGCGCTGTCGCTCGCCTCGTCGATGCTGATCAGGCAGCAGCAATGCAGGTTGAGATAAGCGCCGATGCGCGACGACACCGTTTGCATGATCTGCGCTTCGTCATCGCAACGGCCGGTGACTTCGGCGATATCGGCAAGCAGCGCGAGGTGGGCTTCGCGGCGCTTGCGCTCACTGACGTCGCTGAAGGAGATGATCGCGCCGGTGATTTCGCCGCGTGGATTCCGGAGCGGCGAGATGTTCATCTGCACCGGCACGCGCGCGCCATCCGGCCGGCCGATCGTGATGTCGAGGTCGTGTTGCGCGGGAGCACCTTGCAGCACCTCGATGGCCGGGCTTTGCCCCAGCGGCAGTTCGTCGCCGCCGTGCCACAGTCGCGTGGCGCCGCGCCTGTCGATGCCGCGGATCGGCGCGCGTCCCCAGATCTCGACCGCACGCGCGTTGAAATGCTGGATCACCCCGTCGCGGTCGCAGACCAGCACCGCCGAGGGCACCGCCTCGAACAGCGCGCGGAAGCGCGCCTCGTTTTCGCGCAATGCAGCTTCGGCGCGAGCCCGCTCGACCGCTTCCCAGATGCGCGCGGCCATTTCCTCGATCAGCGCGACCTCGTCGGGCGACCACGTGCGCGGCCGCGCATCGGCAACATACAACAAGGCGACCCAGCGCCCGTTGTGGATCAGCGGTGCGGCGACCACCGCGCGCGCGCCCCAGGCCAGGTATTTCGCCGCGCGCCCGCGCACGGTTTCCCGCGCATCATTGTCGGCGTCGTTCACGACAAAGGTTTTGCCGGCCAGAAAAGTGGCGCGCACCGCCTCGCTGGAGTCGGCCATCGACTGCACGCCCAGCCCGCTGGCCTGCGCCGCGTCGGTCCATTCGGCGCGGACATCCAGCGCCTGCATGTTGGAACCGATGTCGGCATAGCCGCAGCGCGCGGCTTCCAGTTGCCCGCCCAGCGCCGTTACCGCTTCCGACATCACGGCCTGCGGATCGGCAAGGTTGCGCACGCGATCGGTGAAGGCGAGCACGAAGCGCTGGCGCGCTTCCCTGGTGCGCAAATTCGCTTCCAGTTTTTCGCGATGCGCCTGCGCCTCGATTTGCGCGGTGGTTTCGCTCACCACTTGCAGCATGCCGCGGGGGTGGCCGTGTTCATCCAGGATCGGCGAGCAATCCAGGTCGAACCAGGCCTGTTCGCGCATGCCGCTGCGGCGCGTTTCCAGCCGCTGGTCGTGCAGCGAAAGCGATTGGCCAGCGAGCACCTGGCGCAGCAAGCCCTCCATCCATTTCGAATGAGCGGGCCACGCCTCCAGCGAACTGACCCCGAGCACGTGCGGGTGGTGCACGCCCAGCATCGGTACCATCGCATCGTTGTAGAGCAGGATGCCGCGCTCGCCCCAACTGATGTTCATCGGCACCGGCGAGCGCAGGATCAGATCCAGCGCATTGCGCAGACACGCGGGCCATTGCTCGATCGGACCGAGCGGGGTCGCCGCCCAGTCGTACGCGCGGATGCGCCCGCCCATCTCGCCGCCTTGACTCACCCACTCGGCGTCATCGGCACGGGTGCGTTCGTGACGCGCGTGCGCGGCCGGTCGCTCGGGATGCGCCGTCTCCAGCGCAAGCTCGAGGCCGCCCGACGCGCGCTCGGATACGTCGACGCCCGCATGGGAATAGTGAGCGCGCAGCTCGGCCAAGCCGTTGCGGCGCTGTTCGGGATCAGACATCGCGATCCGTACCTTCCGTAGCTCTCTCCGGCACGCCCCGGCGGGGCCGTGGAAACCGGCGATTCTAGAGGTGCGGCGTCAGCCGGTTGTTATGGGCGCGTGCAGACGGGTCGGTAATCCAGGACACACGTCACAGAGTTCCGGCCTTGGCCGGCGCGACAGCGCCGGAAGACGGCATCGCCATGCCCTGCATCAGGCGCATATGCTCCTCGGCGGCGTTGGCGGTGAGTTTGCGGTACTCCGCCGCGGTCATCTTCGGCTGCTTCTGCAGGTAGGCCACTATCGCCCAGATCATCTGGTCGTTGTGGGTCGGTCCCCATGCCGGCATCGCGGTGAACTTGATCCCGTGCTTGATGATCCAGAACGATTCGGCGGGCTCGGGAGCGAAGCGGGTGAGGTTGGGCGGCTTGGGATACAGGCCGTGGCGGATTTCCGAATCATCCATGCCTGGCGCGAGATGGCACATCGCGCAGTTCTCGGCGTAATGCTGCGCGCCTTGCGCCACCATCGCGGGGTCATCCAGCTTGGGCGGCGTGATGCCGGCGGCGTGATGCTCGGTCGAACGGTCGCGCAGCGCCCCGATTGCCTGGCTGACAACCGGCCAGTGTGGCGAATCGGTGCCGATGTCGTAGACGCCGCTCCAGATGAAGATCGCGGCCGCCACGATGAAGATGATGATCCAGAGGATGAATGCGCCGATGAATCGCATGATCTGCCCTCCTTTCGGGGCCACGCACGCCGGGCACGCGCGCGGCATGACGCACACAGCATAATGTGCCGCCCTCCCCGTCGCCATTCACATGAATTATCGTCACGCCTTCCATGCCGGCAATTTCGCCGATGTCTTCAAGCACGCCGTGTTGCTGGCGCTCTTGGACGCGTTGACCGCGAAGGACAAACCGCTGTGTTATCTCGATACGCACGCGGGCCGCGGCCGTTATGCACTGGATGACGCTCAGGCGGACAAGACCGGCGAATGGCGCGAAGGCATCGGGCGTGTGTTCGCCGCCGCCCCGTCGTTGCCGGCACCGCTGCACGATTACGCGCGGGCGATCCACGCGTTCAATCCCGACGGTCGGCTGCGCGTGTATCCGGGTTCACCGGCGCTGGCCGCGCGCGCGCTGCGCGAGCGCGATCGACTCTTGCTGTGCGAAACGCAGGAAGAAGAAGCGGCCGGCCTGCGCGAGGTGTTTCGCGCCGATCTGCGCGCACATGTGCACAACCGCGACGGTTACGCCGCGATGAACGCGTTGTTGCCGCCGCCGGAAAAGCGCGGACTGGTCCTGGTGGATCCGCCGTTCGAGGCGCAAGCCGAGGAGTTCCGCGTGATCGAGAACGCGCTCGCCGCCGCGCACGCGCGCTGGCCGACCGGCGTGTACGCGGTGTGGTATCCGATCAAGCGGCGCGCGCTGGTGATGCCGTTCCAGCGCTGGCTGGGTTCGCGTGGCTGGCGCGACGTGTTGCTGGCCGAATTGCTGGTGCGCCCGGACGATTCGCCGCTGCGCTTGAATGGCGCGGGTTTCGCGATCATCAACACGCCGTGGCAGTTCGAGGCGAAGCTGGCGACGATGTTGCCTGCGTTGAAATCCGTGCTGGCGCAAGCGCCCGGCGCATCGCATCGGCTGCAGGTGCTGGCCTAGCGCAGCGCTGCTACAAAACCTGGTCCGCTGCCGGCTGCTTGCGCGCCACCCGCAACACACCGATGTAATAGCAGGCGTAATAGCCGACCAGCAAACCGAACAGCGCCAGCGTCAACGGGCTGCGCGGATATGGCGGCGCCTGCGCGCCGGCTTGCGCGGCCTGCATCGCCGGCCACAGCACCGTGAAGCGATAGGCCAGCCGGCCCAGCAGCAGCGCGGCGATCGCGATGCCGAACCAGCTGTGCGGGATGTAGTGCACGCCATCGGGCTCGCGTTCGAAGCGCGTCAGCCGCAAACCCCACCAGCCGAGCGCGATGCCGGCGATCAGGCCGCCCGCATCGGCGGCGAACAGCATCGGGTTTGCCGCCGAGCCCGCCAGCAGCAAGGCCCCTATCACGCACAGGATCACCACCCGCGTGATCATGCGCGCGGGTTGCACCGGCTGGCGACCGAAGCTGCGCCTGAAACGTCGGTAGTACAACAGCACGATCAGTGGCAGCGAGACGGCGAGTGAAAGCGCTTGCGGCGAAAAGGTCATGGCAGGAGAGAAGCCCTGGATGGGTCGCGATCATCCATGTCGCAGGATCAGGGCGCGGACGTTCCGTCCACGCTTCCTGAAGAATGCGCGCATTCTAGCCGCAAGAGGCAAAGCGCTGGAGTTACATCTGTCATCTGCAGCACCTTCGCCTCGCGCGGTGTATAAACCACTCAGGCCACCGCAGGAACCGCATCATGCGCAGCCCCGCAATAATTGCATCGCGCACATCGCTTGGCCTCGCCGCATTGGCGCTGGCCGCGACGCTCGCGGCTTGTTCGCCGCCACCGATCTACAAACCGGATGCTTCCCTCAACGGCGCCGCGCCCGCGCAGGTCGCTGCCGCGCCGGAGCGCTATCGCGATGTCGAGGTGATCTGGGGCGGGCGCATCGTCGCGGTGCGCAATTTTCCTGACCACAGCGAAGTCGAGATGCTCGACTATCCACTGGATTCCTCGCAACGCCCGCGCGTGGATCAGGCCGAAGGCGGACGCTTCATCGCACTGATGCCGGGCTACGTGGAAGGCATGGACTATCCCGCCGGCACACTGATGACCTTGCGCGGGCGCGTGGATGGCACGCGCGCCGGCAAGGTCGGCCAAGCCGATTACATGTTCCCGCTGGTGCGCGTCGAGCAGTCACACCGTTGGACGCCCGAGGAGATGCGCCGGGGGCATCCAGATATCCATTTCGGTATTGGCGTGGGCGTGATTGGCGGAGTGCATTGATTTTTATCCCGCCCTCGGTGCCGCTTACTCCGGAAATGACTCCTCTCCCGCCGCGTTGCGTGCATCGACCCACCCACAAGGTGCAACGCGGAGCCAGGATGCCCTTTCGAGCCCACCTCAATCCGCATCATCCGCCTCGAAGAAACTCCAGCGGATTTGCGTAAAGCGTTGTCTCAAATCCCGCTCGACGCGGTTCACCGCATCGACCAACGCGTGCGCGTCGCCGCCGGCATCCATCACCTTCATTCGCGCCTTGGTCGCCAACACGATGTCGGGCCCGAGTTGCAGCGTGATCATGTGGTAGAGCTTGCTGACCTCGGCATGGCTCTCGATGAAGGTGCGGATTTCCGTGCGCATGGCGGGTTCGGCGCTGGAGCCCACCAGCAGCGCCTTCACTTCGATGGCCACCAGCACCGCCACGATTACCAGCAGACCGCCGATCGCCAGCGAACCGATCGCGTCAAATAGCGGGTTGCCGGTGAGCACGGTCGCGCTCACCGCAATCAGCGCGAAACTCAATCCGGTGAGCGCGGCAATATCTTCGCCGAAAATCACCAGCAGTTCGCTGGAGCGGCTGACCCGGAACCAGCGCCACAGCGGCATGTTGCCGCGCGTCTTGTTGATCGCATGCAGTGCGCCGTGCATGGAAATCGATTCCGCGCCGATCGCGAACACCAGGACCAGGATCGCCAGCCACGGCTGGTGCAGTGGTTCCGGGTGGCGCAGTTTGCTGAAGCCCTCGTACAGCGACACCACGCCGCCAACGGAGAACAACAGCATCGCCACCAGGAACGACCAGAAGTACAGCGCCGCGCCCTCGCCCAACGGATGCTCGATCGAGGCCGGCCGCCGCGCCTGCCGCAAGCCCAGCAGCACCAGCCCCTGGTTGCCGCAGTCGGCAAGCGAATGCACCGCTTCCGAAAGCATCGAACCGGAACCGGTGAACAGCGCGGCCCCGAGCTTGCACACGAAAATCGCGAAATTCGCACCTAGCGCCAGCAACACCGCGCGCAGGGAAGAAGATTTGTTCTCGCCGTGGTGGGACATTCGTATTCGTCCTTTGCCGGCGCCCAGTCTATCCAATGTGTCATGACCGGTCGCCGGCGGGCCGGCTCCCGCGGAAGCCGCTTGGCAGAAGCGCGTCTGCGCGCGACGCGCGCAATGCGCCGTCTCTTGCAAACACGCGTTAAACTTCACGCTTGTCGTTTTCTGCTGGCCGCATCTCGCGTCCGGCAGTGCTTTTCATTGTCTTTGGCCCATCATGACACCCAGCGAATTCCCGCTTCCTCCGCTGCCGCGCAGCGCCAACCAGCGCAAAACCTGGGCACCGCCCGTCGGCTCCTCGCTCGCGCTGCTGCTGTGCGAAACGGCACGCGCCCATGCCGGCATGGTGGTGGCGATCGCGCGCGACACGCATTCCGCGCGCGCGCTGGAAGACGAATTGCAGGTGTTCGCCGGCGACTTGCCGGTGCTGCATTTTCCGGATTGGGAAACCCTGCCCTACGACCTGTTCGGCCCACATCCGGAAATCGTGTCGCAGCGCATCAGCACCTTGTATCGCCTGCCGAGCGTGCGCCGCGGCGTACTGGTCGTGCCGGTCGCGACGCTGATGCAGCGACTCGCGCCACGCACGCACATCGCAGGCTCCGGGTTGTCCATCGCGCGCAAGCAGCATTTCGATCTCGCCGACGAACAGCGACGGCTGGAAGCCTGCGGCTATCGGCACGTGCCGCAAGTCAACGAGCCGGGCGACTTCGCGGTACGCGGTGCGCTGATCGACATCTTTCCGATGGGCACGCGCGAACCCTATCGCATCGAATTGTTCGACGAGGAGATCGATTCGATCCGCAGCTTCGATCCGGAAACGCAACGCTCGTTGCAACAGGTGGACGCGGTCGAGCTGCTGCCCGCGCGCGAATTTCCCTTGACGGATGAAGCAACCAAGGTCTTCCGGGAGCGGCTGCGCGAGCGCTTTCCAATCGACGTGCGGCGCTGCCCGATCTATCAGGACATGAAGGCGGGCGTGTCGCCGGCAGGCATCGAGTATTACCTCCCGCTGTTTTTCGAGCACACCGAAACGCTGTTTGATTATCTCTCCGGTGATGCGCTGTTCGTGCTTGGTGAAGGCGCGCTGGATGCATCGGAACATTTCTGGAAGCAGACCGGCGAGCGCTACGAGCAGCGCGCGCACGACATCGAACGGCCGATCCTTCCCGCCACGGAGTTGTACCTGCCGCCGCAATCGCTGCGCGAGCGGTTGAACGGGGTTCTGCGCGTGGACATGGATGCAAATGATCCGCGCGCGACGGATACCGGTACCCGCGCGGTGCCGGAACTGCGCGGCGATCATCGACACGGGTCGTTCGCGCAGAAGCTGCGCGAGTATCTCGGCGCGCACCGCGATCAACGCGTGTTGATCGCGGCCGACTCGGCCGGGCGTCGGGAAGCGCTGCTGGAGCAGCTCGCTGCCGCGGAACTGCGACCGGAAGCGGTGGCGGGCTGGCAGGGGTTTGCCAATTTCCCGTCCCCACCAACTGCTTCGTCATCCGTGCCGGCGAGTGACGGGTGTCCAGGCGCATGGATGCAGAACTCGCAAGTGGATTCCGGCCTGCGCCCGAATGACGAGCAACCGCACGGCATGCCCGGGAATGCGTCGCGCTTTTGCATCACCGTCGCCCCGCTGGAACGCGGCTTCATCCTCGAACAACCATGCATCGCGGTCTTCACCGAGCGCGAACTGATCGGAGAGCGGGCGCGTTCCGAGCGACGGCGGCGCGTCAGCGAACGCGACCCGGAAGCAATCGTGCGCGATCTTTCGGAACTGGCGATCGGCGCGCCGATCGTGCACGTGGACCATGGCGTCGGTCGCTATCTGGGGCTGGTCGTGCTGGATGTCGGCGACATGCCCGGTGAATTTCTGGCCATCGAATACGCCAGGGGCGACAAGCTGTACGTTCCGGTCGCGCAGCTGGCGCTCGTCAGTCGCTACTCGGGCGCGGCGCCGGAACTGGCACCGCTGCATTCACTGGGCGGCGAAGCCTGGGAGCGCGCCAAGAAGAAAGCCGCGGAAAAAGTGCGCGACGCAGCCGCCGAATTGCTGGCGATCCACGCACAACGCGCGTCGCGGCCCGGCATGGCCTTCAACTTCGATCGCGCGATGCTGGCGCAATTCGCCGACGGCTTTCCGTTCGAGGAAACCCCCGACCAGCAGGCCGCGATCGACGCAGTGCTGGAAGACCTCTCGGCACCGCGCGCCATGGATCGCGTCGTCTGCGGCGACGTCGGTTTCGGCAAGACCGAGGTCGCTCTGCGTGCGGCATTCGCCGCCGCGACCGCCGGCAAGCAGGTCGCGTTATTGGTGCCGACCACCTTGCTCGCGCAGCAGCATTACGACGTGTTCCGCGACCGGCTCGCGGATTTCCCGGTGCGTGTGGAATTGCTTTCCCGCTTTCGCTCGAAGAAGGACACCACCGAAGCGCTGAAGAAACTGGCGGACGGGAAAGTGGACGTGGTGATCGGCACCCACAAGCTGCTGCAGCCGGATGTGAAATTCAAGGATCTGGGGCTGGTGATCGTGGACGAGGAGCACCGCTTCGGCGTGCGCCACAAGGAACAGTTGAAAAAGCTGCGCGCGGAAGTGGATCTGCTTACGCTCACTGCCACGCCGATCCCGCGCACACTGAACATGGCGATGAGCGGGTTGCGCGACCTGTCCATCATCGCCACGCCGCCGGCACATCGCATGGCGGTGAAAACGCTGGTGGCGCAATACGATCCGGCGCTGGTGCGCGAAGCCTTCCAGCGCGAACTTTCGCGCGGCGGCCAGGTGTATTTCCTGCACAACAGCGTGGATACGATCGAGCGCACCGCGCGCGAGCTGGAAGCGCTGGTGCCGGATGCACGGATCCGCATCGCGCACGGCCAGATGCACGAGCGCGAACTGGAACAGGCGATGCTGGATTTCCACCGGCAGCGCTTCAACGTGCTGGTGTGCACCACCATCATCGAGTCCGGCATCGACGTACCGACCGCCAACACGATCGTGATCGACCGCGCCGATCACTTCGGCCTGGCGCAATTGCATCAGTTGCGCGGTCGCGTCGGCCGCTCGCATCACCGCGCGTATGCCTACCTGATCGTTCCGGACCGCAAGGCGATGACCGCGGATGCGGAGAAACGCCTGGAAGCCCTCGCCGCGCTGGAAGAGCTCGGCGCCGGTTTCACCCTGGCCACCCATGACCTGGAAATCCGCGGCGCGGGCGAGCTGCTGGGCGAAGAGCAATCCGGGCAAATCCAGGAGATCGGCTTTTCGCTCTATACAGAATTATTGGATCGCGCGGTGCGCGCCCTGAAGAGCGGCAAGGTGCCGGATTTCGAACTCACCAGCGAGCACGAAACAGAAATCGAGCTGCACCTGTCGGCGCTGATCCCGGACGATTACCTGCCCGACGTGCACGCGCGCCTGACCTTGTACAAGCGTATCGCCAGCGCGCGCGATGATTTCGCGCTGCGCGAATTGCAGGTCGAAATGATCGACCGCTTCGGCCTGCTGCCACAGCCGGCCAAGAACCTGTTCGCGATCGCGGCGCTGAAGCTGCGCGCCACGCCAATGGGTATCCGCAAACTGGAATTGGGGCCGAACGGCGGCCGCGTGATCTTCCGCGACAAGCCCGACGTCGAGCCGATGACGATCCTGCGCCTGATCCAGCGGCAGCCGCGCGTCTACAAGCTGGACGGCCAGGACAAGCTGCGCATCACGCTGGACCTGCCCGGCGCGACCGAACGCCTGCGCGTCGCCGAAGAGCTGCTGCAAGCGCTGGCGGTGAAGGCGAAGGCAGCGTAGCGGCGGTCGGCAAGGCTGTTGTAGGCTGGCAACAAAGCCCAGCCCGCCGCAAAAGGCCGAGGCGCGAATCGCGATTGTTTCAGAAGCGCATTGGCAATCTTTTCTGAAATAGCTGACTCATGATCCCTCGCTTCCGCGACCACGCCGCCAACGAACGCACCTATCTGGCCTGGGTGCGCACGGCTGTCGCGATCATGGCATTCGGATTTCTGGTCGAGCGTTTCGACCTGTTCCTGGCGTATCTCGGGCGATCCGGCTCCGCGAGCCCCCCGGCAAGTTCCGGAGTGTTTTCTCCGGTAGCCGCCCATCATCATCTTCACGCCGCACAAGTCGTCGGGCTGGCACTGATCGCGCTTGGTGTGGTGATCATCATTGGCGCGACCGTACGCTTCGTGCACCACCGCAAGACGATCGCATGCGAGGAAGAAGTCGGCTACGGAACCGTCGTGGGGGACGGCCTGCTGGCGCTGCTACTGGTCTGCTTCGCGGCATTTCTCGGCATATATGTCTATCACCAACTGATGACACTCGGATAAAGCCCAAGGGACGAACATGGCCGACCGCGCGCACCTGATCCTCGCCGAAGCATTGAAGACGCTGGAAGCTCTGCACGGTGCCGATTTCGCCGCGCTGTTCGAGCATGGCAGCTTGAGTTTGGGCATCTTCTGCCCGCGCGACCTGGACATCCAGAAGCCCCACGAGCGCGATGAGGTCTACGTCGTAATCGCGGGGCACGGATTTTTTCACAACGGTGATGGTTATCAGGCCTGCTCGGCGGGTGACGTATTGTTCGTGGCGGCTGGCGTGGAACATCGTTTCGAGGAATTCTCCAATGATTTCGCCACCTGGGTAATGTTCTACGGACCACAAGGGGGGGAGCGCAATGGCAAATGACTGCTGTGCGATCACCCGCGCAACACTCGCCGATCTCGATGTCCTGGCGTCCTTGTTCAGCGCCTATCGCATGTTCTACGGCAAGCCGTCCGACCCGGCCGCGGCGCACGCCTTCCTGCACGAACGGCTGGCCAACAATGAATCGGTGATCTTCCTGGCGCGCGACGACAATGGACACGCGCTCGGCTTCACCCAGTTGTATCCATGCTTCTCGTCCGTTTCCGCACGGCGGCTGTGGATCTTGAATGACCTGTTCGTCACGCAAGCGACGCGGCGGCGCGGGGTGGCGCGCGCGTTGTTGCAGCGGGCGCGCGAACACGCGCTGGAAACCCGCGTGACCCGGCTTACCCTGCAAACCGCGCAGGACAACGCGCAGGCGCAAGCCCTTTACGAATCGCTCGGTTGGGCGCGCCAGGACGGAATGGTCGAGTACGCGCTGGAATTGCCCTTGTGAAGAGTGCGGCCACGATCGGCCGCTTCGCACGCAGGGATAGGCGCTAGGGACGGCGGGCGTGAATACCGCGCGATGTGCGGCGCCGATACACGAACACGTTCGCCGGTGGCATGTTGCGCCACGCGGTACCCGCGCGCAGCGCCTTCAGATCGAGTTCGTCCAGCAGCTCGCGCGACACCGGGCTGAGCGGACCATAGGTGAACTGGATGAAGCGCCCCTGCGGCGACAACACTTCGAATGCGCTGCGCAGGATCTCGCGCTGGGTGGTGCGTGACATGGACAGCAACCCCAGCCCGCTGATCACCGCATCCACCGAGCCGGACTCCTCCAGCACGCCGCAGCGCTGGGCAATCTCGTGCACGTGCCGGGCATCGCCGCACTCCACGTGCACGCCCGGAAAGCGCTCGCGCAAATAATGATGCAGCGCCTCGTTCAACTCGACTACCAGCAGATGATGCGGTTCGATGCCGTGATCCAGCAGTGCACGGGTGAACGCGCCGGTGCCGCCACCAAGTTCGATGACCCGGCACGCCTCCGGCGGAAGCTGCTCCATCATCAGCGAGGCCAATTGACGACCCGACGGGGAAACCGCCGCCATCGCAAAAGGATTGCGCAACCACTCGCGAAAAAAAGTCAACGCCGGATTGCCATCCACGGCAATACCGGCGGAGCCGTTACTGGGTTCGGGCTGGGTCATGTCCCGAGCTTTTTATCACAGTCCTTGTTAGAAACGCTGTAACCAGCTCTGTAAACAAGTCGGGCGGCCCATTGGCCGCCCGACTTCAACCCCATGGACATCAGTGGTGCCAGCCGCCGTCGTGATCGTGATCGTGGTCATGCCAGCGGTGATCCCGGTCGCGCCCGCGCCAGTCGTCGCGGTCGCCCCAGCGATGGTGGTAGTAACCGCCGTAATACGCGCTGCCGTAATAAACGGTGCCGTACGCGGGATAGGGATCGTAGTAAACCGGCGCCGCATCGTAGTAATAAGCCGGGGCCGGCGCGTAGTAGCCGGAGTAATACGCCGGATATGCCGGCGGGTAATAGCAGTTGACGCAGTTGTTGTAACCGACGCTGTAGCCCGGGCCATAGAAGCCCAGGCCGATGCTGACATGGCTGCGCGCAAATGCGGCCGGGGCCGCGACGACGCCGGCCAGCAGCAAGCCCGCGGCGATCAGACTACGACGGAAAATTCGGGTGTTCATGTTCGCCTCCGAAGCGTGAGTGCTTCAGGCGCATATTCGCGCGCAGGCGATGAATCGGTACTGAGCGCCGGGCGTCGTTTCCA